>Ga0207681_10001582_pt1 | contig 14649 bp, 19 predicted proteins | sample KBSS53metaG_FD_184324 | JGI IMG/M metagenome (GOLD analysis project Ga0207681, IMG submission 184324) | Switchgrass rhizosphere microbial communities from Kellogg Biological Station, Michigan, USA - KBS S5-3 metaG (SPAdes) (version 2) | ecosystem: Host-associated > Plants > Roots > Rhizosphere... | reverse complement strand
GGGCGGGTCAGTTCTACTCAGAGCCCGCGGCGCCCGCCGCAGCTCGCGCGCATGCGCTCAGTGCCTGTCCGTGACGAAGCGCTGCTCGATCCCGTCGAGCACCACTTGGAGCCCGATCTCGAAGCCCTCAGCGAGGAGTCGCCCCTCCTCGAATCTGAGCAGCACCGCGAGCTCCGGCTGCGCGGCTCTCTCCGCCTCGCTGAGCACTTTGAACATGTCTCCCGCCGAGGGGCTCGTCGCGACGCGCAGCGCATTGCCGATGACGTAGTCGTTGACGATGCCGAGCATGCGCCACATCTGCTCGGGTGGCAGTCTCAAGCTCTGAACGGCGCGCGCAGACTGCTTCGCCTGTCGTGCGGCGTTGGGCCCGTGGCGCGGACGACGCGTGAACAGCGTGAGGAGCCACGGATGCATGACGAACGTGCGGAACATCTTGCGGGAGGTCACGGTCAGTGCCTCGCGCCAGTCGTCCGGCAGCGGCTGCTCGACGATCAACGTTCCGACGAGCTCGTTCGCCATCAGCGCGAGCAGCTCGTCCTTGCTGACGATGTGCGTGTAGAGACTCATTGGCCGCACCTCGAGGATCGCGGCAACGCGACGGATCGACACCGCGTCGAGCCCGTCAATGTCCGCGATCGCGATCGCCGTTTCGACGATCGCCTGCGTGCTCAGTCTGGAGCGCGAGGTGCGCGGACCGTCGTCGTCCTCCCCACGCACGGCGGGGCCGACGCGATCCCAAGGCAGACCGGTTGCGCGATTGGGCATTGCCGGAGGATAACCCGCGACCGACGGTCCAAAGCGAGCTCTGATGTTCGCATGCGCACGCGGCCAGTTCGCGTACAGACCTTCTTTTGGTGAATTCGTGTGAAAAGGGGGCTTTGGACGGCGATGCGCCTACGCTGGAGCAGTCCCGCCGATGCCCCTCGGCGCGTGCCACGCGCCGCCATCGTCGATCAGCCGATCGGCCTCCGGCGGTCCCCACGTACCCGGTCGGTAGCGGTGAAGCGGCACGACATCGCCGAGGATCGGCTCGACGACGCGCCATGCCGCCTCGACGCCGTCCTCGCGCGCGAACAGCGTCGGGTCACCGCGCATTGCGTCCCCGAGCAGTCGCTCGTACGGCGGCATCTCACCGGGATGGTGATGCTGGGCGAGCAGCTCGACCTGCTCGCCGACCATCTCCTCGCCAGGCGACTTCGCGCGCGCCCGCAGCGCGAGCTGCACCGCCGGCCCGAGCAAGAAGCGGAACGAGTTGGGCGCGCTGTCGTCGGGCGTGTCGAAGACGGCCTGCGGCGGATGGTGCAGCTCGACCACCACCTCGGTCGCCGTCGTCGGCAGGCATTTGCCGGCGCGGATCAGGAATGGCACGTCCGCCCAGCGCCAGCTGTCGACGTGCAGCTTCACCGCCGCGAACGTCTCGACCGTCGAGTTGGGCGCGACGCCCTGCTCGTCGTGATACCCCTCGAACTGCCCGCGCACGACGCTGGCCGGCGCGAGCGGGACGATCGACTTCAGCAGGCGCACCTTCTCGTCGCGCAGCGCCTCCGGCGAGCGCTCCACCGGCGCATCCATCGCCAGCAGCGCGAGCACTTGCAGCATGTGGTTCTGGATCACGTCGCGTACCGCGCCGGCTTCGTCATAGAACTTCCCGCGTCCGGCAACACCGAATGCCTCCGCCATCGTGATCTGCACCCGCTTGACGTGCTGGCGGTTCCAGACCGGCTCGAGGAACGAGTTGGCGAAGCGGAAGTAGATGAGGTTCTCGACCGCCTCCTTGCCGAGGTAGTGGTCGATGCGGAAGATCGACTGCTCGGGGAAGACGGAGCCGAGCGTGGCGTTCAACGCGCGCGCCGAGGCGAGATCGCGCCCGAATGGCTTCTCGACGACGACGCGCGCGCCGTCGGCACTGCCGGAGCGGCCGAGCTGCTCGACGACCGCCGCGAACAGGCTCGGCGGGATCGCGAGGTAGTGCAGCGGGCGTCTCGCGTCGCCGAGCTCGCCCCGCAGCCGGTCGAACGTCGCCGGGTCACCGTAGTCGCCGTCGATGTAGTGCAGCTGCCGCACGAGCTGTGCGAACGCGTCCTCGTCGACGCTGCTGTGCTCCTCCAGCGATCTGCGTGCCCGCTCGCGCAGGTCGTCGACGCTCCAGCCGGACTTCGCGACGCCGACGACCGGCACGTCGAGCTTGCCGTGTCTGACCAGCGCCTGTAGCGCCGGGAAGATCTGCTTGTAGGCGAGGTCGCCAGTGGCGCCAAAGAAGACGAGCGCGTCGGAATCGATGTTTCGCCGTCCGCTCATCGCAAGCGCCGAGCTCCCGGCGACGTCACCGCGTCTTCTCCGCGTGCCCGCCGAACTGCGCGCGCATCGCCGACATCAGCTTGTTCGCGAACTGATCGGCACCTTGCGACTCGAAGCGCTCGAACAGCGCGCCGGTGAGGATCGGCGCCGGCACGCCCTCCTCAATCGCGGCGAGCGCGGTCCAGCGGCCCTCGCCGGAGTCGGACACGCGCCCGGAGAACTCGTCGAGCTGGGGTGAGGCCACAAGCGCCGCGGCCGTCAGGTCGAGCAGCCACGAGGCGATCACACTGCCGCGCCGCCACACCTCCGCCACGGCGGGCAGGTCGAGCTCGTACCTGTACGCCTCGGGATCGCCGAGCGGCGCCGTCTCGGCGTCCGCCTCGCGCGCCACCGCGCCGGCGTTCGCGTGCTTGAGGATGTTCAAGCCCTCGGCGTAGGCGGCCATCATCCCGTACTCGATCCCGTTGTGGATCATCTTCACGAAGTGGCCCGCACCGGCCGGCCCGCAGTGCAGCCAACCTTCCTCACCGGCCTGCAGGTCGCCCTCCCGCCCAGGGGTGCGCTCGGCCGCCTCGACGCCCGGCGCGAGCGCGCTGAAGATCGGCGCGAGCCGCCGCACGGCAGCCTCGTCGCCGCCGATCATCTGCGCGTAGCCACGCTCGAGCCCCCAGACGCCGCCGCTCGTCCCGCAGTCGACGTAGTGGATCCCCAGCTCGGCCGTCCGCTTGGCGCGCCGTTGGTCGTCGCGGTAGTTCGAGTTGCCGCCATCGATCACGACGTCGTCGGCGTCGAGCAGCGGCAGCAGCCGGTCGAGCGTCTGGTCAACGACAGCAGCGGGGACCATCAGCCATACGGCGCGCGGCCTCGACAGCTTCGCGACGAAGCCCTCGAGCGAGTCGCCGCCAGTGGCGCCTTCGTGCGCGAGCTGCGCGACCGCGTCCGGGCTCATGTCGAAAACGACCGCGTCGTGGCCATGGCGCATCAGCCGGCGCACCATGTTCGCGCCCATCCGCCCGAGGCCGATCATCCCGAGTTGCATCGCCGCTCCTTCGTCGCCGCCGTGCCGGTCGTCATCAGTCTGCCCACCATGGCGGCGAAACCCGTTCCGCGCCCGTGCGCGGGATCATGCGAGCAGCGTGATCGACCTGCACTGCCATCTGCTGCCGGGGATCGACGACGGCCCGGCCGATCTCGGCGGCGTGCTGGCGATGGCGCAGCAGCACGTGAAGGCCGGCGTCGAGGTTGTCGCCGCCACCCCACACGTGGCGTGGGACATGCCGAACGAGCCGGAGACGATCGACCTGCGGCTCGCGGACGTGCAGGCGGCGCTCAGCGCGGCCGAGATCCCGCTGCGCGTCGTGCGCGGCGCCGAGATCGACGTCCACCAGGCGGTGAAGCTGACCAACGAACAGCTGCGCGCGCTCGCGCTTGGCGGCGGGCCGTGGCTGCTGCTGGAGGCGCCGCTGCGTCCGGGCGTCGGCTTTGCACCTGTCGCCTACGCACTGCTCGAGCGCGGCCACGGCGTGCTGATCGCGCATCCCGAGCGCTCGCCCGTGCTGCAGCGCGATCCCGAGACCTTGCGCGACCTCGTGCGCGCCGGCGCGGCGACGCAGATCACAGCCGCTTCGTTCGCTGGCAGCTTTGGCCGCACGGTGCGCGAGTACGCCGAGCGGATGCTGGAGGCAGGGCTGGTCCACAGCGTCGCCTCCGACGCACACGACGCATTGCGCCGGCCGCCCGGACTCGCCGAGCCGCTGCGCGCGGCCGGGCTCGGCGAGCTCGTGCCGTTGCTCACGCAGGAGGCGCCTGCGGCGATCCTCGCTGGCGAGCCGCTGCCGCCAGCGCCAAGCTGGAGACGGCGCAGAGGGCTTCGCGGGCTGCTCGGTCGCTAGGGAAGGTCCGCGACGACGTCCGCGAGCGGCTTGCGGATGCCTGTGTAGAACGGCAGCTCGTCACGCGTGTGGCGGCGCGCGGCCGCGCCGCGCAGGTGGCGCATCAGGTCGACGATGCGCGTCAGCTCATCGGCCTCGAACGCGAGCAGCCACTCGTAGTCGTTGAGCGCGAACGCACTCGTCGTGTTCGCACGCACGTCCGCGTAGTCGCGCGCCATCATGCCGTGCTCGCGCAGCATGTCCGAGCGCTCCTGCGGCGGCAGCAGGTACCACTCGTACGAGCGCACGAAGGGGTAAACGCAGACGTACTTCTTCGGCGCTTCGCCTTCAAGAAACGCTGGCACGTGCGCCTTGTTGAACTCGGCGTCGCGATGCACGCCGATGTTCGTCCAGACGGCATCGAGCTGGCGCCCGAGCGACGTGCGACGGAACGCGACGACCGCGTCCTGCAGCGCATCCGCGCTTGGCCCGACGAGCCACAGCAACAGATCGGCGTCGGCGCGGAAGCCGGCGAGCGAGTAGGCGCCCCGCAGCGTTACGCCGCCGTCCGTGAGCGCCGCCTCGGCCTCGCCCACGTCCGCGTCGACGCCGCCTCCCGGCTCGCGCACGCGGAAGGCGCCGTAGAACGTGTAGGGGTTCTCGAACGCGGGCATGGCGCCGGAGACTATCGCCGTCCGACGAGCCGCGATCTGCGAGGGTGAGCGCCGTGGAGATCGAGATGTCGGTCCCGCCCACCCACCCCCTCACCGCCCGCGTCGTCGCGATCACCGGCGCCTCGTCGGGGATCGGCGAGGCGACCGCGCTGGCGTGCGCGCAAGCCGGCGCGAGCGTGGCGCTGGCGGCGCGCCGCAGTGACCGCATCGAGGCACTCGCACAGCGGATCGAGGCAGAGCACGGCGTGCGCGCGCTGGCGCTGACGACGGACGTCGGCGACGAGGCGCAGGCGCGTGCGTTCGTCGAGCGCACGCACGCCGAGCTGGGCCGCCTCGACGCGCTCGTCAACAACGCCGGCGTGATGCTGCTCGGCCCGATCGACGGCGCGCCGACAGACGAGTGGCGGCGGATGATCCACGTCAATCTCTTCGGTGTTCTGTACTGCACGCACGCGGCGCTGCCGTTGATGCGCGCGCAGGGCTCGGGGCACGTCGTCAACGTCAGCTCGGTCGCGGGGCGCGTGGCGCGTGCGGGCTCCGGCGTCTACAACCTCACGAAGTGGGGCGTGAACGCGTTCTCGGAGGCGCTGCGACAGGAGTGCGCCGGCGCCGGGATCCGCGTGACGATCGTCGAGCCAGGCGCGGTCGAGACGGAGCTGCCGAGCCACAACCGCCCCGAGATCCTGGAACAGCTGCACAGACGCTTCGGCGACATCGAGCGGCTGACGTCGGCGGACATCGCGAACGCGATCGTGTTCGCGCTCGGCCAGCCGCCGCACGTGGGCATCAACGAGCTGCTCGTGCGTCCGTCGAGACAGCGCGGCTGAGGCCGATCGCCTCGGGGGGCCCGCCTCCGGCGGCCACGTGGCCGCCTCCGGCACCCCTCAGGCCGCGTAGCTGGCGAGCGTGAGCAGCCGCTCGAGCGGCACGCCGCGGCCGGCGAGGATGCATGTGCGACCGGCACGCCGCCACGTGACGATCGATGTCGTGCCGCGCGCCAGTACGCGCAACTGTGTGCCACGGCGCGTCACCAGCTCACCGCCGGCGACCGGGAGCTGCGCGTCGGCGATCGCATAGCCGATCCGCCGCCCGGCGCCGTTGGCGTAGAAGACCGTGCGCACGTCGTGGCCGCGCACCATGTCGCTGCGCGCGCCGACCGCGCGCCAGCCCGCGCGCGTCCAGGTCGGAAAGGCGATCGGCCCGGCCTGCGCGACGAGCAGCTCGCCACCGGGCCGCACGGCGGGCGCCGGAGCGGTCGCCGCGCGCAACGCGACCGGCGCCACTGCGCGCGCACTCGGCGCAGCGGTCTGGTCCGTGATGATGCCGTTCGCGAACAGGCCCAACACGACGAAGACGGCGGCAATGGCGCCCGCCCCCGCCAGCACCCCGCCCAGCCGCCCGCGCAGGCGGCGTTCGCCGCCTTGGGCGCGCCGGACGTCCGCCACGCGCTCCGCGACCGCCATTCGCAGGCGGTCGGGCGCGACGACGTCGTCGAGCACATGCAGCGCCTCAGGCGGGTCGATTGCTCGGATGTCGTCCTCGGTGGCCATCTGCTCGTCCATCATCTGAGACTCCGCGCGGGCATGCTGGCTTCCCCGCCGGCTTGCTTGCGTCCGCCCCCGGACCTGAGCGCCTCGACGACCCGCTCGCGCCCACGGTAGACGCGCGACGCAATCGTCGCCTCACGCGTGCCGAGCAGATCGGCCGCCTCGCGATACGACAGCCCCGCCACGTCGACGGCCACGAGCGCGTGGCGGAAATCGTCGGGCAGCGCGGCGATCGCGGTGAACAGCTCGCGTGCCTCCAGCGCAACCTCCGGCATGCCGGCGCCCCGCCGCTCCGCCGGCTCCACCTGATCGAGCGTCGCGACCTCCTGCGGACGCCGCGATCTCGTCCGCCGCGAGAGCAGGAACGTGTTGCGCAGCGCGCGCACGAGGTAGGCGAGCTCGTCCTGCCCGTGCAGGCGGCGTGGCTTGGCGAGCACGCGCGCAGCCGTCTCCTGCACGAGGTCCTCCGCGTCCTCGCGCGAGCCGCACAACGCCCACGCCACCCGATAGAGGCGGTCGAGGTGCGTCACGAGCGCCTGTGGGTCGAGGCGCGTCATCTGTCCGCACCGTACCGCGCGGGCGGGTTCGGGACCGCCGGCTGATCGGGCATCATGCGCCGCATGAGCAGCCACCCGGCGCAGGGCGACGGCGCGACGGAGCGCTCGCGCAAGGAGCGCTCGCGGCGGATCGCGATCGCGATCCTCGCGGCGGTCGCGCTGCTGTTCGCGGTCCTCAACTTCGAGGACGTGAAGGTCGACCTGCTGTTCGGCAGCGTGACGATGCCGCTGGTGATCGTGATCGCGGCGTGCCTGTTGATCGGCGGGCTGATCGGCGCCTATCTCGGACGCCGCGGCCGGCGCTCGCGCTGACTGCGATGTCGACCGATGGCGGCGGGCTCGAGCTGCTCACGCACCTCACCCGACCGGCGGCCGCTGCGCCGCATGGCGCGCTGGTGCTGCTGCACGGCAGAGGGACCGACGAGCGCGACCTGCTGCCGCTCGCCGACGCGCTCGATCCGGAGCGCCGGCTCGTCGCGCTCACCCCGCGCGGACCATGGACGTTCCCGGGCCAACCGGGCGCTCACTGGTACCGCGTGCGCCGCGTCGGCTTCCCCGACGAGCAGACGTTCACCGTCACCTACGCGCGTTTGGCCGCCTGGCTCGACGCACTGCCCCAGGCACTCGGCGTGCCGTGGGAGCGCACCGTGCTCGGCGGCTTCTCGCAGGGGGCGGCGATGTCGTTCGCGCTCGGGCTCGGCCCGGGTTCAGACGGCCCGCGCCCGGCGCCCGCGGGGATCTTCGCGTTGAGCGGCTTCCTCCCGTCCGTTCCGGGCTACGAACCGGTGCTCGAGAACCGCGAGGGTTTTTTCGTCGCGCTCGGGCACGGCGCGGCCGACCCGGTCATCCCGGTCGACTTCGCGCATCACGCGCGCGAACGACTGCTCGCCGCCGGCGTCGAGCTGCTCTACCGCGAGACGCCCGGCATGGGCCACACGATCGACCCCGCGTTCGTCCCTGAGCTGCGCACGTGGCTCGCCGCGCGCACGCCGGCGGCGGCGTAGCCGGCTATGCGCCGGGCCCGCTCAGCTGGCCCGCGCGGATTCTCGCGGCGAGGTCCTTCGACTCCTCGCGCAGCGTGGTGCCGTCCTCGAACTCGATCACCGGCAGCTTGCGCTGGCCGCTCTTGGCCTCGAGCGCGTCGCGCTTGCCGCGGCGCGGCGGATGCTGCACGACCTCGTGCTCGACGCCCGCGTCCTGCAGCGCCTTCTGGACTCTCCAGCACGGATGCGGACCTCTGATCCACATGATCGAACAGCGGTGCAGCTTGACGGCCATCGCGCCTCCTTGAAGTCGATCGGGGCCGCCCGAGCCTACCGCCATCATCCAACGGCATGGAGGATCCGCTCGAGATCGCACCCGGGATCGCGTTGCCGCTGGAGGAGATCGTGCTGCGCACGAGCCGCTCCTCGGGCCCAGGCGGACAGCACGCGAACGTGACTGCCTCGCGTGTGGAGGCAGTCTTCGACGTGGCGGCCTCGAGCGCGCTCAGCCCCGCCCAGAAGGCGCGTGTGATCGAGCGCGCTGGGCCGCGCGTGACGGCAATCGCGCAGGACGCGCGCAGCCAGGCGCGCAATCGCGAGCTGGCATTGGAGCGGTTGGCCGCGCGACTCGCCGCCGCGCTCGCGCGGCCGAGAGCGCGCCGGCCCACGCGCCCGACCGCCGCGTCAAAAAGACGGCGCGCCGAGGCGAAGCAGCAGCGCTCCGTGCGCAAGCAAGCGCGACGCCCACCGGCCGCCGACGAATAGGCTGCGGCGCATGAGCCGCGCCCGCCTGTTCGGCCCGTTCTTCATCTTCGCCGGAGTCATGCACTTCGTGATCCCGCGCACGTACGAGTCGATCGTGCCCGACTGGCTGCCGGCCAGACGCGCGCTCGTGCAGGCGAGCGGCGTCGCCGAGATCGCTGGCGGCCTGGCAGTTCTCCACCCGCACACACGCCGCTTCGGCAGCCGCCTCAGCGTCGCGACGCTGCTCGCGGTCTTCCCGGCAAACGTGCACATGGCGCTGCACCCCGAGCGCTACCCCGTGCCGGGCGGACGCCGCTCGCTCTACACGCGCCTGCCGGTGCAGCTGCTGTTCATCGCGTGGGCGCGCGCGGCCGGTCGCGCGTAAAGCTCCACAAACCAGTCAAAATAAGTTAAGGTATTCCTGTCAATTACGGCAGGGGGACCGTCATGCACCACTCGCGCGCGACCGCGCTCGCGGTCGGCTGTGCGGTGCTCGCGCTGCTGCTCGCGGCGGCAGGTGCGATCGCCGACAACTACGTCGCGCTCGGCGACTCGTACTCCTCGGGTGTCGGCACCAAGTCGTTCTATGAAACGACGTGCAGGCGCAGCGACTACGCCTATCCGAGACTGATCGCGAGGGATCGAGCCGGCACGAGCCTCACGTTCAGAGCCTGCTCCGGCGCGACGACCGGCAGCGTCACGAGCGAACAGCTCGGCTCGCTCAGCTCGACGACGAACATAGTCACCATCACCGTCGGCGGGAACGACGCCGGCTTCGCGCCGATCATCACCTCGTGCGCCCTACCGTGGCCGTGGTCGTGCGAAGGCGAACTGACGACGGCTGAAACCTTCATCAGGAACACGCTGCCGGGCAGGCTCACCACGCTCTACAACGCGATCAGGTCGAGGGCGCCCAACGCGAGAGTGATCGTGCTCGGCTATCCGCGCCTCTTCATGGGCGTCGACTGCAACGCGGGCACCTTCTTCAGCTCGACGGAGCTCAGCCGCATGAACGGCATCGCCGACCAGCTCAAGACGGTCACGCAGGAACGCGCGACGGGCGCGGGCGCGACCTTCAAGGATGCGATCCCGCCGTTCATCGGACACGCGATCTGCTCCTCGTCGGAGTGGCTGAACGGGCTCTCGAATCCGGTCGAAGAAAGCTTCCACCCGAACAGAACGGGCCACAGCTCCGGCTACGAGCCGCTCGTGCGCTCGGTCATCGGCTAAAGCTCTCTGCCAACAGGGGCTGTCCGGAGCCGGCCGCAAGGCCGGCTCCGGCGGTTCTGCGCCAATCCGAAGGCGTGGGGACTTCGCCATCAGGGGGCATGCTGTCAGCAGATGCGGTCCGTTGCACGCCTCGTCGGTGAGTTGCAAGGGGCGATCGCCGACGAGCGGGTGCTCGGCGCGATCTGCGCCGTCCCGCGGGAAGCGTTCGTGCCGCGCGCGTTGCGCTCGCGCGCGTACGAAAACGTCGCGCTGCCGATCGGCGAGCGACAGACGATCTCGCAGCCGCTGGTCGTCGCGCGCATGACGGAGCTGCTGCGACTGCGGCCGAGTGACCGTGTGCTGGACGTCGGGACCGGTTCCGGCTACCACGCCGCCGTGCTCGCGCAGCTGGCGAAGCACGTCTGGAGCGTCGAGCGCCACCGCAGCTTGAGCGAGCAGGCGGCCGCGAACCTCGAGCATGCCGGCGTCGAGAACGTGACGCTGGTCGTCGGCGACGGCTCGCGCGGGTTGCCAGACGAGGCGCCCTTCGATGCGATCAACGTCGCTGCGGCGGCGTGGCCCGAGGTCCCACCAGCGCTCGAGCGTCAGCTCGCGCCGGCCGGCCGGCTCATCGCACCCGTCGGCGCGAGCGGCCAGCAGCTTGTGCTGGTGGAGCGCTCGCCGCAGAACGACGTGATCCGCACGAAGCTCGATCCGGTCCGCTTCGTGCCGCTGATCGAGGGCGAGTAGTGGGCACGGGGGCCCGCCTCCGCCGGCCACATGGCCGGCTCCGCCACCCCTGGAGCGAACTAGCGCCAGCGTCCGTGCCGTTTGCCACGATTTTCTGTGAGGAAGAGGAGAGGCATGGAGCCGCTGTTCGAGCACCGCATGGAGTTCGCGGGCTGCGAGACGCGCGTCTTGGAGCTCGAGGGTCGGGGCGATCCGATCGTGCTGCTGCACGGCTGGTCGGACAGCGCCGACACGTGGCGCTGTGTGCTCGCGCGGCTCGGCCGCGAGGAGCGCCGCGCGGTCGCGGTCGATCTGCCGGGCTTCGGCACCGCCGACCGTCTCGCGGACGGTCCGATGCTGCCGCAGCTGGATGCGTTCGCCGCCGCCGCGCTCGCCTACGCGGGTGGGGGTGCCGCGCGGGGCCGCCGCCGCAGAGCGGCCCAGGGAATCGTGGTCGGCAACTCGCTCGGCGGCTGCGTCGCGCTGCGGCTCGCGGAGCGTGCGCCGGCACAGGTCGGGCGGGTCGTCGCGCTCGCGCCCGCCGGCCTCGACATGGCGCGTTGGCTCGCGCTGATCGAGCACGATCGCGTGCTGCGCGTGCTCGTGCACGCGCCCGTCCCGTTCCCCTCGCGGGTCGTGCAGAGCGCGGTCGCGCGTGCATACCGCTCGCTCGCGTTCGCGGATCCGGGCGCGGTCGAGCCGGGCATCGCCCGCACGTTCGCCAAGCACCATCCCGACCGCGGAGCGCTCGTGCGCATGCTCGCGTCGGGCCGCCGGCTGCTGCCGGAGCTGCGCGACCCGTTCGACTTCGACGCGATCCGCTGCCAGGTGCAGCTCGTCTGGGGCGACTGCGACCGGCTCGTCTTCCACCGCGGGGCGCAGCGCCTGCTGGCGGCCGTGCCCGGGACGACGCTCGACGTGATCGAGCGCTGTGGGCATTCACCGCACATCGAGCACCCGGAGCGCGTCGCCGCGCTGCTGCTGAGCGACGGTCCGTCACTCGCGCAGGCCGCTTGAGGCGGCCTTTGCCACACTTCCCGGGGCAATGGACCTCGTCCCGACCCCCGAGCAGCTTGGCGCGGCCGCCGCGAACGTCTTCGACCGCGTGCTGCGCGGCGGTCTCGCGGACCTGCGCCCGCTGCCGACCGCAATCGTCGACGAGGGCCCGCAGCGGACGGTGCGGCGCTTCCTGCGCCCCGGCGACGACGCGACGCGACCAGCCGGCATGGGCGACATCCCCCCAGTGCTCCTCGTCCCCCCGCTCGCCGCGCCCGCCAGCTGCTTCGACCTGCGGCGCGGCTGCAGCGTCGCCGAGCACCTGCTCGCGAGCGGCCGGCGACCGTACGTGGTCGACTACGGGTCGATCGCCTACGGGGACCGCAACCTCGGCCTCGAGCACTGGGTCGACGAGGTGCTCCCGCGCGCCATCGAGGCCGTCTCCGCCGACGCGGGCGGCAGTGACGTGCAGCTGGTGGGCTGGTGCCTCGGCGGGATCATGTCGCTGCTGGTGACCGCGGGAAACGCGCACCCGATCCGCTCGGTTGCCGTCGTGGCGAGCCCGTTTGACGTGACCGCCGTGCCGATGATCGCGCCGCTGCGGCCGCTCGTGAACCTCGCGGGCGGCGGCGTTGGAACGCTTGCCTACAAGCTGCTCGGCGGCGCGCCTGCGCCGCTCGTGAAGCGCATGTACAGACTCGCCGGCTTCGACAAGTACGTGATGAAGCCGATCGCGCTCGCTAGCAATCTCGACGACCGCGACTTCCTCTCCCAGGTCGAGGCGGTCGACGCCTTCATGGCGAACATGCTCGCCTACCCGGGTCGCACGTTCGGCCAGATCTACCACCGCTTCCTGCGCCGCAACGACCTGGCCGACGGACGGATCGAGCTGGGAGGGCACACGCTCGACCTGGCGGACGTGCGCGTGCCAGTGCTGTCGATCGCGGGCGAAGGCGACGGCATTGCCCCGCAAGCCGCCGTCCACCACGTGGCCGAGCTGCTGCCGAACGCGCCGCAGGTGAGGATCGCGAGCGCGCCCGGCGGCCATCTCGGCGTGCTGACAGGCCGCGCCGCCCGCCGCACGACATGGCGGCTGCTCGACGACTTCCTCGCGGCGACCGCCGAGACGCCGGAGCAGCGGAAGGCCCGCCGGCACCTGCGGGCCGTGGCTTAGAGCCCCACGGGGTGCCGCACGGCGAAGCCCGCCGTCGACCGCGTGCTCGCCTGCCAGCGCGAGCCGGTCGACGCAAGGCCACCCGTGTCGAAGCGCAGGCCCGCCACGAACATGAACGTGTGCCCGCCGTTCGCGTAGATGGTGATCCATCTCCCAGGCCCCCGCTCGCCCCACCGTGCCAGCTCGCCGGAGACCATCGGCGCGGGGATCAGTCCGGCGGCCGCGAACGCGAAGCTGATCGACGCCGAGCAGTCGTACGCGGTGTCGACCCAGGTCGCGTGGCCGCCGCCGTAGCGGTACGGCAGGCGCGCGATCTGGTTGCCGGCCTGCACGACCGCCTGCACGACCGGGGGCGCGTCGAGCGGCGCGACCGCAAGCCCGTCGTGCGTGAGCACAGCGGTCGCGCCCGACGGGATGCCGCTCGCCGCCAGCTCGCGGCGGATCTCGGCGTCCGAGCGTGGACGGGGCAGGGAGTGTGACGTCGCGCGCAGGCGGCCGCTCGCGGTCGCCGGAGCGCGAAACCCGTATACGCCGCTGTGCCCGGCCGGGATCCCGGCCGACGGGTCGATCGCGCGCGGATGCGGCCTCAAGCGGTCGACCGCTTGCGACGCGCTCGCCGTGGGCGACGCGGCACCGGCGGACGAGGCAGCGCCGCCACAGCCGGACGTGCCCATCGCGGCTGCGGCGACGAGCAGGAGGACAGCCGGCGCAAGGCGACGCATTCTCAGCAGTATTGCGCGCGTCTTGAGGTCGGTTTGAGGTTCCTCGGGCAGGCTTGCGAGCCGATACCATCGGCCGCGAGCGCCGCGGGCGCACATTGCCGGCGATGGGGGTCGCTGGAGCACCGACACGGAGAGTGAGGCACACGCGCGATGGAGAGTTCGGGTCAGACACGATCGGAGCGCCGCGCTGCGGCACGCGCCGAGCGCGATCGCGCCGCAACCGCGAGAGCACGTCAGCGTCAGCGCCTGTGGATCCTTGGCGGGGTCCTCGCGCTCGCCGCCGTGGTCGTCGTGATCATCGCGCTTGCCGCAGGCGGCGGAGGCAGCAACACCGACAAGCCGAAGCTGAGGGTCGGGGAGTCGCTCCCCGGGCAGGTCGAGGCGAACGCGCGCTTCGCCGGCATCCCGCAGAGAGGGATCGAGCTCGGCGATCCGAAGGCGCCGCTCACACTCGTCGAGTTCGCCGACCTGCAGTGCCCGTTCTGCCGTCAGTACACGCAGGACGTGATGCCGGCGCTCGTCGCCGATTACGTGAGAAGCGGGAAGATCAAGATGGTCTTCAAGAGCGTCGCGATAATCGACCAGGACTCCCACCTCGCGAACGAGATGGCCGTCGCCGCCGGGCTGCAGAACAAGCTCTGGCAGTACATCGACATCTTCTACGCCAATCAGGGCGAGGAGCACAGCGGCTACATCACCGACACCTTCCTGGAGAGAATCGGCAAGGCGGTGAGAGGGCTCGACGTGAACAGAGCGCTCGCCGACCGCAAGCTGCCGAAGATCCAGACGCAGCTGCAGCAGGCGCAGGCCGAGATGCAGCTCAACGGCATCCAGGGGACCCCGTCGTTCCTCCTCGGACCGACGAACGGCAGGAAGACGGCGCTCCTGGGCAACGGCGAGGCGCCGACGGTCGAGCTGATGTCCCAGCGCATCGACGAGGCGCTCCAGCAGCAGGGCGGAACATGAGGTGAGCGACCGCGCCTTCCACCGTGCGCTGCTGCTCCTGACGCTTGCCGGGATCGGGATCGCGGCGTATCTGACGTACGTCCACTACCGCGGCCTGAGCCCGATCTGCGCGATCAATGAGGGCTGCGAGAAGGTGCAGTCGTCGAGCTACGCGAAGGTGGGGGGCGTGCCCGTCCCGC
>Ga0207681_10001581_pt1 | contig 14650 bp, 12 predicted proteins | sample KBSS53metaG_FD_184324 | JGI IMG/M metagenome (GOLD analysis project Ga0207681, IMG submission 184324) | Switchgrass rhizosphere microbial communities from Kellogg Biological Station, Michigan, USA - KBS S5-3 metaG (SPAdes) (version 2) | ecosystem: Host-associated > Plants > Roots > Rhizosphere... | reverse complement strand
TGCTGGGTTCAGGCCCGGCAGTGCGATCTGCGCCATGAAGCGCAGACCGGTAAAGGGATTGCCTCCCTTGACGAACGAGCTTTCGCACGTGGCGGCTTGAGAGGAGGCTGGAGCAAGGCAAATCAGGGCCGCAATCGGGTATATGTAGCGCATCAAAATCTCCTTCGAAGCGACGGTCAGCGGACAAAAAAGGCGGTATGCGCGATGCCGGCGTTGTTGCTGGCCGCTACCCAGCCCCGCACCTCGACCTCGTAAAGGCCGGCAGCCTGCGTGGGTATGTCGGCAGTGAACGCGGCGCTGGCGGGATCGAAGCGCAGGGGCAGGCGACGCGAGGCACCGCCATTGGTCGTGACGATCGCCTCCACCTCGGTGTCGCTCGCGCGCCAGGGGCCGTCCTGCGAGATCGCACAGCCGCACAGCATCGTCACCCCGACCCGAAGCGGCACCGTCTCGCCGGCCGTCACCCGGCGATAGGCGATCGGATCGGCGATATCGACGATCAGGCCGGGCAGCTCGATCAGCCAGCCATCGCCGGCGGTGACGTCATGTCCGGGCAGCACCCATTGCGTACTGGTCGCGGTCGTGGTCGCCTGTGCCTGGCTGAGCGGGCCGGTCACTGTCGCGGTGATCCGTCGCGGACGCTCGATATCCAGCGTCGTCCGGAAGACCGCCGTATCGGCGCTGGCCCGCTTGCCGCCGCTATCCTTGCCGCCCGTCATGATCCGTTGCGTGTCGCCGGTGGTGCCAGAGGTGACGCCACGTGCCAGCGTCTCGCCTGTATCCGCATCGGTCAGCGTTACCCGCACAGGCGTCGTATAGCCGCCGAGGAACTTGGCGCCGCGTGCGAGGACGCGAACGTCGATCCTGGTGGGCTCCGCTGTGGCCGGTCGGATTGCCAGCAGCAGCATGGCGGCAGCGCCCAGCAGGCGCGGGAGCAGATGCATCGTGATCGTCCTTGGTGGAGAGCGCCTGCCGTCACCAGGGGCGTGCCGGGTGGTACAGATCGTTGATCGTCGCTCGAATGCGATCGTTGGACGGATCGAGCGTCAACGCGCGTCGATAGCTCTCCCTCGCCCGGTCGAGCTGGCCGGCGGCCCGAAAGGCTTCGCCCAGGCTGTCATGGGCATTGGCAGAGTGTGGAAACCGCTCCGCGTTCCACCGGAACACCGGCAGGGCGGCCTCGGCATCGAGGATGTTCATGGCGTCATAGCCGACACGGTTGACAGTCGCTTCTAGCTGATCCGCCGGGATCGTTGCCGCGATTGCCGCCACGGCCTGGTGCCACCGGCCGGACGCCAGCCCCCGGTAGAGGGCTTCCTCCTGCTCCTCGCCTTGTCGGGCAGCGCCTGGCATGACGCGATCGGCGATGAGGGTGGCGAGACGATGCCGGTCGAACGTGGTGCGCCCGCCATTGTCGAGGTAGATCACGGTCGCGCTGTCCTCGGGGTCGGCGTGCCGAAAGAAATGCCGCCAGACGAGGCGCACGTCGCCGCCGTGGCCAACGATCGTCACGTCGTCGTGTCGGTAATATTCCCAGCCATGCGTATGCCAGGCGGCATCGCCGGAGGGCATGGTGAAGGGCAACCAGGACTCGCGCAGCGCGGCAAGGGGCACGAGCGCGCCCCGAAGCAGCGCCTGCGACCAGCGGACCAGATCGGGCAGCGTCGTGAAGACACCCCGCGAGCCGAAAGTGTAGGCCGGCCACGACGGCGATACATAGGGCAGCGGCGGTCGATCGCGTCCGGGCGCGGGGCGATAGCTCGATACCAGGCCCGCCAGCCTGGGTTGCCCTTCGACGTGGTAGCTGGTCCGTCGCATCCCGGCGCTGCGGAACTGATGCCCGACCAGAGCCGTCAACGGCGTGCGGGTCGCCTGTTCGAGCGCCGTCTTGGCGAACAGGAAATTGGTCTGGTTGTAATCGTTGCGCATGCCGGGCGCGAAGCGGAGGGGAAGCGCCGCGATGGCGGCGAATGCCTGGTCCTCGGTCGGTTCGACATGATCGGGAATATAGTCCGGCAGGCCGGAAACGTGGGCAAGGGCCTGCGCGAGCGTGATCCCCGTCCAGGCCGACGGCAGGTCGGCCCGTATCGCGCCGAGCGGCTCGTCGAGATCGATCAGCCCGGTCCGTTGCGCCTTCAGCAGTTCCACGATCACGAACAGCTTCGAGATCGAGAAGAGCGGGTAGACGGAAGCGTTGGTGATCGGCGCGCCCGTCTCGCGGTCGGACAGCCCGGCATTGCGGGAATAGACCAGCCTGCCCCGGCGCAACACGGCAACGGAGTGGCCAATTGTGCCATAGGCGTTTGCGGAGAGGTCAAGCAGGTCGTCGATACCGGCCGAGGTCACGGTCGCGTGAGCGGGCGTGGTCCAGCCCATCGACGCCACCAGGCCGGTCAGGCCGGCACCCAGGACGCTTCGCCTGTCGGCAGTGGCGGTGAGGAATGTCTGTGGCAAGGGCGGCCTTTCGCAATTGGGCAAGCGATACCGCGATCAGTTATCCTGCTCCGGCTCCCAACACCGCATGACAATCCGTGACCTGATCTGACATATGGAAACCGAACCTGTTTTTCCGCGCCTTTTTCGGTAACTTGGCATGATCCGCTTCTCCGACTTCGACCTTGATCCCGCCGCCTTGCGGATATGCCGTGACGGTACGGCGCTCGACGCATCGCCTCAGACCGTCGAGGTCCTGGTCTTCCTGATCGAGAACAGGGAGCGCACGGTCGGCCGATCCGAGTTGCTCGATCGGTTCTGGCCACGGTCAGGCACGGGTGGCGACGCCGCCCTCAACACCTGTATCCGTCGCATCCGGTCCCTGCTCGGCGACGACGCCGACACCCCACGCTTCATCCAGACGCGGCCAAGATCCGGCTATCGCTTCATCGGTACGATCGATGCAGACGATCCGGAGACCGAACCCACGAAGCTCGCATCCGGGGGCCGCCGCCCAATCGCGGTCGGGGCCTTGCTGACCGCGCTTGTGATCGGAGGTGCGGTGTGGGCGCAAGGAGCGATGTTCCCCACCCAGCACAGGATCGCGATCGAACCGGTGAAGGGGCTATGCGAATATGTGTTGTTCCCGCACTTCAACGACGGACTTCGCGAAAGCTTCATCGCCGAGGCCAGCCATCGTCTGCCCGCCAACTATTCCGTGGCGGCCCACGGACAAAAGGCCGATCTTCATGCGCGCGTTAGCGTGCGCCAGACGCACCAGAGAACGACGGTGGTCGTGACGCTCGCCGAGGAAGGTTCGGATCGCGTGCTGTGGTCCGGCCAGTTCGCCGCTCCTACCGACATGCAGGATTATGTGCCGCTTCAAGGCGAGCTGGCGAGGAGCATGGCGACCGATCTTGCACGCGCGGTGAGCGAGGCGGGTTGATATCCTCTGCCGCTGATTATCCGGGCTGCTCACTGGCCATGAGCTTCAAGGGCCGCCTTACGTTCCCATTTTTCGATCCTAATTGAAAACGTTGGCTGCGTTGGCTGCGAGCCTCTGCATGGCCTCAATGACTTCGACGCGATCAATAAGCTTCGGGTAGAATTCGGCTCGCTCGAGAAGCTGCATGCTTTCGCCTGTGAAATAGGCCGCGTCAGGATGATCTCGATCGATGACCATCTTTCTCTGCGCGACACCAACGCCACCGGGTGAGTTAGGGGTAGCGAGGGATTGAGATCGGCAACTCCGTATGGCGTAACTGACGGCGGAGATACCCTAGATTGGGCTTGCTCCGCCGGTTCCCAATCCCGCCTGCTACTGACGCGCTGATGCTCTGTCAGCGCATGTCCGTTGGTCGGTGCTGCGACCACCATCCGGCATATAAAGACATCTTTATATCTTTATTGACAGCGATGGGCTGATGGTGTTGAACGACCGCGTCGAGGTTCCCTATCCCAGGCATGGCGATGGGGCTAAGACGGGAAGCCGGTGGCGTCTTTCGGGACAGAATCCGGCGCTGCCCCCGCAACTGTAAGCGGCGAGTGGCGGCTCCATTTCGTGTCACTGGGTTTTCGCAAGGAACCTGGGAAGGCCGGAGCCACCGCGTTGACCCGTGAGCCAGGAGACCTGCCTTTCGACGCCATAACGTTCCTCGGACGGGGGTTCCTCCGGTGGATCGCGCTTGACGCGACGGTCCGGAGCTCAAACCCTTTCGGACCCGTTCGCGCCTTGCGCGCTTTCGCCTGACCTTCCGCCCGCAAAGCCTGGGTGAGTCATGACGAATAGCGGGTTCACATTCTCGATCAGCAGCATCCCGTTCGACGAGGATTATCGACCTGCAGACCACACGCGCATCACAACCAACTTCGCCAATCTCGCGCGAGGGGAAAACCGCCGGGAAAATCTGCGCAACACGCTGGTGATGATCGACCATCGGTTCAACGCGCTGATGCACTGGGACAACCCCAAGGGTGATCGCTACACGCTGAAGTTGAAGATCATCTCGGCCGCGCTCACGCTTGGAGGCGGCGCGGAGGACGAAGCGATCCCGCTGATCGAGATCCTGCACACTACCGTCGCCGACAGGATTAGCGGCGAGCGCAGCGACGGCATGGTCGGCAACAACTTCTCGTCCTATGTGCGCGATTACGACTTCAACGTCGTTCTGCCCGATCACCTCAGAACCGGGGGTGTCGGCGCGCCGGAGGGCTTTGGCGACCTCCACGGTAACCTGTTCAAGCATTTCCTTGGGTCGAGTGCCTATCGCGACAATTTGCGCAAACGCCCGGTCATTTGCCTGAGCGTATCGAGCAAGGAGGTCTATCACCGGACCGCCAACGTGCACCCGATCCTCGGCGTCGAGTACCGGAACGACAAGTTCTCGCCCACCGATCAGTATTTCGCGAAGATGGGCATGAAGGTGCGCTATTTCATGCCGCCGCACAGCGTCGCGCCATTCGCCTTCTACCATATCGGCGATCTGGTCAGCGATTATACGAACCTCGAGCTCGCCAGCACGATCGCCACGATGGAGACTTTCCAGAAGATCTATCGTCCGGAGATCTACAACGCCAATTCGGTAGCAGCAGAGCATTATCAACCGAGCCTGAAGTTCCAGGACCATTCACTGACCCGCATCGTCTACGATCGCGACGAGCGCAGCCGCCTCGCCATCGAGCAGGGCAAGTTCGCCGAAGAGCGCTTCATCAAGCCGCATGCCGCCACGCTTGAGCTCTGGTCCGCGACCTGCGGCCTCTGATTCCCACGCACAGAAGGTATTTGCGTAATGACGTCATTGTTGCCGACGACGACCGCGGGCAGCCTGCCCAAGCCTTGCTGGCTCGCCCAGCCCGAGACGCTGTGGTCGCCCTGGAAGCTGGAGGGCCAAGAGCTGATCGCGGGGAAGCGGGACGCCTTGCGCCTGGCGGTCGACGACCAGCGGCAGGCGGGCATCGATATTCTAGGCGACAGCGAACAGACGCGCCAGCACTTCGTCACGACGTTCGTCGAGCATCTGGACGGTGTCGATTTCGAGAAGCGCGAGACGGTGCGTATCCGCAACCGCTACGACGCCAGCGTGCCGACCGTCGTAGGGGCCGTCTCGCGACCGAAGTCGGTCTTCGTCGACGATGCGCGATTCCTGCGCGCGCAGACCGATCAGCCGATCAAGTGGACGCTGCCAGGGCCGATGACGATGATCGATACGCTCTACGACGCGCACTACCGGAGCCGCGAGAAGCTGGCGTGGGAGTTCGCCCGCATCCTCAACGAGGAAGCCCATGAGTTGGAAGCAGCCGGCGTCGATATCATCCAGTTCGACGAGCCCGCCTTCAACGTCTTCTTCGAAGAGGCCAACGACTGGGGTATCGCCACGCTGGAGCGTGCGGCCGAGGGGCTGAAGGCCGAGACCGCAGTCCACATCTGCTACGGCTATGGCATCAAGGCCAACACCGACTGGAAAAAGACGCTTGGCGCCGAATGGCGCCAGTATGAGCAGACTTTTCCCAGGCTCCAAAAGTCGACGATCGATATCATCTCGCTGGAATGCCAGAACTCCCGCGTGCCGATGGACCTCATTGAACTGGTCCGCGGCAAGAAGGTGATGGTCGGCGCGATCGACGTTGCCATCGACATGATCGAAACGCCGGAGCAGGTCGCGGACACGCTACGCAATGCGCTCCGCTTCGTCCATCCCGACAAGCTCTACCCAGCCACCAACTGCGGAATGGCGCCGCTGTCGCGTGAGGTCGCGCGAGGCAAACTGAAGGCGCTGGGTGCCGGCGCGGAGATCATCCGCAGGGAACTGGCGGCCTGACGTCGATCGGATGGCGCTCGCCTGGTCGTTCATCGGGAGCCGCGCCCATCTTCCAGCGGGCGCGCACCCGATCGATCACGCCTGCGGCATGGCTTGGGGAACGATCGTCTTCACGATCGAAGCGTCCAGCGCCTCATAGTCGTGGAGGCCGATCACATCGTACAATTCGGCCCGCGTCTGCATCCGCTCGACCATCTTGTGCGTGCCACCATCGCGCTGGATCGCAGCGTACAGTTCGGCCTGCGCCTTGTTGGCGACGCGCAGGCTCGACACCGGCCAGATCACCATCTTGTACCCCATCGCCTCGAACTCTTCAGCCGTGAAGAACGGCGTTTTGCCGAACTCGGTCATGTTGGCGAGGAGCAGCACGCCCGGCATCGCGGTCGCGAACGCCTCGAACATCTCGCGACTGGTCAGCCCTTCCGGGAAGATCGCGTCCGCACCCGCCTCGACATAGGCCCGGGCGCGCTCCAACGCAGCATCGAAACCATCGACCCCAACCGCATCGGTGCGCGCGACGATCACCAGATCACGCGCCGCCTTTTGGGCGGCTGCGACCTTGGCCGCCATGTCGACAGTCGGGACCAGGCTCTTACCGTTCAGATGGCCGCATTTCTTGGGGAGGGTCTGATCCTCGAGATGGACCGCACCTGCCCCGGCATCCTCGAACGTCCGCACCATGTGCATCACGTTCAGCGCTTCGCCATAGCCGGTGTCGCCATCGACCAGCAGCGGCAGCTCAGCTGAACGTGCGATCTGGCGGATAAAGAAGGCGACTTCATCCACGGTGATGATGCCGAGATCGGGAAGCCCCATCGATGCGGTCATCGCCGCCCCCGACAAGTAGAGCCCGTCGAAGCCTGCATTACGGGCCTGGATCGCGGACTGGCCATTATGGGCGCCCGGCAAGCGGTAGATGCCCGGTCGCGAGAGCGCGGCACGGAAGCGCTTGCCTGCGGATTCGGTCGGAAGTTCGGCGGCAACGAGATATGGCAAAGCGAGATACTCCTTCAGGCAGCGAGATGGTCGTCGCGCGCGGCAAGCGGCACCCAGACGAGGTCTTCGGGGCCGGTATAGTTGGCGGACGGACGGATGATCTTGTTGTCCTGGCGCTGCTCGATGACATGCGCCGCCCAACCGCTGGTGCGCGCGATGACGAACAGCGGCGTGAACATCGCGGTCGGCACGCCCATCAGATTGTAGGAGACAGCCGAAAACCAGTCGAGGTTCGGGAACATCTGCTTTAAATCCCACATCACGCTCTCGATCCGCTCGGCGACGGCGAACTGCCGCTGGGCACCCGCTTCGTCGGCGAGCGCCTTCGCGACCCGCTTGATGACGACGTTACGCGGATCGGCCACGGTATAGACCGGGTGGCCGAAGCCGATCACGACCTCCTTGGCCTCGACGCGGCGACGGATGTCGGCTTCCGCCTCGTCGGGAGTCGCGTACCGCTTCTGGATTTCATAGGCGACTTCGTTCGCGCCACCATGCTTGGGACCCCGCAAGGCGCCGATCGCCCCGGCGATGGCCGAATACATGTCCGAGCCGGTGCCCGCGATGACGCGTGCGGTGAAGGTCGAGGCGTTGAACTCGTGCTCGGCATAGAGAATGAGCGAGGTATGCATGGCGCGCACGAAGCTGTCGGACGGCGCATGCCCAAGCAGCAGTTGGAGGAAATGGCCGCCGATGCTGTCGTCGTCGGTCTCCACCTCGATCCGGCGGCCATGGTGCGCGAAATGATACCAGTAGAGCAGGATCGATCCAAGCGAGGCCATCAGCCGGTCGGCGATGTCACGCGCGTCGGCGAGGTTGTGATCGTGCGTTTCGGGCAGGACGCAGCCGAGAGCCGACACGCCCGAGCGCATGACGTCCATTGGATGCGCCGCGGCCGGGATCGCTTCCAGAGCCTCCTTCACCGAGCGCGGCAAGCCGCGCAGGGCCCGCAGCTTCTTCTTGTAGGACGCGAGCTGTGGCGCAGTCGGCAGCGTGTCGTGGACCAACAGGTGGGCAATCTCCTCGAACTCGCTGGTCTCGGCGAAGTCAAGGATGTCATAGCCGCGATAATGCAGGTCGTTGCCGGTACGGCCGACGGTACACAGCGCGGTATTGCCCGCCGTCACGCCCGACAGCGCGACAGATTTCTTCGGCTTGAAGGTGGGAACGTCGTTCATCGGCTTGGCTTTCCTCTCAGAAACTGTCGGCGGGGATGTGGACATGACCGTCCATCAGCATCCGCGCGCTGCGGCTCATGACTGCCTTGGTGATGATCCACTGACCGTCGGCCTGATGAGCCTCAGCACCGACACGCAGGGCGCCTGAGGGATGAACGAAGCGGATCGACGTACGCGCGCCGCCTCCGACCACCTTGTTGACCAGCGTGCCCGGCACCGCCGCTGCGGCGGCGATGGCGACGGAAGCGGTACCCATCATCGCGTGGTGGAGTTTGCCCATCGACAGCGCGCGGACGAGCAGGTCGACCTCGCCGGCCAGCACTTCCCGGCCGCTCGCCGTGCGATGATCAATGGGCGAGGCGACGAAGGCGATGGCCGGCACGCGCGCCGTCTTGACGATCCCCATCGCCTCCGCGCCGGCGGTGCGCAGCGCCTCGAAGCAGGAGAGCGCGTCCACGTCGCCATTGATCGCGTCGCGAAGCTCGGCACCGGTGTAACCCAGATCTTCCGCCTGGACGAAGACGGTTGGAATGCCTGCGTTGATGAGAGTCGCCGGGATCATGCCGCCCGGTACGACGTTTTCGTCGACCGTCAGGGTATCGACAAGATGGCCGGTCGGGAACAGCGCGTCCGACGCATCGGCGGGGTCGACGAACTCCAGCACGATCTCCGCAGCCGGAAAGGCAACGCCATCGAGCTCGAAATCACCCGTCTCGACGACCTGTCCCTCCGCGACGGGCACATAGGCGACGATCGTCTTGCCGATGTTCGCCTGCCAGATGCGGACCGTGCAGACGCCGTCGACCGCTCGGGCGGGATCGACGTAGCCGGCCGCAATCGCGAAGGTCCCGACGGCTGTCGACAGGTTCCCGCAATTGCTCGACCAGTCGAGCGTACCGCTGTCGATCTCGATCTGCCCATAGAGGTAATCGACGTCATGGCCCGCTCGCGTCGCCGGTGAGACGATCACGCATTTGGACGTGCTGGAGGTCGCGCCGCCCATGCCGTCGATGTGCGCGCCATACGGGTCGGGGCTGCCCATCACACGGCGGAACAGCCGATCGCGCGCGTCGCCCGGCGTCTGCGCGCGATCGGGCAGGTCCTCAAGCCGGAAGAACACGCCCTTGCTGGTGCCACCACGCATATAGGCAGCCGGGATGCGGACCTGCGGCGTCATGCCGCGGCACTCGAGGCGAGGAAGTCCTGCGCGAAGCGTTGCAGGACACCGCCCGCCTCGTAGATCGACACCTCTTCGGCGGTATCGAGGCGGCACAGCACCGACACCTCCGTCCTCAACCCGTCGGCGCGATGGATGATGAGCTTCAGTTCGGCGCGCGCATCTGGCGTGCCCACCACATCGAAGGTCTCGGTGCCGTTCAGCTTGAGGTTGAGGCGGGTCGAGCCAGCGAGGAACTCCAGCGGCAGCACGCCCATGCCGATGAGGTTGGTGCGATGGATACGCTCGAACCCCTCGGCGACGATCGCCTGGACCCCCGCGAGCCGGACCCCCTTCGCGGCCCAGTCGCGCGACGATCCTTGGCCGTAGTCGGCACCGGCGATGATGATGAGCGGTTGCCGGCGACCGAGATAGGTTTCGATCGCCTCCCACATGCGAACGACGGTGCCGTCCGGCTCAATACGGGCGAAGCTGCCCATCTTCACGGCGCCGTCAACCACCGCCATCTCGTTGACAAGCTGAGGGTTGGCGAAAGTCGCGCGCATCGCCGTCAGGTGGTCGCCGCGATGCGTCGCATAGGAGTTATAGTCCTCCTCAGGCACCCCCATCGCGGTCAGATACTCACCCGCCGCGCTGGTCGGCAGGATCGCGTTTGACGGTGACAGGTGATCGGTGGTGATGTTGTCGGGCAGGATTGCGAGTGGGCGCATCCCCTTGAGCGTGCGCGGACTGGCGGCCAGCGCGCCCAGGCCATCGGTATCCCAATAGGGCGGCCGGCGGATATAGGTCGACTGCGGACGCCAATCGTAGAGCGGGCTGACCGGCGCGCTGCCGTCGCCCGAGCGGGCGAACATCGGCTCGTAAACGTCCCGGAATTGCTCGGCCTTCACATGGTCGCGCACGATCGCATCGATCTCGGCATCGCTCGGCCACAGGTCAGCAAGCCGGACCTCACGACGATCGGGCGCGATCCCCAGCACGTCCTTCTCGATGTCGAGCCGGATCGTGCCCGCGATGGCATAGGCGACGACCAGCGGCGGTGATGCAAGAAACGCTTGCTTGGCATAAGGGTGGATGCGCCCGTCAAAGTTGCGGTTCCCCGACAGAACGGCGGTCGTGTAAAGATCGCGTTCGACGATCTCGCGCTGAATGACGGGGTCAAGCGCACCCGACATGCCGTTGCAGGTCGTGCAGGCGAAGCCGACGATACCGAAGCCGAGTTGCTCCAGTTCGCACAGCAGATCGGCCTCTTCGAGATAGAGCGCGGGCACCCGCGAGCCGGGCGCGAAGCTGGTCTTCACCCACGGCTTGCGCGTCAGGCCAAGCGCATTGGCCTTTTGCGCCACCAGCCCCGCGGCGACGACGTTGCGCGGGTTCGAGGTGTTGGTGCAGCTCGTGATCGCCGCGATAATGACCGCGCCGTCCGGCATCAGTCCTTCGCGCTCCTGCGCGATGGCGCTTTCGAGATCTTTGGCAACGCCGCGGTCGTGGAGCGCGGCGGTCGGCAGGCGCTGGTGCGGATTCGAGGGGCCGGCAAGGTTGCGCTCGACACTGCCCAGATCGAAGGTCAGCACTCGCTCATACTGCGCGGTAGCCAGCGCATTGCCCCACAAGCCCGTCGCTTTCGCATAGGTCTCGACCAGTGCGACCTGTGCGGGCGCGCGGTTGGTGAGCAGCAGATAGTCAAGCGTCTGGCGGTCGATGTAGAACATCGCCGCGGTCGCCCCATATTCCGGACACATGTTGGAGATGGTCGCGCGGTCGCCGATCGACAGGCTGTCGGCACCGGGGCCGAAGAACTCCAGCCAGGCTCCGACAACGCGCTCCTTGCGCAGGAACTCGGTCAGCGCGAGGACGATGTCGGTCGCGGTGATGCCCTCCGACCGCCGCCCTGTCAGCTTCACGCCGACGATATCGGGAAGCCGCATCATCGACGGGCGGCCGAGCATGACGGTTTCCGCTTCGAGGCCACCGACACCCACCGCGATTACGCCCAGCGCGTCGACATGCGGTGTGTGGCTGTCTGTCCCGACGCAGGTATCGGGGAACGCGACACCGTCCCGCACCTGGATCACCGGCGACATCTTCTCCAGATTGATCTGGTGCATGATGCCGTTGCCCGCCGGCACCACGTCGACATTGTCGAACGCGCGCTTCGCCCATTCGATGAAGTCGAAGCGATCCTCGTTGCGCCGGTCCTCGATCGCCCGGTTCTTGGCGAAGGCGTCAGGGTCGAAGCCGCCATGTTCCACCGCGAGGCTGTGGTCGACGATGAGTTGGGTCGGCACGACGGGATTGACCTTGGCGGGATCGCCACCCTGCTCCGCGATGGCGTCGCGCAGGCCCGCAAGGTCGACGAGCGCGGTCTGTCCGAGGATATCGTGGCAAACAACGCGGGCCGGATACCAGGGAAAATCGAGATCGCGCCGGCGATCGGCGATCTGGATCAGCGCGTCGTTCAACAGCGCCGGGTTGCAGCGGCGAACCAGTTGCTCGGCTAGTACACGCGACACATAAGGAAGCGTGTCATAGGTGCCGGGGCGGAGCGTCTCGATCGCGGCACGCGCATCGAAATAGGTGAGAGCCGTGCCGTCGAGCGGTTTCTGGTAAAGACTGCTCATCAGTTCCCCGGATTCCATTGGGCGAGCCGCGTCGCGATCGACGCGCTCGGGCGGGTGAAGGTCGAGAAGGTGAAGCGGCCAGCGGCCACCATGCAGTCGCAACCGCCGGCATCGCGGCCGCTGGCAAAGACAGCGATGACGAGGCCGTCGTCGCTTCGGCTGATGCACGACGCCTCGAACGCAACCTCATCCAGTTCGGCGCGCAGTTCGATGTCGTGACAGCGGTAGAGCGAAACGCTCCCGCCCAAGACGTCCTGCGCGCGCGCCGTCGCTGCCGCGAGGATAAGCTCGAGAAGGTCGGCACCTTGCGGTTGTGCGGCAAAAAACATATTCGCATAATCCGCAAACGGCAGCGCTTGCCCAGTACTGAAAAGGCGAAAGCCTGCGAAGTTGAATCGACGAATCTGCGAAGGTTGCAAATTTCATGGTGGTGGCGCGCAAGGCATTCATGGGGGTCCGGCTGCGGCGCTTGCGCGAGGAGCGCAAGCTGAAGCAGGTCGAGCTTGCCCAGGCGCTCGGCATCTCGCCCAGCTACCTCAATCAGCTCGAACAGAACCAGCGTCCGCTGACCGTTCCCATCCTGTTGAAGCTCAACGCGGCGTTCGGTGTCGACGTGCAGGTCTTCTCGGAGGACGAGGAGGCACGCCTGATGACCGACATCCGCGATGCGATCGCCGACGTCCAGGAGGCGGTGTCGGTTGCCGAACTGCGCGAGCTGGCGACGAACATGCCCGCGGTCGGCCGCACACTGGTCGCGCTGCATCGGCGGTATCGCGATGCTGTCGAGCGCGGCGACGCGATGGCGGCCGAACTGGGAGATGAATGGCGCATCGGGGATCGCGCGCGCCAGCCATTCGAGCAGGTCCGGGACTTCTTCTACGCCCGTCACAACCATGTCGAGTTGTTGGACGAGGCGGCCGAACGCCTCTACCGCGACGCGGGTTTGAGCCCGCAGACGATCCACGATGGCTTGGCCGCATGGCTAAAGGAGCGGCACGGGATCACCGTGTTGACCGATGTCACGACTGCGCCCCGCCGCTTCGATCCCGCTGCACGGGCACTCACGCTGTCTGCCTCGCTGACACCGGGCCAGCGCGCGTTCCAGATGGCCACGCAGCTCGCCTTTCTCGAACTGCACGACGTAATCGACGACCTTGCCGACGATTCGGTCCTCGCAGACGAGGAAGCCCGCCGCCTTGGTCGCATCGGCCTTGCCAATTATTTCGCAGGAGCGCTGGTCCTGCCCTATGCCGATTTCCTCGCCGCCGCCCAAGCCGAGCGATATGATATCGAACGCCTTGGGCGGCGCTTCGGGGTCGGGTTCGAGACGGTCTGCCACCGCCTGTCGACGCTCCAGCGGGCGGGTGCGCGCGGCGTGCCCTTCTTCTTCGTCCGCGTCGACCGGGCGGGCAATATCTCGAAACGGCAGTCGGCGACCGACTTCCACTTCTCGCGCGTCGGCGGCACCTGTCCACTGTGGAATGTCTATAAGGCGTTCGCGCAGCCGGGCCGCGTGCTGCGCCAGGTTGCGCGGATGCCCGATGGTCGCAGCTACCTATGGATCGCGCGAACGGTAGCGAGTGGGTCTGCCGGGTTCGGTGAGCCGGAGAAAGTGTTCGCGATTGGGCTTGGTTGCGACCTGCGCCACGCGGGCCAGCTTGTCTATTCGCGCGGCCTCGATCTTGCCGATCCTTCCTTCGCGACGCCGATTGGCGCCGGGTGCAAGGTGTGCGAGCGCCCGGCTTGTCCGCAGCGCGCGTTTCCGCCGATCGGGCGGGCACTCACGATCGACGAGAATACCGCCGCCCCGGTTCCCTATCCTGTTGCCTGACGCTCGGCGCTAGCATCAGCGCGTCGCCATGAGGCGATGATCGACGGATCGGCCACCAGCTTGGCGACAGCGTCGACCCCGTAGGTGCCGACAGATACAGGATGAGCAGCCCGGATCGTGACCGATCCCGAGCGCGGCAATCGGCAATCCTTGGTCCAGCGAAGCCGTTCCTTGTTCGCGATCGGCCGGGCCGTCATGAGTGTCAGCGGCCGACTTGCTGGCCCTACGCCGTCCGGAACGCCATTGGAGGGAGGCGCTGTCCCAAAATACCATCCCAACGAGAACGCCCGCGCCGTCTCGCGTGTCGTTTTCAATGGAAAAGCCGAGGCCGTCTCGCTGGCCGTTCGTTTGTGGGAAGGCGAGTGCGGTCAGGCGTCGACCGTGCACCAAGGCACGTGCCGCTGTTCGAATACCTGCACCGTAGGCGGAGGAAAGTCGGCAGAGGCGAATGCCCCCGCCGGCACGAGATCATGCCGGGCCGCATCTCCACGTCGTAAAAGACGGTCGAGCCACAAGTAGGGCAGAAGTGATAGACGTTGGGTCGGCCGGTGTCCGTCGCACGGGCAAAGCTATGTCGTTCACTTCTGCCCTACTTG
>Ga0207681_10001579_pt1 | contig 14658 bp, 12 predicted proteins | sample KBSS53metaG_FD_184324 | JGI IMG/M metagenome (GOLD analysis project Ga0207681, IMG submission 184324) | Switchgrass rhizosphere microbial communities from Kellogg Biological Station, Michigan, USA - KBS S5-3 metaG (SPAdes) (version 2) | ecosystem: Host-associated > Plants > Roots > Rhizosphere... | reverse complement strand
ATTCTGGGAATGGGCGACGTGCTGTCGCTGATTGAAGAAGTCCAGTCGAAGGTCGATCAGTCCGAAGCCGAAGAGCAACTGAAGAAGCTTCAGAAGAACGAGTTCACGCTCGACGACTTTCGTTCGCAGCTTCGCCAGGTTAAGAAGCTTGGTTCGTTCTCGAAAATCATGAAGCTTCTGCCTGATCAGCTCCTCGGCGGCATTGGAATGCCGCAGATGGACGAGGAACAGACGAAGCAGATGGAAAAGGAATTGAAGCGCACCGAGTCGATCATCGACTCGATGACGCGCGAGGAGCGAACCGATCACCGGATTCTGAACGCGAATCGGCGGCGCCGGATAGCTCGTGGCTCCGGGACAAACGTCACCGAAGTCAACAAGCTGATCAAGCAATACACCGAGATGCGGCAGATGATGCGGCAGCTCAGCAGCTCCGGAATGTTTGGCGGCAGCGGCTTGAAAGGCAAGATGATGCGGCGCATGGCGGGCATGCCCGACATGTCAGGCCTGGCCGGCATGGGCGGAGAAGGCGACGAGATGCCGTCGTTTCCGTCGCTGGGCGCGGCGGCCGGAACGCCTTCAAGAAAAAAGCTTAAGAAGAAACGCAAAAAGAAGAGACGTTAGCGAAAACAGTGATGAGTGATGAGTACTGAGTGAACTTAAAACTTAAACCTTGGAACTCAGCACTCAGAACTCAGCACTTAGCAGAACTTAGCATCGGAGGTAAGGATTTGTTAGCAATCAAATTGATGCGCACGGGCGCGAAGAAGCGACCTTCATATCGAATTATTGTGAAGGAGAAACAGTCGAAGCGCGATGGTGCTTATCTGGAGAACTTAGGCACGTATGACCCGACGCGCGAGCCTGCGGAAATCAAGCTGAACCTGGATCGCGTCCGCTATTGGATCGAGAAGGGCGCGCAACCGACTGATACCGTTGGCCGGCTAATTAAGGCGAGCGGGAAACAGCAGTCAGCGGTTCAGCACGAAGCTTAGTCGCTGCTTTCGAATCGTAATTCGTAAAGCAAACTGTGAGTTTGCGATTTGAACCAGGGGATACTGCGCAAACTAACAGTTTGCGCTACACCGCAAAGATGAGAGAAGCCGTCGAGATGGTTGTGAAGGCATTGGTCGATGACGTTGACGCCGTCGACGTGCGCGAGCTGGACCAACAGGGCGGGACGCTCATCGAAGTGCGCGTGGCGCCAAGCGACATGGGAAAGTTAATCGGGCGGCAGGGACGCACCATTCGCGCGCTGCGTTCCCTCGCTTATGCGGTCAGCTTGAAGAAGAAGCATCGCTACATGGTCGAAATCGTGGAATGAGTTCCGAGAGCGAGCAAACGGGCGATGACCTGGTCATAGTGGCCCGCGCAGTCAGAACGAGGGGCCTCAAGGGCGAACTGATTGCCGATCTTTTGACAGATTTTCCAGAGCGCTTTGAGAACGTCAAACATTTGTTCGGCGTCGCTCCCGGTGGACAGCGCCAACAATTCGAACTCGAGAATCATTGGTTGCAAAACCATCGGCTGGTGCTGAAGTTCTCGGGTTATGACGACATCGACTCGGCCAGGGCCTTGGTCGGCTACGAATTCGGTGTTCCGGAAGCCGAACGCGTCGAGCTTGCGGAAGGGGAATATTACGACTGGGAGCTCGCCGGATGTTTGGTTGAAGATAGGTCAGGGTCGGCCATCGGCAGCGTCCGCGAAATAATGCGAACCGGCGGCGTCGAGCTTTTGGTTATTGAAAACGACGAGGGGCGCGAATACCTGATTCCGTTAGCCGGGTCGATTGTCATCGAGATCGACGTCGCGGGAAAGAAGATCGTGGTTGATCCTCCCGAAGGTTTGTTGGAGTTGTAACCTTCTTTGAAATTTGTACCGTGCTGCGCTGCGACATCATTACCATCTTTCCGGAGTTTTTTCGCGCGACGTTTGAGTACGGGATTGTGCGACGCGCGCGAGCGGCCGGATTGGTGGAAACCAATGCGCACGATCTGAGAGGCTGGACGGAGGACAAACACCACATCGTCGATGACCGGCCTTTTGGCGGCGGCGAAGGAATGGTGCTCAAGCCCGAGCCGATATTCGCGGCGGTAAAGGATTTGACGGGTTGCGCCGATCGCGCCGAGTATCCGCCGCAAACGAGAGTGGTTTTGCTGTCGCCGCAGGGGCGAGTGTTTACGCAGGGAGTGGCGCACGATCTTTCAAAGAACGCGTCGCAGATCGTTTTAATTTGCGGACGATATGAAGGCATCGACGAACGCGTAGTCGACGCGCTGGCAACTGATGAGATCTCCATCGGAGATTATGTGTTGTCAGGTGGCGAGCCGGCTGCGTTAGTGGTAATCGATGCGGTGGTGCGATTGTTACCAGGTGCGTTGGGTAATGAAAGTTCGGCGACGAACGAATCGTTTTCCGAAGGGCTGTTGGACCACCCGCAATACACGCGGCCGACGGAATTTTCGGGATTGAGCGTGCCGGATGTTTTGTTAACCGGTAACCACGCGGAAATTGCGCGCTGGCGGCGTGAGGCAGCACGGCGAAAGACGGAACGTAATCGCCCGGATCTTTTGAAGTAATTTTCCGCATGAAGCGGACTCGGGTTCTTGAATGGAGTGAAGAAATGAATCGATTAGATAGTATTGAAAAAACTCAACTGCGCGAAAGCATTCCCGATTTTCAGTCGGGCGACACCGTGCGCGTGCATGTTCGAATCAAAGAATCTGAGACGAAAGAACGTCTGCAGGCTTTTGAAGGCGTAGTCATTGCCCGCAAGCATGGCGGCGCCCGGGAAACTATCACCGTGCGCAAGACCAGCTTCGGGATTGGTGTCGAGCGAATTTTCCCGCTGCATGCGACGATTGTGGACCACATCGACGTGGTAAAGAGAGGCCGAGTTAGACGCGCAAAACTTTATTACCTGCGCGGCTTGCGCGGTAAGGCGGCGCGCATCCGCGAACGCGACACCCGCGGACAGCAGCGCGACACAGCGGCGACAGCGGCTGGCAAAAAATAGATCTGCGGCTGGGAGCGCAGCCGCTGGGAGCGCAGGCATCTTGCCTGCCGCGAGTGCCTTAAGGCACGAAGCGTGTTGCGTACCGCGGCAGGCAAGATGCCTGCGCTCCCAGCCGTTAAGCTCCCGGCTCAAGAACCAGGAAACGCAATTTGCGAATAGCAATTGACGCCCACTCCGTTGGGACTGGCCTTGGTGGTAACGAGAGCTATGCGACCAACCTCATCGAAGCCCTCGCCGAAATCGACCCCAACAATTCCTACACGCTATATGTCACGCGCCGCGAGGCCGTCGAACGGTTCAGCAACCGTTGGCGCAATTTTTCCGTACGTGCCACCCTGCCGCACACGCCGCTGATTCGTATTCCTTTAACCCTGAGCGCGGAACTAAGACGAAATCCGGTTGACGTGCTCCACGTTCAGTTTACTTCGCCGCCTTTTTCGCCGTGCCCGGTAGTAGTCAGCATCCACGACCTTTCATTTGAACATCTGCCGCAAACTTTCAAATGGCGCAGCCGGAAACAGCTGCGCATCACCGTACGCCGTTCAGCTCGCGAAGCTGCCCACGTGATCGCTCTGTCTGAACATGCGCGGCAAGACATAGTTGAAACTTATGGTCTGGCGCCGGAAAAAGTCACCGCGATACCGCTCGCCGCAGCCGATCACTTTCGACCCATCAGCGACGACGAAGAACTGCAACGGGTTAGACAAACTTATGGGATAGTTGGCGAGTACATCCTGTCGGTTGGCGCTATTCAACCACGAAAGAATTTGAGCCGGCTGATCGACGCATATTCCCGCTTGCGCCGGGCCACGCCGGAAGGTAATCTGCCTAAACTTGTGCTGGCGGGGAAATGCGCCTGGCTTTACGAGGAAACGCTCCGCACCATTCGAGAACTGCAAGTAAGTGACTCTGTGATCTTGACCGGCTATGTGCCGGACAGCGATTTGCCCGGGCTGTATTCAGGAGCACTTTGTTTTGTTTACCCGTCCTACTTCGAAGGTTTTGGTCTGCCACCGTTGGAAGCAATGAAGTGTGGCGCGCCCGTGATTGTGGGCAACCAGACCAGTTTGCCTGAAGTTGTGGGCGATGCCGGATTGCTCGTAGATCCATTCGACGCGGACGCAATCGCGGGCGCAATCGATCGGGTAATTCGTGATTCAAACCTGCGCGCGGAGCTTGGCAGGAAAGGATTGGCCCGCGCCCAACTCTTCGACTGGCGAGAGACTGCTCGACAAACGCTCCGGGTTTACCAGCAAGCCGCCGGCGTTGTGCAATCGAGCTGATAAAAGCTAGCCAGATAAACAGGTCGGTTCAGTCTTATGCGCATTGCTATTCTCGGGACCCGTGGCATACCAGCAAGCTACGGCGGTTTCGAAACTTTCGCGGAACATCTTTCCACCAGGCTTGTAGCCCGCGGGCATGAGGTTACGGTTTATGGCCGGGCCCACTACGTTTCACCTCGCCAGCTGGAGTATCACGGCGTTCAGCTAAAAGTTCTTCCCACCATTCGCCATAAATACTTCGACACCGTCGTTCACTGCTTTCTCTCGGCGGTCCATGCCGTCTCGGGACGGTTTGATGCGGCGCTAATCTGCAATGCCGCGAACGCGCCTTTCGCGCCCATCCTGAGGCTAACCGGAACGCCGGTAGCCATAAACGTGGACGGACTGGAGCACAAAAGAAAAAAGTGGGGCTGGCTGGGCAGGCGTTATTACCTCGCCGCGGAACGTCTGGCGACGATGCTGCCAAACGTGATGGTGACTGACGCCCAGGTGATCCAGGACTACTACCTCGCGCGATACGACGCCGAGTCACAAATGATCGCGTATGGCTCCGAAGTTGAACGGCGTCCGGATCGGGCGGCGGTGCGACGCTGGCGAGCGGAACCGAATCGTTATGTACTTTACGTTTCCCGGCTCGAGCCGGAAAACAATGCGCGCCTCGTAATCGAAGCTTTCAAGAAAGTGCGGACCGCTTATCGGTTGCTGATCGTTGGTGATGCTCCTTACGCTCACGACTACATCACCGACCTGAAAGAGCGCGCTCGAGGTGACAAGCGCATAGTCTTCACCGGCTTTGTCTTTGGACAGGACTATCGCGCGCTGCAACAAAATGCCTACTGCTACGTCCATGCGACCGAAGTCGGCGGAACGCATCCGGCGCTGCTGGAAGCGATGGGTTATGGCAACTGCGTTTTGACTTTGGCCACTCCGGAAAACATCGAGGCAGTGGGAGACGCGGGAATCCCGTATGCCGATGAGTTCGATCTGGTCGAAAAACTACAGCGGGTTTTACGAGACGGGTCGTTGGTCCAGAGTTATCGCAACCGGGCGCAAATCAGAGTGCAACGCTACTACGATTGGGATCGCGTCGTGGACCAGTATGAAACGCTGTTCGCGAAGATGAGTGGTAAACAGGTGGACGCAGTAGCGGCGGTTGAGAGTAATGAAGCCCGGTCACAGGATGCAGCACTAAGCAGAAAATAAGTCTATGCAGAAGCCCGACCGTCAGGGAGGGTTTAGAAGGCGTTGGCGGAGGCTTGATGGTTATAACTGAATCCGCAAGCTAAGAGTTTCCTTACAAAAATTTTTGTATCCTAAAAGAGGTGGCCCCGCCAATCATTACGATTGGCGGGGCAAAACTTTCCGGCAGGTTCGGGTAAATCAAGGGCGGTGGCAAAGAACTGAGAATCGTCGATTAGGCCGATCCTTGAACCAGGCAGCACTGTTTGCGGGTGAGATAAAGCCTCGCGGTTGGATAAATAAGGGCCGCGCTCATTGCTAACAGCTTTTTCAATCAACTGGGGTGGCGTTCAGTGTGCGAAATTATACGTAAGTTTCGTGACGTGTCAAGAACAATTTCACTAGACTTCCGTAACAATCACCCAGAAGGTTCAAAATCCTCAGGATTATTCGCCAGAACGGACTTGAGAAAGGCGTAATGCCTGCCGGCGCGCCGCTTCAGAGACGTTGCGGTTTTGACTGAGGTTTCTAAGATCCTTGGTCCGGATACGGGGCAGGGTACTAATAACGGTGGGTATCGGCGTGCGCGGATTGCGAACCAGGTTGTGAATAATTGGATAGGAACGCGCCCAATTGCGATTGAGAGCAATGAGGCGCAGCACTTCATCAGCCACGGTCCGCATTGAGGCGATGTTTTCGACCTCCTGGTCCGTAACGCGCGGATTTTGAATCACGGCGGTCGCCACCACGCGGTTTGAGTCGCGAATCAGGATGCTGCGCGCTTCGCGATCGCCCTTCATGCCGAGCTTCATGCGGTCCTTCACGTTCATGAACATTATGCGCCGAATCAAAGAAACCCGCTCCGGCGGCACCTCGCCCTTTTCACTCTGCTCAAATTCCAGGGCGCGTTTGAAGTTGGCGGCGTGTTCCTCGGCAGTTTCCAGTTTTAAATCTTCATAACGCTCGCTCGGCAGCCATGAGTTGTCGAGCTCCGCATCCGAAACCTCGATGTGTTCCGCGATCAACCAGGCGTCTTCAACCGTCAGCCCGGCGGAGAAGTCAGCACTCTCGAAAAACTCGGCCGCCGCGCTATTGCCTCTGCTTCGCAACTCTTGTGCGATCTGCTGCGCGCCTCTTTCCTTTTCAAAGAACTCACGCCTGGTTTCGCGCGCCCGACGTTCGGCGTCGGCGGAGCGATCAGAGTTTCCCAGGATGGCGTCGATAATTTTGGGAAAGCGCACCAGCCTCTGCTGGTTCGTGGCAATCAGGTCAAGCAGTGAACTATCGGAAGTAGACGACGCCAAACCGGCGATCACTTCATCCGGCGTCTTGCTGTTCATTATCACTGCTTCGTGAAGCTCGCGAGTTTGCGCGGAAAGCGTGGCGAGGTAATTCAGAACGGGGATCGAAGTCTCCGTGCTTTTGGCTGCTGTCAGGAGATCCTGTGAATCCTGCGTAGTTAAGGTTTCGTTTGCTGCTTCGGCAATTTCAGGGTCGTCGGCTCGCCGGAGAGCAACTAACACTTCCAGCAGGTCAGATTGCGGAAGCGGCAATAGACCACTCGCGGCGGCAAGTCTCGCCTGTTGGGGTGCCGTGCCAGTGATGATGGCTTGTACCGCGGGATTGGTTGAAGAAGTTGTGCTGCTCATGATGAAGGGCGCGAGCGAAAATTATTACTCTTCGAAGACTCGTACGCTGGCGGAAATTGAAGGCTAGTTTTGATGTTTTACACGAGATGCCGACATCCCCTGTTCAATACAAATTGAAATTGTATTCCAACTGAACAAGAGTCGAGACGGGCCTGCCATCTTTCACCGCTGGTGCAAACTTGATCTTTCGAGCTGCGTCGATCGCCCGAGCTGTCAAACCGCCTGGCAAATCGTTAAGGACAAGAATATTTTTAACCGTGCCGTCGGCGGCGAATACTGCCCGGAGAACGACTGTGCCTTCCACGAGTGCGGCTCGAGCCTTCTCTGTATAAGTGGGCTCGGGTTTGCTCAGAACTCGCACCCTGGTTGTGACTTCTGCAGACGAAAAAAGCGTACGTGGGGCCTGCGACATGTCGGCCGGCTCAGCATAGAGACGAAGTGTTTCCAGCTGTTCCTTCCACATGGTTGCGTCCGGCGCAAGTGGAGCGAGTTTAAGAAACGACTCCAGATTCGCGGCGGCTTCCTTGAAACGCATTGCGGTCTCTTTCCCTTTTGCTACCCTTTCCTCGTCGGTAAGTTTTGGCGGGACGGCCAATGTTTTGAACTCCGTCCCGTCAAAAGCCCAGGACCTGAGCGAGCGACTTGCAATATCACAAATCAAGGCTTGAGATCTTAGAAGATAGCCCAGGGGAAAATCAGACTGGCCCGTCAATGCGTCGTTTGCTTGATTAAGCGCTTCTCTGCAGGAGCGTCGCTGTAGGTGAATTACACCGAGCACGTAATGAGCCTCTGCATTTTGAGCGTTGAGCAATAATGCCTGGCTGGCCTCCCTTCCAGCTTCATTTATCGCTTTCGTAAACAGAAGCGTGTGGGACAGATTTGCGTGAGCAGTCGCAGAGTCAGGGCGAAGCGCAACTTCCTTTTCGAAAGCCTTACGTGCGTCTTTCCACTTCTCCTGGCCGGCGAGGGAGAGCCCAAGGTAATGCCAAGCCTCGGCATCGTCCTTATATCTCTTTATGCCTGCACGCAGGGCCTTAGTCGCGCCATCAAAATCGCCTTGTTGGTAAAGCCTGACGCCCCGATCCCGATCTTCGTAAACAGTTGTTGTTGGCTGCTGCAACCAAGAACCGGCTACCGCGGGAGTCACGCCGCTGATCGAGAGGACCAGGATGAAAGCAACCATTAGGTGGTGAAACATTATTCCTGAAGAGCGTTAAGCGGTAGCCCCGTGACACTTTTTATATTTCTTACCCGAGCCGCACGGGCAGGGTTCGTTGCGACCAACCTTGGGCTGATCGCGAACAACCGTCTTCACTTTTCCCGCTTCTTCTCCGGCTGCGGCGGCGCCCTGGTTCGGTCCGGTGAAGGTCATTGAAGTAGACCGCCGCGGCAGCCGCCGCTGCTGAATCGCTTCCGGTGGTTCTTCGGAAACGACCTGCAGGTTGAAAAGCGAACGAATGGTGCTGGTATCGATGCGGTCGAGCATTTCCTGAAACATGTCAAAACTCTGCTTCTTGTACTCGACTAACGGATCTTTCTGACCGTAACCGACCAGGCCAATGCCCTGTTTCAAGTGATCGAGGGACAGCAGGTGGTCTTTCCACTGCGCATCGATGATGTTGAGCATGATGATGCGTTCGTAGGTGCGCATCGCTTCCGGTCCGATATGTTGTTCCTTGTCGGCGTATTTGACCTTCAGCTTTTCCCAGATGGCGTCGGCGACTTCCGCGGAAGTGTAGTTGGGAATGTCCAGGCCTTCAGCGTCAGCGTCGAAATCATAGATGGTCTTGATCTGGATCTTGTAGTTTTCAACGTCCCAATCGTCTGGAGAAACGTCGGGATTTAAATACTGCCTGGTCAAATCAGATAAGAGATCGTAAGCAACACCTGCCTGCGGCGGATCGCCCATCAGGTATTCGCGCTGGTCAGGCTGTTCCATCAACTGGCGGCGCAGGCCGTAGATCGTCTCGCGCTGCTTGTTCATGACGTCGTCATACTCGAGCAGGTGTTTACGCGATTCGAAGTTTCGACCTTCGACCGACTTCTGCGCCGACTCGATTCGCTTCGACACCATCTTCGACTCGATCGCCACGCCTTTTTCCATGCCCAGACGCTGCATCAGCGCTTTGACTTTATCGCCGGCAAAGATGCGCATCAGATCGTCTTCAAGCGACAGGAAGAATCGCGACGATCCGGGATCGCCCTGGCGTCCAGCGCGTCCGCGAAGCTGATTGTCGATTCGTCTTGATTCGTGGCGTTCAGTGCCGAGGATGTGCAGCCCGCCGATGCCGACTACTTCCTTGTGCTCTTCTTCGACGATTCGTTTGGCGCGATTGAAAGCGACGTTCCACTGCTCTTCAGTGGCTTCGTCGGGATCGATCTCATCCTTTTTGAGAAACTCGCGGGCCATGAAATCCGGGTTGCCGCCCAGCAGAATGTCGGTGCCGCGACCGGCCATGTTCGTGGCGATTGTGACCGCGCCCTTGCGTCCCGCCTGGGCCACGATCTCTGCTTCGCGCTCGTGATACTTCGCGTTGAGCACGTTGTGCGGCACGCCTTCGCGTTGCAGCCGGCGCGCGATTAACTCAGAATTTTCGACGGAAACTGTGCCCACGAGCGCCGGCTGTCCGCGCTCATGACAGTCTTTGATTTCCTCAATCACCGCGTCCCACTTCTCTGGCAGCGTGCGATAGATAACGTCGGAAAAATCGCTGCGGACCATCGGCATGTGGGTGGGAATGACTACAACGTCGAGTTTATAAGTCGACTGAAATTCCGAGGCTTCAGTTTCAGCCGTACCGGTCATGCCCGAAAGTTTTTCGTAAAGGCGAAAATAGTTTTGCAGCGTGATGGTGGCGAGGGTCTGGTTCTCCTTTTCAATCTTCACGCCTTCTTTCGCTTCCACCGCCTGGTGAAGTCCATCCGACCAGCGACGGCCTTTCATCAATCGGCCGGTGAAGTCGTCGACGATAATCACTTCGCCTTCCTGGACCACATACTGGTGATCCAGCTTGTAGAGCGTGTGGGCCTTCAGCGCCTGCTCGACGCAATGAAGCAATTCCATGTTTGAAGGGTCGTAAAGATTTCCCACACCCAACAGACGCTCAGACTTGTCGACGCCCTCTTCGGTCAACACCGCCGTATGCTGTCGTTCGTCGACCACGTAATCGCCGGTCTTCTGGCCGTCGACCTCTTCGCCTTTTTTCAACTGCGGAATGATCGCGTCGGCTTTGTAGTACTTATCCGTCGCTTCATCCGACGGGCCGGAAATGATCAGCGGCGTGCGCGCTTCGTCGATAAGAATCGAATCGACCTCGTCAACGATCGCGAAGTAATGACCGCGCTGAACACAAGTCGCGAGGTCAAACTTCATGTTGTCGCGCAGATAGTCGAAGCCGAATTCGTTGTTGGTGCCGTAGGTAATGTCGGCGGCGTAGGCTGTCTGGCGCTCGAAGTCGTCCATGTCGTTTTGAATACAACCAACTTCGAGACCGAGGAAACGATGAATCTGGCCCATCCACTCCGCGTCGCGCGAAGCCAGGTAATCGTTGACCGTAATCACGTGGACACCGCCGCGGCCGGTGAGCGCATTGAGGTAAGCCGGGAGGGTGGCGACGAGCGTCTTGCCTTCGCCGGTGCGCATCTCCGCAATTTTTCCCTGGTGCAACGCGATGCCGCCGATCAACTGCACGTCGAAGTGGCGCATTCCAGTTGAACGCACGCTGGCTTCTCTGACGAGGGCGAACGCTTCGGGAAGAATCTCGTCCAGCTCTTCACGCTCGCGGCGCTTGCGCTCTTCTTTGTCAGTGATGCCGGCGACGGCCTGCTGGAGTTGTTCCTTAAACTCCGCCGTGCGCGCGCGCATTTGTTCGTCCGAGAGCTTCTTTATTTCCGGCTCGAGCGCGTTTATTTGTTCGACAATCGGCTGGATGGATTTGAGATAACGCTGATTGCTGCTACCGAATACTTTTGTTAGTAATTGATCGAAACTCATAGTTTTGTTAATCCGAAACGCGGCGGAATACCCGCCTGATCGTGTTTTATAGTTTGTTGATTTTAGTTGAGCGTAGGAAAGGTATCAAGCGGTGCTTACTGTAGGGGCGGACCTGCGTGTCCGCCCTGGGCGCACACATAGGTGCGCCCCTACATAATTCGTTAGCTGGGCTTGTCCGGCGTCGCGAGTTGCTTCTTGATTAGATCAACCACCGCCTGCCGCGGCATCGTAAAATTGAATACGATGTTTTTGCCGACCGCCTCGGCACTCGTGTTCCGCAGCAACGCTTCCTCATCTTTGCCGGCGCGCGACTGGGCCCCGAACATTAGCGCCGCATTGAAGCCTTTAGCGAGCACGCGCGCACTGTCAATCGACGACGCCTCTGATTCGACGGTAGCCAACACTTCGGTTTCGCCCTGCTTAATTGTAAACACCACCTTCGATCCGGGATTGTCTTTGTCCACCGGTTTCAAGTAGATCAGAAAACCGCTGTCGTTTAGCGCCGCGACCATGCGGCCAAACAGGTCAACCAGATTTTCGTCGCCGGCCTTCTTGGTGTACTTGGCGTTTTTCAGTTTGCCGTCTTTGTCGAGTTCCGCCTCGATCACCATCTCGAAGGGCTGATTCAGATCCAGCTTGCCCTGTTTCTTAAGTTCATAGGCATAAGCCGCGAAATCTCTCATCGCCTTCTTGTTGATCTCGTTCTCCTTGGGAAGGTCGAGATTGTTTTGCGCGGCAGTCTTTTCCAATTCAGTCTGGGCCTGGTCAGCGGTCAGCGCCGGACTGCCGGCTGGACTGGGACTGGACTTCGCAATTGCCGGCGACGTTGAGGCTTTCGGTGTTGCCGGCGTGGCGTTCGCGATCGCCACCGGCGACGGAGCGATAATCGGCGTTGGCGAAACTTCCGGTTGGACCACCGGCGGCTGCGTCTGAGCTACCCACGGCAGCGGCGTGACGGCGGGAAGCGGCGGCGGCAGAGCCGTCTGTCCTTCAGGCGCCCAATAGCCATCAGGATAGCGAAACTTGTTACTCGACAATTCCACGAACTGCACGTCGTCGCCGATCTGAGTTCTTTCGTAATCTTTGTCGACGAAACTGGTGTCGGCGATCAAGCTGGCAAGGTTGAATGCAGCCCTGACGCCGGGAATGTAGAGCACGCCGCTGAGCAGCAACACGTGGGCCGCCAGCGAGCCGCCCAACAACTTCAAAATAATGGGCCAGCGAATCTGGTTGTTAACTTCAAAATGTGCGAAAAGTTCCGACATACCTAAAATAAAACGCCCCTGCTATCGACAATGTTCCTTCCTTAGACGCGCGGCGCGGGCCAGACGTTGCGAGAATTCGAACCGTCGCTCGAATGCAGTTCAGAGTTCAAGCTTTAGCTTGCGGTGTTCTGTGCCGGGCAAAAGCCGCAGCCTAAAGGCTGAACTCTGAACTGCCAGCCTCAATCCCGCGTTAGTGTCTACGTTAGCATTTCGCCCGCGCAAGCCCTAAAGCTAGAATGAATTATGCGACGTTCTCGTGACAGAGTTGTTGATAAGAAGCGTCGATCTGGTAACAAAAACAGATCTCGACGGCCGGAGGCGCCTGAGCGGGCCCATCGACCCGACCCAGGTTTGACGAAGAACGCCGCCTCAAATCGCAGCATTTCCTCCGATCTCAGAAAGCTGCTCGAAGGTATTGGGACACCGCGCCCGCGGCCGTTCAAGCCCGATCCGTTCCAACTCGAAGCCCTGGCCGCGCTGGAATTCGAGGACGTGCTCGTCACGGCGCCCACCGGCAGCGGCAAAACCTGGATTGCGCGCGAGGAGATTCGGCGCCTGCTGGATGCGGGCCGGCGCGCCTGGTACACCACGCCGCTGAAGGCGTTGACGAATTCAAAGTATCAGGAATTCTCGGAAGAGTTTGGTGAAGATCGCGTAGGAATACTGACCGGCGATCGCAAAGATAACACGGCTGCGCCGCTCGTCGTCGGCACTACCGAGATTTATCGCAACCAACTTTTCGATTCGTTGCGCGGCGGCGGCGACATTGACGCGGATTTGGTTGTGCTCGACGAAGCGCATTACCTGGGCGACGAAGATCGCGGCCACGTTTGGGAGGAAGCAATAATCCTGACGCCGCCGCGCATTCGTCTGTTGCTGCTGTCGGCGACGGTGGGGAATGCGGATGAGTTTGCCAGTTGGATTAGTGAAGTGCGCGGCGTTCGCTGCGGGGTGATTACGCGGCCCGGCGCACGGCCAGTGCCGCTGCGCGCTGGAATACTCTTGCCGGACAAGAGACTGCTGCCGCTCATGAACGAAGGCGGCAAACTGAATCCTGAGATTGAGCGGATGCTCGACGAAACCGCCAGGACGCCAAGGCCGCCAAGACGACGCTGGTAAGCCACGAAGATAATAAACCGCGGATGAACGCGGATTACACGAATCTGAAAAGAAGCATTTGGACTGTTGAAAGAAAGAAGCTCGTTGACTGTTGAAAATCTTCTGATCTGATCCGCGGTTATCCGCGTAAACGCGCGGCCAAATTTATTCTTGGCGTTCTTGGCGGTTACCAAAACGATGAAGCTACGCATGCCGGAGATGCCGCCCGCTACGTTGCTAGGCGCACTCGGTTCCTACAACCTGTTACCCGCGATCGTCTTTATGCCGACGCGCCGGCGCTGCGATCAAGCGGCATCTGAAACCGCGCTGATGCGCCGCGACGCAAATGACGAGCGTCGTGAAGCACGCCGCGATTTCATGCGTAGTTGGGTTGAACAGCATCCGGAAATTCGCGGCCATCGTCATTGGGACACGATCATTCGCGGCGGCGTCGCTTCCCATCATGCCGGTCACATTCCTGCCTGGAAGATGGTGATCGAAAAACTTATGAGCGCCGGTTTGCTCGACGCGATCTTCGCCACAGCAACGGTTGCTGCCGGAGTCGACTTCCCGGCCCGCACCGTTGTCTTAACAGTTGCCGACGCGCGCACCGGCAGCGGTTGGCGACAGTTAACGGCTTCAGAATTACAACAGATGACCGGTCGCGCCGGGCGCCGCGGGCGCGACAACGTCGGCTTCGTGGTTGCCGCGCCCGGGTTGCATCAGGATCCGCGGCGAATCGCCGAGCTGTTGCGAGCGCGGCCGGATCCGCTCGTCAGCCAATTCCGCGCCACGTATACCACGTTGCTGAACCTGCTCGATGCGTACGGGAATTTCCGGCAAGTGCGTGAGATCGCTGAAAGAAGTTTTGCGCATCGCGAAGCCGCCCTGCAGATTGCGCGGCTCGAAAGAGCCCAGGCTGACGGCGAGCAACAGCTTGAGCTCAAAGCTAAAGAGGCCGGATGTGATTTGCCGTTGTCTGTTGTCAGAGGATTTGAACGATTGGTCAGCGCCCGCTCACGTTTGCACGAGCTGCAGCCACAGACGAGGGCTGAAGCGCTGCATCGTTGGCTCGATGAAGAAGTGAAACCGGGGCGCGTGGTTGGCATTGGTCGCAGTGGCCGGCGGCTGGTTTTGATTACCGAGAAGCGCGACGGAAATGTTCGCGGCATTC
>Ga0207681_10001575_pt1 | contig 14669 bp, 17 predicted proteins | sample KBSS53metaG_FD_184324 | JGI IMG/M metagenome (GOLD analysis project Ga0207681, IMG submission 184324) | Switchgrass rhizosphere microbial communities from Kellogg Biological Station, Michigan, USA - KBS S5-3 metaG (SPAdes) (version 2) | ecosystem: Host-associated > Plants > Roots > Rhizosphere... | reverse complement strand
AAAGTGGAACAGCGCGGCGGCATCGCCTGTCATACCGGCAGACGCAGCTGTTTTTTCCGTGTCTGGCGCGACGGCGAATGGCAGGTCGTCGACCCGGTGCTGAAAGATCCCGAACAGATTTATGGATAAGATGATGACCGATCACGTATTGCCGGCGCTTACCGCCGTGCTGGAACAGCGCAAGCACGATGCTGATCCCGCCAGTTCGTACGTTGCCAAACTGCATCACGACGGCATCGATAAAATTTTGAAAAAGATCGGCGAAGAAAGTGCTGAAACGATTATTGCCGCCAAAGATGCGATGGCGAGTGGCAACAACGATGCGCTCATTTATGAAACCGCCGATCTGTGGTTTCACACGCTGGTCATGTTGTCGCATGTCGGCAGCGATTATCGTGCCGTGCTGCGCGAACTAGAACGGCGCTTTGATTTATCCGGGCTCGCGGAAAAAGCCGCGCGCACACCGCAATAATTAAATTCGTTTTCCACGGAGTTTGAAATGGGCAGATTAGGCGAACTTCTCGTAATTCTCGCGATTGTATTTTTGTTGTTCGGCAGCAAGCGCTTGAAAGATTTTGGCGGCGACTTGGGCGCGGCCATTAAAGGCTTCAAGAAAAATGTTTCCGACGAAACACCGAAGCCGATCGAGCAGCAAAATCACAACACGGTGATCGACGGCAAAGTCGAAACGGTTAAATCCGAAGATCAGCAACAAAAATAATCCGGACATAGCGCGCCATGTTTGATGTGAGCTTTTCCGAACTGGTGCTGATCCTCGTGGTTGGCTTGTTGGTGTTTGGGCCGGAAAAACTACCGGAGGTCATTCGCTCGGTCAGCGCGTGGATCGGCAAATTGCGCCGCGGTTTTAATCAGATTCGCAATGAAATCGAGCGCGAAGTCGGCATCGATGAATTAAAGCGCGAAATTCACAACCAATCGATCATCGATAGCTTTAAGGATGTGCACGACGAATTGCGAACAACGCAACAGGATTTGCAGCATCTACCCTACGATGTCAGCGAAGTGCTCGAACGCAATCACGCTGCGCCGTCGGTGGAGATTGTGACGCCGGAACCGACGACGTCGCCCGCAACCACAACACCGACAATCTCACCGGCGCCCAATAATTCTTCGCACTCATTATGAACAAACCCGATATTGACGATACGCCGATGCCGCTGGTCGAGCATCTGACCGAGCTGCGCTCGCGCTTATTGCGCGCGCTGTTGGCAGTGACGCTGCTGCTCGCCGGGCTACTGCCATTCAGCAACACGATTTACGCATTTTTTTCCGAGCCATTACGTAAATTGTTGCCGCAAGGCAGCACGATGATCGCGACCGATGTCACCAGCACTTTTTTCGCACCGTTCAAATTGACGTTGGTCGCCGCGCTGCTGGTAGCGATGCCGTATCTGTTGTATCAGGTGTGGAATTTTATTGCGCCAGGCCTGTATCGCCATGAAAAACGTTTTGCGATTCCGCTGTTCGCGTCGAGCATTATTTTGTTTTACTCAGGCATGGCATTCGCTTATTACGTGGCATTCCCATTGATCTTTGGTTTCTTCAGTCATATCGCCCCGGAGGGTGTGGCGTACACACCCGACATCACCAAATTCCTCGATGTCGCGCTGAAAATGTTATTCGCGTTCGGCTTTATTTTTGAAATTCCGGTCGCGACAGTACTGCTGGTATGGACCGGAATCACCACGGTGGAAGCGCTGACAAAGAAACGCCCTTACGTGATTGTGGGCTGCTTCGTCGCCGGCGCGCTGCTGTCGCCGCCGGATGTGTTGTCGCAAACGCTGATGGCATTGCCGATGTGGTTATTGTTCGAGGCCGGCGTTATTTTTTGCCGTTTCGTTAAACCTGCCGAAGAAACCGAAACAGCGGAAAGCTGAGCACAATTTTTAAAACAGGGATTAACCGATAGCTGTTGCTAATCAGTAGCTATCGCCGCCGCCATAACTCATCGCAAGATTATCGAAACGGGTGAACTTGCCGATGAACGCGAGCCGCGCGGTGCCGATCGGACCGTTCCGCTGCTTGCCGATAATGATTTCCGCCACGCCTTTATCCTGCGATTCCTCGTTATAAACCTCGTCGCGATAGATAAACATGATGATGTCGGCGTCCTGCTCGATAGCGCCGGATTCACGCAGATCGGAATTCACCGGCCGCTTATTCGGACGCTGTTCGACACCGCGATTGAGCTGCGATAGCGCCACCACGGGACAATTGAATTCTTTCGCAATCGACTTCATCGACCGCGAAATCTCGGAAATCTCCGCGGTCCGGCCTTCGGTGCTGCCGGTAATCTGCATCAGCTGTATGTAGTCGACCATGATCATCGCAGGGTCGCCGTGCTCACGCGCAATACGGCGCGTGCGTGAGCGAATTTCGATCGGCGATAACGCCGGTGTGTCGTCGATGAACAGCGGGCGATCTTTCAATTTGCTGACCGCGGCGCTGAGCTTCGGCCAATCCTCATCGTCGAGCCGGCCGCTGCGCACCTTGGTCTGATCGATGCGACCAATCGCGGACAGCAGCCGCATGATCAACTGTTCGGCCGGCATTTCCATACTGAACACGATCACCGGCTTGGTTCCGTGCAACACGGCGTGCTCGACCAGATTCATCGCAAACGTGGTTTTGCCCATCGATGGCCGCGCTGCGACGACGACCATATCACCGCGTTGCAGCCCCGACGTCATCGCGTCGAGATCCTTGAAACCAGTGCTGAGGCCGGTGATTTCGGCATCGCTATTAAACAACTCATCGATGCGCTCGACCGCACGTTTCAGCAACGGATTGACCGGCTCCGGGCCGCCGCTTTTCGGCCGCTCTTCGGTGATCTGCGTGATGCGGCGCTCGGCTTCGTCGAGTAACTCGGAGCTGGTCCGCCCTTCCGGATGAAAGCCGCTATCGGCGATAGCCTGCGCCGCGGTGATCAGCGCACGCAGACTGGAACGCTCGCGTACCGCGATGGCATAGGCGCGAATATTTGCGGCGCTGGGCGTATTGCGGGCGATTTCGGCGAGATAGGCAAAGCCGCCAGCACGCGCCAATTCGTCGGCGTGATTCAATGCATCAGCGAGTGTGACCACATCGATTGGCTGCGCGGCTTCGACCAACTGCGCCATGCGGCGAAAAATCAGCCGATGCTCCGGGCGATAGAAATCGCCATCGGAGACCATATCGGCGACCTTATCCCAAGCATCGTTCGCGATCATCAGACCGCCCAGTACCGACTGCTCCGCTTCGAGCGAATGCGGTGGCAGCTTCAGCTGGGCGATATCGAGCCCGGCAGGAGCGGTATCGGCAAAAGGCTCGTCGACGATGTCGGTTTCCACGAAATAATTGCTACCGGGCTAAGTAACGGGGACGGGCATTGTGAAAGATTCAATGCCAAAAAAAAAGCATCCGCCGCACGCGGGAAGCGGCGGCGGATGCTTCGATGATCGCTGTCGAGCTTACTCGGCGACGACTTTCAGTGTGATCGTCTGCGTGATTTCAGAGTGCAGCTGAATATCGATCTGGAACTCGCCGATTTCGCGAATCGCGCCGTTCGGCAGACGTACTTCGCTCTTCTCGACCGCAACACCGGCCGCAGTCACCGCATCGGCGATATCGCGCGTGCCGATCGAGCCGAACAGCTTGCCTTCGTCGCCGGCATTGGCGCCGATCGTCACTACCAGCTCAACCAATTGCGTAGCACGCGCCTCAGCAGCAGCGCGACGCTCTGCGGCGCTGGCTTCCAACTCGGCACGACGACGCTCGAACTCAGCAACGTTATCCTTGGTCGCGGCAACAGCTTTGCCGAACGGGATCAGGAAGTTGCGGCCGTAGCCCGGCTTCACATTGACCTGATCGCCGAGGTTACCGAGACGACCCACCTTTTCCAACAGAATGACTTGCATGTTTTCACCCTCATAAGCGACATCGCGGTTCAGCGATGCTGCAAAACTTTTACCGGCTCGGTCCGCGCAATCGCGCGCGGAAGTTCCACCAGCTATCGATCAGCGCCAACAGCAGCAACGCTGCCGTGACGAGTTCCCACAACAATATCCAAGCGATGTAGAGCACAACCAGCGGTCCGCGCCCCCAACCCTTGATGCCGGCGATGCCATGCACCAAGGCAAACCCGGCAACGATAAACGGCAATCCAAACAGTGCTGACCAGACCGCGTACTCGTTGCCGAAAACATTGGTCAACAGCGCGGCACCGAGCAACCCGACTGCAAGTACCGGCGGTAACCGCAACCGGTGAAATTCCTCGCGAAAACCGCCAGGGTTGTACAGCAGCGCCTGCCACCAGCGCGCCAGCAACAACGCGATCACCGCCAAACAAGCACTGCGCAAACCGAGCAGACCACTGATCTGCGCCGGCGCCAGTGCGCCAATCAATTGCGCCTGATTGGCTGGCATTTGCGCCTTAAGCTTGGCCAACAGCTGATTGAGCGCAGCGGTCAACTCGCCGACCAAATCGCTACCGAACCCATTCAGCAGCAGTGCCGATAACAAACTGATACCGACAATCGCCAATAACGCCAGCGGCCATGACCGCGTCCAGCGCAATAACAGCGCTGCGGTCGCGGTGGCGATTAGCGCCGTGAGCGGCCCCGGATCGCGATATCCAATCAGTACCGCCAATGCCGCCACCGCGGCCCAGCCGAGCACGATTACCGTATCGCGGCTGGAGCGGCGCAGCGCGACCAATCCCACCACAGCCGCGCTGATCCAGACGAACAGCGGCAACACAATACCCAGTATCGCTACACCGATCGCTGGCGCGCGCCCGCGCATGACAAATTCGGCTAGTGCGCGCATCAATTTCAATCTCGATCGGGCCTAAGCAGAGGTACGAAACTTAGGGCCGATCCAATAACTTATTCGTGCTGATCCGAGTACGGCAGCAGGGCCAAGTAGCGTGCGCGCTTGATCGCGGTTGCTAGCTGACGCTGATAGCGTGCCTTGGTGCCGGTGATGCGGCTCGGTACGATCTTACCGGTCTCGGAAACATAAGCTTTCAGCGTTTCGAGATCTTTGTAATCGATCTCTTTGGTGCCTTCAGCGGTGAAACGGCAAAACTTGCGGCGACGGAAAAAACGTTGTGCCATGGCTTTATTCCTGTGAATTCGGTTGGGGGAGCGCGGCGCGCCCTACTCTTTCTCGCGCTTACTCTTCGCTTTCTTCAGCGGCTTCGTCGGTGTCTTCTTCAAGCTCATCGACGTTATCGCTGCGGCGGCCTTCGCCATCATCGCGGCGATCGCCACGGCCACGACGCTCGCGGCTCTCTTTCTCGGCTTTCATGATCGGCGATTCGTCGAGCACGGCTTCGTCGCGCTGAATGATCATGTTGCGGAGAACGGCGTCGTTGTAGCGGAAGTTGGTCGCCAGCTCTTCGACGGCGGCCAGCGTAGCCTCGACGTTCATCAGGATGTAGTGCGCTTTGTGCACCTTGTTGATCGAGTACGCGAGCTGACGACGGCCCCAATCTTCCAGACGGTGAATCTTGCCACCATCCTTTTCGATGCCTTGCTTATAGCGCTCGAGCATCGCGGGCACTTGCTCGCTCTGGTCAGGGTGGACCAGAAACACGATTTCGTAGTGACGCATTGCATCTCCTCACGGATTTGAGCCACCCGACAACGCTAGCTTTAACAAAACCGGCGCTGCGGTGTGACAAGGAGTAAACGGGGCGAACGAGCCGACCCGCGGAAAAAGAGGCGCGATTTTAGGCAAGTGCCGATCAGTATGCAAGCAGCTTTACGCGCACGGCCCGGATTATGGTGCGGCCTTTGCCCGACGCTGCCGTACCACCTCAAACAGACAGATACCGGTAGCGACCGATACGTTGAGGCTGCTGACGCTGCCAGCCATCGGCAGCTTGGCGAGGAAATCGCAATATTCGCGAGTCAACCGGCGCAGGCCACTGCCCTCGGCACCCATCGCCAGCGCGATCGGGCCGCTTAAATCCTGCTCGTAGATGATCGTATCGGCTTCGCCCGCCGCGCCGACAATCCACACGCCCATCTCCTGCAGCGTCTTCAATGTACGTGCGAGATTGGTGACCTGAATAAAGGGAATGGCTTCGGCCGCGCCGCTGGCCACTTTGCGCACCACCGGCGTCAGCCCGGTGGCTCTGTCGCGCGGCGCGATCACCGCATCGACACCGGCTGCATCGGCGCTGCGCAGACAGGCGCCGAGGTTATGCGGATCGGTAACGCCATCGAGTATCAGCAACAGCGGATTGGCGCTGCGCCGCACGATAGTCTCGATATCGGCTTCCTGATATTCCACTTGATGAGTGAGCTGCGCGACGACGCCCTGATGTCGCACCTCAAGCTTGTCGAGCTCGGCGCGGGACACGCGCTCAACGCTGATGCCATTGCGCTCCGCATCGGCGAGCACCTGCTGCATACGCTGATCAGCGCGCCCTTCGAGGACCTGCAGCGCGGCGATGCGCTCCGGCGAACGTGTCAATAACGCCGCGACGGCATGAATGCCAAATACAAAATCATCTTTCATCGTGAATTACCGCCGGCGGCTGCGCTTCGTTGCCGGCGATTTCTTACCCATCCGCGCGACCTTCTCGCGCTCGGTCAACGGTGCTTTCGGCGCTGGAGGTTGTGATGTCGACGTTTTGCCGGCACCGGATTTGTTTCGCGATGGCCTCGCGGCGCCGCCGGCGCCTTCTTTACGCTGACGGCGCTCACCGTGCGATTCACCGGCAATCAATTCCAGATCGACTTTGCGATCGTCGAGATTGACGCGCGCCACTTTCACGGTGACCTTGTCGCCGAGCTGAAAGAACCGCCCGCTTTTTTCGCCGACCAGCCGATGTTTGATTTGATCGAAATGGTAGTAATCACTTTCGAGCGAGCTGACATGTACCAACCCCTCGACATATAAATCACTGAGCTCGACAAACAGACCAAAGCCGGTCACGGCGGTGACCAAACCCTCGTAGGTTTCGCCGACACGATCCTGCAGATATTCACATTTCAGCCACGCCATCACATCGCGCGTCGCTTCGTCCGCGCGGCGCTCGGTGGCCGAACAACTTTCGCCCAACTGATGCAGGTGTTTTTCATCGTACGGATAAATAGCGGCAGCCTTCAGCGGTTGCGCCCTTTCCGCAGGCCGCAAACCTTTGCGCGCGCCGAGCAATTTGCCGATGACGCCTTTGCCGCCACCGCCGCCGCGCAATAAAAAGCGAATCGCGCGATGCACCAGCAAATCGGGATAACGCCGAATCGGCGAAGTGAAATGCGTATAAGCGGGATAATTCAAACCGAAATGGCCGTGATTTTCCGCCTGATAACGCGCCTGACTCAGCGAGCGCAGCATCACCGTTTGAATCACATTCAGATCGGGGCGATCCTGCACTTCATCGAGTAGTTTTTGATAGTCGCCCGGCGTCGGTTTTTCGCCGCCACCGAGATTCAATCCCAACTCACCGATAAATTTGCGGAGCGCGAGCAGACGTTCAGCCGGCGGACCTTCGTGGACGCGATACAGCGCCGGCAATTTCATCTTCTCTAACAGCTCTGCGGTAGCGACGTTCGCCGCGAGCATGCACTCTTCGATCAACTTGTGCGCATCGTTGCGGACCACCGGCACAATGCGTTCGATTTTACGATCTTTACTGAACACGACTTTCGTTTCGACCGTTTCGAAATCGATCGCGCCACGTTCATCGCGCGCTGCTCGCAACGCATGGTACAAACGGTGCAACTCTTCAACATGCGGGACCACCGCTTTATATTGCGAGCGCAAGGCATGGTGTTCGGGATGTTCCGCATCGAGCATCGCCGCGACGATCGTATATGTGAGCCGCGCCTGCGAATGCATAACCGCTTCATAAAATTGATAGCCGGTTATTTTGCCCGCACTGCTAACAGTCATTTCGCTGACCATGCACAAGCGATCGACTTTCGGTTTCAGCGAACACAAACCATTCGATAACGCTTCCGGCAGCATCGGCACCACGCGGTCGGGGAAGTACACCGAGTTGCCGCGCACCTGCGCTTCGCGATCAAGCGCGCCGCCCACGGTGACGTAATGCGACACGTCGGCAATCGCCACCCACAATCGCCAGCCACCGCCCTTACGCGGCTCGCAATAAACGGCATCGTCGAAATCGCGCGCATCTTCGCCATCGATCGTCACCAACGGCAGCTGCCGAATATCGATGCGATTCTGCTTATCGGATTCGCTCGGCTCGGGCGCGAATTTCTGCGCTTCGACCACAGCGTCTTCCGGCCATACAAAAGGAATGTTGTACGAACGGATCGCGACCTCGATCTCCATACCCGGCGCCATATGCTCGCCGAGCACCTCGACCACACGACCGCGTGGCGGATTGCGCCAATCCGGCTGCTGCGTAATCGCGACCATCACATACTGGCCCTCGACCGCATCGAGCGTATCTTGCGCACCGATCATGATGTTCTGATTGATACGCGGATTTTCCGCAGCGACCATGCCGATATCGCCGCGCATATAAAAGCGGCCAACCATTTGCTGCGTATTGCGCTGCAACACTTCAACAATAGTTGCTTCGCGCCGACCGCGCGCATCGAGACCCGATTCGCGCGCCAACACGATATCGCCATCGAATACCGCCGCCATTTGCCGGCTGCTGAGATAAAAGTCGTCGCCGCCCGCTTCCGGAATCATGAAGCCGTAGCCATCGCGATGCCCTTGCACGCGACCGCGTACCAGATCGATTTTCGAGACCGCGCAATAGGCTTTACCGCGATTGCGCATCAACTGCCCATCGCGTTCCATCGCGCGCAACCGACGCCGCAGCGCTTCGACCTGTTCTTCCTCATGCATTCCTAACTGATCGCACAATTGCGCATGCGTGCGCGGCCCTTCGCGCTCCAACAGCTCGGCGATGAACTCGCGGCTGGCAATCGGGCGCTCGTAATTTTCGGCCTCGCGGGCAGCGAAAGGATCTTTAGACGGGGAACGTTTTGACATGAATAGGCTGCTTGATAGCTCAAAATTGCAAGGATTCGGCAGTATACGCGAGGATTGACAACGGGTCTTGCGGACAGTAAATTGCGCGCCTCTGAAGCGATACCCCCGATGCCCAGGTGGTGAAATTGGTAGACACGCTAGCTTCAGGTGTTAGTGGCCTTGCGGCCGTGGAGGTTCAAGTCCTCTCCTGGGCACCATCCCCTCTCGTCGCTCTACATATTGTTGTCGGGTTACCCATAAATTGTCCGAGAATGACAATTTATACTTCAAATTTGAAACTGACATTTTATACTTCAAATTTGTAACCGACTGAAAGATCTAACCTTCGCGTTAACTCTAGTACAGTTCAACCTGAAAAATCAGTGATTTTTAACGCCAAAAATGATGTTCTTAATTTTCCGTGGTGTTCTGTGTGTATTGCAACGAAAGCAGCCACTGATTCCGATTCAAACACCGCCACCTATTCCATTTCAAAGTCGGCCATCAATTCCAGTCAAAACTGCCAGTGCCATGCGTCGCAATTTCGGCCATAACAGCCGTTCGACAAAAACTTGAAGATATCTCATAGCGGACACTCAAATCAGTTTACGGTTTCGATCGATCGGGCTTATGACACTTTGGCCGTCACGATTTAAAACGTGCGTATAGATTTGAGTCGTCAATACATCCTCGTGCCCCAAGAGTTCTTGCATTGTACGGATGCCATAGACAATTTCCAGTAACTGCATAGCGAAGGTGCCCCCGTCATTTTTTTCGCTAATATCTCTGCTTGAATACAAAGGAAATAGTATGTGCTGTCATAATCGACACTACTTCTCTGCAATATCATCTAAGATCCAACCCAGCTGTCGATCATTTTTTTTAACATAGTCGTCTATCGACAATTCGATATTAATATCGGGATACAAAGCGTCTTTCTGGTCATCTTTAAAGTGATAAAAACGCTTGGAGTAGGTCACTACAAGCTTTGAGTTGGGGAGAAAAAATTGTCCTATATCCTGGTAACCCGAGGGCTTGCCGCCTGTAGGCTCGCCCACCAATTTCGCATTTAATATTTGGGAAAATTGAGCGGCATTGCTCATTGCTGCAGAAAAAGTGACATTATCGATAAGAACATAAACACCTGACTTCCAGTTGATAGAGTCGGCTAATAGCAATTGTTGGGCAAGCTTTAATCCAACGAAAAAATCACTTCCAATGTTATCTCTGAGGTCAATGATTACGTTCTTTGACGCATTTTTCCGAATAAAGATAATAAATCCGCCGCCAAACCTTCCATCTTCGACATTGAGGTATATCGACGAAACTTAACGTACACTGTTTTATTATCGGCGGACGGACCAAACCAAAGATCATCACTGATTTTTTTGTACGGATTAAACGCGGTCTCTCCGCTATAAGATAACGGAGGGTCTAACTTTGCGGAACTACCTGACTCGAGCAAGTAAACCTCAGATTTACCCTCTCGTTCAAATTCGAATTTCGCCCGCTTAACATCCTGGATTATTCCTAAGCCATTTAGGATTTCAGCTTTGGGTAGGTATTCAGCGACTTTTACCTTGGTGGAATATACGTTGTCACTAAATGGCGTCAGCGTGGCAATTTTTCTTATAATTTCGCGCGACGCAACGCCGTCGATAGATTTTAATTTTGCTCCGAGAAGATGGGCTTTATCATTGGTGGTTTGTATACAAAAAATCTCGCGATCTAATATCTTCAAGCCTATGGGGAAGTGGTTGAGCTTCCAACCCCATAATGGAAGTGAAGTGTGCCCATCGCCGATACTGTGTGTCAGGCGCATCAATTCCACTAAAACTTCATTGGTTGTCTTGCTGGCTAGATCGCGCTTAGTTTTTTTAATCTCCGCTTCAAACTCCTTTTTAGAAATAGAATGAAAAGGATCAATATGGTGAGCTGAGATTTCCGTTGAAAAAGTGTTTATATCTTCCGTCCATTTTTAGCTTCCTCTTCGGTTAACCCAAACGCACCCACCGCATTAGTCATAGCCAGCATCAAAAATAAAATTTTCATTCTTAATATTCCTTTTTATAAAGTCGTCGCTCAATAAAAACGCCTTGTCCTCCGCTGGGAGCAACAGTGCAGACCCACACACTGTCCCGGTAGCGGAGCGCGTGGGTTCGATAACGAGACTTTTAATTCACAAAAATTTTGGCAGTTAAATCATAAGTTGGCCGTTTGGCCACGTTTTGCTTTAAATCGAAATCGGCCAACTTATGCTTTAAATATTCTGTTCGGCCACGTGGGCCGAACATCAGTCAGCCGGGGATAACGGCGCGCCGTGAACATAAGAAAGCCAGTTTTTTCTGTGACAAAATATTCTTTCCCGCTTCTACTGGTTAGTCACGCGCGCCAACCACTGCTTAATGGTGTCCTCCACAAGATTTTTCGGCCCGCCCTGCATCGAATGTCCCGCTCCAGGAATATTGCGGTACTCATACGGCTTGCCGAGTTCGCGCAAGCGCTGCAGATTGTGTATTTCGGGTTCGGAAGGAACCATCCAGTCGCGATCTCCCATCAGCCACAAACCTGGAATATTGAGTGCGCGCAGATCCGTCGTGGGATCGTAGGCATCGCAAGGAAAGGTGCTTTCAGAAACTTTTTGCGCCACCGCGTAAGCTTGGTCGGCGCTCATGCTCTCTGGAATATCGCCTCTCCCGAATGCCTTTTTAATGTCCATCAGCGTCGGAGGATCGTACTGCGCGCGGCCCTGATTGAGATGGAATCGTTCGTATCTCAGCCAGGCATGGGTCGAGGTTGTCGGACCGGAGAGCAGCAGCATAAACGCCGCATGACCATTCAGAGCAGCTGCCCGCGGCGTGATCCAGCCGGCTTGGCTGCCGCCAAAGAAACCCACCATGTCAGTGCGCACTTCCGGACGTCGCGCAAGAACATCGTGAGCAGCAGAAGCATCGCTTGCCAATAAATCGATGTTGTCGGGGCACAGGGTACGGTCACCGTTCTCGAAGTGGCCGGTCGAATCGCCGGTGCCGCGCTTGTCATAGACGAGCACGGCGTACCCCCATTTTGCAAATTGGATAGCGGAGCCTGCGTAAACAGCTCGCGGCAGTGCTCCGGAGCCATGAACTACAACGATTCCAGGAGCGGGGCCGGGTCTGTCCGGAAGGTAAAGCGTCCCGGCCAGATGCGCGCCGCGATTATCGAAATTCACGTTTTCTTTGTGAAAGCCCCGACTGTAATCCCAGAAACGCCAGCCGGCGAAAGTGAAGCCAACGAGCGCGATGATAGCCAGGATTTTCCTGCCTTCTCTTCGTTCAGGCGCGCGCAAAAAGATGCAACCAATCGTTGTCACGACAGCTCCGGCAAGCGCCACGATTGATGAAGCATCGCCGAAAGGTCCAAGGGGAAATATAAAAAGACCGATGCCGAGCACAATCACAATAGGGCCAAGCCAGCGTATTGTGAATTTCAATGTGTTCCAGATTCTGCGCACCACACACCTCGTCTGAATTATTTTTATTCGTTACGTTTGGTTTCTTTTTTTTCTGAAAAACTCGGCTTTTGAGTTGTCACCCTTGCCAGCCATTGTTCGATTATGTCTTCCACAAGCTTCGCAGGGCCGGGGCTCATCCCGTGTCCCGCGCCGGCGATGTTGCGATACTCATATGGCTTGCCGAGATCACGCAGGCTTTGCAGGTTGCGCGCCGTAGGTCCGGAAGGGACCATCCAGTCGCGATCTCCCAGCAACCACAAGCCTGGAATATCGAGCGCGCGCAGATCCGCCATTGGATCGTAGTCCGCGAAGGGGAAATCCACTTTGATGTGTTGTGCTGCGACATCGGCCTGATCGGAGGTCATGCCATCCGGGATATCGCCCTGCCTGTTCGCTTTGATAACCACGGCTACCGTAAGCGGGCCTTCATGGTGCAGGTGAAAACGCTCATAGCGTAATTGGGTGTGGGTCGACGTCGCCGGGCCGGAAAGCAACAGCATGAAGGCGGCGTGGCCGTTTAACATTGCAGCTCGCGGCGTGATCCACCCAGCCTGGCTGACACCGAAGAAGCCGACCTTGTCGGCGCGCACTTCCGGCCGCGCGGCGAGAAAGGAATGTGCGGCGGAAGCGTCGCTTGCGAGCAGTTCGATATTGTCGGGTCGCAGAGATTCTAGTTCCTCGTAATGACCGCTTGAGTCTCCCGTGCCGCGTTTGTCGTAGAGGAGCACGGCATAACCCCAGCGTGCTAATTGAATGGCGAGGCCCGCATTAACGATCCGCGGCATTGGTCCAGAACCATGGATGAAGACGATCCCTGGAACCGCGCCTTGTCGATCCGGCAAGTAAAGCGTGGCCACTAGATGCGCGCCGCGATTGTCGAAGCTCACGATTTCCTCGTGATAGCCGCGCCCTAATTCCCTATGTAGCCAAACGGCAAAAACGACGGCAACGAATAGAAAAGCGCCGAGTATTTTTCTGCTTGTCCTTCTCTCGGGTGCGCCCGTGAGAACAAAAGCGATTGCCGTCGCCAAGGCGCCGAGCGCAGCTACAGCAACGCTCAACCCCGCCATAAACGGCGCAAACGGGAATATAAATAGGTAGAGTGCGAGCAAGATCAGCAAGGGGCCGGTCCAACGGCCTGCAAACTTGAATATCTCCCAAACCTTGCGCATGTTTTTCTCCTTATCTGAATGCCGCCCCTGCGTTGGGTTAACGCAGGGGCGGGACCTTGCGCCACAAGCTAATGGCAGCGTAGATTTTATTGACTAAACGGTCAATAACTCTTTAACGAGGATATGAAGTGGTAAAGGCGCGTGTGAGAGACCGGCGTGATCCCGCGGAGCGTCGGGCGCAGATATTGGATGAAGCCATTCGCTTTCTGGGCGAGCGTGGCTATCACGGCTTCACCATTCAGGAGCTGGCCGGTCGTTGCAACATCACTAATGGGGCGCTGCTGTATTACTTTCGATCCAAGGAGGGGCTGCTGGTCGCGGTACTGGAAGAGTACGCGCGGAGCGAGTTTGTCGATTTGAAGACCTTCGCGCTGGAGAGGATGCGCCGCGAGGGGACAGAGGGGCAGCTATCGTTTGCGGCAGTGGTGGAGTTTATGCACTTGATCGGTGTGCGGACCGCTTCGCAGCCGGAGATTGAGCGGCTCTGCCTAGTACTGCAGGCGGAGGCGATGGGCGATCCCACCCATCCTGCCAGCGCTTTCTTCCGCGACCGCGAAAAGATGGTGACGGAAGGCTTCGCGATGATGCTGAGGCCCTATCGCGACGACGCGGTCGAGCTTGCGCGCGAACTCCTGGCGATGGTCGAGGGCCTTACGCTTCGCTGGCTACAGGCCGAGCAGGCTTTTGACTTCGTCGCCGCGTGGGATCGCGCCGTACGCAAGCTCTTGGCATAGCTCAACCGAGCCGAAGCGAGCAGCTGCAACGCAACTAACATGTACATGACGGTGACGAATAAGCGAGGAACGTAATTTGGTTTCCATTTACTGGTGGTCAGCGGCCGAAATGGCCGATTTTCTGCCATAAATAAAAATAGCTTTATTTGTCGGTTCATCGGCCATTGCGGACAGTCGTAAATTTTCTCACGCGTCGCTTGCGCCCGATTTAGTTTGCGACTGACCGATGCTATTTTTCTTATTCTTATACGCAGACTATTTTCAATAATTAATAACAATCGATTGGAGTAAATCCGTGACCAG
>Ga0207681_10001574_pt1 | contig 14675 bp, 17 predicted proteins | sample KBSS53metaG_FD_184324 | JGI IMG/M metagenome (GOLD analysis project Ga0207681, IMG submission 184324) | Switchgrass rhizosphere microbial communities from Kellogg Biological Station, Michigan, USA - KBS S5-3 metaG (SPAdes) (version 2) | ecosystem: Host-associated > Plants > Roots > Rhizosphere... | reverse complement strand
GCGCGCGATTGAATTGATGTCGGAAAAATCCAGGCCGGGATGAATGCCCTGCGAATAGAAATTGAGCGCCAGGGTGACGAGGTCCACGTTGCCCGAGCGCTCGCCGTTGCCGAACAAACAACCTTCGACGCGCTCCGCGCCCGCCAGCAGTCCGAGCTCGGCCGCCGCGACACCCGTGCCGCGGTCGTTGTGCGTGTGTAGCGACAACACCACGTGTTCGCGCCGTTCCAGGCGGGTCGACATCCATTCAATCTGATCGGCGTAGACGTTGGGCGTCGCGTTCTCGACCGTCGTCGGGAGGTTGATGATGATCGGCCGACCCGGACCCGCGTCCCAGGCGCGAATCGCCGAGTGGCACGCCTCGAGCGCCACCGGCAGCTCGGTCATGCTGAACGTTTCGGGCGAATACTCGAGAACCCATTCGGTCTCCGGCAACGCGTCGGTGAGTTGTTTGATGAGGCCGACTTGTTTCGTGATGAGCTGCATCACCTGATCGGTGCTCATGCCGAACACCACGCGGCGCCACACGGGTGCGGTCGCGTTGTAAACGTGGACGATCGCGCGGCGCGCGCCGCGCAGGGATTCGATGGTGCGCCGGATGAGCTCCTCGCGCGCCTGCGTGATCACCATGAGCGTGACGTCGTCCGGTACGAGCTTCTGCTCGACGAGATCGCGCACGGTCTGGAACTCCGTCTCCGAAGCCGACGGAAATCCGACCTCGATCTCCTTGAGCCCCACCGCGCACAAGGTCTTGAACAGGCGCTTCTTGGTCTCGCGGCTCATGGGCTCGAACAGCGCCTGGTTGCCGTCGCGCAGATCGGGGCTGCACCACACAGGCACGCGCGTGAGCCGGCGCGATGGCCACTGCCGGTTCGGCAGGTCGACGGACGCGAATGGGCGGTACTTCGATGAAGGATCTTTCAGCATGACTCGTGGCGAGTATGGCACGCAGACGGGATGAGGGGTCACGTCGAGGTCGCGGGCGATCAGCGCGGTGCGTCCGCCGAAACTGACTGGAAGCTCGGACAAGTGACCATCGGTTGACGCGGGTATTTCACCGGAAGCAACGAGCACATCACGAAGCTCGAACGCGCAGCACGGATCTCCCGGTGGTTGGCGCATCGCCAGCACAGGCTGCCCGCGAACGGCCGAACCTCGTCCCCGTCCGACGGGCGCTGTTTCCCGCTGTTCCCCATCGCCGAGAATTGTAGCGCGATGGTCGGCCCGGACGCCTCGAGTGTGTCAGAGTACGCGCGGGCCGCATTGTCGGTCCGCAACAAGTGGTGAGTGTGAAGGGGGATGCATGAAAACTTCATTGTCTCGAATGTTCGTCCTGGGTGCCGTCGGTTGGGTCGGTGTGGTGACGGGGGGCGGGTGCAAGACCGACGTCGGCGATCCTGCCGCCTGCCGCGCCGCGGAGGCCTACCTCCCGACGTGGAGCCAGGAGCACACCAGCGCAGGCCACTCGGCCATCAGCAACGTGAGGTGCGAGGCGTTCACCTCCAACGTCGCCGCGGGTTCGGCGGAGACCACGATCCGATTCGACGAGGACATCACCGGGATGGGGACGTTCCACCGTCGCGGCACGGTTCACTTCAAGAAGACCGACAGCGGCTGGCAGGTCACGCTGGCGAACATCTCGTAGCGTCGCCGGGACCGCTTCGTCGCGGCTACGAAACCGTGGATGCCCGAATGCGGTCCTTGATCTCGGCGACCTGCCGTCTCGCCGTCACGACCCGAAGCAGCAACGCGATCAGCCTCGGGCTCGCCATGACGTCGTCGCCGGAGACATCCGACATCACCAGTACGGCGTCATCGAGATCCCGGCACGCGGTGTCGAGGGACGCGAGGGCCAGCGTCAGCTTCCCCGGAAAGGCGTCGTCGACCACGTTGATCATCGCGACACCGATCGGGCCTTCACCTTCGCCTTCGCCTTGCTGGCAGCAGATCGCTGCCACTGCAGCGCGCACCACATGCCGACAAACACCACCAGAACAACCTCGACGATCATTGGTTCCCTAATCTCGCGTCTGAAAATGGAGACGCGGCCACGTTTGTTTCGAACATTTCCGTCCTAGAGCAGCCCCCACTCGAGTACGCGCGTTACCGAGCGCGAAGCGCGGTCGGTCGCGTGATTGAGGGCGGCGAATAGATCGACGTCGGTGTCCTCCACGTCCAGGCGCCGCCGACGCAACGGACGCAGGCCGACTTCGATCTGGCAGCGCTTGGCGCCGCCGCTCGCGTCGCCGTCGGCATGCGAGAAGCGAACGGTCACGCGTCCGATTCGGTCCGCGAATCGCGCGAGGGCGAGTCCCAACCGGCGCTCGACGTGGACGCGCAAGACGTCGCTGACATCGACATCGCATCTTGGAATCTGGATCGTCATCCCGCGCTCCTTGCGGCCAGCAGATAGCCGGACTCGGCGTCCACCGCGGCGTTCAACTCGGCGATGCCGATCGAGATCGCAAGGCCGCTGGCCAGCACGTCACCCTGCCAGGCGACCTCCGCCAAGATTCGTTGCGAGAATGCCGATGCCTGCGCGACCGACGTCTCGGGAAGCAGCACCGCAAACTCGTCGCCGCCGATGCGCGCGACGACATCGACGGTCCGAAGGTTGTCGAGAAGCGCCCGCCCCACGGCCACGAGGGCACTGTCTCCTGCGTTGTGCCCGAAGTCGTCGTTGATCGTTTTCAGGCGATCGACGTCCACGTACAGCACGGACGCCTTGCGCCCGTAGCGCTGAGCGCGCCTGGTCTCCTCGCCGAGCCGTTGCGTGAAGTGGCGACGATTGTAGAGGCCGGTCAGCGAATCCGTGATCGAAAGCCGGCGCGCGTCGTCGTACGAGCACCCGAGCAGGTATCCGAGAAGTGCAAACACCCCGGCGGTCGAATACGTCACGACGATGAAGGACAACGTGCCCTCGTCGGTCTCCGGTAGGCCGAGCTCGACAAGCCTGGCAACCGCACATGCCATTGCCAGGAGCATTCCCAGCACAGGGTAAAGGTGAGATCGCGGCGTCGATCGAACCTTACGCCAGGCACTCTCGGCGGCCGCGCGCGCGCGGCGCGCGCGTGTCAACTCCGTGGCTTCATGCTGCTGCATCTCGTCTTCTGGTCCCTTCGTCAATCGCGCCCCAAACCCCGCCGCTGCCATCGCCTCCACGAGACGCCGGCGCGGAGCGCAAACAGGGCGCCGAGCATCACGAGCGCGATGGTGTTCCGGGCAAGCTTCAGCCTGTCGCCCCACGTCGAGACCGTGTGTCCGCGCGCGCGCACGTCACGCGTCCTCACCCGCGGAGCTGGCGCCAGCGGATACGTCGTTCTTCGGGCGTTCCGCGATCAGCGCCTCGGTCATCAACATGAGGCTGGCGACCGACGCCGCGTTCTCGAGCGCCACGCGCACGACCTTGGTCGGGTCGATGACGCCGGCCTCGACCAGGTCCTCGTACTTCAAGGTAGCGGCGTTGAAACCGAAGCCACCCTTGCCGTGCTTCACCTTGTCGACGACGATCGAGCCCTCGGCGCCGGCGTTGGCGGCGATCTGGCGCATCGGCTCTTCGACGGCGCGGCGGATGATGTTGACGCCGTACTGGCGGTCGTCCTTGAACTTGAGCGCGTCGAGCGACGGCAGCGCGCGGATGAGCGCGACCCCGCCGCCCGGCACGATTCCTTCCTCCACCGCCGCGCGGGTCGCGTGCAGCGCGTCTTCCACCCGCCCCTTCTTCTCCTTCATCTCGCTCTCGCTGGCCGCGCCGACCTTCACGACGGCCACGCCGCCCGCGAGCTTGGCGAGGCGTTCTCGCAGCTTGTCGCGGTCGTAGTCCGAGGTCGTGTTTTCGACCTGGATCCGGAGCTGCTTGACGCGCGCTTCGATGTCCGCCTTCTTGCCCGCGCCCTCGATGATGGTGGTGCTGTCCTTGTCGATCGTGATGCGCTTGGCGCGACCGAGATCCGCCAGCGTCACGGACGCGAGCGTCATGCCCAGCTCTTCGTTGATCGCGCGTCCGCCGGTGAGAGCGGCGATGTCCACCAGCATCTCCTTGCGGTGGTCGCCGAACCCGGGCGCCTTCACCGCGCAGACGAGCAACGTGCCGCGAAGCTTGTTGACCACCAGCGCCGCCAACGGGTCGCCGTCGATGTCCTCGGCGACGACGAGCAGCGGCTTGCCCGCCTTCGCCACCTGCTCGAGAACGGGCAGCAGATCCTTCAGATTCGAGAGCTTCCGCTCGTGCATCAGGATGAAGCAATCGTCGAAGACCACCTCCAGGCGCGCAGCGTCAGTCACGAAGTAGGGCGACAGGTACCCGCGATCGAATTGCATGCCCTCGACCACGTCCAGGGTGGTCTCCATCGACTGGGCCTCCTCCACCGTGATCACCCCCTCCTTGCCCACCTTCTCCATCGCTTGCGACAGAATGTCGCCGATGACGGTCTCGCCGTTGGCGCTGATCGTCGCGACCTGAGCGATCTCGGCCTTGCCTCTGGTGGGCTTGGACTGCGCTTTCAGGCCGCCGACGATCGCGCCAACGGCGGCGGCGATGCCGCGCTTGATGTCCATCGGGTTGTGGCCCGCGGCGACCAGCTTGCTCCCTTCGCGGTAGATGGCCTGCGCGAGCACGGTCGCGGTGGTGGTGCCGTCACCGGCCACGTCGGAGGTCTTGGACGCCACCTCCTTCACCATCTGCGCGCCCATGTTGGCGAGCCGGTCTTCGAGCTCGATCTCCTTGGCGACCGTCACGCCATCCTTGGTCACGGTGGGCGCGCCCCAGCTTCGCTCGAGAATGACGTTCCGACCGCGCGGGCCGAGCGTCACCTTGACGGTGTTCGCGAGGACGTCGAGGCCGCGGGCGATGCTCCGTCGGGCCGACTGCGAAAACACCACCTCTTTGCCTGCCATGCTCGTGACCTCCAGCGGAGAGATGATGGCCGCTGGTCGTCATGTAGACTATTCGGAAGTTTGAGCGTGCACTGTCGAAAAAGGCGACATAGGCTTTCCGCCTCATGGAGTGGCTCAACTACCACCACCTGCTTTACTTTTGGGTCGTCGCCAAGCAGGGGAGCATCGTCCGGGCGAGCGAGGAGCTTCACCTCGCGCATCCCACGATCAGCGGCCAGATCCATCGCCTCGAGCACGTGCTCGGCGAGAAGTTGTTCGTGCGCAAGGGGCGGAACCTGGCGCTCACGGAGTCCGGCCGCGTCGCGTTCCGTTACGCCGACGAGATCTTCTCCCTGGGGCGCGAGTTCGTCGACACGCTGAGGGGACGGGCGAGCGGCAAACCGCTGCGCCTCGTCGTCGGCGTCGCCGACGTGCTTCCCCCCTCCCTCGTGCGGCGGTTTCTGGAACCCGCGTTCCGGCTTGGCCAACCGGTCCGGGTCATCTGCCGCGCGGACAAGTCCGTACAGGAATTCCTCGCCGAGCTCGCGCTGCACGGCGTGGACGTCGTGATAGCCGACGGCCCCGCCGGATCCGGTGTCCCGGTGCGCGCGTACAGCCACCCGCTGGGTGAATGCGGGACCACGTTCTTCGCCGCCCCGAAGCTCGCCGCCAAGCTCCGCCGCAAGTTTCCCCGCACGCTCGATGCCGCCCCGTTTCTGCTGCCAGGCGCCCCCTCGACGGTTCGTCGCACGCTCGAGCACTGGTTCGAGGCCGAAGACATCCGGCCGCTCATCGTCGCCGAGCTGGACGACAGCGCGCAGGCAAAGGAGTTCGGCGAAGACGGCCTGGGCGTGTTCGCGGCGCCGGCGGTCATCGAAGGCGAGATCCTCCGCCGCTATCGCGTGCGCGTCGTCGGCCGCTCCGAGGCGGTTCGACAGCAGTTCTACGCCATCTCGGTGGAGCGTAAGATCAAGCACCCGGCGGTGGTCGCCATCTGCGAGGCGGCCCGGCAGGACATCTTTCGTTCATCTCGCCCGCGGCGTGCGCCGCGATCGCCTGGCGGTTAGCCGCCCCCGCGCGAAGCGCGGGATCGCGGCTACCAGAAAAAACAGTAGTCGCATACCGCGCCTGCGGCGCGGAGCGACTAGCCGGGATCACCGACCGCCGCCGCGATGGCATTGCCGTCGCCGTTCACCGGCGCCGCGCCCGCCTTCAGGATCGCGGCCAGCTCGTCGCGTTCGAGCGATTCGCGTTCGAGCAGCGCCCGATACAGGCGATCCAGCGCCGGCCTCTGCCGCTTGAGCAGCTCGCCGGCTTCATCGAGCGCGCGACGCAGGATCCGCCGCGCCTCTTCCTCGATCACGTTCGTCGTCGCGGGGCTGGTTCCCCCTTCGATGGCGACGCGCATGCCGAGGAACGGATGCTCGGCGTCGTGCTCGTAGTACACCGGCCCCAGCCGGTCACTCATGCCGAAGTGGGCCACCATGCGCGACGCCAGTCGCGTCGCCTCCTTGAGATCGTTCTCCGCGCCCGTCGAGATGCTCGCCAGCACCAGTCGCTCGGCCGCGTGGCCGCCCATCAGCACGCGCAGCCGCGATTCCAGCTCGGCCTCCGCCATGAGGTGTCTGTCGGCGCCGGGGCTCTGATGCGTCACGCCCAGCGCCATACCGCGCGGGATGATGCTCACCCGATGCGGCGGCTCGGTCTCGGGCGAGAACGCGGCCACCACCGCGTGGCCGGCCTCGTGGATGGCGACCCGTCTCTTCTCCTTGGCGTCCAGCTTCGCCTCGCGCGGATCGCCGAGGACGATCTTGTCGAACGCCTCGGCGAAGTCCGCCGCCGTGATGCGCTCCCGCCCTTCGCGCGTGGCCGACAGCGCGGCCTCGTTGACCAGGTTGGCGAGATCCGCGCCCGAGAAACCGGGCGTGTTCTGCGCAATCACCGCCAAGTTTACGTCGAGCGCCAGCGGTTTCCCCTTCGCGTGCACGTCGAGGATCGCCTGGCGGGCGGCCAGCTCGGGTCGATCGACGAGCACCCGGCGATCGAAGCGGCCCGGCCGCAGCAGCGCCGGATCGAGCACGTCGGGACGGTTGGTGGCCGCGATGACGACCACCAGGTCGCTGCGCTCGAAGCCGTCCATCTCCGACAGCAGCTGGTTCAGCGTCTGCTCGCGCTCGTCGTTGCCCCCGCCGAGACCGGCGCCCCGCGCCCGGCCGACGGCGTCGATCTCGTCGATGAACACGATCGCGGGGGCGCTCTTCTTGGCGTCGCGGAACAGATCGCGGACGCGCGCCGCGCCCAGCCCCACGAACATCTCGATGAACTCCGAGGCGCTGATGGAGAAGAACGGCACGCCCGACTCCCCCGCCACCGCCCGCGCCAGCAGCGTCTTGCCGGTGCCGGGCGGGCCGATCAGCAGAACGCCCCGCGGCACCTTCCCGCCCAGACGCTGGAAGCGATCCGGCTGCTTGAGGAACTGCACCACCTCCTGCAGATCGCGCTTGGCGGCCTTGAGCCCCGCGATGTCGTCGAAGGTGACGTTCACCGACGTCGCCTTGTCGAACTTACGGCTCTGGCTCTTGAGCATCCCCGCGAATGGGTTGCCGGATCCGAGCATCGTCTTCGCCCGTCGCGACATCCAGACCCAGAACCCGATGATGAGCGCCCACGGCAGGAGAGAGATCAGGATCTGCACCGGGAAGGATTGCTGCTGGCTGTTCACGCTGATCTGCACGCCTTTTTGACGAAGCAGAGGCAGCAGCGCCGGATCGTTGGGGGCAGCGGTCGTGTGAACGGTCTGCACGGCGCGGCCAGCCACCGTCTCGGGACTCTTCAACGTGGCGTCGAGGGCTTCGCCGCTCATGGCCACCGACTGGACCTTTCCCTCCGTGAGCAGCGCATAGAACTGCGAGTAGGCGATCGGCGCCGGCGGCGCATCGTTGAAGAACGTCCGCCACGCCCAGGTCCCCGCGACCATGAGCGCAAACGCCACGAACAGTCGCCGCTGCGACAACCAGACAGGACCGGAACCCGGAGGCCCGGGCGAATCAGCTTTCATCTCGGTAAGCGTGGCCGAGCGGCAGTTACGCGACGATGTGGAAGTTCGAGGCAGATACGTCGGCTTTTACGACGGGAGCGTGTCGAACTTCCTAATAGTCTACGTTCGCTCCCAGCCCTATATAGACAGACGTGGACAAAGCGCCGACGATTGTTGGGAACGGAAGAGTCACGAAGCAAGGCGTGCGGGATCTCAACTACTACGGCCCGCGGCGAGGAAAAGGCGTGGCGGAAGCGCCGGTCGCAGCGACGGTCGCCGACGAGAAGATCGCCGCCGAAGCGGAGCCGCCTGTGACCTCTGCCATCGGGCCCCACGATGAGGGCACGAGCAAATGATCGCGTCATCGGCACTGGTGATCGGCTGTTCCGACCAGCTCCCCAACGAGCTTCGCGCCTACCAGCGCATGGGTACGTCCACGGACGGCGCCGTCCTGCTCAGCTGGCACGGGGTGACCTACTCCGCCGTCGCGAGCGAGGTGACTGCCTATCCGGAGCTCCTCGGGCGCATGCTCGGGTTGGTGCTGGCGGGTCTCCCGCCGCGCTTCCGGGAGCGAGCCCGGCCGGAGCTCATTGCCCGATGGAACCGCAACTGGGGCGTCGAAGCGGAAGACCTGGTCGGGACAGACCCCGCGAACGACAACGGATCGGTGCCTGCGACCGAGCCGTCCGTAACTTCCCCCTCGCCGTTCGAGACTTCTCAGCCCACGATTGAGGATCATGGCTCCGTCGCCCCACACGCCGGTTTCGCCCACAGAGCCGAAGCCGCCGCTCACGGATAACGAGCGCGTCGACCAGGCCGGTTGGGGCTCGTTCCCGGCAAGCGATCCGCCGCCCTGGACATTCGGTCGTGAAACCAGCCCGCACCCGCAAGAGGACGACCCCGACGGGGGAAGCGAACGCGACCGCGCGCGCCGGCGGCGGCACGTCGACTGATCTCGCTCTCTAGTTCGCGAGCTGCCGGAAGCCAGCCTCGACCTCGCGCCAGGCGATTTCGATGCCGCCCCTCAATGTCTCCCACTTCGTGCTGCCCCCAGCCTTCAGCTCATCGAGCTTCATTTCCGCTGAGTCGCACTTCGCCTCCACGTCGTCGAGACGCTTGTCGTAGTCGACGTTTGGTTCGCTCCCGGCTGTACGACTCAGCGCCCTCAGCTTGTGGAGCTTCGCGTCCCAGCTCTTGAGGTCTAAGTCCATTCTTGCAACCTTGGCCGCCACGATCTGCATCAGATTCTCCTTCCGATTGCCTGCACCCCGACGTTCACAGCAGCTTTCGGGCCAGGAGCGAGATGGCATTTCTTCCACGAGCTTGCGTTGCCGCCGGTCGGGGCCGACAAAGCTGGTCAATCAGATTGAGCGGGTACCGGGCTCCCGCCCATGTCGATGAGCAGCACCTCGGTCTCTTCGCGCGCGGTGAAGGAGACCGCGCGCTCGGCCGTGAGGCCGGCACCGTCGCCGGTGGAGAGCACCAGGTCGCTCAGCGTGATCTCTCCCTCGACGAGGTGAAGCCAGGCGCTCCGCCTCTGCCCGAGCTCGTGGACGACGTGGGTGCCGGGGGAGAGCATCGCCGAGAAAAGCAGGGCGTCCTGGCCAAAGCGCAGCGATCCCTTGCGGGCGTCGGGCGACGCGACGACGCAAAGACCGCCGCGACGCTCGGCCGCGCTGAAGCGCTTCTGCTCGCGGCAGGGCGCGAGCCCGGCCTGCGCGGGGCGTAGCCAGATCTGAAACACGTGCGCCCAGTCGGTGCGCGACGGGTTGGTCTCTCCGAGGCGACTGCCCTGTCTCGCCGTCGTGCGCTGGAACTCGCCCGCCTGGAGCACGCCCGAGGCGCCGGCCGCGTCGTCGTACGCGAGCGCCCCGCCGCGGACGTAGGTGACGATTTCGGCGTCGTGATCCGGGCGGCACGGAACGCCCGTTCCCGGTGACAGACGGTCTTCATCGAGGACCGCGAGGGCCCCGAACCCGGCGGCGAACGGCCCCTGACGGTCCTGCGGATAGAAGGTGAGCCACACTTCCCGCTCGCGGCGCCGGTCGTGGAGGCGCTCCTTGGCGCGGCGGAGCGCGATCATCGGCTGAGTCCGCCGTCCGATTCCCAGCGCTCCAGCGAATCGTCGCCGGGCAGATTCGTCGTTTCGGACGCAGACGCGCGCGCCCCCGACCACGCCACCGTCAACAAGCCGCCTTCGAGCACGGCGCGAAACTGCGTGTTGCCGTCGCTCTGCTCCGGCAGCGTGAGCGCCCGCGTGAATCCAGCAAATGAGCACTCACCGGGGTTGTAGATGTGGCCGCTGATCGTGAGCCGGTTGCCGGTCACGGCGATGTCGACTTCGTTCGCCTTGATGCCGGCAAGATCCACTGTGAACACGAAGCCATCCTCGGACTCCTCGATCTGGCAGTCCGGCATGAAGCGCGTCGACTCGTCGTCGTTCAAGACCGGGGCGACCGGGTGAAGCGGATCCTGACGCATCCTGAGGGGCGGCGCCGGTGCAGTCGGGCGCCGCGCGCCACCGTTTCTCCGAACCGGCAGATTGGCCATAGCGTCCGCTCCGCAGGTCGCTGATCTCGAACCTTGCGAGACCCCGGGACTAATTCGCCAGCCGCGTGAATGCCGTCGCCAGGTCGTACCAGGCGGCTTCGACGCCACCCTGGAAGATCTCCCACTTGCCGTTGCCGGCCGCCTTGAGCTCGGCGAACCTATTTTCCGCCGCCACGTACTTCTGCCTCAGATCATCGAGGCGTTTGCGATAGTCGGCCTTCACGTCGGCGCGGGTCGCGTGGGCCTCCGTCGTCAGCTTGTCGAGCCGCGCGCCCCACTCCTTGAGCTCGGCTTCCATCTTTTCCACGTGCGCTTCTACGGTCTCCATCGGTCCTCCTTACGATTCATGGACGCCTCGATCACGCGCGACGCCGCGAGAACGCGTGCCAGCCAAACACCACCGCGCAGGTCCCGAACAGCGCCCCCGCGACGCCGGAGATGTCGAGGTTCTCGTAGTCGAGACCGGCGAGGACCGCGCGCGTGACGAACCCGCCGACGAGAGCGCCGAGCACCCCGAGAAAAACATTGGCGAGCGCGCCGCGCCGGCCATCGGTGCCGGTGATCCTGCTTGCCAACCAGCCCGCCGCGACGCCGACGATGATCCAGAGGATGATTCCAGCTCCAGGGTTCACGGCACCGGCTACAGCACCTTCCGCGCCGCCGGCGGGATGCAATCAAGTTCAGGCACTTGCGTCGCGCACCCGCCCGCCGTTCAATCAAGATGAAGTACCACCTCATTCAATTCGAATGATTAGAGTCCGTCGCATGCGCGCGGACGATCTGGACCACAAGGAGCTGCTGGAACTGGACCCCGAGGGGGGCGTGATCCGCTTCGGCGGGCAGCGCGCGCTCCTGCTCGACGCGGTGGCGATGGGTCTGCTGCGCAAGTACCTGGTCGAGAATTTCGGCCTGCTCGCGGCCCGCACGGTGCTCACCCAGTTCGGTTTCGCGCACGGCTGGCGCATGGCCGAGGCGATGCAGGCGGAGTTCAAGTGGAACAGCGATGACGACTGGCAGCGCGCGGGCACCCGCATCCACGCGCTCGAAGGCCTGTTTCGCGTCGAGGCTGGCAGCAAGGGACCGCTCTCCAAGGAGGGGGTGACGCTGCTCGCCTCATACGAAGCGGAGCAGCACCTGCTGCACTTCGGGCGCTCCGACGTACCGGTCTGCTGGACGATCTGCGGGCTCACCAGCGGCTACGTCAGCCGCAGCTCGGACAAGGAGATCTACGTCCTCGAAGACCGCTGCATGGGCAAGGGGGACGCGGCCTGCCACCTGATCGGCCGCACGCGCCAGGAATGGGGTGACGAGCGCGCCGAGGAGCTGCGTTTCTTCGAGGCGAAGCGGCTCAAGGAAAGCCTCGACGTGTCTCTCGACCGGGTGACCGAAACGTTGAAGGCGGCCGAGCGGAAGCTGCGCGCACACCACCGCGCGCTCGTGCGCGTGGCGCCCGGCGTGGACGAACCGATGGGGATCGTCGCCAAGAGCTCCGGGATGCGGCAGGTCGTCGACCTGGCGCGCCGCGTGGCCAAGGTCGATTCGACCGTGCTCATCACCGGCGAGAGCGGCTCGGGCAAGGAGCGGATCGCCCGGCTCCTCCACGACCAGTCCACGCGGGCCGCCGGGCCGTTCATCGCCGTCAACTGCGGCGCCATCACCGAGACGCTGCTCGAGAGCGAGCTGTTCGGCCACGCGCGAGGCGCGTTCACGGGTGCGACCGTCGGCCGGCCCGGCCTGTTCGAGGCGGCGAACGGCGGAACGCTGTTGCTCGACGAGGTCGGCGAAGTCTCGCCCGGCATGCAGGTGAAGCTGCTCCGGGCCCTGCAGGAACGGGAGATCCGGCGGGTCGGCGAGAACACGAGCCGACACGTCGACGTGCGCGTCGTGGCGGCGACCAACCGCAATCTTGCCCACGGCGTCGCGGGCGGCGCCTTCCGCCAGGATCTCTACTACCGACTCAAGGTCGTCGAGCTGCACGTTCCCGCGCTGCGCGACCGACGAGACGACATTCTGCCTCTCGCGCGGGTGCTGCTCGCGGACGCGGCGCTGCGCATGAAACGCAAGATCGCCGGCCTCACGCCGGGCGCCGCCGATCAACTGCTGCGCTACGAGTGGCCGGGCAACGTCCGCGAGCTCGAAAATGCCATGGAGCGCGCCGTCGCGCTCGCGGCCGGAAGTCGCGTCGAGCTCGACGATCTGCCGGAGGAGATTCGCCATGCGTTTCCGACGCCGGTGGCCACGCGGGGCACAGTGCGGCCGCTCGACGAAGTCGAGAAGGACTACATCCTCGCAGCGCTGGAGCTGAACGGCGGCAACCAGACGCACACCGCGGCGCAGCTCCACATCGGCACGGCGACCCTCTATCGCAAACTCAAGGGGTACGGCCAGATCGGTCGCAAGCGCGACGATCTCTGATCCTTCGGTTTCTTCAATGAATCGAGGCGCAACTTCCGTATCGTCGATGGATGGAGCTGGCCATATCTTCTTGTGATGCGAACGCAGACGGTCCCTCAAATGGAGTACGAGAGCGACGTCCGGCCCGCGTTGCTCGCCTTGGGTAGCCCGTGACTGGCGCCCACGCTTCGCTGGCCCAGCAGGCCGAAGGCGGTCCCGATGACGCCCAGGCCCTGAGGGATCTCCACCTCGAGCTGGATCGCCGCGGGTTGCTCGAGCCGTCCGGGATCTGGGCGCGGAAGCTTCTGATCTGGATTCCGATCCTCTTTCTCTCGTACCTCGGCCTCGTCGCGCTGCCGTTCGGGCTGCTCTGGCTGCTTCTTGTGCCGGTCGCGTCGGTGGCCTTCCTGACGATGGGGTACCTCGGCCACGACGCGGGACACTATGCGCTGTCGAAGCGGCGATGGGTCAACGACGTCTGGGGGCATTTCGGCATGACGTTCCTTTGCGGATTCAGCTTCGGCTTCTGGCGTGCCCGCCACAACCGTCACCACGCCCACTGCCAGGAGACCGACGGCGATCCGGACATGCAGTTCGGCGTCATCTTCTCCGTCTATCCCGAGTCTTCGAACTGGAAGAGCGCGTTCGGGCGCCTCTTCCTCGAGATCCAGCGCTGGGCGTTCTGGCCCCTCGCCTGTTTCTACTGGGCGGGCCTCCGCTACGACGGCATCCGCGATCTCTTCCAGCAGCCCAAGCTCACGCGCATCGATCGGTTTGTCCTCCCGCTGCACTGGCTCGTCCTCCTCGTCGTGCCGGGCCTGGTGTTCGGCTGGGGCGCCGCCGTCGCGGCGTATCTCGCGGTCTCGTGCGTCTCTTCACTGATGACGGCGGCGGTGTTCATCCCGAATCACATCGGCATGCGGCTCCTCACCGAGGCCGATAAGCCGAGCTACCTCGAGCAACAGGTCACCACCAGCCGGAACATCGCCAACCCCCGCGTCATGGACTTCTTTTACGGCGGGCTCAACTCCCAAATCGAGCATCACCTCTTTCCACGCGTCGCCCACAACCGTTACCGCGCGATGCGCCCGGTCGTGCGCGCCTTCTGCGAGGCGCGTGGCATCGCGTATCAGGAGGCCAGCCTCTACGGCGCGCTCGCCGCGGTCGGCCGCCACCTCGGCGCGATGACGGCGGCCTACCGCGCGTCGAAGAAGCTCGCAGCGCCGGCTGGCAGCGCGCGGCAGCTCACGTTCGTCGAGCAGCGTCGGTTCAGCTGACGGCCCGGCGTAGGCAGGAGGACACCATGGACCTAACGGCGGGCCGACGGGCGTCGGGACCGGAGCGTCGCATCGCGCTGGTTGGAACCTATCCACCCCGCCGCTGCGGCATCGCGACGTTCACACGCGATCTCGCAGCGGGCATCAGCGCCGCCGACGCGCAGGTGAGGCCGATGGCGGTCGCGGTGACCGACGGCGGCGGCCCGTACGAGTACCCGGACGAGGTCGGCTACGAGATTCGACAAGGAATGAAGGGCGACTACGCGCGCGCCGCCGAGCTGATCAATTACAAGGACGTGCGCTGGGTGTCGTTGCAGCACGAGTACGGGATCTTCGGCGGCGACGACGGCGCGTACATCCTCGACCTGCTGAGCGCGCTGCGCGTGCCGACGGTCGTCACCTTGCACACCGTCCTCGACAACCCCTCCGACTCGCAGCGGACGATCGTACAGAAGATGGCGAAGGCGGCGCGGCTCGTCGTGATGAGCAAGGTCGCGTCCGATCTGCTCGCGCAACGCTACGAATTGCGGGGCGCCGGCGTT
>Ga0207681_10001573_pt1 | contig 14675 bp, 10 predicted proteins | sample KBSS53metaG_FD_184324 | JGI IMG/M metagenome (GOLD analysis project Ga0207681, IMG submission 184324) | Switchgrass rhizosphere microbial communities from Kellogg Biological Station, Michigan, USA - KBS S5-3 metaG (SPAdes) (version 2) | ecosystem: Host-associated > Plants > Roots > Rhizosphere... | reverse complement strand
CGTGCCCGCCTGCCCGCTCGCGCCCGCCTGCCCGCTCGTGCCCGCCTGACCGCTCGCGCCCGATTCGCCGCCCGCCGCCCCGCTGGCACCGCCGCGCGCGTTCGTTCCTCCCGTACCGCCCGCGTGCCCGCTGGTACCGGCCGCGCCCTGCGTTCCGGCCGCGCCGTTCGCACCCGCGCCGCCGCCGGTTCCTTGCGGATCGCCCGCCGGGCTCGCCGAACACGCCGCGGCAAGAGTCGCGAACGCGACGAGCCATGAGCAAGAGGGCCCGTGCGCCGAGGTCGCTTTGCCGTTGCGCGCCGTGCTGGACATTTGCGCTTCATTGGCGGGACGGCGTCACACTTGTGAAAGACGTTTCGGTGCGGCGCCGAGTCGTCGACGCCGTGGCCGCGGGCCGCGAATTCGTGACAACGCGGGCAGCGGCGGGCCAATGAACGGGGTGTTGTACTCGGAAGACAGCAGGCGCTGCCGTTCCCGCGCCGGGCTGGGCGCGATCGCGGTCGTCGTTCGGCGGCGGCGGCGTTGATGCAGTCGCGATGGTCCTCTCTCGCGATCGGCTGCCTGATCTCCGCGACCCTCGGTTGCGGACCGAGCACGCCGACCGGCGCCGGCGGCCAGGCGGGAACCGGCGGCGTCTCCGGTACGAGCGGCACGGGCGGAAGCTCCGCACCGGGTGATGCCGGGACGACCGGCGCCAGCGGTACGACAGGCGCGAGCGGCGCGAGCGGCACCGGCGGCGCGGGCGCGACAGGCACCGGTGGCACGACAGGCACCGGCGGCGCCGGCGCGAGTGGCGGCCGCGGCGGATCCGGCGGGAGCGGTGGTTCAGGAGGCGCGGCCGGAATCGGCGGCGGTCGCGGCGGTGCGACCGGCACCGGCGGGGCGGCGGGCAGCGGCGGCACGTCCGGCGCCGCGGGCAGAGGCGGCACGTCGGGTGGCGCGGGCAGCGGCGGCGCGGCGGGAACAGGCGGCGGCGCGGGAACAGGCGGCATCGCGACCGGCACGCTCTTCGTCGCGCCCACCGGCGACGACGCGAACCCGGGGACGATGGCGCAGCCGTTCAAGACGGTCGCGAAAGCGCGCGACGTCGTACGCGGGATGACGGCGACCATGGCCGCCGACATCACCGTCTATCTGCGCGGCGGCACCTATCCGCAGGCCAGCACGCTCACTTTCGCCAACGCGGATTCGGGGAAGAACGGCTTCTACGTGAAGTACATGGCCTACCAGAGCGAGCGGCCGATCATCACCGGCGGCAAGGCGATCACCGGCTGGACGGCATCGAGCAACGGCAACTACACGGCGAGCGGCGTCACCACGCCGTTCCGCCAGCTGTACGTCAACGGCGTCAAGGCGATCCGCGCGCGCAGCCCGAACCTGGGCGCGAACGGCGCGTTCGCCTTCAACCGGATCACCGGCGCCGACAACACCGCGCAGAACATCCAGGTCGCCGCGTCGGAGGTCGGGAGCTGGAACAACCTGACCAAGGTCGAGATGCACATCATCACCGGCTGGGGCGACAACACCTTGCGCCTGGCCTCGCTGACCACGTCGGGCGGCACGGCAACTCTCAAGATCCAGAGCCCGGAGGCGGGCATCGTGTTCGTGCGGCCCTATCCCCACCTGGGCGGGCAGTTCAGCACGTTCCAGAGGCACGTCTACTACTTCGAGAACGCGCTCGAGTTCCTCGATCAGGCCGGCGAGTGGTACCTCGACGAGGGGCAGAGCGTCCTCTCCTACAAGCCGCGCACGGGCGAGGACATGACGAAGGCGACCGTCGTCGCGCCGATGCTCGAGACCGTCGTCAGCGTCAAGGGCACGAGCACGTCGGACCAGGCCGGCTACCTCTGGTTCCAGGGGATCACGTTCGCGCATTCGACCTTCATGCGCCCCAGCCAGTCGGGCTTCTGCGACGCGCAGGCCGGTCAGTACAACCTGACCGCGACCAGCGACAACAAGCAGACGATCGGGCGCCCGCCCGCCGGCGTCAGCGTCATGAACGCGAACCACGTTCGCTTCGAACGCAACATCTTCACGCAGATGGGCGCGACCGGGCTCGACTTCGTCTCGGGCACGCACGACGACATGATCGTCGGCAACGTCGTCACGGAGATCGCCGGCAACGGCATCTCGATCGGCAAGTTCAGCGCGAGCGACACGACCGAGTACCACGTCCCCTACAACCCGACGGACAGGAACGAGATCTGCACGAACGACACGATCAAGGACAACTACATCCACCACGTGACCACCGAGTTCCAGGGCGGCACCGGCATCGCGGCCGGCTACCCGAGACAGATCGACATCCAGCACAACGAGGTCGCGTACACGAACTACACCGCGATCTCCGTCGGGTACGGGTGGACCAGCACCGTCAACGCGATGGCCACCAACAAGATCAACAACAACGACATCCACCACGCGGTCCAGATCCTCGCCGACGGCGCCGGGATCTACACGCTCTCGAATCAGCAGCCGAATTCGCAGATGCAATACAACTATCTGCACGACTACCAGACCAGCCAGTGGGCCGACTACGGCAGCCTGGGCATCTATCTGGACGAGCAGACCTCCGGTTACACCATCTCGCACAACGCGATGGTGAACGCGCCGTCGGGCGTCGCGCAGAACCAGGCTGGTTCGAACACGATCAGCGACACGCCCGCGGCCAACCCGCAGTCGGTCATGTCGATGGCGGGGATCGAGGCCGCCTACGCGGACATCAAGAGCGTGACCATCCCGCTCCCGAGCTTCTGACATTGCCGCGAAAGGAACGAGAAAGAGAACCGATGATCAGCACTGCCTGGGGAAATTTTCGACGGCTCGTGGCGCTTGCGACGGTTTCGATGTCGCTTGCCTTCGGGGGGGCCGCGAAGGGAGAGGAGCCCGAAGAGTCGAGCGCGGAGGAGGCAGAGGCGCTGGCGCCTCCACCCAAACCGAAGGCTAAGCCCGAAGCGAAGCCGGCCGGCGCCGACGCGAGCGCGGCAGCGACCGCGGCGGAAGCTCCCGCCTTCGAGCACATGGGGCCCGAGACGTTCCCCGGTCGCCTGCGCGGCATCGAGGGTGGGTCGCTTTGGCTCGAGCCCGACTTCCAGGGCTTGCAGTGGCCGCACAACACCCGCAGCGGGCTGGGCGTATCCGGGAACTTCTGGATCGACAGCGGCAATGAATGGCTGATCCGCGGCACGCCGCAGCAGCCGAACTCGACCCTCCGGTTTCAACAAGGCCGCGGCGTGCTGCGGCTGACGCCTGCCTACGTGAGCGGCCGCTTCTTTGCCCAGGCGCAGGCGGAATTGGTGGGCAATCTCTGCCAGGCCGCGAACAGCATTTGTTTGACTACGGGAACATTCACGACCGACGACCTCTGGGTTCGATTTGGTGCGTGGAACGCCTGGGATTTCAAGGTGGGTCGGTTCGAGGGGTGGGAGGTCTACCACCTCGGCATGGGAATGGATCAGTACACGCTCGAGCGTCTGGGCGCCGGGATGTTCGGCGTCGACCCCTTCACCACCCCGAAGCTGGAGGCGCCCACCTTCTATGGCGTGAATTACATCCAGTACCGGCCCAGCGACGGCCTGGCCGTCGGACACATCGCTTTCCACGCGTATCCGACGGAGTTCCTCCGCTTCGAGCTGCTCGCGAAGCTCGGCACCGACAACTACCGTTCGGACAATGCCACCGGCGATACGCCGTGGAACTATCTCGGCGGGCGCCCGACGCTGATCTTCGACGTCGGGTGGTTCAAGCTCAGGATCGCCGGCGAGTATCAGAAGCGCACGGCGACCACGCAGACGCTCGACCCCGGCGCGGGGCAAAAGAAGGATCCGGTCCCGGCTCGCATGAACAAAGGCGTCGGCGGGTCCATCCAGTTCGTGATCGATCCCGTCGTCGAATTCGGCGTGAACGCAGCGATCGGCAAACAGGATGACACCGATGCTTTCGCCAGGCAGGTCCTGGAGAATTCATTCACCACCAAGAGCGTCGGCGGTTTCGCCAACGTCAGAATCTTTGACCATTTCCTGTTCGGGACAGGCGTCAACTGGACCTCGCAGACCGACCAGTTCCTCGCCGCGGGCAGCACGGCCAACAACTTCACCTCCCAGCTTCAGTGGTTCGGCGCGTTTCAATATCAACTGCTGGGATACCTCTACGTCAAACTCGTCGGCGCGTATGCGCAAGCCGATTTCCTGCCGAGCGATCTGACGGTCATGCAGTGGCAAAATCACATGTACAGCGGCCGGCTCCGTTTGCTTTACATCTATTGACGCGTGCGTGTATCTCGCACATCACGCAACGATCTTTCGTTGAACAAACAACGGTCGCTGCCGCCAATGAATGAACGATCACATGCACCATCTTCGTCTGGTCCACTCCGTCCCGGCTTCGCGCCCGACCAGCGCCGCACAGGCCGCGGCGGCTGAATTCTGCTCCTGCGGCGACGGCGGAGATGCAGACGTCGCGTTCGAAGACGGCGGCGTCGAGCCTGAAGTGCGGATCCTTCTCGAGCACGTCCGGAGACTCACCCCGCTGCCGAACGTCGTGCGCGCGCGGGCGCTCGGGCGGGCACGGGCCGCGCTCGCGACCGCCGCTCCGGTTTCCACGATGGCGGCCAACTCACCTCGCCCCTCCCGCGCCGCGCTGCTGGTAGCCGCAGTGCTGGCCCTTGTCGTCGGCACGACGACGGGGGCCCTCCTCGCGCGCCGCTCCAACGCCATGGACGCTCCTCGGCGCGCCACCGCCTCCTCGCCGATCGCTGCGTTCGACACGGCCCTGCCGAGCGGCCCGCGTCGCGCGCCTGTCAGGTAAGGCTGGGGCTCTTCAGCGCCGACGAGTCGAGGCGCGCGTCGCCGAAGCTGGTGCGCGTATCGCCGAACAGGTTGAACAGCGACGTCAGCAGGCGGTTGTGGGGCACGCCCCCGCACTTGATCCAGCGCCCCGTTCGCAGCGTCCCGGTGCTTCCGCCCGCGAGCAGGACGGGCATGTTGTTCTTTCCGTGCGAAGGCGGATCCGCGAGCTCGCTGCCGAAGAAGACCACGCTCTCATCGAGCAGCGAGTGACCACCCATGTCGACGGCCTGCATCTTCTGCAGCAGCGAGAGGTGCATCTGCGAGTACCAGGTCTGGATCTGCGTGCACTCGGTGGGCCGAAAGCCGCCGTCGTGCTGATAGAAGTGGTGGTGCTCGGGGAGATTCAGCCAGGGGAAGGTGTGCTTGGCCTCGGTGTCGGTCCACTGCAGGGAGATGACGCCGGTCCTGTCGCAGGCGAGCGCCATCACGAGCATGTCCATCATGAATTGACCCACCAGGGGGATCTTCATGTCCGTCGCGGTGTCCTTGATGCTGCCGTCGTCGGCCGAGTTGAGCGCGCTCGTCGGGTTGTAGCCGGTGGTGTCCACCTTCGTGGGCTGCTTGCACGCGGACATCGGCGGAGGCGGCGTCGTGGTGATCACGATGCGGCTCTCGAGGTCGCGGATCTGCGTCAGGTGCTGATCGAGGCGTCCGCGATCGTCCGTGCCGAGCTTGGTCTTGAGCGCGTCGTACTTCTTGTCGACGAAGTCCAGGATCGACTTCTTGCGCATCGCCGCCAGCGCGTTCGGGTCGGTTCCGCCCGTCCCGCCCGTCCCGCTCGTGATGCTGCCGAACAAGGTGTTGAAGATGTCCTGGGGATCGAGGCGCGGCGGAATGGGCGCGCTGTCCGAGAAGTAGAGAGCGTTCAGCGGCGACAGCTTCCCGTGCGACTTGCCCGTCGCCCAGCGCACCGCGAGCTGCAGGCTGCCGTACGCCTTGCCGGCCGACAACCGCGTCGCCAGCACCTGGTCGATCGACGGATACATCTTGGGAGGGTAGTTCCCGGCTCCCTGCTGGATCGCGCCGGTGAACAGGCCGACCGAACCGCCCTGGTGCTGCTCGACCGTGTACTTGGCTTGATCGCCGCAGGTGAGGTTCAGGCCGTCCGCGACGATGATCCGGCTCTGCATCGGCTGCAGCGGCGCGAGGATGGGCGACAGCGTGAACGAGGTCTCGCTGCCCGTCGGCGTGTACTTGTCGCCGTTGGCGCCGCTGCGAACGGCGCCGCCCGGCTGGTACACCGTCACGAGCCGCTTGAGCGGCACCGGCGTGGTCTGCGCCCGCGCCCGGCGGCCGTTCCCCATCACCTCCAGCCACGGCAGCGCGATCGCGATCGTGCCGGCGCCCTTGATCACCGTCCGACGACTGAGCTTGAACCGCGTCATGGTTTGAATCTCTCCTATTGCGCCGGGCGATAGAGGAAGCCGTCGCTCTGCGTGAGGGCGAGCAGGAGCTGCTTGATGTTGTAGCCGCTGTCCTTGAACGCGTTGACCAGCGTCTGCTGGTTGCAGCCGTCGGCGTCGGCGAGCGATCGCCCGTACACGAACCGCATCCAGTGCGACGCGAAACAGCTCTCGACCTCGGGCGACGTCGCGAGCAGCTGGACGAGCTCGACCGCGTTCTTCGCCGACCCGCTCACGCCCGGCACCCCGCCGCTCGCGTCGATCGGCGTGTCGTAGACCGTGCCCGTCGCGGGGTCGGTCCACCGTTCGGTCGCGCGATACTGGCCGACGGCGTCGTAGTTCTCGAACGGGAAGCCGAGCGGATCGAGGTACTGGTGACACTGCGCGCAGACCGCGGCCGCCGAGTGCTTCGAGTAGCGCTCCCGCGCCGTCTTGCCGCTGTAGGGATCGGGCACCGCCGGCGTGAACCCGACGGGCAGCTCGATGTTGCGGCACATCAGCTTGTTGACCAGGAAGCTGCCGCGCAGCACCGGGTTGGTGTTGCTGCTGATCGTCGAGCCCGCCGCCATCCCGCCCAGGGTCAGCAGGCCCCGGCGCTGTGACGTGTTCAGGTCCACCTTCGTGAGCGCCGTGCCCGTGACGCTGGCGGTGCCGGCGGCGAACGTCGAGCTTCCGTAGTACGAGAACAGCGACTGGTTCACGAACGTGTAGGGCGCGGTCAGGATCGCCGGCCAGCTGCCAGCGACGTACGGCGGCGCGAGCTGCGCCGTGTTCTCGTAGATCTCGTACTCGAGAACCCGCTGCACCTCGGTCCGCATCGCGACGCCGACGCTGGAGGACCACTTCGGGAACGTGGTCGCGTCGCGCGTCAGCCCGGCCAGGTCAGGGATCGGCAGCAGGTTGTCGAAGAAGAACGCCACCATCGGATGGGACCTGGGATCGTCGAGCAGCTTCTGCGCTTGCTGGCGGACGCCGTCGTTGCTGTCCAGCGTTCCCGCGTCCGCCGCCTGAAACAGCGCCGCGTCCGGCATCGTCTGCCAGAACATGTACGACAGCCGCGTGGCCATCTCCCGGCCCGCGACGCGCATCACCGCGGAGTTGCCGGCAACAGCCTTGCCGAGCTCGACACGGTAGAGGAAGTCTGGCGACTGCAACATCGCCTCGATCATCGCCGCCACGCCGGTCGCGAAGGTGGTCGTCGTCGCAAGCGCGCGCACGTTGCGGTACAGCGTCACCAGCTCGTCGACTTCGGAGGTCGGTACGGCGCGCCGGTACGCGCGCGGCGCAAGCGACGTCGCGATCGACCGCGCGCACGATTCTTCGTTCGCGGTGGTCACGTTGCTCGCGCAGCTGTGCAGCTTCGCGAGCGCGGTCGTGCTCGCCGTCGCGCGGGCCGCGACCGATTCGGCGACGCTTTGGTACTTTTCGATCAGCAGCGGCGACGGCGATTGCTGGTCGGCGTCGTTTCCGAACAGGTTCTGCTTGCTGTCGACCTGCGCGGGCAGCGCGCTGCCCGGGCTGGTCGTGTCGCCCAGCAGATCGCGAATCGTGTTGTTGTACTCGTACGTCGTGAGGCGGCGCAGCGGCGATCGGCCCGGGGCGGTCGCGCTGCAGTCGAGCACGACCGGCATCCCCCCCGTCCCTCCCGTACCGCCCGGGCCAACGGCCCCGCCCACTCCGCTGGCGGAACCTCCGGCCCCCGCGATCGGCGCCGTTCCCCCGACACCCGTCGTGGCCCCGCTACCGCCGGACGATGCGCCGCCGGACGATCTCGTGGACATCGGACCGATGCTTCCCGTGCACGCGGCGAACGCGGCACCGGCCAAGCACGCGAGGGACACGCAGGGAGGCGCTGCTTTGCCCATCCAGATACCTCTATCGATGTACTGGCTCGGCGCGGCCATTTTGTTAAAAAAGGTGACTTATTCGCCGGTGCCGGTGGGCCCGCGGAATCACTCGGTTTCTCGCCAGGAGCGCGCCCTGATCATTTGTTAACAAGAAGGCCCGTCTCGCCGCCAATTCACCAGCAATATGACTGGCATTTCCGGCGGTATCGGATTCAGGAAAGCAGCGCTCGGCATCAGCGGCCTCGTGCTTCTCGGCGCGGCCTTCCAGGAGGCCTGCGTCCCAGATCGCCCAAACATGGGCTCACCCGGAGCCGCTGGATCGACGGCTGGATCGGCGGGCACCACGGGAGCCGGCGGCAACATCGGCGACGCCGGGGCGGCCGGATCGAGCGACGTCGGCACGGGCGGCGTGGCGGGCACGACGGACCCCGCCGGCAACGGAGGAATGGGCGCTTCGGCTGGCTCGTCGGCTGGCGCGTCGGCTGGAACGACAGGCAGCGCCGGAAGCGGCGATGCCGGAACGAGCGGCGCCGCCGGGCGCGGCGGCACGACCGGCCTCGCCGGTACGAGCGGCGCCGCCGGGCGCGGCGGCACGACGGGCCTGGCCGGCACGACCGGCGCCGCCGGGCGCGGCGGCACGACGGGCGTCGCCGGTACCACCGGCGCCGCCGGCACGATGGGTCCCAACCCGACCGGCCCGTGCGACATCTATCAGCAGGGCGGCACGCCCTGCGCCGCCGCGCACAGCGTGGTTCGCGCGCTCTACAGCGCGTACACCGGCCCGCTCTACCAGGTCCAGCGATCGTCGGACAACACCACGAAGGACATCATGGTCGGCAGCGGAGGCTTCTCCGACATGGCGACGCAGGACTCCTTCTGCTCGGGCGCGACTTGCGTCATCCCGATCATCTACGACCAGTCGCCGAACGCGAACCACCTCCGCGTCACGTGGTGGGCGTACTGGCTGCACAACGGCGCCAAGCCCGCCAACGTCAACAGTGAGAAGATCAAGGTGGGAGGACACACCGTCTCGGGCATCTTTCAGACGGCCTTCAGCCTCGACGTCGGCTATCGGACGGGCGTGAAGCTTCCCGGAAAAGCATCGGTCACCAAGGGCTCGACGACGGTCACGTTCACGAGCCCGCAGACGATCGCCGCGAACTCGCCGCTGTTCTTTGCCGCGAACACCGCCGACTGCCCGGACAACTCGTTTCCGAACAACTGCCACTTCAAGCCGTTCTGGACCGCGGCGGACGTCAACAACGCGACGACGGTGACCCTGAAGAACGCCTACGACGGCACCGCCAGCTCCTCGACCGACGCCTGGAACCACGCCACCCGGGGGATGCCGACCGGGGACGAATCCGAAGCCGAGTACATGGTGATCAATGCCAAGCGCTTCAGCCAGTATTGCTGCTTCGGCTACGGCAACGCCGAGCTGTCGGGCTGGGACGAGGGCAACGCCACGATGGAGGTCGTCCACTACGGCAACTGCACCCAGTTCGGCCAGAGCGGCGGCGGCAGCGGCCCGTGGGTCGGCGCGGATCTGGAGAACGGCATGTTCGAAGGCTGGGAGAACGGCACGGGGAAGGTGCCGAGCAACACCTCCGTCACCGGCATGGACTATGTGGTGGCCATGGTGAAGGGCCCCACGGCCAGCAGCTGCCCCTCCGGCATGACCAGCACGGGCTGCTTCGGGCTCAAGGCGGGTAACGCACAATCAGGCAAGCTCGCGTGGAAGTACAACGCCAACACGAGCGGCTACGGCCAGCGCCCGCCGGGCTACAGCCCGCAGAAGAAGCAAGGCGCGATCATCCTCGCGACCGGAGGCGACGGCAGCAACGGCGGCACCGGGACCTGGTTCGAGGGCGTCGTCGTGAAGGGACTTCCGTCGGACGCCACCGACGATCTCGTGCAGGCCAACATCGTCGCCGCGGGCTACGGCAGGTAGCAGCGCCGCGCCGCAGCCCACGCCCGTCCGGGGCGGCACGTTCGCTGCGCTAGACCGCTTTCAGGTTCGTGCGATCGCGTCGGGACGCCGAATCCGCGCGTCCGCGGGGCGCCATCGTGCGGGCGTGCGAGTCGCGGGTCGCCTTGCGCGTGGCGACTGGGCCTGCTCACCCTCCACACCCTTCCCACCCGGCCCAGTCACCACGCGCAAGGCTCTCAACAACAGAGCCTGGTGAAGGCGGGTTGGCCGGGTGGGCAGGGTGTGGAGGGTGAGCAAGGCCAACCCGGCTTCACCAGGCGACCTCGCGTCGAGGACCGCCCGCGCGATGGCGCCCCGCGGACGCGCGGATTCGGCGCGTCGCGTGCGGCTCGAGCGCATCCAGGTCGACGTGAAAGCGGACTAGCGCGAGAACGTGCCCGGATCCCGCAGCATCTTCCACAGCCGATCCGCCGCCATCGCTGAATCGCAGCTGGGCACCACCCAGGCGGAGCCATCAGTCTGGCCGACGAGGGGCGGTCCGGTCATGGTGTCGAACGCCGCCGACGCGTCGACGACCGCCCGAGAGACCGCCGTGACGAAGGCGGGCAGGCCGACCGCCAGGACCCCGATCTGATCGGACGACTGCGGGATCTGCAGGACGGTGGAAATCTTCGCAGCCATCCAGCTGCCGAAAGGATTGGCGGGCAAGGTCGCGGCCTGGGCCGTGCTCACGTCGCCGAGCTGGTCGTAATACCCGTTGACCTGGATGTAGCGAAACCGCTGCCCGACGATCCAGTCCGCCCACGCGTCGAGCTCGCCGTTCGGCCAGCCCATGACGCTGCCGCTGCCGGCGGCCCCGCCCAGCGCGGAGACCACCACCACGCGGTCCGCCACCGTGCGGTCCATCAGGTAGGCGTCGGCGACGTCGGTCAGGCGGCTGCCGGTGACGACCACCAGCGGCCGCCAGGGCCGGCCCAGTCGCGCGGACATGTCGACGATCAGCTTCGCGCCCGCCGATCCGTTCGGCGCCGTCGATTCGATCGCGCCGTCCGCCGGTCGCACCAGCGCGTCGCCCGCGCTGGGGGTCGCGTCCGGAATGTTGCGCAGGCCGCTCGCGCGCGCCGCCGTGACCATGTCGTTCCACACGGCGACATTCGCCGCGAGATCCGGCCAGTACGGGCTGGGGTTGACGATGATGCCGGCCAGCGGCGGTCCGCCGGAGTTGGCCAGCAGCATGGCGTATTCGCCGGTCCAGTTGTCGGTCGCCGAGTCGTTCGCCACGATGACCGCGTTGCGCTCGTCGACGGGCAACGATCCGTGCGGGGGAGAATCGTGACCGGCGTCGATGTTCCCGCCTTCGCAGGCGGCGGTCAGCAGCGCTGCGGCGGCGGACAGCGCGAACGGCCGCCACCCGCCGGACGTCAGCGTTCCGTCTCCTTCATGCGGTCGAACGTCGAGAGGAACACGCTGTGCGGGAAGCGCGCGCGGAACTGGGCCGCGGCGCGCTGGGCATCGTCGCGACGGCCCAGGCCGGCCAGGGCCTTCACGCGCAAGGCCTCGCGCTCCTCGACCAGGCTGCCGTTGCGAAACCTGCGGGCGTGCTCCCCGATGACGGCGAGCGCGCGGGCGAAGTCGCCGCGCGTGACGTCCTGGCGCGCGGCCCGCAAGAGATGCAGCTCCTCGTTCGTCGGGATGCCCGTCGCGGTCGTTCGCCCCGCGCTGCGCTTCGCGTGTGGCGTCGCGGCGGGCGCGATGGTCGCCGGTGCGTCGGGCTCCGGCATCGCCGGGACGGCGGCCGGCGGTCGAGGTGTGGCGGCGCGCGGCGCCGCGCTCGGCGCCACGTGCGCGGGCGGCGGCGACGACGACAGGCCGACCCAGCCACGCGCCGCGTACGCGGCCGCGCCGAGCGCAAGCACCAGGCCCGCAGCCATCGCGAACACCCATTGCGGCCGGTGGGGCGCGCGAACAACGGCGTAGGACTCCAGCGACTCCGTCGCGGCAGCCGCCCGTGCCATCGCGCGCGCCTCGACGGCGGGCGACAGCCGCAAGACCGTCCGATGCGGGGCGAGCGCTGCTTCGAGCTCGGGGGAGAGCGGTGGCGGTGTCTTCATGGCCTGTGCACTTCCTGAGCGATCCGGCGAAGCGCGGCCTCCAGCTCCTTGCGCGCCTTGCGCAGTCGAGAATACGCCGTGAACAACGGAATCGACAGCGCCGCGGCCACATCGGCCGTCGGCACCTCCTCGAGATCGTGCATCACCAGCACCGCCCGCCGTCGCAAGGGAACGCGCTCGAGCGCGCGCATCACCGTCGCCCGGGCCTGCTTCGCTTGCAGGACCTCGTCAGGACCCGCGCCCCCGTCCCGGATCTCCAGGCTCGCGAACGCCAGCTCGCGCTTTCGCTTGCGGCGCTGCATCGAGACAACCCGGAACGCGACGCCGAACAGGTAGGGACGGAGGGGACGCGACGAGTCGTAATGCGGCCAGGAGCGCCGCAGCGCGATGAACACCTCCTGCGCCAGATCCTCGACCTCATCCGGCCGCGCCCCCAGCCACCGCAACGCGTGAAACACATACGTGATTTCCTGCTGATACGCCTCCAGGACCGGATCCTTCCGGATCATGTGGGCCGGCGGGGGGGCGCGCAGGAGCAAATGACTGCCCATCTGGGATTGATTGCCCCGGCGCGGGCGGTGTTGTCAGAAAAAGCGCAGCGCCACGTCCACGCCCGCCAGGACCCCGACACGCGGAACGCTCCAGACCACCGCGTCGTTCAACACGACGTTCCAGCGCGACAGCATCACCAGGGTATCCGCATGGCCGCTCACCACGAACCGGCCGAGCTCCCAGGTCGCGGCGACACGTGCGCCCACCTCGCCGAACGTCCCCCAGGACGTGCTGGGCGAGGCGACGCCCGTTCCCCGCGCGCGGATCCAGCCCAGCCGCCCGAGCAGGCACGCGGACGCTAACGACACGTGGCCGCAAGCGGCCGCGCTGGAACCCACCGCGTTCACCGTGACGCCGTTGCCATCCGGCTCGCGCAGCGTTGCGGGCAGCGACGCGTCGGCGGCAAGCTCGGCGGAGAATCGGGACAGGCGCGCGACGACGAACAGGCGACCGAACGCCGTCGCGTCCGGCGTCATGCCCATTCCCAGGGCGGGACCCGCGCCCACGGCGAGGTGCAACGGAGTGGGTGACGCCTGAGGGGGGTTCGCGGGCGCTTGCGCCGACAGATCCGGGGGCGCCGGGACGCGATTGCCGCCGTCACCGTTCGGCGGCGGCTTTGCTGCGGCGTCGTCCTCCGCATTCGACGCGCCCCGCTCGACGAGCTGCAGCTGCAGCGCCACGGCGAACGCGACGTTCGCGGCGATCTCGTGACAGTCGCGGCTGCGTGACGAGAGACGCCGCTCGCCAACCTGCCGGCCGCCCGCTTCGGTCCAGACGATCCGTCCCTCGAACCCGGCGTCGGTCCTGGTGATGGTGATCGACAAGCGCTGGTCGGCGTCGGCGCGAAAAGGGTCGTGACCGAGCTGGGCGGTCACCATGCGGCGCAGCTCGTCCTCCCCGACGCACCCGCCCTGCTCGTCGGCCTGGTAGTCCAGCTGCACCAGGGTGTCCGTTGCGGCATGCGCCGCAGACGGCGCCGCCAGCGCCGCGATGGCGACGAAGGCCGCGCCGAAACCCCGCTGCAGGGACCGCAAACCCCGAGCGTACCCGAATCTGGCGGCCGCCGCGCCGCCCCTCTACGCCGCAACCCTACGCTTTCAGTCACAAACGCGGTGGCGCGGCGCCAAGTGTCCGTGATGATGTTTCGTGCTGGAGCGGCGCCGGCCGCCGCGCTCGCCGCCGCGCTGTTGGCGGCTTCATGTCAGGAACCTGCGCCGGGGACGGGCACCGACGCCGGCGCGGCGGGCAGCGTCGGGGCAGCCGGCCATGGCGGAACCAGCGCCGCGGGCGCGTCCGGGATCTCCGGTGCCGGCGGCGGCGCGGGGGTCGGGGCGGGTGGCGTCACGGGCGGCGCCGGCGCGTCGGGCGGCGCGCCGGGCGGGACCGGCGGAAACGCGAGCGGCGGCGCCGGCGGAATTGGCGGAAATGCCGCCGGCGCGTCCGGCGGCAGCACGCGCGGTGGCAGCGGGGGCGGAGGCGCGGCCGGAAGCGCGGGTGGCGGCGCGAGCGGCGGCGCGGGCGGAACCGCGAGCGGCGGCGCCGGAGGAAACGGGACGGGCGGCGCGGCGGGCGGCTCGACCGGCGGCGCGACCGCCGGCACGGGCGGCGGCGTGCCAACCCAGGCGACGTACTACGTGTCGCCCTCCGGCAGCGACGGCAACCCGGGCAGCATGAGCGCGCCGTTCCTCACGATCACGAAGGCGCGTGACGTCGTGCGGACGATCAACAGCAACATGACAGCCGACATCGTGGTGTACCTGCGCGCCGGGAACTACCCGGTCACCAGCACGATCGCGTTTGCGCCGCAGGATTCGGGCACAAACGGCCACCGGATCTTCTACCAGGCCTATCCGGGCGAGACGGCGGTCCTGAACGGCGCCGCGAAGGTCACCGGCTGGACGGTGTCCAGCGGAAGCGTCTACAAGGCCGCGCTCGCCCGCTCGACGAAGCTCAGGAACCTCTACGTCAACGACGCCCGCGCCTCC
>Ga0207681_10001568_pt1 | contig 14700 bp, 13 predicted proteins | sample KBSS53metaG_FD_184324 | JGI IMG/M metagenome (GOLD analysis project Ga0207681, IMG submission 184324) | Switchgrass rhizosphere microbial communities from Kellogg Biological Station, Michigan, USA - KBS S5-3 metaG (SPAdes) (version 2) | ecosystem: Host-associated > Plants > Roots > Rhizosphere... | reverse complement strand
GATCCGCCGTGCCCCTCGCCGCGCGCGCGTGTCTCGCGCTCGAAGCGCTTGTGCCAGGGCGCGCGCTCGGCGCGCAGCACGTTCAGACAGTGATGGGTCGCGATGCGCACCAGCCAGGTGAGCGGCGACGACTCGTTCCGGAACTCGTGCCAGTGACCGAGCGCCTTGGCGAACACGTCCTGCATCGCGTCCTCCGCCTTGGTGCGATCGCCGAGCAGGTATTGGCAGCGGCCGTACACGGTTCCTCCGTACTGGGTGTAGAGCTCTCTCAGCGCCGCCCGCGAATCGGACGGCCTCCCTCCATCGATGACCTGTAAGCGTGGTTGAGTGCTCATTTCGTGCGCATGCCCCGGGGCCGCGGCCGACCCCGAGGCACCTCGATTATCGGACTAGAGCGAAGGCGACAGGAAGGCCGCGGCCGGGAACACGCAGCTCGTCTCGACGCCCCAGTCCCCCGCATCATCGTACGACACATTGAGATACGTGGACAGGAACGACGTGTCCCAGCATTCAGACACCGTCACCGGCGCGAGGCCGGCCGTCGCGACGTCGCCGTTCGTCAGCTGGTAGTCGGTGCGGCCCGCGCCCGTCTCCTGCCAGCGGCTGTGGATGGTGAAGTCCTCCAAGGCCGAGTTCGACGGATGCGGATCGGGATAGTAGTCACGCTTCGCCGCGTACTTGAGGTCGCCGCCCGCGCCCGGCGTCGCGGTGTAGCGATAGATGGCGTCGTAGAGCTCGGTCGCGGGCGGATCGTCCTTGATGCCCTTGAAGTCGACGTCGATGGTCGTCACGGCGCCGGGCGCCGTGCGCGAGTACGTGAACGTCGCGACGCCGACGGCGTTGCCGTGGTCGGGCAGCGTCTGCGCCACGTCCCAGTCGACCACGAACGAACCGCTGCCGTAGTTCTCGATGGGACGGCCGCGATCGTTGACCGCGCGCGTGTGCTTGCCGGACAGGATGGTGACGAACGCGCTGTCGTCGGCGGCCTTCGGCTTCCCGTCCAGCGCCCAGGTGAACACGTGCTTCTCGACGCGCGTCACCGTCAGGCGCCACGCGTTCTTGTCCAGCGGCTCGCTGTGCGGGCCCCACACGGCGGTCTCGCCGTCGACGCTGGTCGGCGGATAGCTGACGATGGTCTTGACCAGCACCAGCACGAGGCCCGTCGCGCCGTTGACGATGCCGGTCACGGCGCGCGTCAGCTGGTAGCTGCCCGCTTCTTCGCCCAGCAGCGCGCTGACCTTGGTGCCGTCGCCCGACGTGAGCGCGCCCGACTTGCTGGCCGGAACATCGAGCGCGACGTTCTCCGCGGTGGGCGTGCTGCCCGCGAAGTCATCATCCATGAGCCGACACCCGCCCATCGCGAGCGCCACCGTGACACTGAGGACTACCGACGACCGTTTCATGGCTTCTCCTTGTGAGGACTGCTGTTTCCGACCAGCTGCCTCAATCGACACGGCTGGACGGGAAAGCAGAAAGGGCTGACGCGACCCGCCGCGGCCCTCCCGCCGCCGGGTGTAAGATCGCGGGCGCATGCGGGTTTGGGGGACGGCCGGCGTCAGCTTCGTGGCGTTCGCGCTCGCGGCGGGCGGGTGCTCGTCGGGCATGGCCACGCCCACCCTCGACGTCTGGGGCGGCATCGGCATCGAGCGGATGACGCTCTACGAAGCATCAAGCGGCTTCTGGTGGCAGGACGCCGATCTGTGGTCGTCGAACGCCGTCGGTGTGATGACCGTTTCCGGCAACCGGCTCGTCGCGAACGGCGGCATCTGCGGGAGCGTGCACTACGGCGACTGCACGGCAACGTTCTCGCCGCCTGTCGTCGAGGTCAGCGTCCCCGAATTCGACGCGCCGCCGACCATCGTCCGCCTCGCGCGCGTCAACGGTGCGCTCGAGGTTCGCGACGCGACGGACGCCTTGATCGCGACGCTGAAGCCGAGAGCGATGGGCGCGGACATCTTCTTCAGCGACGGGCGGTTCATCGTCAAAGCCGACTGGGACGACACGGAGGCGCACAAGCTGTGGATCACGACCGTCGACGGCGGGCTGCTCGGCTGGACGGTCGGCGTGGTGCCGCCCGAGATCGCCGCGCTCGCATTCGGCTACGCGTTCGGCGGGCCCGATCGCGTCATCGCCGTCCCGGTCGCGGCGGCGCTCGCCTGGCTGCGCTGAGCGCGCGCGACGCCGGCGCGCTCTACGGGTTCTCTTGCGCGGGCGGATCGGAAGGCGGAGGCGCGGGCCGCGAAGGCTCCGGCGCGGGGAGCTGCGACGGATCCGGCGCCATCATGTTCTTTAGATCGATCGTGTGCAGGCGATCGCGTTCCTTCACGGGCGCGCGCTCGACGGTCGGGCGGGTCTTGCGCGCCACCGGCTCGCGGGCCGGCTTGTCGGGCTTCGCTTCTTCCTTCGGTTCCTTGGGCGCGTCGGCGGCGGCGGCCGGACTCCCCTGCCCGTTCTTCTCGGCCGGCTCCACAGCAGCGGCAGCCGCGGGCGCCGGTTTCTGCACCGGCTCCGGCGCGGGCTTCGGCGTCTCGACGGCCGGCTTGCTCTCGACGGCGCCGCCGCTCGCGGCACCCGTCTCGCCGCCGCCGAACCAGGCGCGGTAGTTCGTGCCGACGTACCAGGCGGCGACCAGCAGCAGCCCGCCCACGAAGATCACCTTGAAGAAGCCGCCCCCACTGCGCTTGCGGCGGCGATCCGGCGGCTCCTCGGTCTCCGGGATGGGCAGCGACGCGAACTCCTGGCTCGCACGTCCGTCCAGCTCCGACTCCGAATCGCGCGGAATGGGCAACGAGATGTCGGGCGCCTGCGACACGCGCGCGCGCGACATGCGCATGCGGCCGCCGCCCGCCGCCTCGACCACCGCCAGCGACGTGCGCGCCTCGCCGTCGATCTCGTCCTCCATCAGCTCCTGCGAATCCGAGAGCACGACGTCCTTGCCGTCGAGCTCGCCCGTTCCGGTGCGGCTGGTGGTGACGCGCGCGCTCGCCTTCAGGATCGACGACTGCCCGTCCTGCATCGCCAGCTCGGCCAGCCAGCGCTTCAGCTCGGTCTGGCCGACGGGCCGGAACACGTTGCGCGCGACGTGCTCGATGTCGGCGAGCATCTCGTCGGCGCTCTGGTAGCGCTCGTTCACGTCCGACTTCATCGCGCGATTGACGATCGCCGCGACCTCCGGCTCCAGATCGGGCGACGCCGCCTCGGGCGGCACGAAGTCGCCCTTCTGCACGCGCAGCAGCGTCTCCAGATCGGTCGGCCCCTCGAACGGGCGCGCCCGCACCATCAGCAGGTACAGCACCGTCCCCAGCGAGAACAGGTCCGAACGCTGATCGATCGGTTTGCCGTACGCCTGTTCGGGCGACATGAACGCGACCTTCCCCTTCACCACGCCCGTCCCGGTCTGCTCGCGCTTGTTCATCGCCTTGGCGATGCCGAAGTCGGTCAGCTTGATCTCGCCCTGCTCGGACAGAAGGATGTTGTGGGGGCTGACGTCGCGGTGGACGATCCCCAGCGGCTTCACACCGTCGGTCTTGCCGTGTGCGTACGACAGCGCGCGGCAGACGTCGGCGATGATGTGCAGGCCCAGCTCGCGCGGCAGGAAGGTGCCGGCGGTGGCGGCCCGCTGCAACACCCGCCCCAGGTCCCAGCCGTCGACCAGCTCCAGCACCAGGAAATAGCGGCCCTGGGCGACGCCGAGGTCCAGCACCTGGGCGATGTTGCTGTGCGCGAGGCTCATCGAGATGTGGGCCTCGTCGATGAACATGTTGCGGAACTGGGGGTCCGCGTAGATGGTGCTGTGGATCCGCTTGAGGATCACCGGCTTCTGGAAGCCCTCCCGGCCGATCTGGGTGGCCAGGAAGATCTCGGCCATGCCGCCGTCCGCGACGCGGCGAACGATGTTGTAACGGCCGTGCTTCGCCATACCGGAAGGAGAAACTTTACCACTCTTCACGACCCCTTGTCCGTGTCGGGACAATGGCGCGACGGCGCACGCCCGACGTCCGGCAGCGCGTTTTTCGTCAAAAAATGGACGTCCGCGTTGTCCGGATCGACCCTGTTGTCCAGGATGAGCAACAACGCCCCCAGTGACAACGTCGTCCTCCGGCATGCGGTGGAGCAAATTCAGCGCACGCTTCCCTCCCACTGGACGACTAACGTCGCCACGAAAACCAACGACGTCGCCGACGCCCGGCTGACCATCCGGACGCCGGCCGGGGCCAGCGCGGCGCTGGCCATCGCCGCCCGCCGCCAGCTGGATCCCAGGCTGGTCGGGGAGGTCGCCGAGGCGCTGCGCGGCGCGCCCGCCGACGCCCACGTCGTGACGGCGCCGTTCCTGGGCCCGCGCACGCGCGAGCGCCTGGCGGAGGAGGGGATCGGCTACATCGATCTATGCGGGAACATGCGCCTGGTCCTGGACCGGCCGACAGTGTTCATCTCCTCGCGCGGCGACGAATCCAGCCCGTGGGCGGCCCCGCGGTCGTCGCGGTCGCTGCACGCGCCCAAGGCGTGTCGAATCGTACGCGCGCTGGCGGACGGCACGCCGCCCTTCGGCGTGCGCCAGCTGGCGGCGGCGGCAGGCACGGACCCGGGCTACGTGTCGCGCTTGCTGGACCTGTTCCACCGCGACGAGCTGATCGAACGCGAGCCGCGCGGCCCGATCCTGACCGTGCACCTGGCCCGCCTCATCCGGCGCTGGGCGGAGGACTACCGGTTCGGCGAGGCGCACCGGTTCGTCCCGGTGGTGCACCCCCACGGCGTCCCCGGCGCGCTGGTGCGCCTGCGCGACGCCCAGATCCCCCACGCGCTGACGGCGCGGGCGGGGGCGGCGGCGCTGTCGGGGACGGCGCTGCCGGGCGTGGTCGCCGCCTACGTCGACAACCCGGAGCGCGTCGCCGCCATCCTGGGCGCCGATGCCACCGAGGGCGGGGCGAACCTGCTGCTCATCGATCCGTTCGACCCGTTCGTGTTCGAGGGGACGTGGGAGGCGTCGGGGCTGCGCTACGCGACGCGCGCGCAGATCATCGCCGACCTGCTGGGCAGCCCTGCGCCCGCGCCGGCGCAGGCGGCGACCCTCCTCGAGTTGGCCGACGCCCCGGCCGCAAACCTCAGCGCGGTGTGAGGGTCAGCTCGTTGCGCAGCTCTTCGGCGTTCTTCGAACGCGCGTCCGGGTGCGCCTTGAGGTAGCTGTCGAGCAGCTTGCCCAGCTGCTTGACCTGCGCGGGGGCCATCTTCGGCGCGGACGATTCCTTGCCCGGCTTGCCGTTGTCGCCGTCCGAGCTCTCCTTCGCGCTGGCCGTCTTCACCTCGCCGCCGCCGCTCGCCTTGTGCTTGCGATCGGCCTCGGCGGCCTTCTTGGTCTCGGCCTCGATCTCTTTCTTGATCTGCTGCTCGCGCTTTTCCTCGCAGCCCTTCGGCTCGCAGTCGCCCGGACAGCCGCACTTCGCCCCCTTCGAGCACGAACAGGTGTTGTTCGACTCGTTGCGCGTGCACCCGCATTTGTTGGGCGCCGCGACCGCCGCGCCTCCCCCCAGCAGCAGCACCAGCGCCAGCACCGGCGGCGCCATCCCGAGCAGGCTCGACCAACGCATCCCCATGGGGGTAATGAGACGCCTCCCGGAGGTTTTTTTCAATCAGATCAAGCCGCGGGCGCGAAGCTCGGCCGTCAGCGCGCTGCCGACCGAGCGCGCGAGTTGCGCGTTGGCGAACCCGACCCAGGCGACGTCGCTGGTCACGTCCAGCGGCGCGGCCAGCGGCGCGCCGTGCGGATCGGTGACGATGACGCCGGCCTCGCGGGCGATCAGCTCGCACGACAGATCATAAGGATGCGCGCAGAAGATCGGCGCGCGGCCGGCGGCGCGCCGCGCGGGCTGAAGGAGAGGGCGCAGGTCCGCGATCCAGCGATCGTGGCCGGCCGCCAGCTCGTAAAGCTGGCCCGCCGACGACAGGTACTCGTCGTCGAACACCAGCGGATCGCCGTCGTCCGCGCCGTCGCCGAGCAGCCGCCGCGCCACCGCGTCGTCGATCTCCGCCAGCTCGGCGCGCGTACCCGAGAAGAACTTGGCGATGCCGCCGAAGCCGTGCGCGATCCCGGTTGCGGTCGAGGGCCGCAGCACCAGCGGCGTGCGCGTGCCGGCGACGGTGTCGTGCCGTTCCGCGCGCGCGCCCTGGCCGGCGACCGCCCACAGCGTGTCGGCGAGGTGCTGCTTGACCAGCGGGATCTCGGTCTGCACGGCCAGGCGAATGTCGGCCAGCGTCTCGCCGCCGCCGCGGTAGGGCGCGATGCCGGTGAGGATCCACGCCGGCCGCTTCTGGTACATGAGGCCGCGGGTGCCGTCGATGGGATCGACCAGCGCGACGATCTCTGCCTTGTGCTCGGGCATCCCGGCCGGCAGCATCCGGCGCCCATTCACGCCCAGCCCCTCCGCTACCAGCACGCACGGCCACTTCTCGGCCAGCGCCGAGAACCGATCCACCAGCAGCTCCTCCGACAGGCGATCGACGGCGTAGATGACGTCGCCGGCCTGCTTGCCGGTCACCCTCGACAGATCGTCGGCCGACGAGCGCGTGCACGCGGCGACGACCTCGGCGCGGATCGCCTCGTGGATCGTCTTGATGGTGACCAGCAGCGCGGGTTCGTCGCGCAGAGGTGGCAGCACGCCCGCACGTTAGCGGCGCGCGGTGGTCACATCAACCGGGGAATTCCTTGGTGTCGACGTCGCGGTGTCCGCCGGTGAAGACGGACGGGCGCACCTTCACGTCGTCGGATCCGGGCGGCAGCGTGCGCACGGTGGGATCGTCCTTCAGCAACGGATCCGCCCGCGTCGCGCCACCGCGCGGCCCCAGCGCCTCGCGCCACAGCACCGCGCGGACCGTCTTCAGGCTCTCGCGGCCCGACGCGTGCTCGACGAGATCGGCCAGGCTGAGGACACCCGCCAGCTGCCCGTCGGCGTCCGTGATCACCAGGCGTGCCTTGCGTTCCTCCGCCATCAGCGCCTCGGCCTCGCGCACGTCGGCCGTCTCCACGATGGTGATCGCGGGCGACGTCATGACCAGCGTCGCCGACGTCTTGTCGGGATCGATCTTCTTGGCCAGCGCGCGCGTGGTCAGGTCGCGATCGGTGACGACACCGATGACCTTCTTCCACTTGTCGCAGATGGGCAGGAATCCGATGCCGGCTTCCGCCATCATCGCGGCGGCCTGGCGAACGGTGTCCTTCTCGTTCAGCCACTCCAGGTTCTTGCTCATGATGTCTGCACATTTCATGACCGCACTCTCCTTACCCGCCTCGGGTAGCAGCGGTCGTGCCAGCGACGTTTCGCCCTGACCGCCCGCAGCGCGCGCACGGAACGCCTGCAAGGCTTGCGGATCCGATCGATTGCGACGCAGGTCTTGCGCGCCGGAGGGCAGGGCGGCGCCGCGAACATCGCGCCCTTCACCGTGGCATGCGCCTTGAGTGAGTACGCCTCAGGAGAATGACCATGCTGCTGATCAAGGACATCATGACGAGCGGCGTGTACACGGTGGAGGCGAGCGCATCCGCCGAGGAAGCCGCGTGGGGCCTCACGCGCCGCCATATCGGAGGCGCGCCGGCGCGCGACGCGGACGGCAACCTCGTCGGCGTGCTCTCCAGCTCGGACCTCGTGAACCCGGAGCCGGCCCAGTGGATCAAGGGCGAGGCCACGGTGGGCGACGTGATGAACCCGGACGTGATCTCGCTTTACGCCGAGGACCCGGCGATGGTGGCGGTCACCGAGATGGCCAGGCGCCGCATCCACCGGATCGTGGTGCTCGACGCCGAGAGCAAGCTGGCGGGCATCGTGACCCCGATGGACGTCGTGCGGGCGCTCGCGCGCGGAGAACGTTTCGATCTCGCGGATTGAGCGGTCTCGCGAACCGGCTCAATCTATTTCCACACTTCCGCGTTTTTGTTTTTGAGCCGCGGGGTGGACCCGACGGGACTAATGATGACGCCGAGCCGGGATCTGCACTAATGTACCGGCTCAACTCAGCCCAGCCCTCAGCCCCCGGACTTGGAGGTCCGCCCATGGATAGCGCGAGGAATCGTCTTTCAGGCGTAGCGTGGCGACTCGGATTGACGGCCGTTCTGCTGCTCGGATACGCGTGCGGCGGCGACGATAACAACGGCGGCAAAGGCGGCGCTGGCGGCACGGCTGCGGCCGGCCGGGGCGGGACCACGGGCGCCAGCGGCGCCGGCGGTAGCGTTGCCGGGACGACCGGCACGGCTGGCGCGTCCGGGACCACCGGCACGGCCGGCGCGTCCGGGACCACCGGCACGGCCGGCGCGTCTGGAACCACCGGCGCGGGCGGCGCGCGCGGCGGCACCACCGGCGCGGGCGGCATGGCCGGAACCACCGGCGCGGGCGGCGCGCGTGGCGGCACCACGGGGACCGGCGGCATGGCCGGAACCACCGGCGCGGGCGGCGCGCGTGGCGGCACCACGGGGACCGGCGGCATGGCCGGAACCAGCGCCGGCGGCACCGGCGGCGCCTCGAACTGCGGCGGACCGGGTCAGGCTTGCTGCGCCCGGAACACCTGCAACAACGGCGGCTGCTGCATCGGCGGCGACTGCGTTGCGGCCGGCACGACGTGCACCGGCATGGGCACCTCGGGGATGTGCATGAACGGCTCGTGCGGGACGTGCGGCGGCTCCACGCAGAACTGCTGCGGCGGCAACGGCGGAACCTGCACGGCGCCCGGCGTGGTCTGCGCCATGGGCGTGTGCGGGACCTGCGGCGGCACCGGCCAGCCTTGCTGCGGCGGCGGCGCCGCGAACACCTGCAACACCGGCATGTCCTGCCAGGCGCCCGCGGACGGCGGCACCGGCGCCAACAGCTGCCAGCCGTGCGGCGCGAACAACCAGCAGTGCTGCGCGGGCAACACGTGCAACACCGGCCTCGGCTGCGCGAACCCGGCCACCGGGCCGAACATCTGCATGATGTGCGGCGCGGCCGGCATGGCCTGCTGCGCGGGCGACATCTGCCAGAGCGGCGCCGTCTGCCAGAACGGCGTCGACGGCGGGGCCAGCATGTGCGCGGCCTGCGGCGGCAACGCTCAGCCCTGCTGCCCGGGCGGCGGCGGCAACGGCACCTGCAACACCGGCTTCGCGTGCATCAACCCGCCGGGCGCGAACACGCCCGCGGCGTGCCAGCCGTGCGGCGCCAGTGGCCAGGTCTGCTGCGGCGGCGCCGCGGCGACCACCTGCGGCACGGGTCTGTCCTGCCAGGACGCCGCCGACGGCGGCACAGGCACCACCTGCCAGCCGTGCGGCGCCAACGGCCAGGAATGCTGCGCCGGCAACACCTGCAACACCGGCCTCGGCTGCGCGAACCCGGCGACGGGCCCGAACATCTGCATGATGTGCGGCGCGCTGAACATGGCGTGCTGCGCGGGCCAGGTCTGCCAGAGCGGCGGCGTCTGCGCGGCGGCCGACGGCGGCATGGCCTGCCTGGCCTGCGGCGCTTCCGGACAGCGCTGCTGCGGCACCGGCGCCAACAACGGCTGCGGCACCGGCCTGGCTTGCGTCGATCCCGGCGCGGGACCGGCGATGTGCGAGGCCTGCGGCGCGCGCGGTCAGGCGTGCTGCGGCTCGGGCACGGTCGCGACCGGCACCTGCAACACCGGCCTGTCGTGCGCGAACGTCCAGGGCATGGGCATCATCTGCATCATGCCGTAACGGCCCGGGCACCCCGGTCCGCGATCACCGTCGGTCGCGTCATCGCGCTCGCCACGTGCGTGCCGCGACGGCGCCGAGCCCGACGGTGATCATCAGAAGCCCGAGCGAGAGGACCAGCAGGTTCTCGACGTGGGCGCGCCAGTAAGGCGCGGATGTGTTCGCCACCCAATCGAGGTGCAGGAAGTGGAGATCGGTCGCCGGGCTGCGGTGGCTCCGCCAACCCAGGCGGGTGAGGCCGTAAAACGCGACCGGGACACCGACGAGGGCGAGCGGCAGCCCGATGAGGATCCGGCGCACGCTCGCAATTCTAGACGGGCGCGGCGAGCGCCGCGCGCCAACGACAAAAGCCGCCCGCGCCGCCGAAGCGGCAGGGGCGGCTCGCTCGTTCGATCCGGATCAGAGCGCCAGCAGGCGCGCGTTGTGATTCGTCACCGCGAGACCGCCGGCCTTCAGGCCAGAGCGCACCTTGAGGGTGCGGGCGTTATGATTCGTCACCGCGAGGCCGCCAGCCTTCAGACCGGAACGCACCTTGAGGGTGCGGCGGCTGTGATTCGTCACCGCGAGGCCGCCAGCCTTCAGACCGGAACGCACCTTGAGGGTGCGGCGGCTGTGATTTGTCACCGCGAGGCCGCCAGCCTTGACGTTGCTCTTCACCTTGATGCCATTGCGATTGTTCATTCCGCGCGCTCCTGTTTCGGGTTCCTGGCCGGAGAACCCCTTTCCCCGACTCGCAGGGTTGATGCGCGCCACTCGGGCTCATTCACACTTTCTTGTGCGTCGCGTTGCGCGGCCCGTGATCAGGCCGAATGCAGCGGCAGCGGCGGGCTTTGCTCGGTCAGGCCGCGCGCAACAGCAACGACAGGCTCAGATCCAGTCGGCTGGCCACCAGCGCCGCCAGCGACGCCAGCTCCCCGGAGGACGCCCCCAGGCGTTCAGTCAGGGTCGCCTTGATCTCGTCGAGCAGTCCCTCTCGCGCGGCCGCGAGCCAGCGCGACGCGGTCGGCTGGCTGACGCCGTACATCTTGCCGATCGCTTCCAACGTGAGCGCGTTTACGAAGTGGAGGCGCAGCAGCACGCGGTCCCGGTCAGGCGCGCGCGAGAGAGCTTGCTTCAGCGCCTGCGCGAACTCGCCGCGATACCGTTCCTTGAGAAGGCCCACCTCGGGCTGCGCGTCGCCAGCGGCAGGCTGGCTTGCGGCGCCTTCGCGTGCGCGTCCCTCGGCGCGATTCTCTCTCAGCCACATCAGCGCCGCGCGATGGGCCGCCACGCCCAGCCAACGTTCGAGCGGCGCTCGGCCCGCGTACGACGCGAGCTTGGGGGGTCCGTCGGTAGCGCCGACCAGCAGATCTTCCAGAATGCGCTGCTCGATCTCGGCGGCGTCGGCGCCGCGCACGACGCGGGCGATCGCATTGCGGACGCCTTCGCCGTGACGCGCTGTGAACGCCGCCACCGATCCGGGCGCTCCCGCGACGCAAGCACACGCGAGGTAAAGGTCCTCGATCGCCAGCGCCGAAACTTCCGCGGAGCTCGATCCGCCGGCGATGCTGGTCAGGTGGCGCGCGAAGGCCTCCTCGTCGAGCACGATGTCAGGAAAGGCAGCGCGCGCGCGGATGACCGCGGCGCGCATCGCCTCTTCCGGGAGGCTCGACGCAGCCATACAGAGACGCTAGCACGGCACCCGCGTCGTGATCTGTGAGCGTGGCGTTGGGCTAGCATGCGCGGGTGGCGCACCTGGACGAAGATTCGGTGCTCGCGTTCGTCGACGGGACGCGCGCGGCCGATGCGCGCACGGCGGCCGAGAGCCACCTGGCCGGCTGCACGCCGTGCGCCGACCTCGTCGCGGCGGCGGCGGGCGCGAATCCGTCACGGCTCGGCGGATCGACGACGGCGCATTTGCCGCTCGTCGGGACAGGGCTCGCCCGCGGTGCAGCCGTCGGCCGGTACCTGATCCTCGACGTCGTCGGTCGGGGCGGAATGGGCGAGGTGTACGCCGCCTACGATCCGCAGCTGGATCGCAAGGTCGCGCTCAAGCTGCTGCACGAGCAGGGAAGCAGCCGGTCGGAACAGGCGTCGCGCGCGCGGATGCTGCGCGAGGCGAAGACGATCGCGCGCCTGTCACACCGCAACGTCGTCGTCGTCCACGACGCGGGCGAGATCGACGGTCGCGTCTTCATCGCGATGGAATTCATCGAAGGTCAGACGCTGGGCGCCTGGCTCGCCGCGGCGCCGCGCGGCTGGCGCGAGATCCGCGACGTCTTCCTCGCGGCCGGTGAAGGGCTGGCGGCCGCTCACGAGGCCGGCTTCGTGCATCGCGACTTCAAGCCCCAGAACGTCATGGTGGGAAACGACGGGACCGTCCGCGTCATGGACTTCGGCCTCGCCAGCGGCGGCGCCGCGATCGACGACGACGATGGCGCCGTCGCGGCGGTCGCGCCCACGCTGGGCGTCACGCCGGACACCGTCGCGCTCACGCGCACGGGAGTGCTGCTCGGAACCCCGCTGTACATGGCCCCCGAGCAGTTCCTGGCGCGGAGGACGGACGCGCGCAGCGACCAGTTCAGCTTCTCCGTCGCCCTCCACGAGTCGCTTTACGGCGAACGACCGTTTCCGTCCGAATCGTTCACGGTTCTTTCCGAAGCGGTGAAAGCCGGCCGCGTGCGCGAGCCAGCGCAGAGAGGGCGGACGCCTGCGTTCATCCGCAAACTGCTGCTGCGCGGATTGCGACCTGATCCCGACGAACGATATCCGTCGATGCGCGCGCTGCTCGAGGCGCTGCGCCACGACCCGGTTCGGACGCGCCGGCGCATCGGCATCGCCGCCGCGATCGTCATGATCGCGGCCGTCGGCGTCACGGCGACCGCGCGCCTGGCGACGCGCGGCGCCCGCAGTTGTCGCGCCGCCGGCGCCAAGCTCGCCGGCATCTGGCCGCTCGCGTCGGCGGACGGTGGCGCCGACCGTCGTGAAGCGATTCATCGGGCGCTGGTCGCGACCGGCGTGTCCTACGCCCCGGAGACGTGGACGCGCGTCGCCGGATTGCTCGACGGGTACGTGCGCAGCTGGTCGGACGCTTACACCGACGCGTGCGAAGCGACGCACGTGCGCGGCGATCAGTCGTCGGACGTGCTCGACCTGCGCATGACCTGCCTCGAACAGCCACGCGGGGCGCTGCGCGCGCTCACCGACGTGCTCGCCCGCGCCGACAACGCGGTTGTCGTCCAGGCGGTCAACGCCGCGCAGGCGCTGCCGCCGATCGATCGCTGCGCCGACGTCGCGTCGCTGAAGGCGGTGGTGCCGCCGCCGTCGGACGCCGCCAGCCGTGCGCGCGTCGAAGCGCTGCGCGCCGAACTGACCGAGGTCAAGGCGTTGAGCGACACCGGGCAGTGGCCGCTCGCCCAGCAGAAGGCTGCGCCCATTGTCGGCGCTGCGCGCACCGTCGGCTACGCGCCGCTGCTGGCGGAGGCGCTGGAGGCGCGGGCCTGGCTGGAAGAACGCCGCGGTGACGCCGCCAGCGCGGCGAGGTCGACCGAGGAGGCGCTGTGGGAGGCGCTGGCGGGCCGTCGTGACGACGTCGCGCTCGAATGCGCTGCGCTGCTGTCCGGCTACGCCGGGTACGATCTCGGCCGCTATGACGACGCCGAGCGCTGGGACAGCATGGGCCAGTCGCTGCTCCAGCGTCTGGGCTTCGGCCACGAGCGGGCCGCGGCGTGGCTGATGCAAAACCGCGCGCTCACCCGGCTGCGGAAAGGCGACCTGCAGCGTGCGCTGACCGATCTCAACGGCGCGCTCGCGCTCAAGCAGAAGGCGCTGGGCCCGTATCACCCCGACGTCGCAGGGTCGTGGGACGCGATCGGAGTCGTGCGAGAGCTGCTCGGCGACAACGCGGGCGCGCTCGCGGCGCACGACAGCTCCCTGGACGTCCATCGCCGCGCGTACGGCGCGGAGAGCCCACTGCTTGCGAAGCCCCTTGGCAATCGCGGTGGGGCGCTCGCGCTCCTCGGCCGGCACGACGAGGCGCAACGCGACCTGCGCGAATCGATCGCGCGCTGGACGTCCAGCGTCGGCCCCGACCATCCCTGGGTCGCTTACCCGTTGACCGCGCTGGGCAAGTCGCTGCTCGCCGTCGGCCGCACACCCGACGCCATCGAGCTGCTGGAGCGGGCGGTCCGCATCCGCGAGCAAAGCGAGCCGGACACCGACATGGTCGCGGAAGCACGGTTCGCGCTCGCGCTCGCTCTCTCGTCGGCGAGCAAAGGTCGTGACCCCGACCGCGCGCGCGCGCTGGCGGTCAACGCGCGCGACGCTTATCGCAAGCTGCCCGGGCAGGCGAAGCACGCGGCCGAGATCGACGCCTGGCTGGCCTCCGCCGGCGGTCCGACCGGCAGCATCGCGCGCCGCTGAACGGCGTTCGCCGAGACGCGCGAGATCGTGGCCGAAGTTCGGCGGGTGCTGCAACTGAGGTGGGCGCGGCGGGATTCGAACCCACTACCCCCGGCTTCGGAGGCCGGTACTCTATCCAGATGAGCTACGCGCCCGATCGACTGCAACTGCGGCGCGCAGCCTAGCAGATCCTCCCGCGCCCCCGAAGGCAGATTAAGCAGAGAAGCGCCGGCGTGTAAAACGCGCGCGTCCGTCGCGATCAGCGCGCGAGGTCGGGGCAGGTGTGGAAGCGGATACCGAGGCCGGTCCCGAGCGAGCGCAGCGACACCACGCGCGTCCCCGAACACCAGGACGGGTCGAGACCGGACGGCGGAGAATCCGCGTCGGCGTACACGCAGCGGACGCCGAGGATCTCCAGGCCGCCGCGGCCGTTGTTGTGATAGACGAGCGCGCAGCGGCCGCCCGGCTGGTTGTCGCATTCGGAATCCGATTGGCAGGCGGGCAGGAAGCACCGTCCGGTCGCGGGCCGCGCCGCGCTGTCGGGATAGGCGGCGGCGACGATGAACTCGCCCGGCCTGCAGACCGTGCCGGCGGCGCAGTCCGACGGCATCCCGCAGGGCGAATCGACGCAG
>Ga0207681_10001566_pt1 | contig 14713 bp, 12 predicted proteins | sample KBSS53metaG_FD_184324 | JGI IMG/M metagenome (GOLD analysis project Ga0207681, IMG submission 184324) | Switchgrass rhizosphere microbial communities from Kellogg Biological Station, Michigan, USA - KBS S5-3 metaG (SPAdes) (version 2) | ecosystem: Host-associated > Plants > Roots > Rhizosphere... | reverse complement strand
GCTGGTCCGGCCCAGCTATGTGCTCGGTGGGCGCGCGATGGCGATCGTTTACGATGAAGAAAGTTTGGACGAATACGTGCGCAACGCTGTCGGCTTCACGCCGGATCGGCCCGTGTTGATTGACAAATTTCTTGAACGCGCCGCGGAGTTTGATGTCGACGCCCTCGCGGATGAAAACACCTGCGTGATCGCCGCGATCCAGGAGCACATCGAAGAGGCCGGCATTCATTCGGGCGACTCGTCGTGCGTGTTGCCGCCCGTTCGCATCGATCCGGAACACATCGAGACCATGCAGCACTACACGCGTCTGCTCGCCACCGCGTTGTCCGTTCGTGGCTTGATGAACATTCAGTTCGCCATCAAGGACCATCGCGTTTATGTGCTCGAAGTGAACCCGCGCGCGTCGCGCACCGTGCCGTTTGTCTCAAAGGCGACGGGCGTTCCCATTGCGCGAATCGCGGCCCTCGTGATGGCGGGGCAGCCGCTCGCGAAGTTCAACTTGCCGGAAAATTTGACGGTGAATCGCTTCTTCATCAAGTCGCCGGTATTTCCATTCGCAAAGTTTCCCGGCGTCGATCCGATACTCAGTCCGGAAATGCATTCGACTGGTGAAGTGATGGGTGTCGGTGAAACTTTCGGTGAAGCTTACGGCAAGGCGATGATCGCCGCCGGCTTGTCACTGCCGCAGACCGGCACGGCGTTCATCAGCGTCAACGAAGCCGACAAAGGACAGGCGGTGGTGTTGGCGCGCAAGCTGGCGCGGCTGGGATTTGAGATTGTGGCAACGCTGGGCACCGCCGATCGCTTGCGCGAGGTGGGTTTGAAAGTTGAAAACGTCTTCAAGGTGAACGAAGGACGCCCGAACATCGTGGACCACATCAAGCGCGGCGAGATTGCCCTCGTGATTAATACGCCGCTCGGTCGCGCATCACACTTCGACGAGCAGGCGATTCGCCGCGCGGCTTTGCAGTACAACGTGCCATGCGTGACAACCATGACCGGCGCGCAGGCGATTGTGGAAGCGATCACCGCGCGCGGAACTGAGCCGGTGATGAAGGTGCGCTCGCTACAGGAGATGCACGCCGCCAGCGCGGCTGTGCGGTGAGAGAGAACTTCGGAAAGCGATGAGCGTCATTCATGCTTTGATGAGATCGCTTTTGATGAGCGCCGGGGCTGTGACAGATGTGCAGTTAGGTCGCGGCTGTGCCGCCTTACCGGGGCGAATCTTTCCCAACGTTCGAGGCTACGCCTCGAAGCAGAGGATTTCGTGGGTCAACAAATTCAGAACGGGGAGCGGTAGCGACCTGGTATGCCTCGGATATGCGATAGTCGGGTTGAGTCGTTCTTCATAGGTTATTTATTTCGAGCTTCACTCAGGTCGCTACCGCTCCCCGTTCTGAATTTGACGACCCATTCAAGAACAGGTTACCGCACGGAAGGCGGTAAAGCCGCGGCGACTGAACAGAAGCGGGGAGAAAATCTTTGGAAATCAACAGCAAGGAAACGGTCAAACGCATTTTGGACGAGTGCAAGACAATCGCCGTCGTCGGTCTCTCCTCCAGTTCAGGCCGTCCATCATTCGGCGTCGCGTCATACATGAGACGCAATGGCTACAAAGTCATCCCGGTGAATCCGAACGAGACGGAAGTCTTTGGCGAGAAAGCCTACCCGGCGCTTGCAGACGTTCCCGTCAAGATTGATCTGGTCGACGTCTTTCGTCGCTCGAGCGAAGCCGGCGGTGCGGTTGACGAAGCAATCGCGCTGGGCGTGAAAGCGGTTTGGCTGCAGGAAGGCGTGATCGACCGGGCTGCAGCGCAACGCGCCGAAGATGCGGGATTATTGGTCGTCATGGATCGCTGCTGGCTGAAGGAGCATGCGCGATCTTCACGCTGAAGGCGTGAAAGAAAGTAGCCAGGGGTAAGCGCGTCAGCGCGCCACCCCTGGAGCGCCAATCAAAACCATCTTCGCCCTGAAGGGGCGACAGAAATTTCACTCGATCGGCCCGACCCAAAATTAAATGCCGACACCAATCCGCGCAGTCGTAATCACCGTCAGCGACGCCTGCTCACGCGGCGAACGCCAAGACGCCTCCGGCGAACTGCTCGCACAACTTCTCAAAGACCTAGGCGCGGAAATCATCGCCACCCAAATCCTCTCCGACGATCTCGACCCACTCACCGACGCGCTGAAGCAATTCGCCGATCGCGACGACGTCAATCTAATCATCACCACCGGCGGCACGGGCTTCGCCCCACGCGACAACACCCCTGAAGCCACCCTCGCTGTCATCGACCGCGCCGCCCCCGGCCTCGCTGAAGCGATGCGCAACGAAACGCTGAAGCAAACCCCCATGGCCATGATCTCGCGCGGCGTCTGCGGCATCCGCTCCGGTACGTTAATCATCAACCTCCCCGGCTCACCCAAAGCCGTCCGCGAAAGCTTCGCCGTCATCGCACCTGTTCTCAAACACGCCATTGCTTTGCTTGCCGGCTCTACCGGCGGCGACTTGCACTAATCGCATCTTGCGTCGTCGAAATCTCGCGATAGATCAGCAGAATTTGATAAACTTCGCGGCGCATTTGAAATAGCGACTCGTTCTCATGCTAGACCATTAACGGTGCCGCAATTCCTCAAGCGCTTTCTCAGATCAAAACTGCTTCTCATGATCCGCAAAAAAGTCTTCATTAGCTACAGCCACGATTCCTCTGACCATGCCACCCGAGTGCGTGCGTTGGGCGCCAGTTTGTCGCGTGACGGGTGTGAGTGCCAGATGGATGTCTTCAAGGACACCGGAGAAGACTGGCCTGCTTGGATGACACGGCAATTGATTGAGGCGGACTTTGTTCTTTGCGTCGTCACGGCAACCTACTCACGTCGCTTCAGTGGCAATGAACTCCCGGATGTGGGCCTGGGTGTCGGATGGGAGGCGGGGCTGATCCGGCGGCTACTCTACGCGAAGAAACTAGTGAACGAAACAATCTTTCCGGTCGTTCTCAGCAGCGCGGATCGACAACACATCCCACTCGAACTCCAGGGCTACGACTATTTCCTTCTCGATGGACACGCCGGCTACGAAACCCTGTTGCGCAAGCTGCTCAATCGTCCGCTTCATGTCAGGCCCGAGATCGGCACACCGCCAGCACTGCAGAGTCAGACGACGGCTCCTTTGTTTGCGCGACCTGACAGCGATGTCCCACCCAAGCATGGCATCAGCTCAGACATTTCTCGCATCCTCAAATACGCTCCAGCGGAACTGATCGGACGCGAAGCGGAAACGAAACTTCTCAACGACGCGTGGGATCTGGTGGTGCGCGGCGAAACCAAACGGCCGCATATTCTCACCTTCGTCGCGCTAGGAGGTGAGGGAAAGACATCGCTCGTAGCGAAATGGGCCGCCGATCTCGCATTCGGCGGTTGGCCAGGTTGCGACGCTGCCTTTGCGTGGTCGTTCTACAGCCAGGGCACGCGCGAGCAAATGGCCGCTTCGTCAGACCTTTTCCTCAAGGAAGCTATCAACTTCTTCGGCGACGACGCGGATAAAGAATTCGCCGCCAGCCCCGCCGGTTCGTTCGAGAAAGGACAACGCCTCGCCCGCATCGTGGGCCAGCGGCGCTGCCTCCTGATCCTTGACGGCCTCGAGCCGCTGCAATACTCAACCTCCGCAACAGCGTTCAAACCGGGCGAACTAAAAGATCAGGGTGTCGCTAAGCTGCTAAAAGATTTGGCAACTTTCAATCAAGGCCTCTGCATTGTTACTACTCGCGTTGAGATACCCGACCTCCAAGCGTTCAAAGGAGGCGCGGCGATCGAGATTCAGCTCAAGCGGCTCCCACGGAGAGCGGGTATGGATCTGCTCAAGCGGCTCGGGGTGAAAGGGAGTGAGCGGCGCACCATACCACTGGATGACGAAGATGCGGATAGCGAGAGGGTGAACGAGTTCGAAAAACTCGTGGAAGACGTGAAGGGCCACGCGCTCACGTTGACGCTGCTCGGCGAATTCCTGAAACGCGCCTTCCACGGCGACATCCGCCGGCGAGACCGTGTGAAGTTCGAAAAGGCCGACGAGAGGATGGACGGCGGGCACGCGTTTCGCACCATGGCCGCCTACGAGCAATGGCTCTTGCGTGACGGCGGCGACGAAGGGCGGCGTGAAGTGGCCATGCTGCAACTGATGGGATTGTTCGACCGGCCTGCTGACGCCGGCTGCCTCGCGGCCCTGCGAAGCGAAAGCATCCCCGGCCTCACCGAACCGCTCGCCGGGCTGGCTGACGACGATTGGGAATACTGTCTCAGCGGCCTCGAAGCCGCGAAACTGCTTACGGTGAACCGTGACACGACTGGTGCGCTCGTCTCGCTCGATGCGCATCCGCACCTGCGCGAATATTTCGCCCGACAACTGCGCACGCAACACCCCGACGCCTGGCGCGCCGCCCATCGGCAGCTGTACGAGTACCTGCGCGACAATACGCACGAAGGCGATCAGCCCACGCTCGAAGACCTTCAGCCGCTTTACCAAGCCGTGGCCCACGGTTGCCAGGCCGGGTTGCAGCAGGAGGCGTGCGAGAAGGTCTTCTCCACTCGCATTCGCAAGCTTTATGACTATGCCGCGAAGAAACTTGGCGCATTTGGCTCCGACCTAGGCGCAGTCGCGTGGTTCTTCGAGACGCCTTGGAGCAAGCCTTCGACATCCCTAGAAGAATATTATCAAGCATGGTCGCTGGCTGTAGCTGCTTACGACCTGCGTGCTTTAGGTCGCCTGAGCGAAGCAATCGAAACGACGCGGGGTGCACTTAAAATGCGAGTTGCGCAGGAGGATTGGAAAAACGCTGCAGTCAACGCCAGCAACCTGAGCGAACTCGAGTTGACGCTGGGCCAGGTGGCCGGGGCGGTCGGGGACGCCGAGCAGTCGGTGACCTACGCCGACCGGAGCGGCGATACGTTTCACCGGTTGAGCAAGCGCAGCACTTATGCAGATGCCCTGCACCAAGCGGGCTGCCGGATCGAGGCGGAGACGCACTTTCGCGAGGCCGAGCAAATGCAGGCGGAGCGCCAGCCCGAACCGCTGCTCTACTCGGTGCGCGGATTCAAGTATTGTGAGCTGCTCCTCGCCGTTCCCGAGCGCGCGGCGTGGCAAATGATGCTTGAACTCAAAACTCAAAACTTAGAACCTGAGACTTCGATTGAATCTTGCCGCGCCGTCTCTCGGCGCGCCGCGCAGACACTCAAGATTGCCGAGGAATACCTCGGCCGCGGGCTTGGGCTTCTCGACATCGCCCTCAACCACCTGACGGTAGGCCGCGCCAAGCTCTACGAGGGCGTGCTTACGGGGGGCGGTTCGGCATTCAAAACCCAAGACTCAGAACTCAAGACTTCGATCGATGCCGCTGTGGCCAGCCTCCGCCGCGCCGGACAACAGGATTACATGCCCCTCGGCCTCCTCACTCGCGCGTGGCTGCGTCTTCTCAACGGCGAGCGACTAGGTCCCGAAAGCGCGCAGGAGGATTTGGACGAAGCGTGGGAAATTGCGGAGCGTGGGCCGATGAGGTTGTTCATGGCTGATATTCATCTTTATCGCGCGCGGCTCTTCGGAGGGATGAAGGGTGACGGCGGAAGGATGGAGTATCCATGGAACAAAAATCCGGACGGCTCGGAACGTGGGCCGAAGGATGATCTGGCGGCGGCGCGGAAGCTGATCGAGCAGTGTGGGTACTGGCGGCGGAAGGAAGAGCTTGAAGACGCGGAAGAGGCGGCGAAGAACTGGTAGTTAATTTGGAGTGCGCTGACCTGTCAGCGCTTTGGGTCCGCGGCGGCTTTGGCGCCGCGTTACGTTGAAATCGAGTTCACTGCGCAGGGCTGCGACAGGTCGCACCGAGCTAAAGCGCCGACAGGTCGGCGCACTCCAAAACACAAACTAAAGTTTGAACTCTGAACTGCTTGAGCGAAGTCGTCGTTGACATTGATCGATGCCGCCCTTAATATTTTTTCGCAACGCTAAGTTTTTCAAACGCATCATTCACATAACATTAAGAGGGCGGACACGCAGGTCCGCCCCTACAAACTCAGAAGCTGATTTGGCACCTGCAGAGTCTCGATAATTCAAATGCTGCTTCAGGCATCGACAGAACTTGCTACCGCCGCAACTGCGCCGCACATCGGCGCGCCCGTCACGGCGTATTGGCCGGTGATGATCTTTTTCGTTGTCGCAGTAGTGTTTCCGGTGCTGCCGATTATTCTCGGAAGGTTCCTGCGGCCGGCGGTGTACGGCAAGGGAAAGATGCGTCCGTACGAATGCGGCATCGATCCGACTACTGACGCGCACTCGCGTTTCACCGTTCGTTACTACATCGTCGCCATGCTGTTTTTGATCTTCGACGTGGAGACAATCTTTCTGCTTCCCTGGGCAATCATTTTTATGGGCGACGATTTTTCGTTCACGAAGTTCGCCCTCGTCGAGATGTTTGTCTTCATCGCGATCCTCGTCGTCGGCTATTACTACGCCTGGCGGAAGGGCGCGCTCGAGTGGGCGTAAACGTGTCGGGAGTTTCAAGTTCCAAGTTTCAGGTTTCAAGTTCGCAATCTTGACTTGAAACCTGGAACTCGAAACTTGAAACTATTAACCCATGGCTGAACACGAAGAAGGTTTTCTACTTACCCGATTTGACTCGCTGATGAACGCGGTGCGGCGCACCGTGGGCGCCAAGGCGATGGACATGGGCGCGCCTGTCGTTAACTGGGCGCGGGCGTCGGCGCTTTGGCCCATGACTTTTGGACTCGCGTGTTGCGCGATTGAGATGATTGCTACCGGCGCCGGACGTTTTGATATCGACCGTTTTGGCGCCGGAGTCTTTCGTCCCAGTCCGCGCCAAAGCGATCTGATTATTATTGCCGGCACAGTGACCTTAAAGATGGGTCCGGTGGTGCGGCGAGTTTATGAGCAGATGCCGGAGCCCAAGTGGGCGATCGCGATGGGCGCCTGCGCTTCCACCGGCGGCCCGTTTGATTCTTACTCAACCATGCAAGGCGTCGATCGTTGCATTCCCGTTGATGTTTATATTCCCGGTTGTCCGCCGCGGCCGGAGGCGTTGCTTTACGGGCTGATGCGTTTGCAGGACATCATCAAGCGCGAAGCGCCGTCAGCTTATATTTTCGATTCGGACGGCACGGTACATCGTGAGCAGTCGCTTGATGATGGTGAAGCACTAAGAGACAGCGAATCGACTGCGGCTGCGGTCGTTTGAATACTCGCTAAACGTAATCAGAACACTTCAAGAAGGCGTGAGGAAGATCGAGTGAATCTTCGTCGCGCCTTTATCCTTTGGTAAGTCCGCGATGAATCGAGTGACCAGGTCGCTACCGCTCCAACAGTAATCTCTGTGCTGGGATTGGAAGCAAAACCCGGGCAGTAGCCCGACCGTGAGGGAGGGCTTGGATTCGACAACGAAGCCCTCCCTGACGGTCGGGCTACTGCCCCGGCCTGCTGGCAACACAACCCGCAGGACACCACCCGTTCTTGTTGCTGTATATCGCGACCAGTTCATACACTTAATTTTTTATGGACGAAATTTTATGGAAGAAAAGCGAGCGCACCGCCGTCTAATGGGTTGTAAGGCAAAGACGGAGGAGCGATGGAGCAGCGCGCGGTAATGGCGGAACCGATTGTTGACGACCGCGTAATCAAGGCCTGTCAGGCGGGTGACCGGGAGGCTTTTCGTCTGCTGTTTGAGAGTTACAAGGATCGAGTGTTTTCAATCGCGGTCTATTCCTTCGGCGGCGATGAAGCCGCGGCGAGCGACGTTTCGCAACAGATATTTCTCAAGCTGATGACCAGCATCACGCAGTTTCGCGGCGACTCGGCGTTTACCACCTGGCTTTACCGTCTCGTCGTCAATGCCTGCACGGATGAACAGCGAAAGCGCCGGCGTTTTCTGAACTTTGGGAAATCGATTCCGGTGACTGTTGTTGGGGAGAGAAGACCGCAGGAGAAGCGTTTCGCGAAACTTGAGCTGGCGGATTCGGTGCAGGCGGCGATCCAGGAATTGAAACCGAAACTGCGGATGCCGATCCTGCTGAGATACGTGGACGACTTGTCGTACGAAGAGATCGCGGGCGCGCTCGGCTGTTCGAGAGGCACGGTCGCATCGCGCCTCAACCGCGGGCATCAAGCGCTGGCGCGAAAGTTGGGCCATCTCCGCAATGAAGTTGTTTTGGGAGAGTAGCAATGTTTTCCGAGCACGTTAGCAAAAAATTGTCGGCATACTGCCACGGCGAAGTGGACAGCGCCGAGTCACGCCAAATTGCCGAACACTTGATCGCGTGCAACTGGTGTCGAACGCAGTATGAAGAAATTCGACTGGGCGTGAAGCTGGCCCAGCGTCTGCCGCAAGTGTCGGCTCCCGATTCACTGTGGTTCGAAGTGCAGGCTGGACTCGCGAAGGCGAACGATTCTTCGGTGCGCCCGTTTTCCTTTGGCGGTTGGCGGCCGCAGCTTGCGGGTGTTATGGCCGGGTTGGTTTTAGTCATAGCCGTCGGCGCGTTCTGGTTCTACTTGCGCGAGACGCGGCCGTTTTGGGAAGTGGCCCGGCTAAACGGCGCTCCGCGGATTGGCTCGTCGCTGATGAACGAGAAGGGACGGCTGGCGGTGGGCCAGTGGTTGGAGACTGATAGCGGCTCACGCGCGCAGATCGACGTTGGCACGATTGGCCAGGTTGAAATCGATCCGAACACGCGTGTGCGGCTGGTGGAAACAAAAGCGACCGAGCATCGGTTAGAGCTGGCGCGCGGAAAAATGAGCGCGCGCATTTGGGCGCCTCCGCGACTGTTCTTTGTCGACACGCCGGCCGGCGTCGCGGCCGATCTCGGTTGCGCCTACACGTTGGAAGTTGACGACGAAGGCGCCGGACTCTTGCATGTCACTTCCGGTTGGGTGGCTTTGCAACTGAAGGATCGGGAGTCGATGGTGCCGGCGGGTGCTAGCTGCGCGACGCGTCCCGGCGTTGGTCCAGGCACGCCCTATTTCGACGACGCCACCGAAGTGTTTCGACGGGCGCTGGCGCGATTGGATTTTCAACCGGGCACCCAGGAAACAAAAATCCCCGACCTGGACCTGCTGCTCATGGATGCGCGTCCGCGCGATACGCTAACCCTTTGGAATTTGCTAGGACGCGTCGAGGGCAACGATCGTGTTCGAGTGTATGAACGCATCGCCGGCTTCTCGCCGCCGCCCGAGGGCGTTACGCGCGAAGGCGTGCTGCAGTTGAACGAGCAGATGTTGCAGCTTTGGAAAGACAAACTGGAGACGACCTGGAGTCAGCAATCATTCGGGCGCTTCGGAAAGGCGTGGATCAAGATTTGGACTGGCGCGCTGGGACGAGTGAAAAGCGAGGATGGCAAAAAGTAGACATCAAGTCCGAAGGACCAACAGTTAATAGCCCCGTCCCGTGAGGGCGGGGTACGCGGGGCCTGGTTGTTAGAGCGCCGAAGGTGCGTCACGATTGCTGACGGCCATACGGGCCTCCCAATTTTCGCGATAATTTCCCCGCCCTCACGGACGGGCCTATTGACTATCGGTCCTTCGGACCTAAGCAGATAGGAGATAAGAACATGATCAAGCGGACAGCAAATCTAGACCGCCGGAATTTCCTGCAATTTGCGGCGCGAGCGTCCGCGGTCTTTCCGCTTGCGGGTTTGGGTGTGGCAGCGTTATCAAGTTGCGCGCGCATCGGAAGTTCATTCGCTCAGCCTGCCGACGCGAGCGTTCCCAAATCGTGGAAAACTACAATCGTTGGTCCCGACGAACCCGGCGAGCCGCTCACGATCTCCGGGACGATCTACGCGCCAGACGGACGCACACCACTCGAGGGGATTACGCTCCTGGTCTATCACACTGACGCGACGGGCCACTATTCGCCAATCGCACCCGGCGCGCGGGATAATCGAAATACACGCCTGCATGGAGTGATGCAAACCAATCATGAAGGACGCTACGAGTTTCGCACGATAAAACCCGCGCCGTATCCGGGTCGCGCGGTACCGGCGCATATCCATACCTATGTTTCCGGACCGGGCTATCCGGAATACTGGATTGATTCTTATCTGTTCGAAGGCGATCCGTTTCTTACCGAAGTTGATCGGCAAAATGCGAACAAAGGGAATCTTTCATCAACGCTTAAGTTGACGCGCGACGGGGATGGGATGTTGCGAGGCGTTCGCGATATCGTGATTGAACGCTGCTCGAAGAATTGCACTGGCGGCTAGTTGCCAGTCATTTGGTTTAGAAAGCGGCTTGTCCGCCCGACGGGGGCACAAGTGCCCTTTCTAAACAACACGGGCTGGGGGCATAAGTGCCCTTTCTAAATGACACAAGTAGGTGAGGGGTATGACGAGATTGTTCAAGGTGTTGCGTTGGTTGTTGGTGATAGTCATTTGCGCTTTAGTAATCGTGCAGTTTATCCGTCCGGCCAGGACCAACCCCGCCATAGATCCATCGCAGACCGTCGAAGCGCGTCTGCAGCTAACCCCGGAGGCAGCGGCGATTCTCGATCGCTCGTGTAACGATTGCCATTCCAACAAAACGCGCTGGCCCTGGTACTCAAACGTCGCGCCGGTGTCGTGGTTTGTAATCGATCATGTGAACGAAGGACGAGAGAATCTGAATTTTTCTGAGTGGGGACGTTACACGACGCGCGACAACGATGGCCTGCTGAAACAAATCTGCCGCGAGGTGAAATCCGGCACTATGCCGCTCAGCAGTTATACGCCGATGCATCCGGGTTCGGAGCTTTCAACGCAGGACCGACAGGCATTGTGCGCCTGGACGGATGCGGAACGCGCGCGCATTGCCAGCCGATAAGATTAGCCGCGGATTTACGCGGATGGAACGCGGATCAGAGCAAAGCGCAAGAGGAAAACTTGTTACGCTTTTCTCTTTGCTCTGATCCGCGTTCCATCCGCGTAAATCCGCGGCTAAATAGTTTTAGATCCCCACCAGGTGGCGCGTGTCGTTGACACAAAGCACGCGCACAAAGCCATCGTCACGCAGATCGAAACGCGCGATGCCGCAGTTAGCGGTTCCAATCCACACCGGCTTCAGCTCGGGCGCGTCCAGGGCTCCCATCAAGTGAAGTATCAAAATGCAGATCGTGCCCGTGTGTGCGAAGAGCGCAATACGCCCACCACGGTGCTCTTCGATTGCTTCATCGAGTTGCCGTGAAGCGCGATCGAGAGTCTGCCGGTAACTTTCGCCGCCCAGCAGGATATGTTCGAAGTCGCGGCGCAGCAGTGCCTGGTATTGTTCGGGGTGTAGTTCCGCAGCCTCTTCGAAAGTTAGTCCTTCCATTACGCCGACGCTGCGCTCGCGCAAAGCGTCTGTAGTTTGTAATGGCACTCCCGTGAGTTTTGCGAGTGGCGTCGCGGTTTCGATCGCCCGTGGCAGATCGCTCGAGTAGATGGCGGAAAACTGTTCTGACGCGAGGGCTTTGGCGGTGGCTCTCGCTTGCTTGCGTCCGCGTGGTGAGAGCGGCGTGTCAGTGTGTCCGCCGAAGCGGCCCTCCGCGTTACCCTGCGATTGGCCGTGGCGAATGATGACGACGTGGGTTGAAAGCATAGTTTGAAGTTTCAAGTTTCAAGTTCGGAGTTTAGTCTAACTCGCGCTTCGTCCTGAAACTTAAAACTTAAAACCTGAAACTTGAAACCTGAAACTTGAAACTTGAAACCTGGAACTTGAAACCTGGAACTTGAAACTTATTAGGCGGCGACCGCTGCCGTCTCGTTCCTTAGTTTCTGCGCCTGGTCGTGGGTGATGAGGGCCTGGATGATTTCGTCGAGCGCGCCTTCCATCACGAGATCGAGCTGATGGATTGTCAGGCCAATGCGGTGGTCGGTGACGCGGTTTTCTTTGAAGTTATAGGTGCGGATCTTTTCCGAGCGATCGCCTGAGCCGACCATCGAACGTCGTTCACTGGCCACGGCGTCGTGCTGTTTTTGTTCTTCGAGTTCCTGTAGGCGCGCGCGCAAAACGCGCATCGCTTTCTCACGATTCTTGATCTGCGACTTTTCGTCCTGCATCGAAACTACGGTGTTGGTGGGTAGGTGCGTGATGCGCACGGCGGAGTAGGTGGTATTAACCGACTGTCCGCCCGGTCCAGAGGAGCAGAACGTGTCGATGCGCAAATCCTTCGGGTCGATTTTGACGTCGACTTCTTCCGCTTCCGGCAACACCGCGACGGTTATCGCCGAAGTATGAATGCGGCCGCTCGCTTCGGTCTGCGGCACACGCTGCACGCGATGCACGCCCGATTCGTGTTTCATCTTTGAATAAACTTTGTCGCCCTCGATCAAGACGATGGCTTCTTTAAAGCCGCCGATGCCCGACTCCGACGCTTCCAGCACTTCAAATTTCCAGCCCTGTCGTTCAGCGTAACGGCTGTACATGCGCAGCATCTCGGCGGCAAACAACGTGGCCTCGTCGCCGCCGGTGCCGGCGCGAATCTCGACGATCACGTTTTTCTCGTCGTTAGGATCCGAGGGAATCAGAAGCAGCTTCAACTCGGTGTCGGTCGCCTCGAGCTTCTGCTGCAGTTCCTCGACTTCCTTGCGCGCCATCTCGCGCATTTCATCGTCGTCGGCGCCGTCGGCAAGTTCCTGCGCCCCGGCCAACTCCGCTTTTAGAGTTTTCCAGGTGCGATACTTTTCGACGATCTCGCCGAGGGTTCGGTGCTGGCGAGCGGCTTTGGTGTAAGCCTTCTGGTCCGCCAGCAACTCCGGCGCGGAGAGCTCATTCGCGAGCTCTTCGTAACGCGCTTCGATTTGTTCAAGTCTCTCTAACATAATTTGTAGGGGCGGACCTGTGTGTCCGCCCTTTGCCCGGTGGAACGGGGCGGACACGCAGGTCCGCCCTTACAATTAAGACAGCGGGGCCATCGCTGCTTCGCCCGGCTGCGGCTCGAGTTTCAAAGACTCTTTCAGCGCCTCGATCGCAACTTCGAGTTGCTGATCATCAGGCTCCTGCGTCGTAATGTTCTGCAGCCACACACCCGGTTTCGTGATCACTTTGAAAAACCAACCGCCTTCTTTTTTCGCCGACAAGCGAATGATCTCGTACGACAATCCGGCTACGAGCGGCACGAGGGCCAGCCGCACCAGGAAGTTGTAAATCAACGAGTCAAACTTGATTACCGAAAACAGCGCAATCGAAACCAGCATGACGACCATCAGAAAGCTGGTGCCGCAGCGCGGGTGTTGTCGCGGTTGCGGGCGCGCGTTCGCTACCGTCAAGGGTAAACCGGCCTCCCACGTAAACACGGTCTTATGCTCCGCGCCGTGATATTCAAAAACGCGTCTGATGTCTTTCAAAAGAGAAAAGCTGAAGATCATGATCAGAAAGAACGTCATGCGAATCACGCCATCGATCAAGTTGAACGCAACTGAAGGACGCACCGGATGCAGGTAAGTTCGCACCGTAGTCCACGCGCGTGAATACCAGGCAGCTTCTGACGCGCGATTGTCGGTCGTTGAGACCGTTTCGCCGGGCGTAGTTCCTGCCGGTTGATTGCTTACCGCGGCAACCGGCACGGGAGCCGGCGCCCACCCTGCGCCAATGAATAGCGCGTTCGTCAAAAGTAACGGCGCGGCGACGAACAGCAGAATGTTGAAAATCATCGCGACGACTATCGAGCCCGCCGCGGCGGCCGTCCCGCCTTTCTTCATTTCATCTTTGGCGCTCTGCTGAGTTGGCACTGGAAACAATCCGGGCACAGCGCCCGTCAATCCGGCAAAGTCGCCCTCGCCTTCGATCATTGCCGGCGTCAGCGCCACCTTCATTTCTCGCGCCTCCGCTTGCTCGGCGTCGCCGAAGGCTTCGTTGGCTGAGTAGTTCAAAGCCTTGATTCCCAGTCCCATCGACTGTACCAGGACGGCGCTGCCGCGCAACACCGGTAACTTCAGCAGCGGATATTTGTCGCTCCACTTCGGCAGCCGCGCCGCGATGTTCACGATGGTGCCATCGGCCTTGCGCACGGCCACGGCGTAGGCGTTAGGCGTGCGCATCATTACGCCTTCAATCACCGCCTGGCCGCCGACTATTAGATCTCTTTCGTTGGTGCTCAATGTTATTACCTTGTAGGACAGGCATTCCTGCTGTCCGGATAGTTTTCTAATCAATCAAGAAGGAAAAGGAGATTTTCCATTTCTCATTTCAAATTTTCCATTTGTCATTGCAGCAGCGTTTGTTTAGAAAGCGGACTTGTCCGCCCGGCGCGGCGGGGCACAAGTGCCATATCTAAACGGCCACGCAACGAAATCCCTGTTCTGCGATGAACAATGAGAACTGAAAAATGATAAATGGAAAATTCGTTTTCTTCGCACGATTCGCTTTCTCCTCTTTGGGCAGACAAGAATGTCTGTCCTACTAAACACTAACGCCGGCTGGTTTGGAGTTCAACCTTTAGTTCTTGAAAAAGCGGAAACTAAAGCCTGGACCCTGAACTGAGCCGGCGTGCTGATTTGAAGTTGAGCTAATGACGACGAATTAACAACGTACGTTCCTCGACGAAATCACTGAGTTGCGGTTGTTTCCGTCGGCGTTTTCTTGCCGTAGCGCTTATTGAAACGATCCACGCGTCCCGCCGTGTCGACCAGCTTCTGTTTGCCGGTAAAAAACGGGTGACAGGCCGAGCAGATTTCTACGTGCAGGTCTCCCTTTTTGGTGGAACGGGTC
>Ga0207681_10001559_pt1 | contig 14758 bp, 15 predicted proteins | sample KBSS53metaG_FD_184324 | JGI IMG/M metagenome (GOLD analysis project Ga0207681, IMG submission 184324) | Switchgrass rhizosphere microbial communities from Kellogg Biological Station, Michigan, USA - KBS S5-3 metaG (SPAdes) (version 2) | ecosystem: Host-associated > Plants > Roots > Rhizosphere... | reverse complement strand
GCTGATGCTCGGCCTGATGTACAACAAGATGCAGGCCCTGTTCGAGGTCAGCCTGCAGTCCCTCGGCCAGCCGTTCGACACCGCCGCGCGCGAAGTCGGCAGCGTCGCCTTCGACACGCTGCTGTGGCTGACCCTGCCGCTGCTGGGCCTGTCGCTGTTCCTCGGCGTGCTGGTGGAGTTCCTGCAGGTCGGGCCGATCCTGTCGTTCAAGAAGGTCACGCCCAAGCTCGACAACCTGAACCCCGTCCAGGGCGTCAAGAAGATGTTCTCGATGGACAACCTGGTCGAGCTGGTGAAGTCGGTGCTCAAGAGCGCGGCGCTGCTGATGATCGGCGGCGTCGTGCTGTGGGGCGCGCTGCCGTGGCTGCTCGGCCTGATCACCTCGCCGCCGGCGGCGATCGGCTCGGCGATCTGGTACGCGCTGGTGCGCATCGGCATCTGGACGATCTTCGTGTTCTTCTTCGTGTCCGCGGTCGACGTGTGGTACCAGAAGTTCTCCTACACCAAGCGCCTGCGCATGAGCCGGCGCGACATCCGCCAGGAAGTGAAGGACAACGAAGGCGACCCCTACATCAAGTCGCGGCGCCGGCAGTTGCATCAGGAATGGTCGCAGCAGAACATGCTCAACGCCGTCCGAGGATCCAACGTCGTCGTGACCAACCCCACCCACATCGCCATCGCGCTGCAGTACGACCACGGCGTCGACGACCTGCCGATCGTCGTCGCCAAGGGCGAGGACTACGAGGCCGGCCTGATCCGCAAGGCCGCCGAGGAAGCCGGCATCCCGATCCTCCAGAACATCGAACTCGCGCGCGGCCTCAACGAGAAGGTCGAGCTCGACCACTACATCAGCGACGAGTTCTTCGACGCGGTGGCCGAGGTGCTGCATTGGGCGGAAGGGATGCGGCGTGTGGAGTAGGCGCTTCGTGCAGCCGGCCGCTACGGACATTGGCGAGCAGCGTTTCCGAATGTCGCTTTAGAGCCGGGCATCATGGACAGTATCTCGCTGGATGACCTGATTCAGGAATGCGCAACGCTCTGGATTCCAATGGAGACGCTTGCACGCGAATCCGCGCGATCAGGCCTCAGCCACGAGGCGTTCTGCGATGCCTTCGCGCGCCGCGTGGCTCTACGATACTTGGAGGGATCGCTTGATTTTGAAGCGGCCGATGCGGCTATGAACAGTCTGGCCGCCTATGCCTTTCAGCCACCCACACTGGAGCCCGGTCCTTACATGTGGGACGTCTATTACGCGTTCGACGACGGTGAAGATGTGCACCCCGGCGGCAGTCCGAATGTCAGTGCCGCCGAGCGTTACACGCGCCCCCGGCTTCTTGCGATCGTAGACGGCGCCTCTGGGACTGGCGCGTAAGTTGCATTCGAATTCGCTTTGCGACTCGAGATAGTTGAACCGTGCCAGCTAACGCAAGCTTTCGATCCGATGCGAAGTCGTCCATGGCGTTACATTTGCGCTATCGGAACGTCCGGTCCGGCCATCCGTGGCTGGACGTTCGGCCACGTGCGAGGCGGTGCCTCGCGAGCGCGTCGTCTCACCCAGTCCCGAACACCGTCTGCAGCACCCGCAACAGCCCCTGGCTGTCGCCGAGCCGGCGCAGCACGAATTCCACCAGCGAGCCCAGCATCAGCAGGATGATCGCGGTCGCCAACCACGCCTTGATCGGCAGCGTCAGCGCGAACACGTTGAGCGACGGCGCGTAGCGGTTCACCAGCCCGAACGACAGGTCGATGATCAGCAGGATCACCATCGCCGGCGCCGCCAGCAGCAGCGCGGCCGTCATCAGGTAGCCGAACTGGCCGACGAACAGTTCCATGCCGACCGCATGCAGGTTCGGCCAGAACGACATCACCGGCCAGATCGAATAGCTCGCCAGCAGCAGGTCGAGGAACACCAGGAACGCGCCGCTGGCCATGAACAGCCACGCCGCCAGCTGCGACAGGAACGTCGCGTGCAGCGACGCCTGGTGGCCCTGGATCGGGTCCATCACCGACGCCATGCTCATGCCGATCTGCGTGTCGAGCATGTTGCCGGCCGCGCCGATCGCCCAGAACACGATGCCGAAGCAGAACCCGATCGCGATGCCGAGGAACAGTTCCTTGAGGATGATCGGCGCCATCGCCTCGACGCCGAGGCCTCCGGCGGGCAGGCCGGCCAGCGCGATCGGCAGCGCCACGATCGCCAGGCTCACCAGGAAGCTGTTGCGCACCAGCGCCGGCATGTTGTCGTTGGTGATCAGCGGCAGCATCAGGAACGCGCCGGCGATCCGCGGCAGGGTCAACCCCAGCGCGGTCATCGGATTGCCGACGATATTGAAGTCCATCAGCGCTGGATCAGGCCGGGGAAGTCCGTGAACAGCCGGTCGGCGAACGTGTACAGCGTGCCGCCGATCAGCGCCGCGGTGACGAACAGCGTGACGACGATGGCGAAGAACTTCAGCGCGTACGCGAACGTCTGCTCCTGCAGCTGCGTGGCCGCCTGCAGGAACGCGACCATCAGGCCGACCAGCGCCGCCGCGCCGACCGGCGGGCCGGACAGGATCAGCGTCAGCCAGAGCGCCTGCTTGGTGAGTTCGAGGACCTCGTTCATCGCGCCGCCCCTCAGTTGCCGTAGGTCAGCACCAGGCCATGCACCAGCTTGGCCCAGCCGTCGATCAGCACGAACAGCAGCAGCTTGAACGGCAGCGACACCGTCGTCGGCGACAGCATCATCATGCCGAGCGCGAGCAGGATGTTCGACACGACCAGGTCGATGATCAGGAACGGCAGGAAGATCAGGAAGCCGATCTGGAATGCCGCGGTGAGCTCGCTGACGGTGAAGGCTGGCACCACGACCAGATAGTCGTTCGCGCTGAGTTCCGCCTGCCGCGCCGGCGGCAACAGCCGCTGCGCGCTTTTCAGGAAGAACTCGCGCTCGGCGTCGTGCGAGTGCTTCATCATGAAGCCGCGCAACGGCTCCTTGCCGGCCTGCGCGAGCGCCAGCAGGCGCTCGACGCCTTTCGCCGGCAACGGCGGCAACGTCGCGGCGGGCGACGGGCTCGTGCCGGCCGCGGCGGGGGCGGGCATGCCGGTCACGTTCGCGAAGCTCGGACCGCGCGTGGCGTCGGCGGCCTGCGGCGCGGTTTGCGCGCTGGCCTGCGCCTCGGCTTCGGCGAGCTCGCCGTCGGCGGCCGCGGGCGACGTCGGAATCGGCGTCTCGGCCGGCGCCGGCGGCGCGATCGACTGCGGCGCCGGCGTCGTGACGATCGACGCGGTCGGCGGCGGCAGGCCGTTCTTGCGCGCTTCGATCGCGGCATTGGTATCGAGGATCACCGGATACATCACGTAGATCGACAGCACGATCGCCAACCCGTTGATGACCACGTTCGGCGGCACCTGCTGCAGACCGAGCGCGTTGCGCAGCAGGCTCAGCACGACGACGATCTTGGTGAACGAGGTCACCATCACCGCAACGAACGGCGCCAGCGCGAGGCTGACCACGGTGACGAGTACGAGGGCCGGGTCTAGGGTGCCGAAATCCATATGTCAGGAGCCTGTGGAAGCGGGGTGGTGATGGTGGGGCGGGTGCGTGCGGTGGTGCGGGTCAAGCGGTTCGTGGCGTGTTACGAAGTTTTCGAAAAGCGCTGTTCTGGTCTTGGCTTGGCCCTTCTCCCGCCTGCGGGAGAAGGTGGCCCGAAGGGCCGGATGAGGGCGCTTTTCGCGAAAGCGGCTTGGTTGCTTCTAACTGCATGGCCTGCACGAATCTAAAAATACTTCTTGCATTGACGCCGCCCTCCATGGCGCGACTCCGCGCCCGGTGATCGTCTGGCCCGGCCATCCATGGCCGGGCGTTCGGAATCGCAGCCGATGCCGATAGGGCATCGGCTGAGCGCGATTCCTCACCCCCACGCCAACAACCTGACGCCGATGGTGTCGCCGACCGCGACGATCTCGCCGCGGCCGGCCTTGTGGCCGTTCGCGCGGATCGTGACGTTCGAGCCTTCCAGGTGCGCCGGCAGCGCGAACACGTAGCCGGGCTGCAGCGAGGCGAGGTCGCCGACGGTGAGTTCGATCTGGCCGATGTCGAACGCCACCTGCACCGGCAGCTGGCGGGCGGGATGGTCGGCGACGGCGGCGTCGGCGCCGTCCTCGGGCGGGGTGTCGGTTTCGTTGGTCATCGCGAGCTCCGTGAATTTGGGTTCGACGGCCGGCCTGGCGTCGCCTTGCACGCGCCAGCCGTCGGGGGACAGGGACAACGGCCAGGCGCGTCCGCTCGAACGCGCCTCGAACGCGACCGGCGCGCGCCGGTTGCCGGCCAGGATCACGTCGCCGGGATGCAGCGCGAGCCATTCCGCCGCGGTCAGCGTCGGGCCGGCGAACGCGATGCGCACCGGCGCCGGGATGCCGAGCCAGTCGTCGAGGTCCGGCAGCGGATCGTCGGCGTAGACCGGTTCGGCGCGCGTCAGCACGCGGTCGAGCCACGCGCTCGGGAATCCGATCGCGCCGCCCGTGCGCGCCGGCATCGGCGCACCGCCTTCCGCGGGCGCGTCGTCGACTTCGAAGCGGAGCCAGATGCGGTCGCCGTCGTCCGCGACCGCGGTTTCCACCGGCAGCAGCGACAGCCCGAGCGCTTCGCTCAGGCGCATCAGCTGCATCTCGTGCGCGAGGCTCCACGCCAGCAGGCGCGAGCGTCCGCGGTAGTCGCTCCAGTGCACGGCGGCGCTCGCGGCGCCGGCGTCGAGGCGCAGCGGCAACGCGGTGCCGTCGGCGTCGACCGCGAACGTTTCCGCGGCGTCGCTCGGCGCGCCGGGCGCGAACGTCAGCAGGCCGCCGTCGGCGAGGAACCAGCGCTGCGGCGCGCCGAAGAACCGCCGCAGCGTCGGCACGCGTCCGCGCACGCTGGTGGCGAGCGGCGCCGCGGCGCGCGATGTTCGGGTCGTCGTTTCAACCATGCCCCAGGGCCACCTTCATCAGTTCGGGCAGCGAGCGTACGCCGAGCTTGCCCATCATGTTCGCGCGATGCAGTTCCACGGTCTTGATGCTGATGCCGAGGATGTCGGCGATGATCTTGTTCGGCTTGCTCGCCACGACCAGATCGAGCACCTGACGTTCGCGCGGGCTCAGCTTGCTCAGGCTCTCGCCGTACGCGCCGCCGGCGCCGCGGTTGCGCGCGCTCGCGAGCGCGGTGCGGATCGCGTCGATCAGCGCTTCGTCGCCGAAGGGTTTCTCGAGGAAATTCGTCGCGCCCTTGCGCATCGCCTCCACCGCCAGCGGCACGTCGCCGTGGGCGGTGACGAACACCAGCGGCAGCGCGATGCCGCGGCGCTGCAGTTCGTCCTGCAGCTGCAGCCCGCTCATGTCCGGCATGCGGATGTCCGACACCAGACACTCGGCCGCATCGCCGTGGCGGTCGCCGCCGTACGCGGCGAGGAAGGCCGGACCGGACGCGAACGCCTGCACCTCGAACGCGGCCGTTTCCAGCAGCCAGGCGGTCGACTCGCGGAACCCGTCGTTGTCGTCGACCAGATAGACACGCACATCGGCACTGCGCCCTTCACTCACGGTCTGCCCCCTCGGCCCGGAGATTGATGGTCTTTATCGCATGATCCGCGGAACAGGATGTGACCGCGCGCGCGGATTGCGGCATCGCGCACGTGAATGCGCGGCGCCATCGCCCGAAGCGCCGATCCGGCGCGGGTTGCGAGAGCGCGCACGTCAACCCCGCGCCTGATAGCGCGGCAGGGTGAATCCGAACACGCTGCCGCCGCCGTCGCGCGGCTCGAAGAACAGCCGCCCCTTGTGGTATTCGATGATCGAGCGGCAAATCGCCAGGCCGATGCCGAGGCCGTCGTTCTTGGTCGTGAAGAACGGCGAGAACAACTGGTCCTGCTGCGTGGTGTTCAGGCCCTGGCCGCGGTCGCAGACGCGCACCTCGACTTCGTCGTCGAGATTCACCCGGCCCTCGATGCGCAGCTCGCGTTTCGCGGCCGGCACCTCGCGCATCGCCTCGATCGCGTTCTTGACCAGGTTCAGCAGCACCTGCTCGACCATCACGTGGTCGGCGTACACCGGCGGCAGCGACGGCGCCAGCAGCACGTCGATGCGCAGCTGCTGGCGTTCGGCCTCCAGCCGCAGCAGCTCGAGCACGGTCGATGCGATCGCGGCGATGTCCTGCGCGTTGCGCTTGGGCTCGCGCGCGCGGACGAATTCGCGGACCCGCGAGATCACCGCGCTGGCGTGCTCGGCCTGGGTGCGCGCGGCCTGCAGCGCGCGTTCGACCTGGCCCGGGCCGCCGGCCTGGTCGAGCAGGCGCAGGCTGCCGTTGAGATAGTTCACGATCGCCGCGAGCGGCTGGTTCAGCTCGTGCGCGAGCGTCGCCGCCATCTCGCCGACCGACATCATCCGCGACGTGAACAGCAGCTTCTCCTGCTGGGTCTTGTGCGTGTCGAGCGCCTCGATGCGCTCGCTGATGTCGACCGCGGTCAGCACCGCGGCCGGCGCGCCGGCGAGTTCGGTCTGGCCCCAATGCAGCGCGTACCAGCGGTTGCTGCGCGGCGCATGCACCTCGACCGGCGGCTCGCCCGGCCCCGGCAGGCCGGCGGGTTCGCCGAACGCAGCCAGCAGCGCGTCGCGGTGGCGGTGCGGCAACGCGTCGAATTCGTCCAGGAAGCGGCGGTTGCCGGCGATCAGGACGCCGTCGCCGTCGTAGGCCGCGCATGCGAACGGCACCGCTTCGAGCAACGCCGTCGAGCCGGCGTTGGCCAGCGCCTTCGCGCGCGCCGCGCTCATGCGGATGCGCCCGCGCGCGCCGCGCGATCGCGGCGCGGACTGTCGGCGCGACGCGGTGCCCTGCTAGGGTAGATGCCGTTCCGCATCGTCCGGTTGGCCGTCATGTCGAAGTTCCGTCTCCGTGTTGCGTGCGTGTCCGTCGTGCTGTCGTGCGCCGGCACGCTGCACGCCGCGGCAAGCGCCGAAGCCGCACCGACCGCGACGGTCGGCGGCGAGCTGCTGTCGATCCTGCTGCCGCTGGCGCTGATCATCCTCGCGCTGTTCGCGGTGCTGCATCTGTTGCGGCGCCGCTTCGGACTGACCCGGCAGAACGCGCCGTTGACGGTCCTGCAGATCCTTCCGGTCGGGCCACGGGAGCGCATCGTCTTGGTCAAAGCCAGGTCAGGTCGTGTCTTCGCGGTGGGAGTGGCAAATCAATCCGTGACATTGATCACAAAACTAGAGCCAGAAGATGTCGCGGATCCCGTTGCAGCGGCGTCTTCAGCGGTATCGCAAGGGCTTGATACAACCGCGGGTCGTTAAATGACTGTGACGCAATACCGCAAAGTCCTATTCATGTCTCTGAGCACAAACCACAGCGACGAAATATGTTCTTCACGTATTGAGCATGAAGTCAGAGTATCGTAATTTGCCACAATGTGACGCATGAGGTCAGGGGCAATGCGCCAGCGTAGCGATATCGCTCACAAGCGAGTCGGGCAGGGTTTCTGTCGAAATCCGTTGTCGCGCGCGCACATCCCGATGCGGGCCCGCGCCGCCGTCGAAGGAGCCGATCGATGCGTTCGCTGATCGGTTCGATCTTCGCCGCCCCGTCCGGTAACGCGCCACGTGGCCGCGTCGGCTACAGCGACGTCGTCCTCGCGTTCGCCGCGCTGACAATCATCACGGTCATGATCCTGCCGCTGCCGATCGTCGCGATCGACACGCTGGTCGCGGTCAACATCTCGATCGGCTTCGGCCTGCTGCTGATCGCGATCTACATCCCGACGCCGGTCGCGTTCTCCAGCTTCCCGAGCGTGCTGCTGCTGACCACGCTGTTCCGGTTGTCGCTGTCGATCGCGATCACGCGCTCGATCCTGCTCAACGCGGACGGCGGCCACATCGTGCAGACGTTCGGCACGCTGGTCGCCGGCGGAAACCTCGTGGTCGGTCTAGTGGTGTTCCTGATCATCACCGTCGTGCAGTTCATCGTCATCGCCAAGGGCGCCGAGCGCGTCGCCGAAGTCGCCGCGCGCTTCACCCTCGACGCGATGCCGGGCAAGCAGCTGTCGATCGACTCCGACCTGCGCTCGGGCCTGATCGACAAGGACGAGGCGCGCCGCAAGCGCCGCCTGCTCGAAGTCGAGAGCCAGCTGCACGGCAGCCTCGACGGCGCGATGAAGTTCGTGAAGGGCGACGCCATCGTCGGCATCGTCATCATCGTCATCAACCTGCTCGCCGGCCTCGCGGTCGGCGTGCTCCAGCACGGCATGTCGCTGGCCGACGCGACCCACACCTACAGCATCCTCAGCGTCGGCGACGGCCTGGTCTCGCAGATTCCGGCGATCCTCGCGACGATCGCGGCCGGCCTCGTCGTCACCCGCACCGCCGGCGAGGAAGACGACCGCCATCTCGGCGAGGCGATCACGCGGCAGGTGTCGAACCAGCCGCGCGTGATGCTGATCACCGGCTGCCTGGCGCTGCTGATGACGCTGGTGCCGGGCTTCCCGAAGCTGGTGTTCCTGGTGCTCGGCCTGGCGATGCTGGTCGCGAGCGGCTGGCGCTACCGCCACCAGTTCGATCTGCTGCGCCGCGCGTTCCGCGTGCCCGACGCGGAAATGGTCGCCGCGAACAAGACCGAGACCAGCGACGAGATCGCGCCGCCCGCGGCGCTGCAGCTCGACCTGTCGCCGGCGCTGGCCGCCGCGATCGGGCAGGAACCGCTGCGCGAGCGCGTCGCCGCGATCGCGCTGCGCATGCGCGAGGAATACGGCGTGCCGGTGCCGACCCCGCAGCTGCGCATCGTCGGCGCGCTCGACGACGGCGAATACCGCCTCAGCGCGCACGGTGCGCGCGTCGCGTCCGGGCGCCTGCGCGGCGACGGCTATTTCCGCCCCGCGCGTCTGTCCGGCGACGGCGCGCCGAAGCTGCCCGGCTTCTTCCCGCCGCTGGCCGGCGAATGGGTCGGCACGCCGGACGAGGACACGCGCGCGCCGATCGACGTGGTGTCCGAACATCTGCGCAACGCGCTGCAGCGCCGGCTCGGCGGTTTCCTCGGCATCCAGGAAACCTCGAACCTGTTCGTCCGCATGCAGCGCGACTATCCGGACCTGGTCAAGGAAATGCTGCGCGTGGTCGCGCCGCAGCGCGTCGCCGACGTGCTGCGGCGGCTCGCCGAGGAAGGCGTGCCGGTGCGCAACCTGCGCGACGCGTTCGAGGCGATCACCGATGTCGGCGGCCGCGAGAAGGACGTCGTGCTGCTGACCGAATACGTGCGCGTCGCGCTGAAGCGCGAGATCGCCGACCGCTACGCCGACGCCGAGCGCACGCTGCACGTGCTGCTGATCCATCCCGAACTCGAGGACAAACTGCGCCAGTCGGTGCGCGTGGCCGGCGGCGCCAGCCAGCTCGCGATCTCGCCCGAGCTCGCCGCGCGCCTGGGCGCCGAAGTGCGCGCGCACCTGGCGCGGCAGCCGGCGGGCGTGCAGCCGGTGCTGCTGTGCTCGCTGGATGTGAGACGCCACCTGCGCAAGCTGATGGAAGTCGATTTCTTCGAATTGCCGGTGTTGTCGTACCAGGAACTCGCGCCCGACCTGCGCATCGTGCAGGCCGGGCAGATCAACGCATAACCCAAGGTCAAGTCAGGCGGATTCGCGTCCGCGAGGAGCTCCACGATGTCGTCCAGCCCAGAGCACGCAGTCAGCCACGGCACGCCCAACGTGCTGCGGATCCTGTCGGGCCTGCATGCCGGCGCCAACCGCACGTTGGCCGAGCGCGAGATGATCCTGGTCGGCAGCGGCGAGGATTGCGACATCGTGCTCGCCGATCCTGGCGTCGCGCGCCACCACGCGCTGCTGAACCTGCTCGGCGACGTGTCGTCGCTGCGCGCGCTCGACGCGCCGCTGCGCGTCGACGGCCAGCCGCTGCATCCGGGCGACCCGATCGAACTGCTGCCGCTGCAGCGCATCCAGCTCGGCGACGCGTCGATCGCGTACGGCGCCGAATCCGATCCGCGCTGGGCCGAACTGCAGCCGGGCATCAGCGTGCTCGGCGACGCGGTCAAGCGCGTGCGCGGCGCCGGCATGCGCCGGCTGCCGATGATCGTCGCGCTGGCCGTGCTGTCGCTGGCGTCGCTGGCGATCTTCGCCGCGGTGATGCCGTCGCGCCAGCACAAGGTCGACACCGCCGCCGAACTGCGCTCGATGGCGCAGCGCTTCCGCGTCGAGAACGCCGAGGTCGTCGAACGCGACGGCGTGTCGACGCTGAGCGGCACCGTGGTCGACCGCGCCACCCGCGACCGCATGCTGCAGAATCTGGCCGACCGCGGCATTTCCGCCGCATCGCTGAACCTGCGCACCGGCGACCAGATCGCCAGCGACGTCAGCGAGGTGCTGCGCACCTACGACATCAACGCCAAGACCCGCTATCTCGGCAAGGCCACCGTCGAGATCTCCGGCCGCTTCGCCGACCCGGCCGCGCTGAAGAGGATCGCGGCCTCGCGCGTGATGCACGATGTCACGGGCCTCAAATTCGTCACGCTGAACAATCTGGCCGAGGCGTCCACCGCCGAACAGGACGCGAGCGCGGCGCCCGGCGCACCGGGTGCGCCCGGCGCGGCCAGCGCCGCCGCGCCGACGCGCATCGTGTCGATCGCACGCGGCAAGGATCCGCATCTGGTCGCGCTCGACGGCCAGGAATACCGCGTCGGCGCCGACATCCCCGGCCTCGGCAAATTGCTGTCGATGGGCGAGATGGCGCAGGTGATGGGCAGCGACGGTACCGTGCATCCCGTCACGGTCGAGCCGGTTACCGCCGAGGAACTCGCCGCCGCCGCCGACCAGCAGGCGGTGGCCGAAGCCGAGGCGATCGCGAAGGCCGCCGCGGCCGCGGCGCAGCCGGGCAAGCATGCGCAGATCGCGGCATCCCCCATTCAGCCGGGCGCGAAGCCGGGAGTCGCCGCCACCACTCCATCCGTCGCCCAGGGTCAGCCCCAGACTGTCGGCGACAAGCAGAAGCGGTAAGGTGCGCCGAGAGGCGCTTTCACGGTGTTTTAATCCAATCACGCGTCATCGTTGTCATCCGGTCGTGGTACAGACCGTCATCCATCAAGGAGATCCTCGACATGAGCACCATCACCAACGATCCCAACAATCTGCTCGGCTTCGTCGGTCGCGCGACGGTCAGCTCCACGTCCGGCACCAGCCGCGGCGGTTCCGGCAGCGGCGGCGACTGGTTCGCGGCGATGGCCCGCGCGCTCGGCCAGAATCTCGACACGCAGGCCGCCAAGATCACCGACCTGTCGCAGGTCGTGGGCAGCGGCGGCGACAAGCCGTCCGACATGGTCGCGGTGACCACGGCGGCGCTGGAAATGCAGTTCAAGTCCAACAGCGCGGCCGGCGCGATCGACGCGGTCGGCAAGGGCCTGGAAACCACCGCTCGCAAGGGCTGACGGCGCGGACGCCGCCGCGTTCGATCGCGGCGGCCGACGTCGCGGGCGCGATGCCCGCGGCGATCGCAAGCCGGTCGCGGTGAGCGTCTCCGTAATATCCGAAGTTCGACCCACTGACATTTTGAGGACATCGAAATGACCGAAGCCATCCAGGCGGTCGCCATGGAAGCCGCCAAGGCCGCACCGGCGACGGCACCCGTGGCGCAGCCGCAGACCGGCGCGTTCGAGGTGCATCAGTTCTCCGACGCGTACGCCCGCAGCGGCGCAACGGCGGCGACGAACCAAGCCCAGGGCGTCGCCCAGGTCGCACCGCCTTCCGAAGGGTTGCGCGCGTTCGCCGCGTTCGCCGACAACATCAACGGCGGCGCCAGCAACATCGAGGCGTTGACGCAGAAGATGTCGAGCAGCGAGTTCGCCAGCAAGCCGAGCGCGATGCTCGAAGTCACCATGGCCTGCCAGCAGTTCATGTTCAAGGCGCAGTTGACGTCGAACGTCGCCAACCGCACGTCGGACGGCATCCAGCAGTTGTTCCGCCAGCAGTCGTAAGCCAGGTCATCGCAGGGGATGCCAGCGCAATGGGAAACCGCATAGAAATCGCTACTCGCTTCAGGTCGTTCGGCATCGCCGCCGGCCTGATCGCCTGCCTGGCGTTGACCGGCTGCAGCAAGTCGACGCTCTACAACGAGCTCGACGAGCAGCAGGCCAACCAGGTGGTGGCGACGCTGATGGCATCCGGCATCGATGCCGACAAGTCGCAGTCGACGAGCAAGAAGGGCTGGGAAGTCAGCATCTCGCGCGGCGATTTCCCGGCGGCGATGCAGATCCTCACCGCCAGCGGCCTGCCGCAGCGCAACTCGCAGTCGATGATGGAGATCTTCAAGAAGGACGGCTTCGCGTCCTCCGCGTTGCAGGAAAAGGCGCTCTACGACGCCGGCCTGGAAGAGAGCATCCGGCAGAAGCTGCTGAAGGTGCCCGGCGTGGTCGACGCGCAGGTGTCGATCGCGCTGCCGAACCGCGAACCGCTCAGCGGCACGGCGCCGGATTCCTCGGCCTCGGTGATGATCTTCCAGCGACCCGGCGCCAACGTGGCCGACCGCGAGACCGACCTGAAGCTCTGGATCAAGGACGGCATCGCCGGCCTCAACGACGCCAACAAGGTCACCATCAAGTTCTTCACGATCGGCCAGAACCAGGGCGCGGTGCCGAAGGTCGCGCGCAACGGCGCGGTGCCGGCGGCGCTGTCGTCGATCAGTCCACTGACGCTCGCGATCGCGGCCGGCGTCGTCGTGCTGCTCGCGCTGATCCTCGCCCTGAGCGGGCGGCTGCGCGGCAAGAAGCCGCCGCCGAAGCCGCAGGCGCCGGTCTGGAATGGATGAGGAACCGCGCTGGGCGGATGCCTTCAGGGCGTCTGCCGCGGTTCCGAACGCCGGGCCCGGATGGCCGGGCCGGAGTTTCCGAAGCCTGCACCGTCGCGCCATGGAGGGCATCGTGACCCGCTCCGAAGCCATCCTCTTTTTCCCGGTCCCGGCGTTGCGCGTCTCCCCTTCCGCGCAAGCCGTCGAACCCGTCGCCGAACCCGCGTCGCCGCCGAGGCCAGGTCGGGTCTCCGGACGCCGCGTCCCAGTCCGTTCCTCCGAAGCCTCACGAAGACTCCCATGAGCCTGCAAGCCCTGCTCGTCGCCGTCGACCCGGTCTGGTACCGGCGCGACGCGCGCGTCGAGGACGCCGGCGACGCGCCCGACGCGGCCCTGCTCGCGCACGCGCAGGCGAGCGCGCTCGGCCGCCGCATGCTCGCGACGTGGTTGCTCGACGCCGCCGCGCCGCATCTGTTCGCGCCGCGCGCGGACGGCGGCGTCTCGCGCCTGGCCGCGCAATGGCCGCGCACGCGGCTGTCGCGGTTGATCCGCGATCTCGGCGTGCTCGCGTTCGCGCCGGCGATCCGCGCCGAAGTCCGGCGCGAACCGGTGCGCACGCTCAAGCGCCTGCTCGGCAACAGCTATCTGCTCGCGCTCGACAAAGCGGTCTGGGACGGCCGCGTCGACGACGACGTCGGCGCGCGCCTACTCGCGCAGCTGCACGCCGCGCTCGCCGCCGACGAGCCGGCCGATGCCACGCTGCTGGCGATGTTCGACCGCCAGGGCCGCGCCGAACTGCGCGCCTGGGCGACGACGCGCGACCGCGCCTTCGGCGAATGGACCGCGCTGCAATGGCCGCACGAGGACGCGCCCGACGCGCATCTGCCGGAAAAGCAGGTGCTGTTCCTGCACGGCCACCACGAACAACGCGCCGACGACTGATCCGCACGTCGCCGCCACCCGTCCAGGAGCCGCATCCCGCATGTCCGCCACACCGCCCGTCCAATCCGCCGCGCCCCCGGCCGCCAAGGCCAGCGCCGGCGCGGTCGTGTTCGAACGCCGCCAGTACGAGCGCGCGATCACCGGCAACGTGGTCTCCGCGGAAGACTGGAGCCGTCTCGGCGAACTCGACACGCTGCTGGCCCGCGTCAACGCGCTCTACGACGAAGCGACGGCCGACATCGCCCAGGCGCGCGAACGCGGCCACGCCGCCGGATTTTCCGAAGGCCTCAAGCGCGTCGAGCAGCAGATGACCGAACAGCTCGCCGCGCTGAACGAGCGCCGCGCGCGCGTGCTCGCCGAAGCGAGCGGCCGCGTCATCGACCTCGCCTGCGCGATCGTCGCGCGCATCGCGCCGGGCTTCGACGCCAAGACCGTCGTGCCGCCGCTGGTGATGCGCGCGGTCGAAGCGGCGCAGGCCGAACAGTTCCTGCTGATCCGTGTGCATCCGTCGGTGCGCGAAAGCGTCGCCGCCGGCCTCGGCGCGGTGCGCCAGGCGCATCCGGCGGTCGGCGTGATCGAACTCGTCGACGATCCCAGCCTCGACCCGCTGAGCTGCGTGGTGGTGTCAGAAGCCGGCGAGGTGCGCGCCGGCGTCGCCCAGCAGATCGAGGCGATCCGCACCGCGCTCGCCAACGCCGCCGGCGGACGCCAGTGACCGCGTCGTCGACCAGCAACGCCGATTTCGCCGTGCTCGGTTTCGGCGAAGACGATCCGCTGTTCGGCGCGCTGGCGAAGGTGCAGTCGATCGAGCGCGTCGGCCGCGTCGCCGAGGCCTACGGCACGCTGATCCGTGCGACCGGCCTGAAGGCGTCGATCGGCGAGCTATGCCATCTGCGCAACGCGCCCGGCGACGGTGATCCGACGTTCAAGCTCGCCGCCGAAGTGGTCGGCGTGTCGAAGCAGCACACGCTGCTGACGCCGCTCGGTCCGCTCGACGGCATCTCCGCGACCACCGAGGTCATCGCCAGCG
>Ga0207681_10001555_pt1 | contig 14768 bp, 17 predicted proteins | sample KBSS53metaG_FD_184324 | JGI IMG/M metagenome (GOLD analysis project Ga0207681, IMG submission 184324) | Switchgrass rhizosphere microbial communities from Kellogg Biological Station, Michigan, USA - KBS S5-3 metaG (SPAdes) (version 2) | ecosystem: Host-associated > Plants > Roots > Rhizosphere... | reverse complement strand
GGTTTTGATATTTTTTGTGGCCGATGTTAAAAAGTTCGCCGGTATCGCAGGATGCAGCGGCGGCGCGCGATGCATTGAATGCGTATTTGCAAAAGCAAATTCAACAGCGACAGATCCAGCGTGTGCTGATTCTCGGCGCGAGCGCGCAGCAATGGTGTACTCTGGAAAATCAACCGTCCCTTCATTGCATGCGTGCAGTCAGTCTGCTGCAATGCTTGCGCGAGCCGCACTATAAACGCCAGCTTTGGAATGAAATGCGCGAGCTTTGGAATGCGGCGAATACCGCGGCAACCGAGTGAATCATGCTGCGTCCCCTCACTGTGACCGATGCGCCGGCGATGCACGCGATCGAGATCACGACGGTTACGTTCCCATGGAGTTTGCGCCAATATCAGGATAGTTTTTCGATCGGCGATTTTGGTTGGGGGCTCGAGCGCGCCGGTAAATTGATTGGGTATATTTTGTTTTCGCATGTCATCGATGAAGCGACACTGTTAAATTTGGTCGTACATCCGCAATGGCAGCGTCATGGTTTTGCGCAAGAATTGTTGTTGTATGGTTTGCGCGAATTAGAGCTGCGCGGCGCGACACGTTGCCTGCTCGAAGTGCGCGTCAGCAATCTGGGCGCGATCGCGTTGTATTCTGCACTCGGTTTCGAAGTCGACGGTAAACGTCGTGATTATTATCCCGCAGCGAACGGCCGCGAAGATGCGCTGTTGATGAGCCGAACGCTGCCGTATCAGGAGAACGTGTAATGCATACCGTGGAAACCGATTGGTGGTTGTTGGATCTGCCCGAAGAATGGTCCGCCGAACAGGATGACGAAACCATCGTTATCGTCGATGAGGACGGTGTCGGTGCGCTGGAAGTGACCGCGCTCGAATACGAAGACGACGGTCCGATGGAAGTGAATGCGCTCGCTGCGCAATTGATGCCGGATGATGTCAAAGGGCAGCCGGTACGCCTCGGCGATTTTCACGGTTTGTGTTTTACCTATCAGGACGAAGGCGATGCGGTACGTGAGTGGATCGTGCAGCGCGATCAGCGCACGCTGTTGATCAGTTACAGCTGCGATGCCGACGATGCCGGCATGGATGACGCGGTGATCGATGAAATTCTCGATACGCTGTCGCTAAAAACCGGCGAGTAATAGCAACGCGATGGCGCGCGCGACCCGCATTCTACTAATTGCGAATTGCCTCATTTTCATTTTGGAAAAGCTGCTGGGCGACAGCGTTATCGAAGCGTTCGCGTTGTGGCCGCTGGGCACGCATTTCCAATTTTGGCAATTGTTGACGAGTGGGTTTCTGCACGCGAGCTGGATGCATCTATTGGCAAATATGTTCGGGTTGTGGATGTTCGGTCGCGATGTCGAGCTCCGGCTCGGCACGCGCAATTTTCTGCAACTGTATTTTGCAAGCATGTTCACGGCGGCGATCGCCCAGCTCGCTGTTACGGCAATGCTGCAGCAGGACGTGCCGACCCTCGGCGCATCGGGTGCCGTATTTGGTGTGCTCGGTGCGTTCGCAATGCTATTTCCCGAGCGCGTAATTGTTTTGCTGATACCGCCGATTCCTCTGCCCGCACGCGTGTTCGTATTTTTTTACGCTGTTATCGAGTTGATTCTCGGTGTGACCAGCACGCAATCGGGTGTTGCGCACTTTGCGCATATCGGTGGCTTGATCGGCGGCATTATTATCGTGCGCCGATGGCGTCGTCGGCGCTCTTCTTTCTGACAGAGTTTTTTGCGAAAACATATTTCCGAGGAAAAATCAGCCGCATGAAAATATTTAGTCGTATTGCTGCCGTAGTGCTGATATCGATGACAGCGATAGCAAGCGCCGCTGCGCAAAACATCGACGCAGTACGTCGCGCCGCCGAGCGCGGCGATGCCGGTGCGCAGACCGATCTCGGTTATGCCTACGCCAACGGTCGCGGTGTGGCACCGAATCAAGTATTGGCAGTGATGTGGTATCGCAAAGCGGCTGAACAGGGTAATGCGGTGGCGCAAACCAATTTGGGCTACGCGTACGCCAATGGTCTCGGTGCGCGTCTCGATTCGAAGCAGGCGGTCGAATGGTTTCGCAAGGCAGCCGAACAGGGCTACGCCTCGGCGCAATGCAATCTTGGTGCGATGTACACCACCGGTGTCGGTGTGCCGCGCGATTTGAAGCAGGCGTTATTTTGGCTGCAAAAAGCGGCGGCGCAGGACAATGTGATGGCGCAATACAATCTCGGTGTGCTGTATACCGAAAACAAAGGTATACCACCCGATTTCAAAACGGGCGCCGATTGGTTTCTGAAAGCGGCGATGCAAGGCAACACCGATGCGCAAAATAATCTCGGCTCGTTGTATGCGAATGGGAATGGTGTGCCGAAAGATTTTGTGCAGGCTTTTTACTGGCTCGACATCGCCGCGCAAAAAGGCGATAACGTGGCAGCGGAAAAACGCGATCGCGTTATGGATAAGATGACCGACCCACAACTCAACGAGGCATTGCGCTTACTCGAAGAGCGCGAGCGCCGCAAAGCTAAAGTGAAGTGATGCCATGTCGACAATCGATGAAAAATTTGCTCATGCGTTCGCTGAAGAATGGGTGGCAGCATGGAATGCGCGCGATCTCGATCGCGTGCTCGCGCATTACACCGACGATTTCGAGTTTTCCTCGCCATTGATCAATGCGATCGTCGGCGAGCCGAGCGGAACATTACAGGGCAAGGTCGCGGTACGTGCGTATTGGCAGGCTGCGCTCGATCGCGTTGCGTATCTGCGCTTCGCATTGCTCGATGTGCTGATCGGTGTAAATAGCATCACGCTGTATTATCGCGGCCATCGCGGCAATGTTGCCGAAACTTTTCACTTCAACGCCAGCGGCAAAGTGCAGCGCGCATTCGCGAGTTACGCGAATTATTAGAGCTGTCTAACGCACTAGCCGGTGACGCACACACATTTGCATCGCATAGCCGGCGAAATCATCCTGCGGTAAACGCAACTCATCATCGAGCAGCCCGGTCTATCGCCGATTCCTCGTGATAGCTATTTCGTCTAGGCGGCATATCGCTAGTGCAATCGCGTTGGCAGTAGCATTTGACGCAGTTCCGTTTCGGAGCCACGGAGTTTGTCCCGCCTGGATGCTAAACGCGATGTGGAGATGCGTTTCGCCGCCGGGCAGCGTTACACATAGGAGAGTGGTCATGCCCCAGCCTTGTCGCAGCACTTCAACCGTAATTCCCGCAACTAAAAAGACTTCGCTGGCCGCTGCCTGCGCGGGCGTGGTTCTCGTCGCGTCATTCGCGCATGTCAGCTCTGCAACGACGATTACCGACATTGGTGCGACAGGAAGCGCCGGCCTTACCCGGCCGATTCCGACGCGCGGCGGCGCCGGTGGCAATGCGTTAGCCGGCGCTGTCAGCAGCGATTACGAAAACACTATCCAGGCGGCGGCTGGCCGTGGCGGCGAAGGCGGATCGAGCACAGTGCTGTTGCCCGGCGCTACGGGCGGCGCTGGTGGCAAGGCTGAGGCCAGACTGGCCGCGCGCGATCAGGTTTTCACGGAGGACCAGATTGAACTCGATTTTCTTAACAACGTTACGGCGGTGGGTGGTGCCGGCGGTAATGGCGGTAGCGGGCTGGTGCCCGGCAATGGTGGCACCGGCGGACATGCCATCGCTGCGGGCACGCAGATGGGCACTAACACATCGTCACTCAATTACCCCGCGATTTACGATCTGCTGCATGTAGATGCCACTGGCGGCGACGGCGGTGCAGGCCTCAACGGCGGGGCTGGCGGGGCGGCGAAAGCAGCAGCAGCGCACACTCCGGCACATACAGTTGGCGGCGCCGATGGTGTGGCGCAGGCGCAGGGTGGCAATGGTGGCAATGGCGTGCTGCTGGGCGGTCGCGGCGGCACCGCCGATGCGAGTGTCGTGGCGAAGGTGGGTGCCTTTCCGTCCTTTAGCGTTGAGCATGCTACTGCCATCGGCGGGCAGGGTGGCACGTCCAGTATTGGGTTGCACGGTAACGGCGGCGATGCCAAGGCCGCTGCCGATGGCACCTTTGCCGCGCGCGATTTAGGCATGGACGTGACCGCGAAGGCGACGGGCGGGGATAGCGGCGGCGGCTCCGGTTTCGCGCTGAGCGGCAAGGGCGGTAATGCTTTTGCGACGGCAACAGGCCATAGCGCGAATGTCGCCTCCGCGTATCCAAACGCAGTCGCGCAGGGTGGAGCCGGCGCAGTACGTGGCGGCGACGCAGTGGCTTACGCCAATGGCGTTAGTGATTTTATGTCGGGCGGCGCCACCGCAACTGCCACTGGGGGCGCGGGGCCACGGGCTGGAGTTGCCTTGGCGACCGCCGTTAGTGAGAACTCGTGGATTGCCAACGGGGCCACAGCAACCGCCAACTACAGCGGGCTAGTGCGAAATGTGACTGCTTCCGGGGGGACGCTGGCAGCAGATTACGGTCCACTGCCCTCGAAAATATTCGCCCAGGCAGTGATCGGCGATACGCAGAAATACGCCGCACCGTCGCCGACGGATACGACCTTTATCGTACGGGGAGTGGGTGCTCCGGCCGCAGCAGTGGCGAATGCAGCGCTGGCCGGAAATACGCAAATCGCGAATACGCTGCAAGGCGGAACGGTGTTGGCGTTAGGGGAGTTCGGTACCAATTCGGGGGTCTATGACGACATTCACGGCACCATTTCGTATCAATTCGATGCTCACGATGCGGGAACCGACCATTTATGGTTGGGCCTGCTCGATGCCGATCTGCCAGCCAATAGCTTCGGCAATTTCCATTTTTCGGTGATGGGCGAAGGTCTGACGCTATTTGCGCAGGACTTCACCGGCACGAGCTTTCTCGATTTTTTTAATGACCGCGTGTTCGATCTCGGCGCTTGGTCTACGCTGGCGGGCAGCGACGGTCTGTTCAACATTGATGTAGCGTTTTCGGGCTACGTCAGCGACAAACTTTCTGTTCGGCGCTGCGGATACCAGCGCTGGGCATGCGAACGTTCCCGAGCCATCCGCGCTGTTGCTGCTTGGATCGGGACTGCTCGGACTCTTGTCATTTCGCAGCAGGCGTCGAGAGCATTGACTTTAGCGCACCGGTCCGGTCACGCGCTGGCGCTTACGCGGCGTCGGCGTGATCGGTGGTGGCTCGCGTCGTAGCCAGCGATTGTGTGCCGCAATCAGTAGCGCCGCTGCAACAAAAACCAATGGCAACGCGTTATCCGCAGCAATGAATTGCGCGAGCGTGCCGACGATCGACCAGGTCGCCGCAGTGACGCCCATGACCGACAGCGTGGCGCGCGTCATCATCGTTATCGAAGCAAATCTGCCGCGCAAAATAGTATCGATGTGAGCAAACAGCAGAATATTGCTGGCCACCAGCGGCAATAAAAATTCGAGCGATTGCGTTGAGTCATACGCGAAGGCGAGTGCAAACGCTTCGCTGCAACCGATTGCGCCTGCCACCAATGCCATGACGACCAGTAATCGCATCGACTCCGGGATTGCATTGCGCACACCCCAAGCAACAACGCTCGTCAGCAGCAGCGCGCCCAATGTGATGGCGATGAGTAATAGCGCGCTACTCAACGCCGTAGCGATGCCGAGCAAAGGAATCAGACCGAGCATATTGTTCACGGCGTCGACTCCAGCAGCGTATCGCGATGTCCGTTGAAATAAAGCAACGCTTCCCGCACCGCTCTTGCGACCGCACGTGATGTGATCGTCGCACCGGTGATTTGATCGATGGTGCCGCCCTCATTGTTTAATTTGACACGCTCGATATCAGCACCCGATTGGCCGGCGAAATTTTCGATCCATTGGCTACGCGAAATATCGATGGCATCGCCGATCCCGCGCGATTCGCGCTGCGCGACAACGCGTACATGTGTGATCGCGCCATCGCGATTCAGCCCCACCAACAAATCGATCGGCCCGTTATAACCGCGCGTCACCACCGGTACCACGATCCCGATGACAACACCATTGCGACGAGCGAGATAAATTTTTATCGGCGCGGCCAGTCCCAGGTTTTCGCCGTCGACAATATTGTGTGTCGCGAACTCAGCATCGCCTTCGCGCAGCGACAATAGATCGAAATAAATCAATTCGGCTTGTGCGCGACGTTGCTGTTCGATGCGCGGTTGCAGCAGCAATGTTGCCGCAGTAAGCAGCATGCCGCTGCCGATAATAACGAGCGCCAGCAATAGAAATGAGCGCGATTTATCGTTCATCGCGTCGCTCCGTTAGCGACGGCAATAACGTCGTAATACGATCGAGCAGCGGCGCGATCGCATTGCCGAGCAAAACAGCAAATGCAACGCCATCGGCATAACGGCCGGTATAACGAATAAAGAAAATCAGCAACCCGATTGCAGCGCCATAAATCATGCGACTGATAATGTGGCGCGGCGCAGTGACCGGTTCGGTTGCAACGAAAAATGCGCCGAGCATTGTCGCGCCGCTGAACGCATGAAATAACGGCGAGCCGCCGGATGCCGAGCTGCCGTTATCGTAAAAAATTGCAGCGCATAGCCCGAGCATCGCGAGTAACGTGAGCGGAATGTGCCAGGTGAAAATTTTTCGATACAGCAGCCACAGTCCGCCGGCCAGAAACGTCGCATTAATCCATTCCCAACCGTAGCCACCGATGCTACCGAAATAGCGCGGATGGCTTTGCCACCATGCATCCACCAATTGCGCGCTGTTTTGCTTGAACACATTGAGCGTGGTGGCGCCAGTTACGCCATCAAGCTCGCCGGGCGTTGGCCATTGCGTAAAAGCCGCCGGAAATAAAATCAACAACAATGCATAACCCGCCATCGCCGGATTAAACATATTTTGGCCATAGCCGCCGAACGCATGTTTTGCTAACAGCACGGCGACACCACAGCCAATTGCCAACAGCGATACGCTGGCACCGGGCGGTAGCGCCAATGCCAGCAACAGCGCGGTAATTATTACGCTGCCGTCGAATAATAACGGACGCAGCGGCTGCTTCCTCCAGCGCAACGCAAGCGCTTCGAACAACATCGAAAAAATCGCGGATAGCACGATGTTGCTAAGCGCAGCGAAACCGAAAAACCATAGCATCGTGGCAACGCCGGGAATCATTGCCAACAGCACTGCGCGCATCACCGCTGCAGTGTTCGATATGTTCGTAGTGGCGTTATCGAGCGCCATCAATCGCACTCTTTATTCGGTTGAATGGCGGCTTTTCTGGCTTTCGCTCGTGCAATTGCCTCGCGAATTTCATCCTGTTTATTGTTTGCGATTGCTACGGGTGCGACCAGAGTTTCAACGGCGTTCGCTGCATTAATTTTTTCCTGTGTTTTTTGTCGCACTTTTTGTTGGCGCTGAGCGCGTCGCAATGCCTGCTCCTCATGTTCACGCGCGATACGTGCGTTGTGCGCGATAAAACGTTGGTGATAATACGCGCGCGTCTCGGCCCGATCGCGTTGCGAGAGCGGATTATCATTCGCCAGCAACGGACGCATTTCGATGCAGTCGACCGGGCATGGTTCCACACACAAATCGCAACCGGTGCATTCGTCGGCGATCACTGTGTGCATGAGTTTTGCGGTGCCCACAATTGCATCGACCGGACACGCCTGAATGCATTTGGTACAGCCGATACATTCCGCTTCGCGAATATATGCGACGGTTGCCGGTTTACTGATGCCGTCGAGCGGCACGATTGGCACATTCAAAAAATCCGCGAGCGCAGCGATCGTGCGCGCGCCGCCCGGTGGACAGCGATTGATGGCTTCGCCATTTGCGATCGCTTGCGCGTAAGGGCGACAACCGGGATGACCGCATTCACCGCATTGCGTTTGTGGCAACAGCGCGTCGATGTGTGCGATGAGATCGATTGGTTGAGTCGATGATTTTCGATTTAAAAAATACAGCGCACCGCTGGTCGCAGCAGCCATAGCGGTTAGCGCTGCGAATGCATTGAACAGAATGCTCATCACGCCAGCCCCACGAGGCCGCACAATGCGATGACGATAAAGCCCGCACAGAGCATTTCTATGGCGGGACCGCGCCATGCATCAGGCGTGTGTGCGATCCGTTCGCGTAGCGCCTGATAGGCCAGTAATAACACCGCGGCGCCGGTGCCGAACGCCATCGCATTGCCGAGCGCAGCGAGTACGTTTGCTGATGGTCTCGAATAATTCAGCGCTAACAATAAGATGATGCCATTGGTGATGGCGAGTGGCAGATGATTGCCGTTAATCGGAAGTAATTGCGGCTGGTTGGCGCGCAGCAATTGCTCCGCAATTTGTGTAGCGGTGGCCAAAATAATCAGCGCGATAAAGGTAAAGAGAAAATCGATGCGCAGCGGCTGCAATAAATATTTCTGTAGCGGCCATGCTGTTGCCACCGTGATCGCTAACGCAATAGCGGTGGTAACACCGAGCCCGCATGCTTCCCGCTGCGTTGTTATCCGCCGCAAACCGATATGCTGCGCCACGACGATATTGTTGAGCAGCAGCGCGGCGATCAGCGGTAGCGAGAAATGAGCAGACATCGACGCGTGATTTCTCCGCGTCCGACCAATGGCCGGACTAATGACGTTATTTCACTTTCATTCCAGGTGTGGCACCGCTGTCCGGCGACAACAGAAAAATTTCACTGCCACCGGGGCCAGCCGCGAGCACCATACCTTCGGACATGCCGAATTTCATTTTGCGTGGCGCCAGATTAGCGACCATTACCGTCAATCGCCCAACGAGTTGTTCGGGTTGATAGGCCGATTTAATACCGGCAAACACCTGGCGCTGTTCATCGCCGAGATCGAGCGACAGTTTCAATAATTTATCGGCACCATCGACATGTTCGGCGCTGACGATTTTCGCGACACGTAAATCGATTTTCATGAAATCGTCGATCGAAATCGTCGTGGGTGCTTCGTCGCTTGCCTTGGCTTCCGCTTTCGTTTCGGTTTTCGCAGCGGGTTGTGTCGGCGTCGCCTGCAGCGATTCGCGATTCGCGGCGATTAACGCATCGATTTGCTTTTGTTCTACGCGGATTAGCAGATGTTGGTATGTGCTGATGCGTGATGGAATCTGCGCGAGATCACTCCAGCAGAACTCACGGCCGAGATTAAACAATTCTTTCGCGACGCGCGAGACGACCAACGGCAAAACCGGCTGCAACAAAATCGAAATCACATAAAAGCCGTGCAATGCTTTCGAACAAATATCATGCAGCTCGGCGCGTTTTGATTCATCTTTTGCCAATGTCCACGGCGCGACCTGCGCGATCTCCGCGTTGACGCGGTCTGCTATCGCCATGATGTCACGTAGAGCTTTTCCATAATCTCGTGCGTCATATGATTCTGCGATTGTGTGACCTTGTGCGATGGCGCCGTCAACTAAGGGGGCTATCGCTTTTGTATCCAACTTGCCATCAAAAAGCTTAGTAACAAACCCCGCACACCGACTCGCAATATTGATGTACTTCCCCACCAAATCCGAATTCACGCGCGCGATGAAATCCTCAAGATTCAGATCGATATCTTCCATCGTGCCGTTCAGTTTCGCGGCGAAGTAGTAGCGCAGCCATTCCGGATTCAATCCTGCATCGATATAGCTTTGCGCGGTGATGAACGTGCCGCGGCTTTTCGACATTTTCGCGCCATCGACGGTGAGAAAGCCGTGCGCATTGATTTGTGAAGGCGTACGAAAGCCGGCGTTTTCCAGCATCGCCGGCCAGAACAGCGCGTGGAAATATAGAATGTCTTTGCCGATGAAATGCACCATTTCGGTATTTTCATTTTTCGCTTTTTCGGCGTCGAGGAATGCGCTTTCGTCGATATCGCGCCCTAAGGCTTTTTGTTTCTGCACGTAATTGCGGAAGCTACCGAAATAACCGACCGGAGCGTCGAGCCACACGTAGAAGAATTTATTGTCGGTGCCGGGAATCTTGAAACCGAAATACGGCGCGTCGCGCGAAATATCCCAATCGGATAAGCCGGCGGTGAACCATTCGTCGAGTTTGTTGGCGGCTTCGTTTTGCAGTTTGCCGGGCTCACGCGTGAATGCTTTTAAAAACTGTTCGCAGCGCGCGTCGGATAATTTGAAAAAATAATGTTCGGATGCTTTGCGTATCGGTGCGGCACCGGAGACGACTGAGTACGCATTTTTCAAATCGGTCGGCGCATAGGTGCTGCCGCATACTTCGCATGAATCGCCGTACTGATCTTTCGCGCCGCATTTCGGGCATTCGCCTTTGATGAAACGATCGGGCAGAAACATATTTTTAACAGGATCGTAAAACTGTTCGACTTCGCGCCGTGCGATTAAATCTTTTGCTGCGAGCTTTTGATAAACGTCGCGGCAGAACGTTTCGTTTTCGACCGAATCGGTTTCGTAGTAATTGTCGAAACTGATGTGAAAGCCGCCTAGCAAGCGTTCATCGCGTTGGGTCGGATCGTGTGGATTGCTCGCGATCCAGTTTTGTTGTGCGTCGAGGCCGCCGAAGAAATCGCGCGTGTGTTCGTCGAGTACGCGGTCGACCAGCGCGCGCGGCGTAATGTTTTCCTTCTCCGCGCGCAACATGATCGGCGTGCCGTGTTGATCGTCGGCGCCGACGTAATGCACTTCATGGCCCTGCATCCGCTGAAAGCGCACCCAGATATCGGTCTGAATGTATTCGACCAGATGGCCGAGGTGGATCGAGCCGTTCGCATACGGCAGGGCGCTGGTAACGAGAAGGCGGCGACGAGACATAGAGTTCCTTGCTGGGCTGGAAGTGCTGGAAATTCGCGCGAATTTTTTTAAATCCGGCGCGACACCACTTAAATCTTGGGCGTCATTAAAAGGGGCGATACTATAGCGCACCCGCGCGGCCAGACCCAGCCAACACCCGGCCAGGCCGGCGCGCATCGATTATCTTGGGAGCATCCATGTCCAGCGTTTCCGGACCGAAAAGCCTGCCGAACGGGCAGCAGATCAAACACATTATCGCCGTTGCCTCGGGCAAGGGCGGTGTCGGCAAATCCACTACGGCAGTTAATCTTGCCTTGGCACTCGCGGCCGATGGCGCGCGTGTCGGCCTGCTCGATGCCGATATTTATGGCCCGAGCCAACCGCTGATGCTCGGCGTAGCCCCGGGTACGCGGCCGGCACAGCGCGGTTCGCAAATGCTTGAGCCGCTAATGGCGCACGGTCTGCAAACGATGTCGATCGGTTATCTGCTGACCGAGGACACGCCGGTGGTATGGCGGGGGCCGATGGTCAGCGGCGCGTTGCAACAATTGCTGAATCAGACCGCATGGGAAGATCTCGATTATCTGATTATTGATATGCCTCCTGGTACTGGCGATATCCAATTGACGCTCGCGCAAAAAGTGCCGGTCTCGGGTGCGGTGATCGTCACCACGCCGCAGGATATCGCGCTGCTCGATGCGGTGAAGGGCATCGAAATGTTCAGCAAGGTCGATGTGCCGGTACTCGGTATTGTCGAGAATATGGCGGTGCATATCTGCTCGAACTGCGGCCATACCGATCATTTGTTTGGTGAAGGCGGCGGCGACAAAATTGCGCAGGAATATGGTGTGCCACTGCTCGGCTCGCTGCCATTGGCGCGCTCGATTCGCGAACAGGCCGATGGCGGCAACCCGACCGTGGTGGCTGAGCCGAATGGTCCGGTTACGGCGATCTATCGCGATATCGCGCGGAAAATGGTGGCGCAGCTGACGCAGCAGGCAGGCCAAAACGCGGCATTTCCACATATCGTAATCAAGAACGATTAATTCGCTCTCCTGTGTGGAGAGAGAGAAAAGCACTTCATTGGGGTTTGCATAATTATGAGTATTAAGTCCGACAACTGGATTCGGCGCATGGCCGCTGAGCACGGCATGATCGAGCCATTCGCACCCGAGCAAGTGCGCAACAGCGCGGCGGGTCGCATCATTTCTTATGGCACATCGAGCTACGGTTACGACGTGCGTTGTGCCGATGAATTCAAAGTGTTCACCAATATTTATTCGGCGACAGTCGATCCGAAAAATTTCGACGAAAAAAGTTTCGTCGATATTAAAGGTGATTACTGCATCATTCCGCCTAATAGTTTTGCGCTGGCGCGCACGGTGGAATATTTCCGTATTCCGCGCTCGGTGCTGACTATCTGTCTCGGCAAATCCACTTACGCGCGCTGCGGCATTATCGTTAACGTCACGCCGCTGGAGCCGGAGTGGGAAGGGCACGTAACGCTGGAGTTTTCGAATACGACGACGCTGCCGGCGAAAATCTACGCGAACGAAGGTGTCGCGCAGATGCTGTTCTTCGAATCGGATGAAGTGTGCGCGACCAGTTACAAAGATCGCGGAGGTAAATATCAGGGTCAGCAAGGTGTGACATTGCCGAAAGCATAATCACGTAAGAATAAGAAACGGCGCCACCGGGCGCCGTTTTTTTATTTCAACATTGCGATCACTTGACGTCGGCGCCGCCCACTTTTGCGTTTACCAGCTTCAGTGAAATCAATTCGCCGCCATCGAATTGATCGAGACGTACCAGCAAGCACTGCCAGTCAGCGGCAAGCCATATTTGCGTATCCTTACCGTCGCGTTTTTCCGGGCGAAATTGTTTCAAATGAATAGTCGTCAGCATGCCGGCCGGTGTTTTCGAAACCTCGCGACCTACCAATTCGACACGATAGGTTTTCAATTTATTGCGATCGACCAGCGTGTAATTCTTGCCGGCGAATTTATCCGGATTTGCGCAAACATCCAGTTGCATCTGCACTTGATAGCTCAATTTGTCGTAGACGCCCGGCGCCAGCGGAATTTTGATTTTGCTGCCGAGATTGGTCGCGTTGTTGTCGTTCCAGTCGAACGCGAGTGACAGACTGCGATCTTCGCTGAGCGGGTTGATGAAGTCATACGTCAGCGAATTTACATTGCCATCGACGAGTTTGAAGGTTGAGCGCTCGACCACGTTCACCATCATGACGCGCGCATTATTTTGCATTTTCCAGCGCCCGTCGGGCAGCGCATCGAGTTTGCGTTCGCCGCGTGCCGTCATGAATTTGTAGCTGGTTTCATAAGTGGCGTCGAACGAACGCAGATCAGCGGCACTGGTCAATGCGGAAGCCAATAACAACGCGCCGGTAATGATCTTGTAGGGCATGGCAATCAATCCTGAATGATGAAGCCGGTGACGGGCAGTGATGCGCCGTCGAGCGTTGCACGATTGTCATGTAGTGACAGTCGACCGGTGGCAAACCATTCCGCCGCGCGCGGATAGATGCGATGTTCAACCTGCAGCACACGCGCGGCAAGTTGCTCGGCGGTATCGCCACGCTGGACGGCCACTTGCGCCTGTATGATTGCCGGCCCGCCATCGAGTTCCTCGGTGACGAAATGCACCGTTGCCCCGGCGTGTGCATCGCCGGCATCAAGCGCGCGCTGATGTGTGTGCAGTCCCGGATATTTCGGCAGCAGCGACGGATGGATATTCAGCAGCCGCCCGATAAAGGGACGCAGAAACACCGGCGTCAGAATACGCATGAAGCCGGCGAGGATGACCAGATCGGGTCGAAATTGCTCCACGCAATCGCGCAGCGCGGCATCGAATTGCTCGCGATTCGCAAACTGCTTGTGGTCGATCGTTGCGGTGGGGATGCCAGCTGTCTCGGCCCGTTGCAGGCCGAGTGCGGCTGCCTTATTGCTGATCACTGCCACTATCTGCGCGTGCAATTCGCCGCGCGCAATGGCATCAATAAAGGCCTGGAGATTTGAGCCGCTGCCGGAAATCAGGATGACTAGTCGGCATGGCTCAGCCATGGGTGGGGAGGCCCTGCAATTGCACTTGCTCGTCGCCTTCTGCGCGCGCTTCGATGCGACCGATCACGACCGGCGCTTCGCCCTGCGCGCGCAGTGTTTGCAGCGCCAGCTCCTGCTGCGCCGCGGACACGCAAATCACCATGCCGATGCCGCAGTTGAACGTGCGGTACATTTCCTTCGCGATGACGCCGCCTTGTTGTTGCAGCCAGTCGAACACGGCCGGACGCTGATAACTGTTCAGATCGATTACCGCCGCGCAACCTGCCGGCAATACGCGCGGCAGGTTTTCCAGCAGACCACCGCCAGTGATGTGGCACAGCGAGCGCACTTCGCACGCTTTCATCAGCGCCAGCAGTGATTTCACATAGATGCGTGTCGGTGCCATCAGCGCCTTCGCCAGCGTGGTGTCGCCAAGCGGTTGCTGTAAATCGGCTTTGCTGACTTCGATGATCTTGCGGATGAGCGAATAGCCATTCGAATGCGCGCCGGACGACGGCAGGCCGAGCAGTACATCGCCAATCGCGACCTTGCTGCCGTCGATGATGTCGGATTTCTCGACCACGCCGACCGCGAAGCCCGCCAGATCGTAATCCTCGCCCTCGTACATGCCCGGCATTTCCGCGGTTTCGCCGCCGACCAGCGCACAACCGGCCAGTTCGCAGCCGGCGCCGATACCGGTGATGACTTGAGTTGCGGTGTCGACATCAAGCTTGCCGGTCGCGTAGTAATCGAGGAAAAACAGCGGCTCGGCGCCCGCCACCACCAGATCGTTCACGCACATCGCGACCAAGTCGATGCCGATCGTGTCGTGAACGCCGAGTTGCATCGCCAACCGCAGTTTGGTGCCAACGCCGTCAGTGCCGGAGACGAGCACGGGCTCGCGATAACCTTTGGGCAGTTCGCACAAGGCGCCGAAGCCGCCGAGGCCGCCGAGCACTTCCGGGCGACGAGTACGTTTGGCGAC
>Ga0207681_10001545_pt1 | contig 14838 bp, 10 predicted proteins | sample KBSS53metaG_FD_184324 | JGI IMG/M metagenome (GOLD analysis project Ga0207681, IMG submission 184324) | Switchgrass rhizosphere microbial communities from Kellogg Biological Station, Michigan, USA - KBS S5-3 metaG (SPAdes) (version 2) | ecosystem: Host-associated > Plants > Roots > Rhizosphere... | reverse complement strand
CCCATTGCTCGTCGGGTCCACGGACGCGCCGCCCGATCGCCGACTCGCTGGGCCAGACCTGCTGCGCCACGCGCTCGTCAACGATGACGACCACCGGTGCATCCGCATCGTCGTGCTCGGTGAACGCACGACCGGCCCTGAGCGCGATGCCGAGCGTCGCGAAGTACGACGGCGTCACGGTGCGCGTGTCGACGTCCACGTCCTCCACCCTGCCCCCCGAGCTCTCGATCTGCACCTGATTGGTCTGCCCGCCGGAGAGCGGTATTCGATTCACGAGCGCCGCGCTCGCGACACCGGGAACGCCGCGGACGGCTTCGACCAATCGTGCGTAGTAGTCGGCGACGTCCCGATCCGACACATGCTTGCTCCGCGATACCTCGAACGGGAACGTCGCAACGCGCTGGGCGCGGAACCCGAGATCCACCTCGGCCAGGCGCAGCGCACTTCGAAACAGCAGACTCGCTCCGACCAGCAGGGGAAGGGTGAACGCGATCTGTGCGGCGACACCGGCGCGATGGGCCGCGGAGCGCTCGCGGCCGGCGGTCGACGACCGATTTCCGCCCTTGGTGATCGTCGTGAAGTCCGACTTCCCCGCTCGGAGGGCGGGCGCCAGGCTCGCCGCCATCCCCGTGAGCACGAGCAGCGCCAGGGCGAAGGCGAGGACCGGCGCGCTCAACGACACATTCTCGATGCGCGGAAGACCCGCGGGTGCGGTCGCGACGAACACGCGGATCGCCCACGCGGCCGCGACGACGCCGGTCGCTCCGCCTAACGCCAGGACAGGCGTGGCCTCGGCCACCGCCTGGGCGATGAGACGGCTGCGCGATGCGCCGAGCGCGAGCCGCACCGCGAATTCACCCGTCCGGGCGCGCGCTCGCGCGCCGAAGAGGTTGGCCAGGTTGACGCATGCGATGATCGCGAGGCATGCAACCGCTCCCAGGAGGAGGGTCAACGCGGGACGTACGTCCCTGACGACGTCGTCGAGCATGGCGTCGACGGCCATGCCGGCCCCTTCGTTGCCGGGGTACGCTTTCGCGAGTCGGGCGGCGAGCGCCGAAGCATCGCGGCGCGCCTGCTCCAGGGTGGCACCGGCGGCCAGTCGCGCCACGACGCGATAGTTATCGTTCTCCTCGCGCGCGAGCTCGCGAGGGTCCACGACGAGCGGCACCCATGCCTCGTGCGTGCCCGACGGATAGCGAAACTCCGGCCGCATGACGCCCACGACCGTGTGCGGCGACCCGTCGAGGCGAATCTGACGGCCGATAATGTCGCGCTCGGCGCCAAATCGACTGCGCCACAGCGCGTCGCTGAGCACCACGACCCGCTCGCGCCCAGGGCGATCCTCGTCCGGCGTGAACGTCCGACCTAACGCCGCAGAGACGCCAAGCACCGAGAACAGGTTGGGCGAGACCTCGGCGCCATTGAGCCGCCGGGGCTCGTCGCGGCCGACGAGGTTGAGGTTCCTGTTGTCGAGGAGCGCAACGTCCTCGAACACGCCGCGGAGCTGGCGCAGGTCCACGGCATCGGCGGCGCCGGGGTAGACGCGAGCGCGGTCTGGACCTCTCACGAGCCAGATGCTGACGAGGCGCTCCGGCTCGCCGTACGGAAGTGGGCGAAGCATGACGCCGTGAACGACGCTGAAGATCGCGGTCGCCGTGCCGATGCCGAGCGCGATGACCGCGACGGCAGTGATGGCGAATCCGGGGGACTTCCGAAACAGACGCGCGCCGAACCGAACGTCTCGGGCCATCTCGCGAATGCCTGCTCCGGGACGCTCGTCGCGCGATTGCTCGTGCATGGCGTCGACGCTGCCAAACGTGAGGCGTGCCGCGCGTCGCGCCGCGTGCGGAGACATGCCCCGCGCGAGGTTCGCCTCGATCTCACGCTCGAGGTGAAAGCGCATCTCGTCGGCGAGGTCGGCATCGACGCGGGCGTTCCTGAAGAGCGCGCGGGATTGCGCCACCATCCAAGGGAGGATTCGCATGCTCGTTGCGCCTCAGGCCGTGCGCATGACGAGGGAGATGGCGGCCGACAGCCGATCCCAGTCGGCGCGCTCCTCCTCGAGGCGCCGGCGGCCGGCCGCCGTCAGTCGATAGAACCGGGCCCGCCTGTTGTTCTCGGACACACCCCAATCCGCCGTGATCCATCCCTGGTGTTCCAGTCGCTGGAGCGCCGGGTACAGCGAGCCCTGATTGACCTGAAGGACGTCCTTCGACAGGAGCTGGATGCGTTGCGCGATCGCCCAGCCGTGGAGCTTCTCGGCGGCGATCACGCGCAGGATCAGGAGATCGAGGGTTCCCTGGACGAGGTCGGTTGGTCGGGTCATGGTCCCCTTGGTTATCTACAAGAGAACGTAGAGGGCGTCTTGTAGATAAACAAGGGGACGCAGCACAGGGGCGGTCGGTGCGCCGCCGGTCAGACGACCTGCGACTTGAATCGCTTGGTGGTCACGCGACTCAGAACGGCTTGTAGAGCGCCACCGCGCCAGCCGTAATCGCCAGCATCGGAACCGCGATCAGGAGACCGCCCGCATAACGCCGACCGAGGTATGGCACCACCGCCGCTGCGGCTAGCGTGACCCAGATCGCGAGCTTCACGTAGATCCACGTCGGCAACGCGCCATGCATCACGCCCAGTCGCGCCAGCATGCCGAATCCGCCCGTGAGGATCAGGGCCGCGGCAATGCCATGCGCGGCGCCGAGCACTCGCCGATACGGATTGTCGGTGCGACTTCCCCCGCGCAGGACGTGCATGCTCGTCGCCGCAAGTGCGGTGATCAACATGAAAATGCCGAGGAAGTGCATCAGCTTGTACACGGCGTACGGCATGCGACGGTATCGGGCTCAGGATGATGGGGCTAATGGGTCACGTCATCACTGAATGATATCGCTCCGGTGAAGTTCCGCACTCGCTACCGGGGCGTGACGGTCACCTGGGGCGTGGCGACAAGCGCGCTAATCGGTGCGTCCGTCACAGCACGTCCTCATTATCGACCGGCACATCCACTCGTCGCTATCGGACGGGCACGATCATCCGAATCTTGTCGAGACCGATCGAATAGTCACCCAATTGCGTCTTGCCGAGCAGCTGCATGCGACCCTTTCGGAGGAGCGTCGCCGGTACTCGCTTTCCATCGCGCAACACGACCTCGAGATCGATTCGCGGCGGGGTCTCTGACTCATCGACCCTCGTGACTCTGATCGTGTCGACGTTGCTCCACTTGAGCAATACGGCACCATCCCCCTGAAGTAAACGAATCCCGTCAGATTGCTGGTCGGTCGCCAACATGCCGCCGTAGTCGATAGTCGCTCCGGTGACGACCACGCTGGTTCCCCGGCTGTCAGTGATTCTCAGGTCGGTCGTCGGCGCGGCGACTGTCACAAGAACCGACAAGACAGCCGCTGCCACTCTGCCGTTGAGCGAGATCAGGCTCATGGCACGACGCCGTGCGTCGCGTACGGGCGGAGGCCGGAATGCTCAAGGCCTGGGTGAAATGGGCTCGACGCCATCGCCTTGATCATGATTCCTTGAATATATACGCCCTAACGTGGAGGTCGTCGCGGGATGTCGAATCGGTTCACTGCCGTTCGGGCGTTGCTGCTGCTGCGCGGGAGAGGACGTACGCCTCGATCGCGCGCAGCTGTAACGAGTCGAGCTTGTCCCCGAACGATGGCATCCCGAGCGCTTGCCGCTGCCCGCGGAGCACGATCGCCTCGAACTGGCGATGCACGTCAGCCGTCGCATAGCGAAGGTCTGGAGTGGGACCGGCAACAGCATTCCACCCGTGGCAAAAGCGGCAGTACGTATGATAAAGAATCTTCCCTTCGCGAATCGCGGCCGCGGTCGTGTCCAACCGGATCGCCGGCACCGGAGGGGCTGTGTGACCATACGGCGTCGGCGCGAGCTTCGCGGTTCCGCCTAACGTGAACGTCAGGATCCGCCCGAACCCGGGCTTTACGGGCCCCAGATTACCCGGATTGTTCATCCCGACACCTCCTCCCCATCCCACCATCAGTGTCACGTACTGAACGCCGTTGGCGAGATAGGTAACGGGCGCCGCCATGACGCCTGTCCCCGCGTCGAACGTCCACAGCGAAGTGCCATCCGTCGCACGATAGGCGGCAAATGTCCCGTCAGCACTGCCCTGAAACACGACGTTGCCGGCTGTCGCCAGCACGCCGCCGCCGTGGGACACGTGGAGCGGCACCCGCCAGAGGCTTCGCCGCTCACCGACACTCCACGCCACTAACTCCCCGCGCGGCGGAGGTGCGGCCGCAGCCTTCGCTGTAAGCCCACCCTCATAGCCTGCATCCTCGCCCGTGTTTCGGCCGCTGACGTCCGACACCCAATTCGGGTTTGGCGCATGCACGCGCATGCTCCCGTTGCGCGCGCCGAGGTAGACCACGCCCTTCGACTGGTCGAACGCAATGGGTTCCCAGTTGTGCGCGCCGTTCTGGTCCGGAGAAACGAGAACCGGCGCAAGCCCGGCATACGCGGTCGGCGACTCCACGGGACGGCCACTCACGGAGTCGATGCGCGTCGCCCACGTTATGCCGTCGATAAACGGCGTCGCGGAGACGAGCTTGCCGGTCGCGCGATCGAGGACATAGAAGAATCCATTCTTCGACGCCTGCATGATCACTTTTCGCGCGCGCCCGCCGATGGAGAGGTCCGCGAGCACCAGCGGCTGCGTCGCGTCGAAGTCCCAATTGTCGCCCGGCGTGACCTGGTAGTGCCACGCGTACTCGCCGGTTTGTGCTCGCACGGCGAGGATCGACGCGACGTAGAGATTGTCGCCGCCTCCCGGACTCCGCAGATCGCGGTACCACGCGGTTCCGTTCCCCGTGCCGAAGTAGACGAGGTCGAGATCGGGATCGTAGACGATGGGATCCCACGCAGGCGCGCCACCGCCCGTCTTCCAGTACTCGCCATGCCATGTTTTTGCCGCGGCTTCGAGCGCGGGCGTTTCGAAGCCCTTCGCAGGATCACCAGGAACTGTAAATACGCGCCAGACGAGTTGTCCGGTCTTCGCATCGTACGCGGACAAATAACCGCGCACACCGAACTCGCCGCCTGCGTTCCCGATGATGACACGTCCCTTCGCGATGCGCGGCGCACCTGTGATCGCGTATGGCTGCGATTGATCCACGGTCTTCACATCCCATACTGGCTTGCCCGTGCGCGCGTCGATCGCGATCAGTCGTCCGTCGAGCGTCGCGAGGTAGAGCAGGCCGCGATAGAGCGCGAGCCCGCGATTGACGGCATCGCAGCAGACGGTGCGAGCACGCGAGCGCTCGACCATCGGATCGTACGTCCAGAGCTGGCGCCCCGTGATCGCGTCGAACGCGTATGCCACGCTCCACGTACTCGTGGTGTAGATGATGCCGTCGACGACGATCGGCGTGGCTTCGACGCCACGCGTGGTGGGGAGCTCGTGACTCCACAGGAGTCCCATGCGCCGAACGGTGGAGTCGTTGATTTGACGGAGCGGGCTGAATCGCTGCTCGCTGTACGTGCGGCCGTAGGTGAGCCAGTTCGCGGAGTCGCGGTCGGCAGAGACGAGTCGTTCGTCATCGATGCGCGCCACGGAGTCGGCGGAGCTGCATGCCACCGGAGCCCACAACACCGGCACACAAACCAAGACACGCGCGGGCAGTCTCATGTAGGTACCTCACGCTCGACGGACCAACCTACTCCTATCAGCAGACGCAATCACGTTATGCGTTGCCGCCAGAGAAACAAGGCCGACGCCGCGCAACCGTTACGTTTCGCCCGCTTCGGCCGGATTGCCGAGCCCCCCGATGTGCTCGACCTCCACTTCCATCCGGTCTCCGGGTTTGAGAAACACCGGCGGTTTGCGCGCGAACCCGACACCGGCTGGCGTTCCGGTCGCGATTACGTCCCCGGGCTCGAGCGTGATGCTGTTCGTGATGAACTCGATGATCTCAGGCATCGATCTGTCCGTCGTCAGGAGATCACCTTCGGCTTTGGCGGCAGGATTCGCGGAGTCGTGCCGAACAGCTTGTTGATCGCGTCGATGCGCGTCCCGATCAGGCGGTCGAGCCGCGCCTGCGCCGCATCGGTCTCGCTCTTCAACTCCGTGGTCCGCAGGACCTCGCCGGCCGTCGGCGCGTGAATCCCGCGCCACACCATGCCTGCTACCGTGGTCACCTCCTCCCTGAGCCGCGGGTACTGGCGATAACCCATCACCGGTTCGGGCCTCGTGAGCGTGGAATCACGAAAGTGGGTGAGCTCCGTGATCGTGCTGTCCACGAGTGCCAGCGCCTGCGCCCCCTGCGCGACCCGACGTCCTCCGGAATCGAGCTGCTGTTTCAGTGCCTGGAGCTGGGTGATCAGGTCGTTCGTGTTGCCCACGATCCCGTTCACTCTCGCAGTGAGATCGCGAAGCTCGAGCCCCGTGCGCTCCTGCGCCACGACGTCCGCGGGCGGCAGGTCATAGCGCGGATCCACCTCCACGACGACCGGCTTCGAGAGCTTCCGGCCATCCACGTCGAGCGTGAGCGTGTACCGCCCGGCCTTCACCATCGGAGCCGGCGGCGTTCCGAAGCTCGCGAGCGTCACGTCGCGATCGTAGACGCGCCACGGCCCCTTGGGAGGCGGCGCTGAGTCGGGACGCGGCCGCTCCACGCCTCCTTCGGGCGGCTCGAAGCGGAGGTCCCAGGTCGTGCGGTTGAGTCCCGACTGGTTAGGCAGCTTCTTGATCGTCCGGATGACGGCGCTCGCGTCGGTCACCGTGAGCGTCACCGCCTTGGCCGAATCCTTCAGGACGTACGCGACGATCGCCCCGTACGGCGGGTTCTCGCCGGCCCAAACGCGAGAGCCGAGGTTGCCGTCGCGATTCGCGAAGTTCCAGCGGACGGCGGGGCGGACGTCGAAGAAGGTGACGTCGCTGCCTAACGCAGCCCGGATCTCCTGGAGCGGCGTGATGTCGTCGAGGACGTACAGGCCGCGGCCGTGCGTCGCGACGATGAGATCGTTGTCGCGCGGATGGATCTGGAGGTCGCGCACCGGCACCGCCGGCAGGTCGCCGCGCAGTGCGACCCAATGCACGCCGCGATCCCACGAGACCCACAACCCCAGCTCGCTCCCGAAGTACAGGAGGTCGTGCCGGCGCGGATCCTCGCGAATGACGTGGCCCCAGCCCGCTCCTTTCGGCAGATCGCCCACGATCGACTTCCAGGTGCGCCCGAAGTCGGTCGTCATGAACAGGTATGGCGCGTAGTCGTCGTCCTGGTGGTGGTCAGCCACCACGTAGGCCGTGCCGGCCGCTTCGCGCGATGCCTCGACGGTCGGGATCCAGGCGTTAGGCGCGAGGCCCGGCACGTTGCGCAAGACGTTCGCCCACGTCTTTCCGCCGTCGCGCGTGACCTGGACGTTGCCGTCGTCCGTGCCGACCCAGATCACGTTGGAGTCGAGCGGCGATGGCGCAATGCTCAGGAGCGTCGAGTGGAACTCCGCTGCCGTGTTGTCCGTGACGATCTGCCCGCCGGAGTTCTGCTGCTTTTTCGGGTCGTTCGTCGTGAGGTCCGGCGAGATCACGTCCCAGGAGCTCCCGAAATCGCGTGACCGGAAGAGCACATTGCCGCCGAAGTACACGGTGCCCGGTTGCAGCGGCGTCACCGCGATGGGCGAGTTCCAGTTGAACCGATACTTGTGCCCGAACATCATGTCGCCCACCGAGCCGACGCGGTTCGGATAGGGATAGATCGTTTTGATGTTGCCGGTGCGCGCGTCGGTGATGGTGATCATCCCACCCTGCGCGTCCGAGTACACGAGCCAGGGCTTCGCTACATCCGGCACGGTGAAGAAGCCATCGCCGTACGAGATCGGCACCCAATCCACGCGCTGCACGCCGCGCAGCGCGAAGCCCATGGCCGTGCCGCACCAGTTGCCGTTGTCCTGCAGTCCGCCGCAGATATGATACGGTCGTTCCATGTCCACGTTGACATGGTAGAACTGCGTAAACGGGAAGTTGTTCACCACGTCCCACGTGCGGCCGCCGTCGGCGCTCGTCTGCCAGCCGCCGTCGGAACCTTCGAGAATGCGGCGCGGGTTGACGGGGTCGATCCACATCGCCTGGTGGTCGCCATGCACGTCGCCGCGAAACTGCGTGAACTTCGCGCCACCATCCTCGGAGAGATACAGATTGCCGGCGAGCGCCCACACACGATTCGGGTTCTGCGGATCGACCCGGATGTCGGCGTAATAGAAGGGGCGGAAGTTGATGTTCGGGTCCTTGTTCACCATCCGCCACGATTCGCCCGCGTCATCGCTCCGCCAGAGCTCTCCTTCGTCCACCGTCTCGCTCACGACGTAGACGATGTTCGGATCGCTCGGCGCGACGGACACGCCGATGCGGTCCATCGCCTTCTTCGGCAGACCGCGGGTTTCGTTAGGCCCGCTCAGGCGCGTCCAGTGATCGCCCCCGTCTATCGACTTCCACACCGACGTGCTTCCCGCCCCCGACTCGAAGTGCCACGCCCGCCGGAGGAACGTGTACATCCCGGCGTAGATCACGTTGCTGTTGCCCGCCTCGGCGGAGATGTCGGAGCAGCCCGTCTGCGTGTCGATGAAGAGCACGCGTTTCCAGGTGCGGCCGCCGTCCGAGGTCTTGAAGACGCCGCGATCTTCGTTCGCTCCCCACTCGCGCCCGAGGGCGCAGGCGTAGACGACGTCGGCATCGCGCGCATCGATGACGAGGCGGGCGATGCGCTCGCTCTTCTCGAGGCCCATACGCGTCCAGTGCTCCCCGCCATCGACCGACTTGTAGACGCCGTCGCCGATCGAGGCGTTGTTGCGGGGATTGCCTTCACCCGTACCGGCATACACGACGTTCGGGTCCGACGGCGCGACGGCGATCGCCCCGATCGACGCGACGGACTGCCCGTCGAAGACAGGCTTGAACGTCGTCCCGCCGTTGGTGGTCTTGATGATCCCGCCGTTGGCGCCGGCCACGAAATAGGTCGAGGGATCGCCTGCAATGCCGGCGACGACCGAGACTCGGCCGGCATTGTTCGTCGGTCCGAGCGCTCGCCACGGGAGGTGGCCGAGCGCGGCGAGCTCGCGCGAGGGGGTGGGCGCGGAGGCGAGGTGTGCGGACGTCGCGGGCGCGGAGGTAGGGACCTGCGCGCGGATCGGAGGCGCGGCGGCGAGCGTAAACGAGGCGGCTAGTGCGAGGGAGCGCATTCGGCGTCGGGGTTCGTGACGCGGTGAAGCTCGCGGCACGAAGGCCAGTGCACAAGCTCGATGCGGATCGCATCGTGTCCCTCACCGCCGTCGTCCAGAGAAACGCGTGATCCTCGCCGTTGACGCTGGCGGTGCCGGCCATCTGGCCCGCGTTATTCAGATCGATGACACCCGGGACGCCGAGGTCTTGCATCCCCATGCCTGGTGTCCAAAGAAACGTCCTCGTTAGGCCACCTGCGGTTGAGCTAATGCCTATGACCCGCCCTACGTGGTCAATTGCGCGGGCCGAACTATAGGTTCCTTCGAGGGTGCCGAGGTCTTGCATGCCTTTCTCCGGTGTCCAGAGAAACGCGTGCGTCGTTTGGTCCCCCTCGAGGTCGGAGGAGCCCACTACCTGCCCAGCATTGTTGATGGCGGTAGCGAAGCTGTGACGGCCACCAAGCGTCCCGAGGTCACGCATTCCTAAGCCTGGCGCCCAGAGAAAGGCGTGGTTTGCCTGACCGGTCGAGCTCGATCCAACCACCTCGCGAAGGTTGTTGATTTCGACGGGCGACGTGGACACTCCGCCCAACGTGGGAAGTGTGACGACGCTGGCGCTGACGACGGTTCCGTGTGACGCCGTGCGGTCGGCGATCGATGGACTCGTCGGGAGCGTTGGCAGCTGGTCGCAGGCAGCGGCCACGACGAACGTCGTCAACACCACGACCCGGGCGCGCCATACGGCGTCGGGTCGGCGGACCGTTCGGATGAGATGCGGCACGGAATCCCTCTCCCGGCACTGCGTCTCGAAGAACACCCTCAGACCGGGACGCTCAGCGTTAAGGGGGAGAGCGGCGTAGCGAGGTCGAGCTAAGGCGACCGTTCGCGAGCACGCCAATCTGCTCTCCGAGTCGAGAAGGTAGGTACGCCCGAGGCGCGTCGTAGTCGGGCGGCCCCTGCGCCGCGTCGCCTTTCACCCTACGGGAGGAAGGGCGCCATCTCCCGCCAGGCCAGAGTAGGGCACAAGGTCCTTGGCAGCGCAGCCAGTCTCATGAGCAGGATCTTGGAATGGTCGACCAGCTAGGCCTCCAGCACTCCCGCTCACTGCCTCCTCTGCTGGAGCGAGCGGGCAAGCAGCTCGTCCAGCGCCGGCCGATCGAGCAGCTGCCCGCGCCTAACGACTGCCTGGATTCGTCGCAGGTTGCGAATGTCGTCGAGCGGGCTGGCGGCAAGAATACCAGATCGGCTCGCGCGCCCGCGTCGACCACACCGATCTCGCCTGACTTGCCGAGCCAGGTGCCTGCATTGAGCGTTGCGGTTCGCAGGCTTTGGAGGGCGCTGAGACCAGCGTCCGTGACGAGCGCCTCGAGCTCATCGACAAGCGAGAAGGCGGGGAACACCAGCGGTGAGCCGACATCCGTTCCCGCCAACAGCACGACGCCGGCATCCGCCATCGGGCGGATATCGCGGAGGAAGCTACGATAGAACGACGCCCAGTCGGGTTTGTTGGTCTCGATGGCCGTCAGGGCAAAGCCGGACTTCCAGCTTGCGATCAGTGAGCGAGGTACGTAGCGCATGCGGTGGTCGGCCATGCCGGACGTGTCCGCGAGAACCCGAGCGATCACGCTGTCCGGTGTCAGACGAAAACCCTTCAAAGCCACGAGCGTCGGCGTGTATGCCGTGCCGTTCCGCGCCATCGTCGCGAAGAAGACGCTCCTTTGCTCGGACGACATGGTGTCGAAGGTCGGTACCAGCGCTCCGTTCGTGACGGTCAACGGGCCGTGCTCGAGACTGGCGTACCCTGAGTCGGATGCCGTTTTGGGAGTGAGACGCGCCGGCCAGTGGCCGACCACGCGCAGGCCGCGCTCCCGCGCTCGGCGCAGAAGAGCAAACGTCGTGGCCGGCGCAGCGTCGTTGCGGATCTTCACGAAGTCGGCACGCATGACGACCATCGAATCCACGGCGCGAATCGCGTCTTCAGGACTGTCAATCGCGATTCGCTCGCCCATGTCTCGGGCAAGGGCCGTGTCCCGATTGTCCACCGCGTACTTCATCACCGCATTCAACCAGGCGGTGCGCTCGAGGACCGGGCCTGACACGAGAATCTCGGGACCGAGCAGAAGTCCCGACGCGACGCTGTCCGCCCACGCGCGAACGTTAGGGAAGTCCCCTCCCATATCGCGCACACCCGTGATGCCGTTCGCGACGTAGAGAGGAAGTGTCGAGCGTCGGGACCGGCCGATGTGAACGTGCATATCCCACAAACCGGGAATCACGAACGCGCCCCGAAGATTGTCGATGTGCACGACGCGGCTCGGCTCGCGGCCCGCGGCGACGACGCCGCTGATCGTGCCGCCTTCGATCAACACCGTCCGGTTCGAGTCGACTCGGCCCTGGCGCAGGTCGACGACGTGAACGTTCGTGATGGCCAGCGGCCGATGAGCCGGTTCAATCCCCGGCGCCGCGCCGCGGCACGCCCACACGCCCAGGCCAATGCCGCCATGACACGCCGCACGTGAGATGGCGCGCTGATGAGGGCATGGTGTCTTTGCATCATACTAGCGGCGCGAGGTGAGAGGCTCTGCGCGCACAGGCTCAGGGCCCTGAGCGACCAGGCACAACGCTGCGCGAGCGATGATCGGAGACATGGCGAGTCAGGGGCTCGTGATGGCAGCCGTCTAGACGGGTGGATGTTCGGATTCGTTGCCGGACAGCACCACCAAGCAGCGGGAAGCACCGTTAGGGCACAAGGTCCTTCGCCGCGCTCCCGCTCGCGAAATCCACAGGCAGTGAGATGTGTTCGTGCATAATCATCCACCTTTGATTCGACCGTTGGCAGCAAACGGTCGCGCGTACCCAGTATCCGACCTTCCGCCCGTCGTTCAGGGTTCCGCTTGTTCGGTGAAGCATGTATGCGGCCGCGACATCCCCGCTCACGAAGACATTCAAGTCGCGGAGCTCCACGCCGATTGCACTCGACCAGCTCTCGAACCACCTCGAGAAATTGCGCCGGATTGCTGCAGATCCGGTGATTTGAAGAGGGGGTACAAGGTCGAAATACACACTGTCGGGAGAATAGAGTGACATGAGTCGATCGATGTCCTTTGCCCGAATGGCCGCGGACCAACTGTCCAGAAGCGCTCTAACCTCCGAATGAGTCGACGCCATTGCATCCTCCCTAACGTCGATTGCCGTGATTCGTTCCGTAGGGGCGATCCCAGGCGCGCCGCATGTAGCCGTCACCGCCGGCGTTGGCCGGTTCGTCGTTTGGACCCGCGATATGCCCATCGAGGGACATCGACATGTTGTAGAGCACTGACGTAGACACTCGACCTCCTGTGGCCTCGATCCAACCTGGGAACCGAGGGTTGGCTAGGTGCTCGCCCTGCTCGAGGCGACGACGTTCGAGTTGATGGCTGATGGCTGACGGCTGATAGCTGCCCGCCTGGGCCTGAAGGTCAACGCGATCAGGAACGCGCCGAGACCGAGCCCGAACGAACCGACGTAGAGCCAGGTGTAAGTGCCTAACGCGTCGAAGATCATTCCTCCCGCCAACGGGCCCGTCGCCATTCCCAGGCTCCCCGCCATCGCCGTCCCACCGATCACCGTCCCCATCATCCGCAGTGGGAAATTCTCACGCGCGAGCACGGAGTAGAGCGGCATCACGCCGGCGTAGATGAACCCGAAGAGCGCGGCCACCGCGTAGAAGCCGCTCAGCTCGCGCACGAAGACGTAGCCAAGCGCGCCGAATGCCTGCATCAGGAGCCCACCGACGAGCACGCGCTTCGCGCCCAGCCGATCACCGAGAATGCCGAACGCGACACGGCCGCCCATGCCCGAGAGTCCTTCCACGCTATAGATGGTGACGGCGGCAATCATCGGGATCCCGCAGCCGACGGCGTAGCTGACGGTGTGAAAGATCGGCCCCGAGTGCGTGGCGCAGCAGAAGAAGTTCGTCAGCAGGAGAATGATGAACTGCGGCGACTTGATCGCCTGGCCTAACGACATCGCGTCGGGCGGTGCCGTGTCCTGGGGAGCGGCAGCGTTCGCGACCTCGAGCGCAGGCGGTCGGCGCACGAGGAATGACACCGGGATCATCAGCGACGCGGCGACGGTGGCGATGATCAGCATGGACGTCCGCCAGTCGTACCGGGACCCGAGCCACGCCGCCAGCGGGGACATGGTCATCGGCGCCATTCCCATCCCCGCGGACACCAATGACACGGCAAGGCTGCGGTGCGTGTCGAACCAACCAGTCACACAGGCCATCATCGGCGCGTAGATCGCCGCGGTCGCCCCACCAACGATCACCCCGAACAGGATCTGGAACTGAATTGGCGAAGTGGCGCGACTCGCCAGCGCGAGGCTGGCCGCCAGAAGAACCGAACCGATCAACACCACGGGGCGCGGGCCGATCCGGTCGGCGACGGTCCCCCAGGCCATGCTCGCGAGCGCCATGGCAACGAAGCCGATGGTCATGGCGCTCGAAACGCTCGTCACGGACCAGCCCGTACTCCTGGAAATGGGCAGGAGAAACACGGGGAGCGAGAACATGGCACCGATGGCCACGCAGCCGAGCAAGCCCCCGGCTCCGACGATGACCCAACGATAGGTGGAATTGCTCATCTATCCGCTCCTTCTCTGACGCGCTTGGGTAGCTACTGCAGCCTCGGCCGCTCTCACGACGCGTGCCAGGTGGCTGGCGGCGCCCTTATCAAACGTCGGCCGAGGAGGCACGGAATCGACAGAGATGGCGATATCGCTCAGGTGTAAATTGGAATACGCCTTCGATCGGGAGCCACCGTGGCGGTTTCGCAGCTGTCCGTTCAGCCTTTGTTGGAGAGTGAGAGCGTCGCCCTCCGCGACGTGGTCTGCGGTGGCGAATGCAAGCATGAGAGCACGGAGGAGTGCGCGGAGCTCACCTACCTCGTGTTCCCATACCGCGGCGTCTACGTGCGTCACCTCGGCGGCGACGACGCCGTGGCCGAAGCCAACCAGGTATTGTTCTTCAATGCCGACGAGGGCTACCGCGTGAGCCACCCTCTCGTGGGGGGCGACGCCTGTCTGTCCCTCTGGGTGACCGAGCCGGTGGTGCGCGAGCTGGCACCGAAGACGCAGCTGCGCGAGGGCGCCCCGCTCGCCTTTCGCCGGCAACGGCTGCGCATCGACGCGCGGGCACAGGTCCTTGTCGCGCTGCTACGGCACGGGCTGCGCCGGAAGGCCGTCGATACCCTGCAGGCGGAGACGCTCGTCCTCACGCTCGTCCGGCGCTCGTTAGGCGAGCGCACGTCGCACGCGGCTGGCGCCAGCGCCGGCCGGCAGAAGCTCGTGGACCGTGCCAAGCTCGCGCTCTCCACCGATCTCGGGCGCCGCTGGACGCTCGCCGAGATCGCGAGGGAGGTGGGCGTGTCGCCGGTGTATCTCACGCAGGTCTTCCAGCAGGTGGAAGCGATGCCGCTCTATCGCTATCAGCTCCACCTTCGCCTCGCGCGCGCGCTCGACCTGCTGGGCCAGTACGACGACCTCACGGCGTTAGGGCTCGATCTGGGCTTCTCCAGCCACAGCCATTTCAGCTCCGCCTTCCGGCAGGCCTACGGCCGCACGCCAGCGGAGTTCCAGCGCTCGGCCAGGCTGCGCTGAGTCGTCGCGCCG
>Ga0207681_10001543_pt1 | contig 14845 bp, 10 predicted proteins | sample KBSS53metaG_FD_184324 | JGI IMG/M metagenome (GOLD analysis project Ga0207681, IMG submission 184324) | Switchgrass rhizosphere microbial communities from Kellogg Biological Station, Michigan, USA - KBS S5-3 metaG (SPAdes) (version 2) | ecosystem: Host-associated > Plants > Roots > Rhizosphere... | reverse complement strand
CGTCAATTAATCTCCGCAGCTCGCGCCGGTTGCGGCATTTGATGATCAACTGCACGCGGTATTCGCCCTTCAATCTTGCGAGCGGCGCCGGCGCTGGCCCAAGTATGCGGGCCGCGCGCTCCGTGTTGACCCGATCAAGTTCTTTACGAAGTTCAGCCGCTTCCGATTTAACACGAGCCAGATCGCTGCCATGGACCAGCAGGGACGCTAACGCGACAAACGGCGGATAGGTATGGTTCTGACGATGGCGAATTTCTTCCTGGTAAAAGCCGTCGTAATCCTGGGCGGCCGCGTGTCGGAGCGCGTAATGATACGGGTGATAGGTTTGAATCAAAACTTTGCCGGCGCGATCGCCGCGGCCGGCGCGTCCGGCAACCTGGGTTAGCAACTGGAAAGTTCTTTCGGCTGCGCGAAAATCCGGCAGCGCCATGCCAGCGTCGACAGACACCACGCCCACGAGCGTCACATTCGGAAAGTCGTGGCCTTTAGCGAGGATTTGTGTGCCCACCAGCATATCGATCTTTCCCTCGCCGAATTCTCTCAACGATTTTTCAAACGACCCGCGGCGCGATGCTGTGTCTCGATCGATGCGTGCAATATTCAACTCCGGAAAGAGCTTTTTCAGCTGCTCTTCAATTTGCTGCGTGCCTTCGCCCACGTAGTAAATATATTTGCCCTGGCAGTTCGGGCACACCTCGGGCGCACGCTCGCGATGGTTGCAGTAGTGACAGATGATCACTTTTTCACTGCGGTGATAAGTCAACGTTACGTCGCAGTTTGGACACTGAATACTTTCGCCACACGATCTGCACAACACAAAACTCGAGTAGCCACGGCGGTTCAGCAAAACAATCGACTGCTCGCGTTTCTGATGCGTGTCGGCGATTGCGGCCAGCAGCTCATCGGAAAAGATCTTTGGCTTCTGATGACGCGTAAACACGTCGCGCATGTCAACGATTTCGGCCACGGCCATGGGCCGGTTGGCGAGCCGTCGCGGCAGCTGAAGGTATTGATACTTGCCTGAGTTCGCATTGTGAAACGACTCAAGTGACGGCGTCGCTGAACCGAGAATGACGACCGCTGCTTCTTTCTGCGCCCTAACAATCGCCGTGTCGCGGCCGTTGTAATGAGGCGAATCCTGCTGGCGATACGTCGACTCGTGTTCCTCATCGACGATCACCAGCCCAAGGTTCCTGATCGGAGCGAAGACGGCGGAGCGCGTGCCGATCACAATCGGGGCATCGCCGTTTCTTACTCGTGTCCACTCATCGAAGCGTTCACCGCGCGACAGCGACGAATGAAAGATTGCCACCCGGTCGCCGAAGTGCATTCGCAAACGACGGGAAAACACTGGCGTGAGGGCAATCTCCGGTACCAGCATCAACGCGGCGCGGCCCACGCTAAGCGCCACGCGCATGGCGCGAATGTACACTTCGGTTTTGCCGCTCCCGGTGACACCATGCAGTAAAAACGCCGCGTACTCGCGTTCACGCAACGGACGATCGAGGGCCGCCAGCACTCGATTTTGGTCCTCGCTCAAGACGTAATCCTCGGGGAGTTCGTACGGCGCATCTCCCAGCGGATCGCGTCGCATTCGTTCTTCAAAAATCTCCAGCAGGCCTCGCTTCTGCAGCGTAGTAACGGACGATGGGCCAACGCTGGCTTCGGCAAGTAACTCCGAAAACGCCAACGAGTCGTGGCGCTCGAGGGTTGCAAGAATTCGTGACTGGGCTTCGGAGACCTTAGCTGGGAGCGCAGGCATCTTGCCTGCGGTTCGTGGGGAGGATAAGTCAACCTCGACTTCTCGCCCGCCGGCTGCAGGCAGGATGCCTGCGCTCCCAGCTCTACCTGCTGCTGTTTCAGCGTCTGAACTCTGATTCGGTTGGGCCAGGCGAACGCGGCGCTGGTATTTGGCTTTAACAAACTCTGTGCTGGATCGCTGGTGAATTTCAACGAGACCCTCGCGCTCGAGCTCGTGGGCCAGCTTCGTGACGACGCTGGCTGAGCTGACGTCCTCAAGTTTCTTGGTGACGTCCCCAAGCTTTGATTCGTTCGAGCTCGAGATTAGTTGAAGTACGCGCTGTTTAGTGGTGAGACTTGAATCCGCAGGCACGCTCTCAATCTCAACTCGGCCGCGTGTCGTGATAACAATCCACTCTTCGATGGTGGGGCTGATGCCGGGAGGAAGGGCGGCTTTAATAACTTCACCCCAGGCGCCGAGGTAATAATCTGCAACCCAATGCGTCAACTGAAGTAGCTCGGGCATGACGAGCGGAACGAGGTCCAGAATTTCTTTCGCATCTTTGACGCTCGCTTCATCGAGGCTCGTGCCCGGTCGCAGTTCACGGAGCAGGCCTACGATGTAGCCAGTTACCAGCTTGCGACCAAGTGGAACCACGATGCGCGAGCCGGTTTGCGCGACGCGACCAAGCGAGCCCGGCAGGCGATAGATGAAGGTCGAGGAAACGTGCAGCGGCACCGCAACTTCAGCGAACATAGGCAGGCCCGAGTTAGCCGATTCGATTGCAGTTGTTTGATTGCTGTTTGACGAATCGTTGCAGGTAGATTCGATGCGCGGTTCCACGGTGAGAAGGTAGCACGAAAAGATAATAAGCCGCGGCTTAACGCGGATTACACGAATCTGAAAACGGCTTCTAAAGTGATGAAGACTTTCTGATCTGATCCGCGCTTACCCGCGTAAATCCGCGGCCAATTCTTATCCCTCTTGGCGTCTTGGCGGTCTAACTGGTTTACGATTTTCTGGTCGCGTCGAGATAGTCGCGCACTTTTTTCAGGTCTTCCCAGGTCTCTTTTTTCTTCGACGGGTCGCGTAGCAGGTAAGCGGGATGGAAGGTAGGCATCACTTTCACGCCGTGATAGTCCTGAAAATTCCCGCGGACTTTCGTTATCCCCTGTTTGAGGTCCAAAAGGTTTCGCATCGCCGTGTTTCCCAAAACGACAATCACCTCGGGTTGAACTGCGGCGATTTCGCGCAGCAGGAATGGCTTGCACATCGCAGCTTCTTCAGGCGTGGGAGGACGATTGCCAGGCGGCCGGCAGCGATTAACGTTTCCGATTAAAACTTCCTCACGCTTCAGGCCAATCGCTTCAATGATCTTAGTGAGCAGTTGCCCGGCACGCCCGACAAAAGGCCGCGCCTGAATATCCTCATCGGCGCCCGGTGCTTCGCCGACGAACATAAGCCGCGCTTTCCGATTGCCGTCAGTGTGGACGATGTTGGTTCGCCGCTCATAGAGCGGGCAGCGAGTGCAATCGCCGATGTCCGCCCAAATTTGTTCGAAAGTTTCTGAAGACTTTTGAATTTGGATCGCCTGTGGGGTTAAGTCGTCGAATAACGCGGAAGAGACCTTAGAACCAGCGGACCTGGAAGCAGGGGGAACAGCAGCAGCCGTACTCAATGGAGGCTGAGGCGTCGTAACACTTGCCACCATCGCCTCGTTTGGGTGAATCTTTTCGACGCCATCCACCCCGAGCTCTTTCAGATAGGCCATCTGCTCGCGAGCCTCGCTGAGGAGCGATAGAAATTCGTCGAGCTGTGCTTCGGTTTGCATGTAGTTAATAAGTAGCCTAAGTCGATTTCTGAGCAACGCTCTGGCTCAAGGTGGAAGACTCGGCATCTGCCCGTAGCCCAACCACTTCGTCCAAAATTACATTCGCCAACTGTGTTTTCGGCATCATGCTTACATGAACGGGTGAGGTCCGGCGACTGATGATAGTTGCCTCGTTTGTAAGCGAGTCGAACCCCGCGCCTGGTTTCGTGATGTCGTTAGCGACAATTGCATCGAGCCGCTTCTTCGTTAGTTTTGCCTGAGCGTTCTCCAGCACATCTTCACTTTCGGCTGCGAACCCTATGATCAAAAGTCCCGGATGCCTTGCTTCAGCGACTGCCGCAAGGATATCGGGCGTGCGCTCCAAGTCGAGCGATAAAGAGCTTTCGGTTTTCTTAATTTTTTGAGGCGAAGGATCTACGGGTCGATAATCGGCAACGGCTGCGGTGCCAATGAAGATCGACGCGTCAGCAAGTTTACCCATGACCGCTTTGTGCATTTCATCCGCGGAATTGACGCGAATGAGCGACGCATCATCCGGCGAAGGCACGCTCGTGGCCCCGGCGATGATCGTCACGAGTGCGCCGCGATTCCTGGCCGCTTCGGCAATCGCAAATCCCATGCGCCCTGAAGAGTTGTTGGAGATGAAACGCACGGGGTCAATCGCTTCCCGCGTCGCGCCTACCGTAATCAACAAATGTTCGCCGGCTAAATCGCGCGCGGCTTGTTCCGCGTTTTGGAGAATATCCAACGCCGCGGCGACGATTTTTTCCGGCTCGCTCAATCGTCCCGGGCCAATCGTGCCACACGCCATCTCGCCCTCGTCCGGTTCGAGGATATGAACGCCATCCGATCGCAATTTGTGCAAATTTCGCTGGGTAGCTGGATGATGCCACATCGTCGGGTTCATGGCCGGAGCGATTAAGACGGGGGCTGTGCAGGCCAGGTAAGTTGAAGTTAGAAAATCGTCGGCAATGCCGTTGGCAAGCTTGCCGATTATGTTTGCCGTCGCTGGAGCTATGAGAAACAGATCGACAGTTTGCGAGAAGGTGATGTGAGCGATGGGATCGGGATTGTCGGGAGCGTAGTCGTCGACGATCACGTGTGAACCGGAAAGCGCTCGAAAGGTGAGAGGCTGCACAAATTCGCAGGCCCGTTTGGTCATCCCAACTCGGACCGAACAGCCGGCGCGCTGAAGTCCGCGTAAAACCTCGGCTGCCTTGTAAGCGGCAATGCCGCCGCTAATGCCCAGGGCGACCTTCTTTGTGTTAGGGCTGTCAGTCAAAAGGGAAGGCTCCGGTCGGGGCTGACTTACATGAAATTAAAGATCAATGTAACATTGCTGAAATGACGGTGCAACGGAGGTCTACTTAAAGCTTGTTACAATCTGGCACGTTCCTTCCAAGTTTCCAACTCAAGCTAAGAGGGTCAAACCCATGAGCGACAATCGTCTCGTTCGTTTAGCGATTATTGTAGCCCTCGTTCTGTCTGCGGTCGCGTCAGCCCTGGGCCAAACTTCAAAGAACGACGACCAGTTTGGACCGGTGGTTCGCGCCTACCTCGGATATCTGCGCAACGAGCAGGAAGTGGTGGACGATCGGGCCAGCCGCCACGAGGTAAACGTCGCTTATTATCGCCGCAATTCCAACCGCATTAGGGCGCTGCGACAGATGGCCCTTCAGATTGCGCGGGATACGCAGAACGACTACCTGCCAGAGCTGGAGGCAGTGGCCAGCGACGAGTCTGGAGTCTTATTTGACCGTCCGCCGCGCTTTCAAGCATTGAAGGTTGGCGAAGTGGTCCAGACCACCTTCAGGTATTTAGGCATGGTTCGGAGTGGCGACACTTTCTATATCTTTGCCCGACTTGACCCTTATGAGCAGGCAGAGATGATGCAAAAAGTCAGTCTGCCTGAAAATGCCACGGGATCTGCGGTATCAAATCCGGTATCCGGCACGCGAGTGACAAGCCGGGCCAGACGCGTAACAATCCCTTGAGAAGATCCGAGTTGGTTCACTTTCCTGAGCGTTTGCGACCAGGTTCAAGCTGAATTCAGCATCGCCTCGATAACTCTAGACCCGAGCTTCTCCCTGTCTGCCTGTCAAACCAAATCGATGCCAGCCGCCTCGGTCTCAGCCAGGGCTGCGAAGGCAGAAAAGTGTGGACTGGCAATGGTCGGTATGGTAAATTCACCGCCGACCGAAAAAAGCACAGTTTTGTGGCAAAGTTGGGCAAAAGTCTGTTGACAGACTACCTACGTTCATGTAATAACTGCCCCGTGTTTTAGGCTCTGCAGCCGGCGGTCAGGTCTCGGACGTTGATTTTTTGGTTAGGGGCGGATGGCAGTTGCGCCTCACTCATTTTAGCCGTTGTTGCACGCAATCAAGAATTTGTTCACAAATACGGGAGGAAAGTTAATGATTAGCAAAACTTGGAGCCGCAAACCAATAGCGGCCTTGGTGGCAGTTGCCATTTTGAGTGTTTACTCGATGGTAGTTTTGGCGTCGCCTGCAGCAAAGGCCCCATCGGGCGAGTTGTCGATCGCCGGTCAGGTTACAGTAAATGGCGAGTTAGCGGTCTCCGGTGGCACAGTGTTTTCGGAAAGCGTCATCAATACCGCGGAGCGGAGCGTCGCGACTGTGAATCTCAGCAAGTTGGGTCGGCTGCAATTGATGCCGAGCTCAAACTTGAAGTTGAGCTTTACAGACAAGACCATCAACGGACTGCTCGATAACGGCACCGCGCACGTCTCAACGCTGGCGGGAACTGCGGTCAACTTCACCACGAAGGATGGAGTTGTAACAGTCGACGGCAGCCAGGCGACCTCGTTCACGGTGAACGTTGTCAAGGGCATCACTTCCATCACAACACATTCAGGCGTGGCGCAGTTGCATGTTGGCAGCACCGTCAAGCAGGTTGCCGCTGGTGAGAGTGCTTCCGCTGGAACGCCGAATCCGAAAGACGATCCGGGCGACGACGACGACAAAATGAGCGGTGGCGAATTGGCCGCTCTGATTTTGCTTGGCGCCGGCGCGGCTGCGGGAATCATCTATGCAGCCATGCACAATAACGACTTGAACTTCGGCGGCACGGCAATAGTCATCAGCCCAGCGAAGTAACTGTCGATTTGCTGCGCCGAACAAATACTGCAGCGCCGGCCCTAGCGCGCCGCAGTCAGATTATGCGAAACCTTGCGGGTCACGCGACAACTGTCGCGCTTGACCCGCAAGTTTTTGCACGTACAAGCTCTCCTTTCTAAATTCTTAGGTAATCCTTAATGCAGATTGCGGTGATTGGCACTGGTTACGTCGGTCTGGTTACCGGCGCCTGTTTTGCTGAATTCGGTGTCGACGTTACGTGCGTTGATAAAGATGCGGACAAGATTGCGCGTCTCAATGCAGGCGAGATGCCGATCTATGAGCCAGGCCTCGAGCAAATAGTAAGCAAGAACGTACAAGCAGGGCGTCTTCGTTTCACTACCGACCTGAAGCAGGCTGTCGAGCAGGCGCTGGTGATTTTTTTGGCGGTTGGCACGCCGCCCAAAGAAGATGGTTCAGCCGATCTAAGCTTCGTTGAGTCGGCCGCACGCTCAATTGCGGGGCACATGAATGGTTACAAGGTGATCGTAACCAAGTCTACAGTTCCCATTGGCACCGGCGAGCGCCTCAGAAAGCTAATCGGAGAGAACTTGAAGACGCGGCTGAATTTTGGCATCGTCTCTAATCCCGAGTTTTTGCGTGAAGGCGCCGCCATCAATGATTTCATGCGACCCGATCGCGTAGTCATTGGCAGCCGCGATGAAGAAGCGATTGCGATCATGCGCGATCTCTATCGGCCGCTTTACCTGATTGAGGCGCCATTCGTTTTGACCTCGCTCGAGGCGGCCGAACTCGCCAAGTATGCCGCTAACGCTTTCCTGGCCACGAAAATATCTTTCATCAACGAAGTTGCCAACCTCTGCGAAAGCATCGGTTGTGACGTGCACGACGTAGCACGGGCCATCGGCATGGACCGCCGAATTGGCAGCAAGTTCCTTCACCCTGGTCCGGGGTTTGGTGGCTCGTGTTTTCCGAAGGATACGCGGGCGCTTGCTTCCGTAGCTCGGGAGTTTGGACGCGAGTCAACCATCGTTGACGCCGTAATCGAAGTGAATCGTCGCCAACGTGAAGCAATGGTGCCGAAGATCGAGAAACTCGTCGGAAGTCTCCAGGGGAAAACGATCGCCGTTCTCGGTTTGGCGTTTAAGCCGGAAACAGATGACATGCGCGAAGCCCCGGCAATAGATATCGTGCAGGCTCTCGTGGAGCGCGGCGCAACGGTACGCGCTTACGATCCGGTAGCCATGACCGAGGCAGCCAAGGTTTTGCCGCAAGTGACTTACGCGGCTGATGAGTATGAAGCGGTGTCTGGCGCCGATGCCCTGGTGTTTGTAACTGAATGGAACCAGTTTCGCGCTCTCGACATGGCGCGAGTGCGCGATTTGATGAGATCGCCGAGGATTGCGGATTTGCGAAATATTTACGACCCGGCGGACATGCGAGAACTCGGCTTTGAATACGTTGGCGTGGGACGTTAGCTGAACAAGTTGTGTCTGAGGCTGGTGAACACCCAGATTTATTTTTTATGTCTCTAAGTGGAATTGCACTGGTAACCGGCGGCGCGGGTTTCATCGGCTCGCACATCGCTTCCGCGCTCGCGGCTTCCGGCGCACGGCTGCGGATAATCGACGATTTATCAACCGGGTATCGCGAAAACCTCGCAGAGATCAAAGCTGACTTCGACTTCGTTCACGGCAGCCTCGCAGACGAGAACACCCTGCTCCGGGCACTCGAAGATGTTGAGCTGGTCTTCCACGAAGCTGCGATTCCTTCAGTGCCGCGTTCGGTAGAAAATCCCCGGCAGACTCACGTCGCCAGTGTCGAATCAACCTTCAATCTTCTTCTGGCCGCGCGCGACAAAAAGGTAAGGCGCATCGTTTATGCGGCCTCTAGCTCAGCCTATGGGGATCAGCCGACGCTGCCAAAAGTTGAAAGCATGTTGCCCGAGCCGCTCTCTCCCTATGCCGTCGCCAAACTGGTGGGGGAACATTACTGCCAGGTTTTCACGCGCGTCTACGGCCTGGAGACAGTCTCGCTGAGATACTTCAACGTATTCGGTCCACGACAAGACCCGAGCTCGCAATACTCCGGGGTAATATCGCGATTCATCAGCGCCTTGCTTAGCGGCGAGCGCCCGGTAATCTATGGCGATGGAGAACAGTCGCGGGATTTTACCTATATCGACAACGTCGTCGACGCGAATCTGAAAGCTTCAGAAAGCGCGGGCGCGGTTGGTCAAGTCATCAACATAGCAAACGGCGAGCGGATTTCACTCAATCACCTCTTGGATGAGTTGAAAGAATTGACGGGGAAGGCTGATGTGGTTGCAGACTACAAAGAGCCCCGCGCCGGAGATGTGAAGCACAGTCTGGCGGATATTTCTCGCGCTCGTAATCTGTTGGGCTTTGAGCCGAAAGTTGACCTTCGCTCCGGACTGAGACAGACGATCGACTGGTGGAGCAACAGCCGGTTCGCGAGTGAAAAATGACGAGTAATGAGCTAGTAGTTCAGAGTTCAAGCTTTAGCTTGTGTTTTTGTCGCACAGCCACAACCTAAAGGTTGAACTCTGAACTACTTGGATGGGACCAAACCAGGATCTAAGTTTACCTCACGCGTTTGAGCTCAAAGAATTTCCCTCAACCAGCTTTCGCAGGCTGTCTCCGAAAGGCGCGCGCGCCACTCCCTTGTCGGTAATAATCGCAGTGATCAGATCGTTCGGTGTTACATCAAACGCAGGGTTTTGCACGCCCACGCCGTCCGGGGCCAGTTGATGTTCTTTGATATGCGTAACTTCTTTTCGGTCGCGCTCTTCGATGGGAATCTCTTCGCCAGTCTTTAATGAAAGATCGAGCGTCGAGATGGGGGCGGCAACGTAGAACGGAATGTTGTGTTCGCGCGCCAGCACCGCGACCATGTAGGTGCCGATCTTATTTGCGGCGTCGCCATTGGCGGCGATGCGATCGGCGCCGACTACCACCGCGTTAACTTTGCCGCTCTTCATTACGTGACCCGCCATATTGTCAGTGATGACAGTCACGGGGATGTTGTCCTTCGCCAGTTCCCAGGCGGTCAGGCGCAGCCCCTGGAGAAACGGCCGCGTTTCGTCCGCAATTACGGCGATGTGTTTGCCTGAGTCTATCGCACCTCGAACCACACCGAGCGCGGTGCCGTAGTCTCCCGCCGTGGCCAACGCTCCCGCGTTGCAATGCGTCAGCACGGTGTCGCCATCCGAGAGCAACTCAGCGCCAAAGCGGCCGAGAGCGCGATTCGCTTCGATGTCCTCGCGAAAAATATTTTGCGCTTCTTCCACCAGCTTGTCTTTGATGTGTTGCGGGTCTTTAGTCTCCGCCTTGAACTTCCGAAACGCCGTCCGCATCCGCTCGATCGCCCAGAACAGATTGACTGCCGTGGGGCGCGTCGCCGACATAACCTGACACATGTAATCGAAATCGTCTTCCAGGTCCGCGACCGACGTGCCGACTGATTGACTGGCGCCCAACGCCAGGCCCATCGCCGCCGATACGCCAATGGCCGGAGCGCCGCGCACGACCATCTTCTTGATTGCTTCAGCGACCTCTTCGTAGGACCGCAACATCAGGTACTTCTCTTCGGTCGGCAGCAGTCGCTGGTCCAGCATGCGAACGCCTTCGTCCGTCCATTCGATTGTTTTGATCATATTGTTTGAGCGATTCTTTCGTTGGTTGAAGTGCGATGAATACTAACATGCGAGGCAGCGAGGCCAGTACCAGCGCATGGATGTGGGGCGGTAGCCCGACCGTAAGGGAGGGCTTAGATTGCGCAATTGATACGCCCTCCCTCACGGTCGGGCTACCGCCCCGTTTTCGGGTAATGCGTTTATTTGACACTCGGAAAATCGCGTGGTAGTGTCCGCCTAAATCAGACTGTTCTTTGTACTCAAAAGCATCCAGGTGCCCCACGGGCGTGGGGAGAATAGGGAAGCGGGTGAAATTCCCGCGCGGTCGCGCCACTGTGATGAGCCTTCGCCGGAACAAGCGAAGTCTCGAAGCCAGGAGACCTGCCTGAGAAGCTTTGCAGCTTTTGAACGCTCGCGGAAAGGCGTTCAGGCCGCTCGGATTTCGAAGTCAACTTTGAGCCCGCCGCCCGCCTGATTCGCCTGTCGCGTTTGCGATGGAACCGATCGGCGGGATTCTTGTTTAGAGCGAACCATTCATTTTTGAGGCGAGGACTGGCGGCGTTTGCCATGGGCGTCGCTTTACTTTCGCTTACCTGCGCGCGTACGCGTTACGCGCCTGACCCAAGCGCCGATTCCTATCAAACAACTGACGAAGCTGGGCGAACAATCACCTTGCCCGTGAAGGTGACGCGATTTGTTTCGCTCGCTCCGAACCTGACGGAAATAGTCTTCGCTATCGGCGCCGGCGAGGGGCTGGTCGGCAGGACCACCTACTGCAACTATCCCGCCGAAGCGCTGAAGGTCGAAGCGGTCGGCGACACGCTCAAGCCGAGCATCGAACGAATCATCGCACTCCGTCCGCAAGTTGTTTTCGTATCCACCGCTTCGCAGCTCGAAGCATTCACGAGTGAGTTGGAGGCGCATCACATCGCGGTTTACGTTACCGACTCTCACGATCTCGAGGGCGTGTTTCGATCTGTTTCGAAGTTGGCGGACGTCCTGGGCAAACGATCGCAAGCCGATCAGTTGCTAAAACAACTGCGAGATCGGGTCGCAATCGTTGCTGAGAAAGTTAAAGGACGACCGGTCGTGCGCGTCTTCTATCAGGTTTCAGACGAGCCGCTCTACACGATCGGACGCGACGCTTTTCTTACCGACCTGATCAAACGGGCCGGCGGCGTTTCCGTAACCGCCGACGTGCCGGGCGCCTGGCCCAAGTACAGCGCCGAGTCAGCCCTGGCCGCGAATCCGGACGCGATTGTGTTGCCAACTGGCGGCTCGATGGGCCAGGCGAATTCAAATGTGGCGAGTGCGTTATCGGGTTCCCCGGCAGCCAGGAATGGTCGGGTATACAAGATCAACGACGATCATCTGTCGCGGCCTGGCCCACGCTCGGTCGAGGGGTTGGAAGAGTTAGCGCGGGCTCTGCACCCGGCAGCGTTTTGAAATGGTGACTGTGATTCCGAAGAAGACCATGTCGTGGGGAAGCCACGTGACGGCAGGCAAGACGTTCGCGATTTGCGGCGCTCTGTTTGGTCTGCTTGTGCTCGTCATCCTCTTGATGTCCTTGCTGGGTAGCGAAAAATTACCGGCGCAAGCGTCCGTTTGCGCTTTGCTAACTTTGGGAAAGCGTGGTTGCGACCTGACGCCGGATCAGTCAGCAATACTTCTGGACATTCGCTTGCCGCGCATTCTGCTCGGCGCCGCGGTCGGCGGATCGCTGGCCGTGGCTGGCGCGAGTTACCAGTCGCTGTTGCGGAATCCTTTGGCCGAACCTTACCTGCTGGGAATTTCAAACGGCGCGGCAGTGGGAACCATGATTGCGCTCGTTTTCATGGGCGCGCATGAATGGAGCCGGCCCCTCATGGCTTTCTCCGGCGCCCTGATCGCGACCCTCCTGGTCTACCGGCTGGCCCAGGGCCGGACCGGCGCCACTCCTGAGCGACTAATCCTCGCTGGGGTGATCGTCACCACATTCTTATCTTCCGCTATTGTGTTTGTGACGACATTAATGGACGCGACGCGAATTAGATCCTTCACCTTCTGGTTGCTGGGCGACTTGTCGGGGACGACGGCGAAATTGCTCTGGCTCGCGCTCTTCATCGCCGTGGCCGGCACCATTGTTCTCGCCGCTCATGCGCGCTCGTTGAATTTATTAATGCTCGGTGAACGCGACGCGTTCGATCTGGGGGTTGAAGTTTCGCGCGTCAGGTTAGTGGTTTTCATCGTGGCTAGTTTGCTGGTGGGCAGTTCGGTTGCTTCGAGCGGGTCAGTGGGATACGTGGGTCTGGTTGTGCCGCACCTGGTGCGGCTCTCACTTGGCAGTGACAACCGAATCACCGTGCCCGCCGCTGCGATATGCGGAGCGATTTTTGTCGTCGTCGCCGATACTTTGGCGCGCACGATCATCGCGCCGCGGGAGTTGCCGGTGGGCGCGATCACAGCGCTAATCGGCGCGCCGCTGTTTGTTTACCTGCTAAGACGACATTAAGTATTTTGGAGTGCGGTGACCTGTCACCGCTTTGGTCCGGGGCGGCCTGACGCCCCCGGCTTCAATTGACTCCGGTTCACATGGCCGCGACAGGTCGCGACCGACTAAAAGCGGTGACAGGTCACCGCACTCCAAATCGAATGCTGGAAGCGACGAACGTCACAGTTAAATACGGCGCCAGGACGGCGGTTTCCGGCGTGTCGCTGTCGCTTGCGCCGCGTGAAGTGACGACCATCATTGGACCAAACGGCGCTGGGAAGTCGACCATGCTGCGCACGCTGAACGGCGGCATCGCGCCCGTTGACGGCCAAATCACGCTCGACGGTCGAAGCCTTAACTCCTATTCGCGCCGGGCGATTGCAAAGCGAATCGCAGTCGTGGCCCAGGAAGCCGACCTGCGTTTCCCGGTCACTGTTTTTGAATTTGTTTTAGGGGGACGTTACGCCTGGGCCAGCTCCACCGGCTGGGGCTGGGAAACTTCGCACGACGTCGAGGTCGCCCGCCAGGTCTTAAAGGAAACGCAGCTGGAGGAATTGAGCGACCGGCTGATGACGGAACTCTCCGGAGGTGAACGTCAACGCGCCGTGCTGGCGCGCGCGCTGGCAACCGAGGCAGGCATCTTGTTGCTCGACGAACCAACCGCAAATCTCGATCTGGAGCATCAGGCAATGATTCTTTCGCTGGTGAGAAAGCGTTGTGACAGTCATGGAACCTCGGCTTTGGTGGTCACTCACGACATCAACCTGGCGGCTGAATTTTCGAATCACGTGTTGCTGATGAAAGAGGGAAGAAGCATTGCGGTCGGCTCGCCGGACGAAGTGTTGACGCCGAGTTTGCTGAAGCAGGTTTTTGCCGTCGACGTGCTTGTCGATACACACCCGGTTTCAGGCGTGCCTCGAATCACGCCGGTGCACGAAGCGTTTCGGTGAACTTTGCACGAAGCATGCTTAACATCAGAACCGGGAGCGGTAGCGACCGGCCAAATACGCTTCTTTGGTAATACGGGTTTTGGAGTTGACTCCTTAGCCGGTCGCTACGGCTCCCGGTTCTGAATTTGTGTCATTACGTTTGAATGTAACGCCGGAGCAGGAGTGCGCCGGCAATCTGTCAACCATGAACGACTAAGAGGGAAGACGGTGCAACGCCGTCACTGCCCGCGCAACTGTAAGCGGTAACGATGCCTGTTTGTAAGCCACTGGACGCGCTCGTCTGGGAAGGCTAGGGCACTCGGCGATTTCCATGCAGAAGCCGACCGTCAGGGAGGGTCGGTTGGTTTGTGAAATGGCCCTTCCTCACGGTTGGGCTTCGCAAGGGAATCAGAGCCGCAAGTCAGGAAACCTCTCGGCCGTCAGTTTCAGCTCGCACTGCGACGGGCAGGAGAAGCTAAAGATGATTAAGAAAAACAGTCGCGTCCATATTTATCGGAACAAGAACTTATGGAGCTACTCGGCAAACGCTTTTGCCCTTAGCGCCATGTTGCTGGTGATTTCAGTCATTGGTTTCGGGCAAACGCCGGCGGCGGCACTTCACGGCGAGGTAGTCGATGAGAACGACGCCAGGATTAGCGGCGCTCACGTTCATATGCGTTCGCGAACCGGCGAACAACGCAGCACTACTTCCGACGAGAAAGGCGTCTTTGAGTTTCACAACCTGCCGCCGGGCGAATATCTGATTGAAGCAAAGAAGGATGGCTTCGCCACACTTGCGTCGGACGAAATTCTTATCGAACGAGGGAAGACGCGGTATCTGGAGTTGAAGTTAAAAGTTGCTGCTGTCAGCGAGAACATCGTCGTCACCGCATCCGGGACGGCTCAGCGTGCCGATGAAGTTTCTAAAGTTGTCACCTTGCTTGAGGCACAACACGTCGATGAGAAACGTGAACTTGGCTTACCGGAGGCGTTGCGGGGCATCCCCGGCGTGCGCGTTCAGCAACAAGGTTCTCCGGGGGCGTTGACGACCATCCGGCTGCGCGGGCAGCGGCCCTTCGACACGGCCATCCTGCTGGACGGACTACGCGTGCGCGACGCTTCAG
>Ga0207681_10001537_pt1 | contig 14873 bp, 10 predicted proteins | sample KBSS53metaG_FD_184324 | JGI IMG/M metagenome (GOLD analysis project Ga0207681, IMG submission 184324) | Switchgrass rhizosphere microbial communities from Kellogg Biological Station, Michigan, USA - KBS S5-3 metaG (SPAdes) (version 2) | ecosystem: Host-associated > Plants > Roots > Rhizosphere... | reverse complement strand
CGGGGTTTGAGCACGCCGACACCTCCGTGGTGGCAGCGGTCCCGATCTACGGCCGCTACGACTGGTTCACCACGAAGGGGGACGGCCGACGCGAGTTCGTCGGACTGCTGCAGCGGATGGTGGTCATGAAACCATTCAGGGCCAATCTGCAGACGTATCTGGACGCGTCACCGATCACGAAGGTCCGGCCCGACGCCCCTCCGTTCTTCATCCTGCACGGCAGGGACGACTCGATCATTCCCGTTGGCGAGGGCCGCGAGTTCGCGGCGGCATTGGAGGAGAAGTCCGATGCGCCGGTCGCCTACGCCGAGATTCCCCACGCTCAGCACGCGTTCGACTTCTTCGGCTCTCCGCACGGCGACTTCACCGCCATCGCCGTCGGGCACTTCCTCGACTGGGTCAAGGCGAAGCGGGCACCCGCAGAGACGTCGGGCCCGGCGGACCCGCAAGCCATGCCTGAGGAAGAACTCTCCTGAAGTAGATTCCAGCGATCTTGCTGTGAATCCCACTAATCTGTTAGCCGACTGCATCGGCATGGGGCGATTTGGGGGCGCGGTGGGCCGCACGGACTCTAGCGAGAAGCGGGCATCGCTTCAGCTCGCGGAGACGATTGATCTTGCACCGAATTCGGGCTCCGCCAACTACCCGCCCAACTATCCTCCTGGCCAACCACCCGGCTATCCTCCTGGCCAACCACCCGGCTATCCTCCTGGCCAACCACCCAGCTATCCGGCCATTCCGCCGCAGGGTCGACCCGCCTACCCACCGCCACAACCCTTTCCGGGCGCGCCCGGGTACACCGTGCCGAATCCGTATGCCCCACCGACCGCAGGCGGGCCGACCGGTGGTCCGCCATGGGGCGGGCCACCTCCACCGCCTCCATGGGGCGGGCCACCTCCACCGCCTCCAGGGGGAGGCGGCGGCGGTCGCCTCTGGCTCATCGTCGGCGCCATCGCCTTGGTCGTCGTCCTCGTCGGCGTTGGCATCTGGGCCGTCGTGAGAGACGACGGTTCATCCAAGCCTCTTGCCACGGCTACCTCGACGCCGAGCAGCACGACGACCACTTCCCGCAGGACGTCGACCACGCCGCGAACGACGACCTCGTCGCCGCGACCCACTAGCGGAAGCGCCTCCGACCAAGCGCATCTGATCGCGTTGCTGCCCAAGGGCATCGACCCCAACTCGTGCAAGCCGATTGATCTCAAGGGGACGTTGGCACGGGTGCAGTGCGATGGCTCGATACCCACTGGCGCAATCGCTGGGATCTTCGCGTTGTTCGTCAGCCAGTCTTCAATGGACGGCGGCTTCGACGGCACCGTCGCGGGCGCCGACCTGATGAACTGTCCCAACGGCGACACGTCGCCGAGTACGTGGAGCTACTCGAGGGATCCGAACACTCCTGCGGGACGAATCGCGTGCAGCACCTACAAGGGCGAACCCGAGCTCACCTGGACGAAGAATCGGGACCTGATCATGAGCTACGTCCAAGGCGGCCACGATCCCAAGGCGCTGTACGACTGGTGGTTCGAGAACGGCTAGCTGGCACTCTACTGGGCCATCGCGCCTGCGATTACCGTCAACTCGTCGGAAAGCCCAGCAGCCCTGCGTATTTCGATGAATGACTCGATCATCGCGTCGGTGAGCTCGTGCGGGTCGGCCAATGTCGCGCCGTCGGAGAGCACCGAGATGTTGAGCTGGTCGACGTAGCTCCACACGGTGATGTTCAGTCCGCTGCCCGTGGTGAGCGGGCCCACCGAATAGATCTCGGTGACCAGCGCACCACCGACACGACCGTGCTCACGCGGCCCCGGCACGTTGGAAATGGGCAGGTTCAGCACCTTGTTCTGACCATCCTTGGTGGCCAGCCATCGGAACAGCGCCTCGGCGGGGGCCGGCGGGAAGTACGCCGACCAAAGGCTGACCAGCTCCGGCCCAATCAGGTTGTGGGTCTCCTTGGCCTCTGCGGCGGCATCGTGCACGGCCTTCACGCGTTCCAGCGGATCGTCGAGCTCGATCGGCACGACCATCATCACGCCAGTGAAGTAGTTTCCCGAGATCCGATCTCGGGAAAAATCGAAACTCACTGGGACAGAAGCCAATAGCGGGTGGTCGGCATGGCCATCGTACTTGAGGCACAGTTGCCGCAGTGCTCCCGACGAGATCGCGAGCACCATGTCATTGATCGTGACGCCGAGCAACTTGGCCGTCTCCTTGACGTCGGCCAGCGCAAGCGTCGCGGTCGCGAACCTGCGCGTCCCGTCGACCATGTGGTTCATGAAGCTTGGCGGCGGCGTGAAGGGGCGGGTCAGCTCGGGAGACAGCTTCTTGCTGCTCTTCCGCACATTGCTGATACCTCTCGCCGTGTAACGCACGACGCCGGGAAACCGGCCGATCTGACGGAGGTGATCGCCAAACGCGGTGCGTACCAACTCCGATCGCGTGGGCGCAGGGTCCGTCGCGTAGGTGTCGCGGTCGGCCGGGCCGGCCTGAAGATCCATGCCGCGGGCCATCAGGTTGGCCGATGCGACGCCGTCGGCCAATGCATGGTGAATCTTGCCGAGCACCGCGATCCTGCCGTTGGCGAGACCCTCGATGAAGTACATCTCCCACAGCGGCTTGGTGCGGTCGAGCGGCGTGCTCGCGATCTTGCCGACCGCGTCGTCCAGCTCGCGGCGGCCGCCTGGGGCATCGACCCGGTACGAGCGGATGTGGTAGTCGAGATCGACCTCGCAGTTTTCTCGCCACATCGGGTGATGAAACTTGAACGGGATGTCGACGAGTTCGTAACGGAAGGGATCCAGCTTGTAGAGCCTGCCGTGGATGACCTGTCGAAACTCGTCGATGCCGAAGTTCCTGCCGCCGAGATCGTCCAGTGCAATCACCGCGAGCTTCAGGGTGTGCATGTGGACGGTCGGTGCCTCGCTGTAGAGCAGCACCGCGTCCCAGCCACTGAGCCTCTTCAAGCCCCACCTCTCCGCTGACGAGCGCTTGCGCGAGGAACATACGCCCGAGCGAGCCAAATGCTCCAGTGGTGGCTATATAACCCGCTGCGAGCCGACCAGCGTCCGGTTTCGACGAATCTGGTTGAGGAACAAGCCGATTGCGGTGGCCGTCGAACCCGTGCGGGCGCCGTCGGTCATGTCGAAGGCGTGGCCCGCCCCTGGTAGTTCGGCATAGCCGACCGGCGACCTCGACACGTTGCGGAGCTTCTCGACGAAGTCCCTCGCCTGCTGAACGGGTATCACCGTATCGCCGCCGCCGTGTACGACGAGGAAGGGCGGTGCGTTGTCGTGAACTCGAGCGATCGGCGAGGCCTTGCGGAAGATCTCCGGATGTCTGGCGATCTTCCGCTTCACCACGACGCGCTCGAGGAAGTCGACGAAGCGTGCCCGCTCTACCGTCGACCGGTCCTCCCAGTCGTACCTGCCGTAGATGCCGACGACGGCGTCGACCGACGTGTCCGAACCCTCCGGCAGATCAGCCTGGTACTCGGGGTCGTTGGCGGTGAGACCGGCGAGCGCAGCCAGGTGCCCACCGGCCGACGTACCCGCGATCGCCACGAAGTTCCTGTCGCCGCCGAACTTGTCGACGTTGGCACGGGCCCACGCGATCGCCGTCTTGACGTCGGTAATGTGCTGCGGCCAAGGATGATTGGGCGCCACCCGGTAGTCGATCGACAGGCACACCCAGCCAAGCTCGGCGAGGTGCGACATCAATGCGTAGCCCTGCAGGATCCGGCTGCCGTGCACCCAAGCACCGCCGGGCACGAAGAGCAGCACCGGGGCCGGCTGCGCGGGGAGTTCCTTGGGACGCCACACGTCGAGCAACTGGGACGGGCTGTCACCGTATCGCACCGACGTCCGATGAACGTTCTTGCGGTGTTCGAGCGCCTTCCACACCGGAGGAACCGATTCGGGGGCAGGCCATACGATGTCGAGAGCGTCGGGGGCCACGACGTCGCGCAGCGCGGTCTGCATCACGCCGTTGGTCATGTCGCGCTCTTGCTTGCGGATCTGTCCGCTCCGTGGGTTGAGCATGGAGCGCACGGCTGCTCCGACGAAGTCCGGCGCGTGACGCACTCCCCAGATGCTCATGGCGGTCGCTCCGCCCAGTGGCTCGAGGTGCCTGCCGATCACGGGCAGGGAGGTCGCCGCCACGCTCATGGCGAGCATGTAGTCGGCGGGACCGGCCTTCATCAGCCAGCGGACACGCGTGGTGAGGGTCGGTCCGGGGTACCGGGTGTCCGGTCGAGCAGTCATCGCGCGAGCGTACCTCTGTTACTCACCGGTAGAGGACAATGTCGAGAAGTTGTCTACTGGCGGCACCTCGGCGCAGTTTGTGAATCCCATCACAGCCGTTTGGGCGACAAAAAATCATTGCTGGCCGAAAGGTCGCCGCGCCCAAGCGGGCGCGGGGTTGCCGCTTGCCGCGTCATACCTGGAGATCGGGTTGACTTTCGCGCTCGCCTCCGCCTACCTGGGAAATCGTCGGGACGGCGCGTAAGACGACACGTCGGTGATGGTTCACGACAGCGGTTGCCGAACGTCTTCTGCTGCCGCACCGCGTGTCGCATCTTCAATAACGATGTGGTTCCTCTAATGTCTCTGACCTGGCGCGACAGTTAGACCTGTGAAAGGCTCTGTTGTCGTGGCTAGCAAACTGGGCCTGACCAGCTCCGTTCCGGTGCGGTGCCCACTGAGTCCTGCCAGTCGTGGCTGATGACCTCACCGCCGACGACGCCTCCCGTCGAGGATCCGCAAGAGCTGACGACCGCGATGGTCGCGCTTCAATGTCGGACTGCGCCCGTACCGCTGGGCGCCGCAGCCGAGATTCCGGAAACGCTCAGTAGGCGCCAGGCCAGGAAGGCCAAGAAGCAAGCCAAGAAGGACGCCGCGAAGGCTGCTACTCCCGCGCCTGCCACTGAAGCGCTCGCCAAGTCGTCGACGAAGTCTTCAGGCGAGTCCTCGCACGATCCGCCGACCGAGGTCTTCGCGGAGGTCTCGACACAGGCACTGACGGCGGTACCGGAAGGGCGCACCGCAAAGCACTCCGTGCTTCCGCCGACGGGACCAAAGTCCGCGTGCGACAAACGCCGCTCGCGTCGCGCGATGCTCGCGCTCTCACTGTTCGTCCTCATCCTGGCAGGCATCCTGCAGCTGGCTACCACGACGCCGCAGACGAGGCCGGAGTCCGACGGCGGCAGCCGTGCGAACGTCGTCTTCAGTAATGCGCTGACCGGCACTTGCCTGGCGTGGCCCCCCGACTCACCCGACAAACCATCGTTCGTGCAGTGCAGCGACAACCACATGTTCGAAGTCGCCAGGCCAGTGGGCATGGAGAACTTCATGGAGCCGTGCCAGCTCGCGGTGCAGCACTATCTCGGCAGCCACTTCGATCCGAACAGCAAGTTCACCAGCACGGTGTTGTGGGCGGGCGACGCGCAGAGCGCCAAGCCCGATGACAGGAATCTGCTCTGCGGCCTGCAACTACCAGGCCCTGACGGCCGGCCGATCCCGTTCAAGGGGATGGTCGCCGAACAGGATCAATCGAAGGTCTGGCCTGCGGGAACGTGTCTGGGCATCGACCCGCAGAGCGGCCGGTCCACCGAGACGCCGGTGCCGTGTTCGGCGCAGCACGCCGCGGAAGTGGTCGGCACCGTCAACCTCCGCGACCACTTCCCCGACGCCAGGCCGATGGAACCCGACCAAGACGGGTTCCTGAGGGAGGCGTGCGGCCGAGCGGCCGACGGGTATCTCGCTCCAGTGCCGCTGAACGCCACCGGTTTGTCGGTCAACTACCCGCTCATGTCCTCGGCGAGTTGGAACGCCGGCAGCCGTGAGGTGCCCTGCACCATCGGCGTTCGGCGCGGCGACGATAGCTGGGCGTCTCTGGTCGGAGGCTCGAAGGAAGGCGTGGTGATCGACGGCGCGGCCCCTTCGCCCGCGCCCGAAGCCCCACCTCCGCCCGCAGCGGTGTCGACGACCGTGGAGGCGACTCCGACCGTCGCACCTTCTCAGGAGCCGGTCGTCGCGTCGACTACGCCGACCACCACCGCGACGACGATCGCTTCGCCTGCTCCGTCGGCCACCAGCACCGCAACCTCGCCGCCCAGCCCGTCACCGAGCAGTTCGGTGCCGAGCGCCTCGACGTCGGCATCGGCGTCGGCGTCGACACAGCCGGCACTGGGGCCGCCGCCAGGTCCAGCGACACCGCCGCCGGAGTCGACCGAGCCCGCACCCAATGTCATCAACATCGGCGGAATACCCTTCACGTTGCCGTGGGCGGCGCCACCGCCGCCGTAGCCCTGCTGAGTAGTGTCGGGCTGGTGAGCGAACCTGGGTTTCACCCCGACCTGCGCAATGCCAGATTCCTTCCCCGCAGTAGCGCCAATCGGTACACGTTGCCGTTGATGCGTCTTGGCGCAAAGTTTCAGGAGCGCACCGCACCCGATGGCGTGGAAGTGCTGACGCTGACCTCCGGCGTTGGCGTGCGGCTGCACCGGCCACTTCAACCCCAGTCCACGCCCGCACCCGCGCTGCTGTGGATTCACGGCGGCGGCTACATCATCGGCAACCCCACCCAGGATGACCGCCTCTGCCGCAGTTTCGCCAAGGAACTCGGAATCACCGTCGCTGCAGTCAAGTACCGGTTGGCGCCCGAAAACCCTTATCCCGCATCGCTGGAGGACTGCTACTCGGCGCTGACCTGGCTGGCGACGCTACCTGCCGTCGATCGCAGTCGAGTGGCGATCGCTGGCGCGAGCGCGGGCGGCGGGCTCGCCGCGGCGCTGGCACTGCTGACACGGGACAGGGGTGAGGTCGAGCTTGCTGCCCAGCTGCTCGTCTACCCGATGCTCGACGATCGTTCGGCGACGCGCCACGGGCTCGACAATCCCAACCATCGGCTGTGGACGCAGTCGGCCAACCGATTCGGCTGGAACTCCTACCTGGGCAGCGCCGACCGCAGCGTCGCCGTTCCCGCCCGACGCGACGACCTCGCCGGACTACCTCCCGCGTGGGTGGGAGTCGGCACCCTCGATCTGTTCCACGACGAGGACGTCGCCTACGCCGAGCGCCTTCGAGCAGCCGGGGTGTCCTGCGACCTCGAGGTGGTCGACGGTGCGTTCCACGGCTTCGACGCCGTAATGCCAACGGCCCCCGTGACGAAGGCCTTCACTGCTGCCCAGATCGCGTTCCTTCGCAACGCGCTCAAGCAGAAGGAATCGGTCGAGGCCTAAAGACCTCACCACCTTGGGCGGTGATGCGCCTGACGGCGTTCTGCTCGTGCGGCTGGCCGAGTGCAATTCGGCTCACCTCGTCTAACTGTTGATAGGCGTCGTCGTCGAGATCGACTGCGAGAGCGGCAACGTAGTCGTCGAGTTGCGCGACCGTGCGCGGGCCGATCACCGGCACGATGCCCGTCGGCGAGCGCTTCGCCCGCTCCAACAGCCAGGCCACCGCGACCTGGCCTGGCGAGACGCCGAGCCGCTCTGCGATGGTGAGCACGGCGTCGACCGTTGCAGCCTTGACGGGCTCATCGTCGTTGTGCACCAAGCGGTTCCACTCAGTGAGCCTGCCCTCCTCGCTGGTTCGGTACTTGCCCGTCAGCAGTCCCCCACCCAGCGGCGACCAGAGCGCGGCACCGATGCCGAGGGCCTCCGCCATCGGCAGGTTGTCCCTGTCCCCGCTTCGCTCGACCAGGCTGTACTCGAACTGCACGCCCGCAATCGGAATTAGGCCACGCAGCTCCGCTAGCGTCACGGCGCGCGACGTCATCCACGCGGGGAAGTTCGAGAGGCCTGCGTACAGCACCTTGCCAGCGCGTGCGAGATCGTCGAAGGCGCGCACGATCTCGTCCAGCGGCGTGACGAAGTCGGGGAAGTGCACCCACAGCAGGTCGATGTAGTCGGTGTCGAGTCGGCGCAGGCTCGCTTCGACGGATCCGAACATGGCTCGTCGACCGTTGCCGGTCTGCAGAACGCCGTCACCCTCCGGCGTGCCACCGATGGCGAACTTGGTGGCCACGGTGAACTGGTCTCGTCTGCCAGCCAGGATGCGCCCGAGGTTCTCCTCGGATTCGGCGACCTGATAGCTGGCTGCCGTGTCGATGAACGTGCCGCCTGCTTCGGCGAAGCGATCGACGATGGCGCGGGATGTCTCTGCGTCGGCACCGTAGCCCCACCGAGTGCCGAAGTTTCCTGCGCCGAGGGACAGTGCCGAGACTCGGAGGCCGGTGTTGCGGCCGAAGGTGAAGTGCTCCATGTCATCACACAAGCCCCACGCAGCTGAGTTTATTTCACAATACCTAGATGTCGTACGCCGCCAGCCGCGCGATCGGAAATCCTGCTCGTGTTGCAGGGCATCCCCCGCGGCGCGTGGGCGCCGGAATTGGCCAATTCGGCTGGCGCATCGTCGGGTCACCATCGTGTGCCGAGCATGGCGGCAGCTGAAGGTCCAACGAGGACTGCGTGACGTCGCTTACCAAAGCCAGGCTGCAACTTCGGTGCGTACACGTCGTAGAGCAGTTTCACGTAGCGCTTGCGCACCCCCACAGAGGTTAGGCACACCTCGAAACGGTTCCGCGAGACTGCAACATATGATGAGCCCTCTCGCGAGATCCGTCATATGTTGCAGTCTCGCGGCGGGGAGGCGAGAGCTAGATCGACGCCAGCCGCTTCTTCTCGGCCTCGACGTCGAAATCAGCTGGTGGCCAAGATAAGTCGAGTACTTCGAGCGCGGTAGCACGGGATGACGTGCCACGGTGCGTATTCCGTCGACGTGCGCTCCAGCATCGCTTGATAGGCCTCCTGGTACCTAGGCCACCTTCTTGCGCCGAACGTGGATTACCACCACGCATCTCGGCGGCGAAGCGAGGCGGTAATCCACGTTCGGCGAGTCTCAGCTACGGCTCCAGACCAACCTGCCCGCGACGACGGTGGCGCGGACCATGTCGGATGCGAGCTCGGCGAGTACCTCGGCAGGCGACGCCGCCAGCACACAAAGATCGGCGGGCTGACCCTTCGTGATCGCGCGTGGCTTCGTCGGTTCGTCGAACGTGCCGAAGAACATCTCCAAGGCCGTTGCCGCCGGGATCCGTTCGTCGGGACCGAGCACCGCACCGTTGTGCGTCGTGCGGTGTACCGCGGCGCGCATCGCCGCCCACGGATCGGCGCCGCCGAACGGTTGGTCCGTCGACAGCGCTACGGGGATGCCCGCCTCCAGCAGCGAGGCCACCCGCCACAGCTGGCGATGCTCCTCCGGTGGCACGTCGACGAGGTACTGATCGCCGCGTTCGGCGACGAAGTTGGGCTGCGTCACCACCGTGACCCCCAAGCCGACGAGGTCGGCAATGCAGTCTTCGGGTACGACAGAGGCGTGCTCGATTCGGTCACCGGAACGGCTTCCCGCAGCGTGCAGTGCAGCGATGGTGACGACGAGTTGCGCAGAGGTCACGCAGTGCACCGCGACGATGCCGCCCGCGTCGTGCCTGGCGGCCACCCACGCCGTGAGCTCGTCGAGGTCGAGGGTGTCGTCGTGCAGAATCCGCTTTGCGGTTGCCAGGCAACGGATGCGTTGCAGAAGCTCGCCGTGTCGATGGGCCTCGTTGAGCCGCACGATGCCGTCGACCCCGAGATCCGGTGTGGCATCGGTGATTCCGGTGACTCCGTATGACGCTAGCGTGCGGCTGAGGTCGGCCAGACGGGGTTCCCGCCGCGCCAAGGAGTTCGACCAGCTTTGGTCGGCGCTGCGCAGCCGCCCGTCCGGGTGGTCGGGCAGGCCGACCGCCGCCAGCCCCGCGGAGTTCAACGTCCACAGGATCCCGGTGCGGTGTTGAACCCGAACGGGGATCCGCGCCTCGACGGCGTCGAGTGCCGCACGATCCAACGGGCCGGCGACGGCCTCGTGATAGCCAACGGCTCTGATCCAGCCGTCCTCGCCGGCCTTGGCGTTGGCGAGTATCCCCTTCAGATCATCGACACCGTGCACCTCGCGCGGTCCAATGTGCACCGAAGTCAACGCCGCCGCAGCAGAATACGCGTGTACGTGGTGATCGTGCAGGCCCGGGATGACGGTGTGGTGCGCCGCGTCGAGGACCGGTTCGCCTGCGACCGGATCGAGGTGCTCGGAGACGTCGATGATCTCCTCCGCGACCCGGATGTCGACGACGGTGTTGTCGAGCAACGTTGCCCGTTGAATCAGCATGCCGCGCAATTCCTTTCGCGTAACGTCTTCCAGACCCACGCATTGTCGGCACCCAGCCGAGGAGCGGGCTCGTACGGGCCCGGAGCTCGAGGAGGTGGCGCGGGGCACGTCGCGGACGCCGGGCCAAGCGGAAGCGCAGCGTACCTGGCCGCCACCGCCGACATCGATAGGTCGATCAGTTCACCACCGCCCCGGTTCACCGAATCGACGATTGCCAACGCACCTTCCAACCCGGTCAGCGGGTCGGCGATCGCGTCGGCACAGAACACCGGTGCGCCGAAGTGACTCCCGACCAAGCCACCAGCCACGGCGGCGTCGTCGCCGAACGCCACCCAGTTCGCCTGGTCGCCGTCGGCACCGTGCCCGGTGATGCGCAGCCAGACTCGGCCCGGTTGCGCGGCGACGTCGTCGGGCGCGATGCCGCGATCGGCAAGCGCCGACGGACGCGATGAGGTGATCACCACGTCGGCTGCGGCGAGAAGTGTTCGCACGCTGCCAATTTCGTCGACGGCCAACGAACGCTTGCGTGCGTTCATCCAGTCGAAGAATGCCTCGCTTCCCGATCTGGTGCCGTCGGGCCGCGTAGCCGTCTCCACCTTGACGACGACGGCCCCTGCTTGCGCCAGAATCGCGCCTGCAAGCGGACCGGCCCACATCGACGACAGGTCCGCCACCAGCAGGCCCGTCAGCGAGCGCGGTGGCGCTTGCGGGCCAGTGCGGCGCAACACTGGGCCGGCGGAGCGTGATTCGGCCAACACTGCAGCGGGGATTCCGAGAAGCCGTGCTCGGCCGACGATCTCGTCGACGTTGCGCCGTAATGCCCACTCGGCCAATGCCATCCATGGTGCTGCTGGCTGCTCGGCGGTTTCGAGCAGAGCGGGAAGCGCGTCGACGTCATCGGGTCGCGACAGCGTGATCGCACAGTAGCCGTCGCGAGAGGCCAACAGTCGCGTCGCACCTCCTGCGGACACGTCGCCGCCGCGGGAGAGGCCCAGCAGCGCAGCCCGGCCTGCCAGGATCGCCCCGGCGTCCAACTCGACACCCGCCCGGCTACGGATGTCACCGACAACGCGCCGGGCTTCGGCGAGGACGGCGGCCCTGCTGAAATCAGGGGGGCCCAAGGGGTGGCCGGTCAGGTAGGCGAGACCACTCGCGCCCCAGTCCGTCACCGCGTCCACGTGAACGTCCACGTGAACATTGTGCGCGCGACTAGAAGTGCAGGACGGTGAATCTCCAGTCCAGCACCGGACGGTCGGGGTCGCCGACCGCGTAGACGAGCGATCGCAGCCGCAACAGGCCACCGGCTCCACGTTCCAGGGCAATGGCGGCTTCGACGTGCACCTCGCTGTACACCGTGTCGCCTTCGTGGACGGGTCCGGTGTGGTCGCAGGATTCCCAGCCCAGGACGGCAGCAACGTTGGGCAGCATCCGGGTCGCCTGGGCAAGGGCAAGCCCGATGGTGTGACCGCCGTAGACGAGGCGTTGTCCACCAATGCGCGAATCATGATGTGTGGCAGCGATGTTCAACGACAGTCGAGCAAGCTCGGGGGCGCTGCTCACCACGTCGGCCGTGCTGTTGAGAACCGTGCCCTTGATGGAGACGTCGAAGTGGGGTCCTGGCACGCGATCACGGAAGGCCTCGCCGTCCCAGGACCGCGTTGGATCCGTCGGCGCGGGCATGTCCGTGCCGACGGTCGACAGGTCGTCGTCGTGCCCGGTATCTGGTGCTCCCTCGCTCAGGGGAAGCATCGCGCAGCGATGAAAGTCCAGCACGAGACGGTCGTTCTGGTCGACCGTGATCATCCGCAGCGCAGCGAGCCCCGTCGGCGCGCGCCCCGGCTTCGTCGAATTCTGCTTCAGTCCAACGACTTCCGTCGTCGTCCTCAGCGTGTCGCCAAGCACGGGAAAGCGATGGAATCGCAAACCGCGATAGAACAGGTTCGCCTTGACGCGCTGCGTGGCGAGCGTGCTCTGACCGATGGCGACGTCACACACGAGTGCGGGATGGGCAAGCGCCGTCGCTGACCCCGTCACCGCGCGGCTGAGCTCGGCGTCGAGCGGCAGCCTCATGCGGTCGCCGATGATCGACTGGTGAACGGCCGCCGCGCCAGCGGTCAGGGTCACCGACGGCGCCCAGTCGAATACCTGGCCTACGCGCAGGTCGTCGAAGTAGGGGCCGCCCGAGTCTTGGCCCCACGAAGTCACCGTCACATGCTGGTGTCATGGCACGGACGTGTCAATATTTCCCTACCTATGGAACTCAACGACGAAGAAACCATGCTGGTGGAGACCGTGCGTGCCTTCATCGACCGCGACGTGAAGCCCACGGTGCGCGAGGTCGAGCACGCCAACGAATACCCCGAGGCGTGGATCGACCAGATGAAGCGCATGGGCATCTTCGGCCTTGCGGTACCCGAGGAGTACGGCGGCACCCCGGTGTCGACGCGCTGCTATGTGCTGGTCACGCAGGAGCTCGCGCGCGGCTGGATGAGCCTGGCAGGCGCGATGGGTGGGCACACCGTCGTCGCCAAGCTGTTGACCCTGTTCGGCACCGAGGAACAGCGGCAGCACTACCTACCGCTGATGGCCACCGGCGAGACGCGAGCCACGATGGCGCTCACCGAACCCGGCGGCGGCTCGGACCTGCAGAACATGTCCACGGTGGCGCGACGTGACGGCGACGAACTCGTCGTCAATGGCGCGAAGACGTGGATCAGCAACGCGCGACGGTCGGGGCTGATCGCACTGCTGTGCAAGACCGATCCCGCCGCGACGCCCAAGCACGCAGGCATCTCGGTGTTGCTCGTCGAACACGGCGACGGCCTGACGGTTTCGCGCGATCTGCCCAAGCTCGGCTACAAGGGCGTCGAGTCATGCGAGCTGTCCTTCGACGACTACCGCGTGCCTGCGTCGGCGATCCTTGGCGGCGAGCCCGGCAAGGGCTTCGCGCAGATGATGAAGGGTCTAGAGACCGGGCGCATTCAGGTCGCATCGCGCGCGCTGGGAGTGGCCACCGCCGCGCTGGAGGATGCGCTGGCCTACGCGCAGCAGCGGGAGAGCTTCGGCCAGCCGATCTGGAAGCACCAGGCCGTCGGGCACTACCTCGCCGACATGGCCACCAAGTTAACCGCGGCGCGTCAGCTGACCTTCCACGCCGCGGATCGATACGACGGCGGCGAGCGCGCGGACATGGAGGCAGGCATGGCCAAGTTGTTCGCCTCAGAGGCGGCGATGGAGATCGCCCTCAACGCGGTGCGGATCCACGGCGGCTACGGCTACTCCACCGAGTACGACGTCGAGAGGTACTTCCGCGACGCCCCGCTGATGATCGTCGGCGAGGGCACCAACGAGATTCAGCGCAACGTCATCGCGGCACAATTGGTGGCGCGCGGCGGCATCTGAACGCGTGCTGCCCTGACCGCAAACAATGATTCCCCTGGCCGGTTGGCTGTCCATCTAGGACAATAGTTTGCGTTTACGTCAATTAAAGCTGCTAGATCGCTTCAACGACCATGATCATAATTCGCTGTCCCGATCTTGATCAATGGCTTGACCGCGTGCACAGCAAACTTTACGCTCGGTGTGCTCTCGGTCACAGGACGGTAACCGACGCCGACCTAGCGGGGCTCGTCGAAGGGGATGAACATGTCCAAGCACCGCAAGATCGAGTCGACAGCGCGGCGGTCGGCCGCCAAGTACGTGACCACGGGAGTTGGCGGCGCCGCCATGGTCGCAGCCGGTATGTCGCTGACGCTCACGCCGGAGAAGCCTGCCGCGCGGCCCCCCGCGGTGCAGTTGGTGGCCTTCGAGTCGCTGTTCGGGGGCAGCCTCGACCCGGCTCCGGTGGCCACGGCCATCACCAACTACGGCAGCCTCTTCGGGACCGACCTTCCAGACTTCACCCCTGCGGCGCTGGCCGCCGCGAGCACGAACTCGGTTGGCTTCAACGTCTTTCATCCCGTCGGCAAGGGTGGCTGGCTGATTGGCAACGGCATCGACGCGCCCGCCGGCTGCACTGGTGCGCAGTGCAACGGTGGCAATGCCGGGATCTTGTTCGGCCGCGGCGGTGCCGGGCTCAACGGCGGCAACGGCGGTAGCGGCGGCTTCTTCTTCGGCACCGGCGGCGCGGGCGGTGCAGGTGCCACTGGTCAGAACGGTGGCCGCGGCGGCGACGGCGGGTTCCTCTTCGGCACCGGCGGGCAGGGCGGACAGGGCGGAACCAACGGACTGAACGGAATCGCGGGTATGGGCGGCAACGGCGGATCCGGCGGGTTCTTCTTCGGCAGGGGCGGCGATGGCGGTTTGGGCGGGCAAGGTGCCAACGCCTTGGCCTCGGCCATTGGCGTGCAGGGCGGCAATGGCGGAACGGGCGGCAACGGCGGCGCCGGCGGGTTCTTCTTCGGCCGCGGTGGGAACAGCGGCAATGGCGGGACGGGCGGCACCGGGTCCGGGAACGGGAACGGGTTGCCTGGCGTCGGCGGCAACGGTGGAAATGCCGGCGTAGCTGGAGCCGGCGGAGGGTTCTTCGGCGCTGCGGGGGCGACGGGCAACGGCGGGAACGGTGGCGCAGGCGGCCCAGGCACGAACAGCACCACCGGCAATGGTGGCACCGGCGCGACTGGCGGCACGGGCGGCGAGGGCGCGGTTGGCGGTCGCGGCGGTGCAGGTGGT
>Ga0207681_10001528_pt1 | contig 14915 bp, 8 predicted proteins | sample KBSS53metaG_FD_184324 | JGI IMG/M metagenome (GOLD analysis project Ga0207681, IMG submission 184324) | Switchgrass rhizosphere microbial communities from Kellogg Biological Station, Michigan, USA - KBS S5-3 metaG (SPAdes) (version 2) | ecosystem: Host-associated > Plants > Roots > Rhizosphere >... | reverse complement strand
CGGGCCGGTCTTCACGACGCTCCCGCCGGCGCAGGCCCCGCTCCACTGCGCGGTGTTGGCGTTCCCGGTGACGTCGTTATAGCCCTGTGCCCAGCAGCCGCACGGAACACCCATCAACGACACGCCCGCCATGAAGACGTCCGGGTAAACGCCCAGAAGCGCTTCCGTCATGATCCCGCCCGAGGACCCACCCACTGCGTAGACGCGGTTCGCGTCCGCGCCGTACCTGGAAAGCGTGTACTTCACCATCTGCGCGACCGCGCCCGTATCTCCGCCGCCGCCGTGCTTGAGCGATCGGGTCGATCCCGCGTCCCAGCAGTTCTCCCCGGTCGCTTCCGGGAAGATCATGATGAAGCCGTTCGCGTTGGCGAGGGACACGAGGCTCGCCATCTCGTTGTAGGTCCCGGTGCCCGTCCCCTGACAGTGATGAACGCCGACCACGATGGGCGGCTTCATGGCCGGTTTGTCCGGCACATAGATGTACATGTTCACGTAGCTGGGCAGACCGCTGACACCCGCCCACCAATCGCTCTGATTGACCTTCTGCAGCGACGCCGCGCCCGCCGGCGTCACAGCGAGCAGGCCGATCGAAGCCGATGCCAGCAGGACGACCCGTCTTCGCAATCTGCCCATCTGCATCGACTTATTGCGCCGGCGCCTCGCTTTTTGTCGACCGATCGCGATCGCGTGACACGATCGGGTCCGTCGCGACAACTGGTCCTGTGACCCATCACGTTCGGCATCGCCCGACTCGCCGCCTGGCGGCGATCGTTCTCCTCTGCGCGCTGTCGCTGACGGCGTGCGGATCGTCCGGCCCGAGCGGCGGCGGAAGCGGCGGCGCTTCCGGCGGAGGTGGGGCTTCCGGTTCCAGCGGGGCGGCGGGAACGACAGGCGCGGCCGGAACGACAGGCGCGGCCGGAACGACAGGCGCGGCCGGAACGACAGGCGCGGCCGGAACGACCGGCGCGGCCGGAACGACCGGCGCCGCGGGGACGGGCGGCTCTGGCGGCGCGGGTCGAGGCGGTGATGGCGGGGCGGGCGGACAGACCGGGGGATCGACAGGCGCGGGTGGGCGCGGCGGCGGCGCAGGAGCCGCCGGTGCGGGCAACGGCGGCGCGGGGACCGGCGGTGCTGCGGGCGGCGCGGGGACCGGCGGTGCTGCGGGCGGCGCCGGTCGCGGAGGCAGCGGCGGATCGGGCGGAACCGGCGGCGCAGCGGGCGCCGGTGGTGGCGCGAACGGTCCTTTTGTCTGCAATCAGGTCACCGGCGGAAAGCTCACGTACGAGTGGTTCGCCGCCGGATTCGAGAACGTCGTCGACAACCGACGCTGGCAGGCGAAGTGGCGGGAAGATGCCTACGTCGAGGAATGGGCCAACGCGCAGAGCTCGTTCTGGAGCGCGCAGGTTGATTCAGCCTGCGTGAACAACACGACCGCGCCCGACCGGTTGGTGTTCGGCACCGTCAGTTTCAAGTTCAAGACCCAGGCCGAGTGGCGGACGAACATCACGGCCGCCGTCAACAACTTCAAGGCCCGGTGGCCGACCGTGCGGCGGATCGATCTCGTCACGCAGATCCGCGGGCCGAACAACATGAACTGTCCGACGCCGCCCACGGCAGGCGAGACGATCGCGGTCCCCCCCGAACAGGACGCCGCGATGGCGGAGGTCGCTGCGGCGTTTCCAGGGTTCGTGTTCGTCGGCCCCAAGATCGTGGCGCATGCGTGCTCGGAGTTCCAGGGAGGCGGCCCGCATCTGACGGCAGCGGGCAACATGGCGAACGTTTCGGTGCTGGCCGACTACTTCGTCCAGCTGCAGTAACCGACGACCATCGGACGAGGTCAGAATCTTGGAGACCATCCGTTCCCTACTGGGGATGAGATGCGTCTCTCCCTACCTGTCGGGCCGCCGGCGTTGTTGTGACGCAATTCCGCCGCCCGCGGATCGGGCAGCGCGCGCAGTAACGGATCGCGCTGGATGCCTTCGAAGACCATCCGCAGCGCGCGACGAAGGCGCCGCCTGGTCCCGGAGACCGTGCCGCCCAGCGCGGCGGCGACGACGCGCACGTCGAGCTTCTCCATGTGGTGAAACACGAAGGCGATCCGGTCGACGGAGCTGAGGCGATCGAGGACCCGATAGAACCGCGTCGTCGCGTCGTCCGTCGCTTGCGACGAATTCCGCGCCGGCCGCCGCCGGAGCTCCGCCTGGGCGACGCGCGCGGTGACTTTCAAGACCAGGTCGTTCAGCTTCGCTTCGGAGCGAACGCGGGCCGCGCGCTGGAAAACGCACAGGAACACCACCTCGACGGCGTCGTCGACGGCCGCGCCCGGTCCCAGTGTGCGCCCGAGCAGGCGAAACGTGCTCGGCGCGAAACGTTTCCAGAGTGGCCGCGCCGCCGCCGGATCCTGTGCGCGCAGTGCCGCAATCAGCTTCGCGGCTTCATCATCTCGCGACACGGCGTCAGGGCGTGCTGGTCACCTTGAGCATGACCACGGTGTGGCTGGGCACGCTGTTCGCCGTGTATGAGCCGGTGAACGATCCCCGATCCGTTGCGGCCCACAGGTCGCGGACGGTGGCGGCGCCCGTCGGAATGCCGAGCGCGCTCCATTGCACGGTGATGTTCGCGCTGGCCGTGCCGCGGTTGAACAGCGCCACCGCCCGCGTGTTGGTCCCGGCCATCTCCTTGGACCACACTTCCTGGCTCGTTCCGTTCCCGGCCACCACGCGTCCCTGCTTGCCGAGCGGGTCTTGATCGACGGCGATGATCTCCTTGTTCGTGAGAGTCGCCTTCGTCGCTGCGCTCATCGTCGACAGGTCGTTCCCGGTGATGAGCGGCGCCGCCATGATCGCCCACATGCTGAAATGGGCGCGCCCTTCCGTGTCGTTCAAGCCGTTGCCGACCTCCAGCATGTCGGGGTCGTTCCAGTGGCCCGGCCCCGCTCCGATGTATTCGGGCTTGTTCTTGTCGATCAGCCGAGTCACGTCAGCCCAGGTGGCCGATATGTCGAACTCGATGCGCCACATGTTCGCGATGTTGACCAGGTCGATCGAACAGCTCGTGGGCGTGCAATAGGGCCCCTGGTCGCCGGGATTGATGCTGTAGAAGATGGGGCGCCCGGTCTTCCTGAGCGCGTCGCGCATCACCGCGAAGGCGCTGAGCTGGCCCTGGCACTTGTCGTACTTGAGATAGTCGATGCCCCAGTCGGCGTACGTCTGTGCGTCGGTGGTCTCGTGACCGAGGCTGCCCACGCCGCCGGTGTAGCCGCCGTAAATGCCCGCGCAGGTCTTGGTATTCGGGGTCGAGTAGAGGCCGATCTTGAGGCCCTTGCTGTGCACGTAGTCGGCCAGCGATGCCATGCCCGACGGGAACTTGCTGGCGTTCACCTTGATCTTGCCGGCGCTGTCTCGCCCATCCATCCAGCAGTCGTCGAGGTTCACGTATTGATACCCGGCGTCTTTCATTCCGCTGGTGACGAAGGCATCCGCCATGGCCTTGACCACGGTTTCGTTCAGGCCGTTGCAGGCGAACTTGTTCCACGAGTTCCAGCCCATGGGCGGCGTCGCGCCGACAATGGCCGCGCCCCCGGTTCCGCCGGACCCGCCGGTGCCGCCGGCGGCCGTGCCGCCGCGGCCGCCCATGGATCCGCCGCCGCCTCCGGTGCCAGCGTTGCCGGCGGCGCCGCTCGTTCCTCCGCCGCCACCGCGTCCCGCCGCGCCGGTGGTGCCGCCGCGCCCCGCGCTTCCCCCGGCGCCGCCGCCCCCGGTTCCCGTTCCCGCGGCCCCGCCTGTTCCGGTCGCCCCGCCCCCCGAGCCGGCATTGCCGGCCGAGCCTGCCGTACCGCCGCTGCCCCCCGGCGCGGTGGTACCGCCCGTCCCGGCAATGCCGCTCGAGCCCCCGCCCCCCGTCGTTCCACCATTCACGCCTGTGCCGGCCGAGCCGGCCGCGCCGGCGCTGCCGCTCGATCCGCCGCGGCCCGTCGCCACGGCGCCGCCCGTTCCGCCGCCGGAGCTGCCTCCGGTCCCCTCGCCCGTGTCACCGCCTGACGGTGCACAGCCGAGCAAGTTCGATGTGAGCAACAGAGCGCCGAGGGCGCCACCCACGCAACCGGCGATGGTCCGCGCGCGCGAAGACGCCATACGGATGCTTGTCGCGACGGCACCAAGGTTGTTAACAAATCGCGAGGCCCCGCGCGCCGTCGGAACGACGCGGCGATTTCGCGACAAACACGGGCGCGCGCGGACAGTTCCCGTCGTTGTTGCAGCGCGCGAACGCTCGGGTGACGCACGCGATCGCGAACCGCGCGCTTTGCCCGCGCTGTCGGACGCTGCTGGACGCCGCCATCAGCTGCCCGTCCTGCGGACAGTCCTATCCGTGCGCCGGCGGCATCCGCGTCCTCATGCCGGATCCGTCCGCGCACCTCGATCACTGGCGCATGCAGCTGGGCCTCGTCATCCAGCAGGCGAGCGCGACGAATCATGCCCTGAAGGTCCAGGCCGCCGAACGGGGCGTCGGCGAAGCGACGCAGACCCGGCTGCTGGCGCTCACCCGCGCGATCGCAGAGCAGGTGGCGGACGTCGCGGCGGTGCTCGTGCCGGCGATCGGCGATCCGCTGCCGCCGCGCGAGAACGTCGGGCTGCCGCGCGGCGCCGGCGACTACATCAGCTGTCTGTTCCGCGACTGGGCCGGGTCGAACGCGCACGACGAGGAGAACAACGGATCGCTCTCCGCGATCCGGCGGGTCACCCGCGGCAACGACCTCGGCCGGATCCTCGTCCTCGGCGCGGGGGGCTGCCGTCTGGCGTACGACCTTCATCTTCGCTGCGGCGGCACGGAGACCGTCGTGGTCGACGTCGACCCGTTCCTGCTCGCCATCGCCGAGGCGGTGATCCGCGGCGCGGCCGTCGGCCTCACGGAGACCAGCGCCAACGCGCCAGCGGTGGAGACCGTGAGCCGCTCCTGGAAGCTGTCCGCGCCCGCCGGCCCGCTGAGCGCCGCCGTGTTTCATTTTTTCCTGGCTGACGGGACCGAGCCGCCGTTCGCCGATCGCAGCTTCGACACCGTCGTGACGCCGTGGTTCATCGACCAGGTCCCGACCGATCTCGACGCCTTGTTGCGCCGGGTGCACGCCCTGCTCGCGCCAGGAGGCCGCTGGATCAACCACGGGCCGCTGATCTACCGGCCCGACACGCTCGCCATCGCGCGCTGGTACACCCGCCAGGAGATCTTCGAGCTGGCCGCCGCCAGCGGGTTTCGAATGGGCGCGTGGGAGACCGCGGTGCAACCGCACCTCGTTTCGCCGCTGACCGGGCGCGGCCTGATCGAGAACGTGTTGACCTTCGAAGCGACGCGCGCCTGACGGGCGCGCCGGCGCTAGCCGATCCCGCGCGAAGCGCGGGATATCGGCTACCTGAAAAAACAATAGTCGCACACCGCGCCTGCGGCGCGGAGCGACTAGCCGATGCCGCTGAGCGTGGCGGTCACCTTGCCGGCGTCCAGGCCGTAGTCGGACGCGGTCGAGCCCATCAGCTTGGCGACCGTGAACAGCGCCTTGCTCAGGTTGTCGCCCGGATAGTTGAAGTGTCCGTCGCCCTTCAACTTGCCGCCCGCCTTCCCCGCCAGCAGCACCGGCCACTCCGTCTTCGTGTGCGTCTTCCCCCAGGCGCTGTCCGACGTCACGTAGACCAGCGCCTGGTCGAGCAGGTTCGTCGCGCCGTGGGCCGTGGCCTTCATCTTGGTGAGGAACTCGTTGAGGCAGTTCATCGCGTACATGACGCCCTTGTCGACGCGCGGCTGGTTCGCCATGTCGCCGGCGTCGCCGTGGCAGATGGTGTCGTGAAAGTCGGCGTTCATGTTGTTGGTCGAATCCGTCAGGTGCCGGTAATAGACGTGGGCGGCGGGCAGCGAGAACATGAACGTCAGCACGCGGGTGCGGTCGCAGGCCAGCGCCAGGATCGACAGGTCGGCCATGGCGGTGTTCACGGCGGGCGGCGCCTCGCTCTTGCTGTCCTTGGCGGTCGTCGGCGTGGTCGGGCTGGTGCACATCGTCGGCTGCGTCGTGGGCGGCGTCGTCACCAGCCGCGCTTCGATGTCGCGGATGGACTGCAGGTGCTGCTCGACGCGCTGCTTGTCGGCCGCGCCCAGCGTCTTCTGCAGGCCGGCGCCGTCCGCGAGCACGGCGTCCAGTACGCTCTTCCGCACGTTGGCCAGCTTCGTCGCCTGGTCCGGCATCGTGGTGGTGGTGCCGCCCGAGAACAGCCGCGTGAACACCGACTTGGGATCGAAGTCCGGCACGTTCTTCGCGTTCGGCCCTTTGTGCGAGACGGTGGCCAGCGAATCCTGAGGGCCGTTGGGCGTCGCCGGCGTGACACCGACCTCGAGCGATTTGAACGGCGCGCCCGCCGAGATGAGACCGGCGACGACCTGATCGATCGAAGCGAGCTTCACGGCGTTGCCGCTCAGCCCCGCGCCCGTCGTCGCTCCGGACGACCCGGTCGGGTGCTCGATGCCGGGGGTGACCATGTTGTTGGTGAGACCGCTGATCACCGTCAGGTAAGACTTGAGGGCCGCCATCGGCTGCAGCTGCGGGCTGAGGTCCCAGCCCGTGCCGGTGCCGGTCTTCGCCGGCTTCCACTTCCCGGGAAGCGATCCGTTGCCGAAGAACCAGTTAACGAAGATCGGCGAAACCGGCGTCGCCGTCTGCGCGTGGGCCGTGCCGTTCCCGTTGAGCATGATCTCCAGGAGCGGGAGCGGAATGGTCACCGTCGCCCCGGTCGCCAGCACACCTTTGAGAACCGTTCGTCGATCGAGAGATTTCTTCGCCATGGGGTGTGTCCCGTCGGCCTAGGGTTGAGGGGCGACCACGGAGAACGCGTCGTTCGTCGCGACGGCCAGGATCAGGTCGCGCATCTTGAAGCCCGACGCCTTGAACGCCGTCGCCAGCGTGTTCAGCACGCTGCCATCCACGTCGCGCTCTTCATGACCGACGGCGTACGCGTAGTACTTGCGAACCAGGCACTGCGCGACCGTGACGCTCTGGCTCGCCGCCACCCCGAGACCGTTCGCGTCGGCGACGGCGACGCCGTCGAAGCTGCCGGTCGGATCCACGGGCAGGCCGTTGTCGGTGGTGCGGTACTTTCCGATCGCGTCGAAGTTCTCCAGCGGGAACCCCAGCGGGTCCATGTACTTGTGGCAGGCGGCGCAGCCGTCGTTGGTCATGTGCGCCTCCAGCTTCTGGCGCCTGGTCATCGGCACGTTCGTCGGCTGATCGACGACCGCCGTGTTCACGCCGGGCGGCGGCGGCGGAATCGTCAGGCACATCAGCGATTCGCGGATGAACTTCCCGCGCAGCGTGGGCGAGCCCGATTGCTGGTTCGCGAACTCCGAAAGCAACCCGGCCTTGCTCAGCACGCCGCTGCGCGTCCCGCCGGCCGGCAGTGACTTCGTCTGGAAGACTGTCGACGTCAGGCCCGTCGCGTCGATGCCGTAGAGGCGCGCCAGGTCCGCGTTCACGACGACCTTCGTGGTCGTGAACAGATCGTAGAAGCTCGCCTGGTCGTCGAACGCCAGCGACGCCCAGGTGTCGCGGATGTCCCGGACCATCGCCGCCTGCAGGTTCGCGCTGTATTCGGGGAACAGCGCCGGATCCTTCGCCTGCGTCGCGATCCGATCCAGCCGCATGTACTCCTCGGCGAAGCCGCCCACGGATTCGCGCCCCGCGGACAGGTTCAGCATCCGGGTCGCGGCGCTGCGGATCCCGTCGGCCGTTCCCAGCATCCCGCTCGTCGCCTGATCCATCAGCGTCTGGTCGGGGAGGCTGTTCCAGATCAGGAACGAGAGGCGGGACGCGATCTCGTTGCCGCTCAGCCGAAGAGCGCCGGTCGCGGACGCGGCTCCGATCTCGGGCCGATAGAGAAAGCTCGGCGACGTGAACAGCGCCACCGTCGCCCAGCGCGCCCCCTCCGTCGCGCTGCCCATCGTCGTCGCCGCGCTGGCGGCGAGCGCGACGAAGCGATCCAGCTCCGCGGTCTGCAGCGGCCGGCGCCAGGCGCGAAGCCCGAGCTTCTGGATGTAACCGCGCACGCACGTGTCGTTGCTCTGACCGGTGGGCGTGCAGCCGATGAACTGCGCGCGCTTCGTCGCATCGGCGAACACCGCGTCCACCGCGCTTTCGATGGCGGTGCTGTACTGCTCGACGCCATGATCGGACGTCACCACCGTCGCGGCGCCGATGCTGGCGAAGTTCGCGGTGAAGCTGTCGGCGTCGAGATCGTTGACGTTCACGTCGTACCCGAACACGTCCTTGACGGCGTTGCGGAACTGGCTGCGCGTGAGCCGGCGCAGGAGGCCGGGCGCCGGCGCGAAGGCGGGCGGGTTCGTGAAGATCGTTCCGACATCGGGCATTCCGCCCGCGCCCCCCGTCGCTCCCGTCGCGCCCGTACCGCCGCCGGTGGCGCCCGCTCCCGCGCCGCCCGACGAGCTCCCGCCGGCGCCCGTCGAGGCCGTACCTGCGGTGCCGCTGCCACCGACGCCGGCCGGATTGCTCCCCGCCTGACCGGTAGTCCCCTTGATCGGGCCCACGACGCCTGTACACGCCGTCGCCAACGCAAGCGCGGTTCCGCCGACGACGTACATGAACGGCCTTTTCATCTTCGTTCTCCGGGATCGGGCCACGCGCCGCGCGCGGGGACTGACGGGTACTGCGAGATCGCGAACGGAGTTGTCACGAAATGTCTCGATGTCCCAGGGTCTCGCGGTCGTGGAGGCGCATCACGAGACGCCTGCGCGATGTAAAGGGGGACGCCCGCCAGAAAGCGGGTCTATCGATTTACTTCTGCAGTGCCGACGTCGCGGCGGCAATGGCGTCGGGCGTGAGCGCGCCGACCCGCCACGGCGGCATGCGCGTGGTGCTCGACGCCGCGGTGAGGCGTTCGATGGCGAGATCCTTCTCGGCGCGCGACAGCTGATCGAGCTTCAGGACATCGAAGTGGTTCTTCGCGAGGGCGGGATTACCCCGGCCGTCGTGGCAACGGGCGCAGATCTCGAGCAGCACCGTCTTGCCGTCCGCGCCCGGAACCGAAACGAAACCGAGCTTTTCGGTCGCGTCCGCGGAGAACACCGCGCGGGCGTCGACGAGGCTCCCGCGTGCTTGCGTGCCGCGCACGACGTCCTGGTATGACCGCGCCGCGGCCGTGCGCTTCCCCTCGTCGGTCACGTCGATGGCCGGATACGGCACGGCGATCGCACGGCCGGCGAGGTGGACGTCGAAGCGCGCCTGCCAGGTCGGGCTGGTCCCGCCGGCATTCATCTCTGTCACGATCTGGGAATCGAAAGGATTGGGCTGGTCGCCGAAGCCCTCCGCGCGCACCAACGCCTCCAGCTGGGCGCCGCTCCCCTCGTCAATCGCGCCCCCGATCGTGGGGATCGCGACGCCGCCGTACTGCTTGTCGACGGAATGCATGTCGGTGAATTGCGCGAGGAGGACCCGGTCGGAATCGGTTCGCTGCGCGAATCGCTGTGGGAACCAGTGTAGCCAGGGACTCGACAGCTCCTGCATGCGAAGGATTCGCTTCGTCCCCTGCCCCGCCGGCCGATGGCACGACATGCAGTCGAACGACGTCGCTTCCAGATCGTCGTGATCGTAGACGCTGTAGGCAGTCCAGCCGTGCTCGATCTCCTCGGTCAGGACACTCGCCAGATCGCAGCCGGCTGCCTCGTAGTCGCACGCGCGTTCGAAGGCGAACAGGTAGAAGTTCAGATCGGCCGTCTGGAGGTCACGGCTGACCACCTCGACGAACGGCTCGCCGCGGACGAACCCGACGGCGGTCATCGCGTCGGGCCGTTGGAAATCGGCGCCCACGCGCGGGAACACGATCATGCGCGGATTGAGCGAATTGACGCTCATCGAAACGAGCGACGTCGAATTTCCCGTGAGAGCGAAGGCCCGGTTCTGGTCCAACCCGACGAGCTTCAGCAGCGTGCCGAGGTCGCGAATCTCCGGGCGTCCCGCCGGTCCGCACAACGCGCGCGCAAAGCTGTCGCCGTGGTTTCGAGCGCAGATCTGGTCGTACCGCTCCTGCCGCGTTCCGATGATCGCGAGCTCGGGATCGGGAGCTTGCACGGCGGGCAGCTTGGACCAGTCGGCTGGCGGGTCCCCGGCGCCGCAGCCGGCTCCCGGGATCGCGGCCAGCAACGCCGCCACCAGCGCGCTTGCGACGCGCGGAACGCGTCCGCCACGGCGCCGTCGCCGATGGATCGCCGCGAGGCCGAGGGCGACGAGGAGCAGCGCCGATCGCAAACGCGTCGGGCCAGCAGTGGATGAAACGCCGCAGGCGCATCCGCCGGCGATCGGACCATTTCCCCCGCCCCCGCCGATCATCGCGCCTCCGGATCCACCCTGACCGGTCGGCGCCGAGGATTCGAACGGCAGTTGGCGCACAGGCAGCTCGCTGTCGATCTGCGACACGTACGCGACCAGTTGATCGATCTCTTTCGCCGACAGCGCGCTCACATATCCATGTTGCTCGCCGGCGTTCTTCGTCGTCAGCACCGCGCGTAACGTCGCCGCCGATCCGTCATGCAGGTAAGGGGGCGTCTCCCAGACGCCGAGCAAGGTGGGCGTGTCGATGCCGGAGAGCGGCCCGCCGGCGTGCAGGCCGGAGAGCGGCGTGATGGTGCCGACGTCGTGCAACACGCCGCGCGGGCTGTCGGTGAATTCGGGCCCAGCGTGGCAGAAATCGCAGCCGAGCTTTTCGAACAGCACTTTGCCCGCGACGCCGTCAGCGGTCAGCGATCCATCGGCGTTGCGGTAGGGGCTGGGGTTGACGTGATCCAGCGAGGCGACGTAGGCGGCCAGCGCATCCAGCTCGGCGCTCAGGCCGGCCTTGGGATCGCCGAGCGGTTGATCGCGCGTCCCGACGTGAAAGACGTCGTCAGGCAGGAAACCGGCTCCGTCGAACAGGTCGCGTATCTGATGCTCGAAGTCCTGCACCTCGTCGAGCGTGCCGGACCAGTTCAAGCGGCCGTGCCCGGTTCCCTTGCGGCCGAGCAACGCCGGCGTGTTTCGCAACCCTTCGCCGCGGGTGGTGAAATCCCAGACGCGGCCGTCGTCATCGCCTTCGAAGTGACACGCGCCGCAGCTCATGTATCCCTCGAACGCCATCCGCATGTCCTCGGCGTCGTGGAAGATCTTCTTCCCCGCCAGGACCTGGGGCGGCAGCTTCTCGCCGGCGACGGTCGCGATGTCCGCGATCAGCGGCGGCGTCGATGCCGCGAAGTCCTCGAGCATGACCGAAAGGTCGTAGACGAGGACGTCACGGCTCAGCGCGCCCTGCACGAACAGGTGCCCATCGGGCGCCAGCACCGCCGCGCGCGGGAACGCACCGACGTTGCCGATGGCCGAGAAGACCTGGGTGGGACGGTTGACGTCGCGGATCTCGACGCGGTTCGACCCCGCCAGGGTCAGGATGGCGAAGTTGCCGTACGGACTGAACTCGACGTGAACCGGCTGGCTGCGATCGTCGAGATCGATCCGGCTCGCGTAGATCTCCTGCGCCGACGAGATGTCGACGATGGCGGCCAGCGGACGCACCGTCGTGTCATGCGTGATGTCTCGCCCGTCCCTCAGCTTCCCGCGCGCGATGTTGTCTTTCTTCCCGGGGATCCACGCCTGGCGGCCGTCCGGCGTCAGCGCAACCGAGAAGAGATAGTTGGGAACACCGCGCGCCCGCTGATCGTTGTCCTCGGTTTCGGTGTCGAGCTTCAGCACGATACGCGTCGCCACCTTCATCGCCGCGGCGTCGACCTTGACGACCTCGCCGCCCGTGTCCGGCGAGATGAAGCGCGTGACGTAGACGTCCTTGCCGTCGTGAGACACGGCGATCCCGCGCGGCCGCGGACCGACCTCGGCCTCGCCGAGGACGTCGCCGGTCTTCGGATCCAGCTTCAGCAGCTTCCCGACCGCGGTCAGCGTGACGTAGGCGGCGTCGCCGGCCGGACTCATGGCGACGCCCACGGGCTGCGATGCATAGGGCAGGCGAAAGCCGCGCTCGACGACGAAGCGATCCGGATCGACGACGGCCACGGCGTAGTCGTCCTGGTGGACGACCCAGAGCTTCCCGTCCGGCGTCAGCGCGAGCGACTCGGGCCGCCGGTAGACGGCGAGCTCGGCGATCTTCTGCAGCGTGCGCGCGTCGATCGACGTGACCGTGTCGTTGTCCTGGTTGACCGAGTAGACGCGGTTCCTCCCAGCGTCGTAGACGATCGAGCTGGACGACGTCGGGCGCTTCGCGGTCAGCGGATAGTGAACGAGGTGCTGAAAATAGGCGCTGCCCGCGTCGCCCCGGGCGTCGGTAACGAAAACCTGCACGCCGACCAGGCCGGGCGCCGTGAAGGTGTGCGACATCTGCGCGCCCCCGACCTGGGGCGCGTCCTCACCGAACGTCCACTCGTACGTGAGCGCGCCGCTGGCGCCCGTGACGGTCGCGGTGAATGCGTGCGCTTCCCCGACGACGGAAGGGCCGGCGTGCGTCACATCGACCGTGAGCGCGTACGCGGGCACCGCCGCCGCCAGTGACACTCCCGCCAGCACGGCGCAGGAAGCAATCGAGCGCATTCAGTTCGTCGTGAACGTCGACTTCCACTCGGTGGCCAGCGTGTTGCCGACGAGATCGGCGATGCCGCCCTTCGGCAGCACCACCTCGTACGTGGTGCCGGGTTGCAGGTCCTGGTCGGGATCGAAGTTGAGCACGCTCATGCGAACGCCCCACTTCCCCGCCAGCGGCTGCCCGCCCACGGGCCGGACGATGAAGCTCGCGGCGTTTACGGTCGCGAGCTCGATGTTGTCGGAGAACGTGAGGCCGATGCGCGACTTCGTGGAGACGCCCGTCGCCCCGTTGTTCGGGATGACCGTGTCGACCACGGGCGGCTTCGTGTCGGGATCGGTCGCATGCGCGGCGATCACCCAGCCCGCGTAGGGCGACTGATCGTCGCCGATCACCAGGAGGTTGCCGATCCCGATGGTGAACTGATCGTCGTTCTTGTCGGCCCGGTCCAGGCGTCCCCAGATGCGGCTCACGATCTTCATGTTGCGGGGATCGGTGACGTTGATCTTCGAGGCGCCGGGCGTGCCGCCGATCTCCGCGCGCACGTGCCCGAGGAACATGAAGTCGTCCTGGAAGCTCATGTACTCGGAGCCTTCGGTCGGCAGCCGCCCGATCGGGGACGAGCCGCTGCCGATGCTCTTCGGATTCGAAAGCACGTCCCACACCGTCAGACCGATCAGGAACACGTAGCGCCGGTGGAACATCCCGATGTACGCCTTGTCGGTCGTGAACGATGCGAGGCGCACCGGGTTGAGCGGATCGCTGATGTCCAGGGTTGCGACGCCGCCGCTTTCCTTGGGCGTCATGACGACCAGAACGTTGCCGATCGCATCGATGGGACCAGCGCTGACGCCGCCGTAAGCGGAGGTGGGGACCTCCTTCACGACCGTCGCGGACGCGGGATTCGCCGCGTCGACGACCTTGATGCCGTTGTTGGTGGCGCCGACGTAGATGTACTGCCCCTGCCACGAAACGCCCCAGACCGCTTCGGTGTAGTCACCGTAGTTCGTACCGGCGATCGCAACCGCCTTGACGTGCTTGGGCGCCGTCGGGCTGGTGACGTCCCAGATGTTGATGCCCCGACCGCCGATCGTGACCATGTAGAACGTGTCGCCGTACCGGCCGTACGAGACGGTGTGGCTCTCGGCCTCGGCGCCGGTGCGGCTGGGCGTCGTGAAGCTGGAGAGCTGCTTTGGCGCGGCGGGGTTGGACACGTCGTACATCCAGAACTCCTCGTTGCCGCCGATCGCGAGGTAGCCGTTGATCACGGTGGGCTGGTTGATCTGATGGCCGACGTTCATCGACGGCGAGATCAGCCCCTTCTGCCAGTCCGCCTTGGGCAGGTTGATCGTGGAAGCCGGCTGCGGCGAATTGGGGATCTTCCCGGCGGCCTTTTGAAACGCCGGCTGACCGCCCGTCCCGGTGCTTCCCGCGGCACCGCTGCCAGCGTTGCCCGCGGCGCCGGTCGTGCCCCCCCTGCCAGCGGCGCCCGTCGTTCCGCCGCCGCCGCCGCCGCGCCCCGCGGCCCCCGCGCTGCCCGCCTGGCCGCCGGCGCCCGCGCCACCGCCACCGCCACCGGTCGTGCCGCCGCGGCCGCTGCCGCCACCGTCGCCCGCGGTGCCCGTCGTGCCGCTCGAACCCGACACGCTCCCTCCGGTGCCGGCGCTGCCGGTCGTCGTCGACCCGCCCGTGCCCGCCGCACCGATCGCTCCCGCGGCGCCGCCGCCCGACCCGGCGGTGCTACCCGCCGCGCCACTTCCAGCCATGCCGTTGCCGGCGATGGCGCCGCCTCCCGTGCCGGCGTTCGCCGCACCGCCGGTCCCGGGGTCGGCTCCCGTCTGGGTGTTTCCGGCGCAGCCACCGAGCAGCACGGCCAACGATGCAGCGAGAAATCGAGAGTCTCGGATGTTCATGGCGCGACGGCTCCTGGTAGGTTGGGCGGGCTCAGCAGGGCCTGTCGCGAGCCGCCGATTCTTGTCACGAAAAAAAAAAATGGAACGTCCCCTTCGGTGCGCGACGGAAAACGATTCCCGCCGCACCTCACACTTCGTTGACAACGGCTCTCAGCGCCGCGGAGAGCTCCCGCCGGGCCTTGCGCAGCCGCGAGTACACGGTGAATCGGGGAATCCTCAACGTGGACGCGACGTCAGCGACCGGAACGTCGTCCAGCTCGTGCATGATGAGGACGGCGCGGCGCGGAAGCGGGACGCGACCCAGCGCCGCCAGCACCAGGCGACGCGCCTGCTTGCTCTGCAAGCGATCCTCGGCGCCCGCTTGCTCGTCGATCGGCTCGATCACACCGAACGGCATCTCGCGATC
>Ga0207681_10001527_pt1 | contig 14917 bp, 17 predicted proteins | sample KBSS53metaG_FD_184324 | JGI IMG/M metagenome (GOLD analysis project Ga0207681, IMG submission 184324) | Switchgrass rhizosphere microbial communities from Kellogg Biological Station, Michigan, USA - KBS S5-3 metaG (SPAdes) (version 2) | ecosystem: Host-associated > Plants > Roots > Rhizosphere... | reverse complement strand
AAGGCGACGACGACGATCCGAAGGCCGCGAGCGTGCGGTCGCGCGAAGGCAGCGCCGATCCGGCGCCGCTGATCGACCTGATCGGTGCGGCCCTCTTGCCGTGGGTCGCCGGCTTCGAGCAGGCGGTCCGCCTGCTGCCCGGCCTGGCCGAGCTCGACGAGCCGGCGGTCTCGACGACGCTCGCGCGCCTGTTCCGCTTCCTTCCCGACGACGAGCACGGCACCGCCGCATTGGTCGCTCGCGAGCTTCCGCTCGCTTCGCTCGGCGACGCGATCGCCGACCTCGCCGCCTGCGTCGCCGAGCTGTACGAGCTGACCTTGCCGCTGCGCTACAAGGTCGACGCGGTGCGCCGCTCGGCGCCGAAGGTCGGCCGCAACGAACCCTGCCCGTGCGGCAGCGGGCGCAAGTTCAAGCAGTGCCACGGCGCGGCCGCGCCTCCCTGATGCGGCTGCAGCTTCTTTCCGACCTGCATCTCGAGACCGAGTCGTACGAGCCCGAGCCGGCGCCCGGCGCCGAGCTGCTCGTTCTCGCCGGCGACATCGACGCGCGCTGGGACGCGCTCGCGCGCTTTCGCGGCTGGCCCCAGCCGGTCGTCTTCGTCGCCGGCAACCACGAGTACGACGGTCGCGACGTCGACGCGTCGACCGCGGCGCTGCGCGAGGTTTGCGCGGGCCACGGCATCACCATGCTCGAGCGCGACCGCCTCGTCGTCAGCGACGCCGAGGGCACCCGCATCCGCATCGTCGGCACGACGCGCTGGAGCGACTTCGACCTGTTCGGCGTCGTCGGCCGCGCCAAGGCGATGCGCGCGGGAAGCTACTTCATGGACCTGATGCAGGCGACGCAGGGCGGGCGGCCGTTCGACGTCGAGGCGATGCGCGCCGAGGCGCTCGCCTGCCGCGCCTGGCTCGAGGTCGAGCTGAAGCGGCCGCGCGACGGCTGGGACCGCACCGTCGTCGTCACCCACTTCGCGCCGAGCGTGAAGAGCGCCGACCCGCGCTACGGCGCGCGCAGCGGCACGGCGAGCTTCTGCAACGCCGACGACGACCTGCTGCCGTTCGCCGACGTCTGGCTGCACGGCCACCTGCACTGCGTCCACGACTACGCCGTCGCCCGCGCCGGCGGGCCGACGCGCGTCGTCTGCAATTCGCGCGGCCACGAGCGGCGCGGCGAAGCCGAGGCGCATCAGCCCCGGCTGGTCATCGACGTGTGAGAAGGCGGCGGCGGCCGCCCGACCTAGAGCCGCGAGCGGCGGTGCAGGCGGTAATCCATCCGGCTCACCGGCCCGGCTTGCTGGCGCGCCGCGATCTCGGCGGGTGATTCGGGCTGGATCGTGGTGATGGCATCGAGGCCGAACGCCGTCCCCATGTCGGCCGGATCGTCGACCTCGCGCCGCGCTGCGCGACGCGAGGTCGACAGGTAGCGGCGGGCACGGGCGATCAGGTTCATCGATATTTCCGGGGCGACTCTTCGCGATCCCAGTATCGGCCGTGTCCGCGAAAGAATCATCCCGCGATCGAGGGGCAGAGCGGTCGCAATTGGCGTTGCGCACGCAACGCGTCGTAACGTTGCCACTTTACTGTGCGACGTACTTGTTGCCCGCGGCCTTGTAACGAGCCACGGCCTTCTTGAGGTCGGTGTACTCCTCGCACGGCAGGAAGCACGCCTTGTCGAGCGCGGCCAGGCGCTCCTCGGCCTTCGCCAGGTTGCCGGTCATGAGGTAGAGCTCGCCCGAGTACTCGAGCGCGCCGCGATGGCGCGGCTCGATGCGCAGCGCCTCGTCGTAGAACTTCTCGGCCTCGCCGGCGTTGGCCGCCGGGTCGGCCTTGCGCAGGCTGTAGCCCATCAGGTTGTTCCACTCGGCGCTCGCCGGGTCGTTGACCTTCTTCAGCTCGTCGATCGCCGCCGCCCAGTTCTTCTCGGCGATCTTGTTGCGCGCGGGCGTGAACTTGTCGTTGGCCGGCGCGGTGTCGGCGGCGAACGAAGCACCGGCGGCGAGCGACAGCGACAGGGCAGCGATGCGCAGGAAGGCGAGGTTCATCGGAGTCTCCGGAAGTGGTCCACGGCTGTCGCAAAGCATATCCCGGCGCGCGGCCCACCGCGCCGTCGAGGCTGCGCGCCCCTAGAATCGCGCCCCTTTCGCGGCCGCCGGACGCCCCCGCCACTGTGACCTCCGCGACCTACTGCGCCATCGATTTCGGCACCTCGAACTCCGCCGTCGCGGTCCCCGACGGCGCGGCGATGCGCCTGATCGAACTCGAGCCGGGCTTTCGCACCATGCCGACGGCGGTGTTCTATCCGGGCGACGGCGGGCGGCGCGGCCAGACGGCTCCCTGCGAGTTCGGCCGCGCCGCGATCGCCGCCTACGTCGACGGCATCGACGGTCGCCTGATGCGATCGATGAAGAGCATCCTCGGCAGCTCGCTCGTCGAGCAGACGACCGACGTCGGCGGCGGCCGCGGCGTTCGCTTCCTCGACATCGTCGCCACCTACCTGCGCCACCTGAAGAAGTGCGCCGAGGCGGCCGCGGGCGCGCCGGTCGATCGCGCCGTCGTCGGCCGGCCGGTCTACTTCGTCGACGCCGACGCCGAGCGCGACGCCCAGGCCGAGGCAGCGCTGCGCAGCGCAGCGGCGAGCGCCGGCTTTCGCGAGATCGTCTTCCAGTACGAGCCGATCGCCGCCGCGTTCGACCACGAGCAGGCCGTCACGCGCGAGGAGAAGGTCCTGGTCGCCGACATCGGCGGCGGCACCTCCGACTTCTCGCTCGTTCGCGTCGGCCCCGAGCGCACGGGCCGGGTCGATCGCAAGGCCGACATCCTCGCCAACCACGGCGTCCACGTCGCCGGCACCGACTTCGACCGGCGCATCGAGCTGGCGAGCATCCTGCCGCTGTTCGGCTACGGCGCGTACGGGCCGAGCATCGACGGCGCGCCGCCGCGCGAGGTGCCGAGCGCGGTCTACTTCGACCTCGCGACCTGGCACCTCATCAACACCGTCTACAACCCGCAGCGCGTCGTCGAGCTGCGCGGCATGCGCTCGTTCTATGCCGACGCGGCGCAGCACCGACGGCTGATGACGGTGCTGACCGAGCACTTCGGCCACGACCTGGTGGCGCGCGCCGAGGCCGCGAAGATCGCCGTCGCCGGCGGTGGCCGTGCGACCATCGATCTGGGCCACGTCGAGGCCGGCCTGGCGAGCGTCCTCGACGAGGCCGAAGCGGCGCGCTCGCTCGACGCCGATCTCGATCGCATCGTCGCGGCGGCGCGCACCACCGTCGCGCAGGCCGGAGCGGCGGCCGGCGCCGTCGACGCGCTCTACCTGACCGGCGGCTCGACCGGCCTCGACAGCCTGAGCGAGCGGCTGCGCGCCGCCTTCCCCGGCGCCCGACTCGTCCGCGGCGATCGCTTCGCCAGCGTGGCGACCGGGCTGGCGCTGTTCGCGCAGCGTCGCTTCGCCGGGCCGGGCCGGCGCTGACCGCTCGTCAGTCGGCCAGCACCGCCGCCATCGCCCGCGCCGTCGCGTCGACGTTGCCGCGGTTCAGCCCGGCGACGCACATCCGCCCGGAGCGCAACACGTAGACCGCGAACTCCTCGCGCAGGCGATCGACCTGGCGCGGCGACAGGCCGGTGTAGCTGAACATGCCGTGCTGACTGAGGAAGTAGCCGAAGTCGCGATCGGGCATCTTCGCGGCGAGGACGCCGTGCAGCGCGCGTCGCATCGCCTTGATGCGCTCGCGCATCGCCGCCAGCTCGGCCTCCCAGTCGCCTCGCAGCGCGGGCTCGCTGAGAACGGCGGCGACGATCTGGCCGCCGTGGATCGGCGGGCTCGAGTAGTTGCGGCGCACCGTGAACTTCAGCTGGCCGAGGACGTTGACCGCTTCGCCCGCGTCGGCGCAGACGACGCTGAGCGCGCCGCAGCGCTCGCCGTACAGGCTCATGCTCTTCGAGAACGAGTTGGCGACGAAGAACGCGAGCGGCCGGCCGGAACGGTCGCGCGCCGCGGCCAGCGCGCGCAGCGCGTAAGCGTCCTCGACGATGCCGTCGCCGAAGCCCTGGTAGGCGAGGTCGAGGTAGGGGACGAGCTCGCCTTCGCCGAGGATCGGCACGAGCGCGTCCCACTGCGCCGGCGTCAGGTCGACCCCGGTGGGGTTGTGGCAGCACGCGTGCAGGAGGACGACGCTCTTCGCGGGGAGCGCGCGCAGCGCCTTGCACATCGCCTCGAAGGCCAGGCCGCCGGTCGCGCCGTCGTAGTACGGGTAGTCGTGGACGGCGAGGCCGGCGCCCTCGAACATCGAGCGGTGGTTCTCCCAGCTCGGCTCGCTGACCCAGACTTCGCTGCCGGGCAGCCAGCGCGCGATGAAGTCGGCGCCGACCTTGAGGCCGCCGCTCGAGCCCACCGACTGGATCGTCGCGACGCGTCCCGAAGCGATCGCCTCGTGGCCGCTGCCGAAGAGGAGCGCCTGCACCGCGGCGCGAAAATTCGCCGCGCCTTCGATCGGCAGGTAGGGCTTGGCCGCCTCGCGCGCGACGACCTCCTGCTCGGCGCGGCGCACCGACTCGAGCACCGGGATGCGGCCGGCGTCGTCGAAGTAGATGCCGATCGAGAGGTTGATCTTTCCCGGCCGGGGATCCTTCTGGAAATCCTCGTTCAGGCTCAGGATCGGGTCGCCCCCGAACGGCTCGACGTGCTCAAACATGGGAGCGCGGCGGCCGGACGCCGGGCCGTCCCAAGCCCGGCCGAGCCCCCGCGGGGGGCAGCGAACCAACTGAGCGTGGGGGCTTCATGTCAGGCGGCGAGCGCCGCCTCGATGTCGCCCCGGAGCGATTCCGGCGAATCGTTCGGCGCGAAGCGTTTGATGACCTTGCCGTCCTTGCCGACCAGGAATTTGGTGAAGTTCCACTTGACGGTCTTGGTGCCGAGGAGGCCGGGCGCTTCGGCGGTGAGCCACTTCCAGACCGGCGCCGCCTTGTCGCCGTTGACGTCGACCTTGCCCATCATCGGGAAGGTGACGCCGTAGTTCATCTCGCAGAACGAGGCGATCTCGTCGTTCGCGCCGGGGTCCTGGGCGCCGAACTGGTTGCTCGGGAACCCGATCACGACCAGGCCCTTGTCGCGATAGTCCTGCCAGAGCTTCTCGAGCCCGGCGAACTGCGGCGTGAAGCCGCACTTGCTCGCGGTGTTGACGACCAGCAGCACCTTGCCGCGCTGGCTCGCGAAGTGCGCCGGCTTGCCGGTGATCGATTCGGCCTCGAAGGCGTAGATATCCGGTGCGGTGGTGGCCATGGCGTCCTCGGGATGATCGTTCGCATGCATGGTAGCGCCGCCCGCTTGCGGGTGCGCCGGCGCGCGATCAGCGGCCGGGCTGGCGCGCCGCGAGCAGCGCGCCGGCGACGATGAACGCGCCGCCGAGGGCGAGGCGAGCGGTGAGCGCGCCGCCGCCGAGCGCGACCGCCGACAGCGACGCGAACACCACCTCGGTGAGCATGACGACGGCGGTCCGGTTCGCCGGCAGCCGCGCCGCGCCGTACTGGAGCGAGAGGTTGCCGGCGAGAAAGACGAGCGTGAGCGCGCCGGTCAGCATCAGCCAGGGCCACGCCGGCGCGGGCGGCGGCACCGCCGCGCCGGTCGTCGTGAGGAATGCCGCCAGTGCGGCGGCGACGACCGCGCCGCCGAGGAACATCGCCAGCGAGCGGCCTTCCTCGGGCCGGCCCGCCTCGCGCCGCAGCATCACGTTGTTGAAGGCGAACGAGAAGCCGCCGACGACGCCGAGCCAGTCGGCGAGCGAGCGCGGCAGCGGCAGCCGGGCGGCGAAGCCGATCGCCGCCGGACCGCTCGTCGCCGGCGGCCAGAGGACGATCGCCGCGCCGATCGCGCCGAGACCGATGCGCAGCGCCGCCGCCTTCGTCAGCCGCTCGCCCAGGACGGCGCGCGCGAGGAGCACGGTCCAGAGCGGCATCAGATAGAAGAGCAGGACGACGCGGACGACGTCGCCGATGACGATGGCCCAGTTGAACGCGGCGTTGGTGAGGCCGGCGGCGGCGACGAGGAGCCAGAGCGCCGGCGTCGTCGCCACCTGCGCGCAAGCGCGCGGCCGGGCGATCGCGATCGCCAGCGAGGCGAGCGTGAAGATGATCGTCGTCGCCCAGAGCGGATGCAGTCCCGCCTCCTGGAGCCGGCGCAGCGGCCACCACGAGGTGCCCCAGACGAACGCGTTGAAGACCAGCGCGAGGGCCGCGCGCCGCGCCGGCTCGCTCAATGCTTGTCGCGGCGGGCGATCGCGAGCAAGTGCTCGACCTCGCCGCGGTGGTGGATGCAGTTGCTCTTGTGCCAGCGGCGGATCAGCGCCATGGTGCCGGCGACGAGGACGCCGAACAGGGCGATCGACGTGAACGCGCTGAGGCCGAAGCGCGTCATGCCGGTGTAGAACGCGCCGAGGCCGAGGATGCACGCCTGCTCGTTGAAGTTCTGCACCGCGATCGAGCGGCCGGCGCCCATCAGGTTGGCGCCGCGATGCTGCAGCAGCGCGTTCATCGGCACGACCAGGTAGCCGCCGATCGCGCCGAGCATGACCAGGAACGGCGCCGCGACCCAGACGTTGGTGATGACGTTGAGGCCGATGACGAGCAGGCCCATGGCGATGCCGTACGGGATGACCTGCGTCGCCTGGTCGAGGCGCATTCGCAACGAGGCGACGATCGCCCCTGCGGCGGTGCCGATCGCGACGACGCCGACCAGCGCCGACGCCTGCGTCGTCGTGTAGCTGAGCGCGGCGGCGGCCCAGGCGAAGACGATCACGCGCAGGTTGCTCGAGACGCCCCAGAACAAGGTCGTCGTCGCCAGCGAGATCTGGCCGAGCTTGTCGTTCCACAGGCGCGCGTTGCAGTTCGAGAAGTCGCGCACCAGCACGCCGATGCTGTGCGGCAGCGGCTGCAGCGGCGCTTCGGTGCGCGGAATGCGCAGGTTGAAGAGCGCGGCGATGACGTAGAGCGAGACGATGACCGCGACCGCCGCCTCGGGCGCGGTGCCGATGCCGGTGTCGATCATCGGCACGTCGAAGGCGAGCAGGTGCTGCGAGACGACGCGGCCGAGCAGCTGGCCGCCGAGCAGGACGCCGAAGATGATCGACAGGATCGTCAGGCCCTCGATCCAGCCGTTCGCCTTGACCAGCTGCGAGTTCGGCAACAGCTCGGTGAGGATGCCGTACTTGGCGGGCGAATACGCCGCCGCGCCGAGGCCGACGATGGCGTACGAGAAGAGCGGATTGGCGCCGAACAGCATCAGCAGGCAGCCGACGATCTTGATGCTGTTCGAGATCAGCATCACCTTGCCCTTCGGCACCGCGTCTGCGAACGCGCCGACACCCGGCGCGAGGATGACGTAGAAGAGCGCGAACATCGGCGTCAGCGCCGGCACGTGCCACGAAGGGGCACCGCTGGTTCTGAGCAACTCGATCGCCGCGACCAGCAGCGCGTTGTCGGCCAGCGAGCTGAAGAACTGCGCCGACATGATGGTGTAGAAGCCTTTTTTCATTCGCTTCCCGGCGCTACCGCACGTCGGAACTGACGCCCGACTTGTCTCCCCGCGGCGGGGTTTATAGCACGCGGGTTTTCAGGATCGACCCCTTCGCGTGGGGTGTCGCGACGGACGGCTGGCAGAATTCCGGCATGCCTCGGCCGATCGAAGCGATCGTTCATCGCGACGCCCTCGCCGCCAATCTCGAGGTCGCGCGCGAGGCCGCGGCGGGCGCGCGCGTCTGGGCCGTGGTCAAGGCCGACGCCTACGGCCACGGCATCGCCAACGCCTTCCCCGCGCTGCAGCGTGCCGACGGCTTCGCGCTGCTCGACATCGCCGAGGCCGAGACGCTGCGCAGCCTCGGCTGGCGCGGCCCGATCCTCCTCCTCGAAGGCTGCTTCGATGGGCGCGACCTCGAGGCCTGCTCGCGCCTGCACCTGTGGCACGTCGTCCACGAATCGCGCCAGATCGACCGGCTCGCCGCGCTCAAGACCGACCGGCCGCATCGCGTCTTCCTGAAGATGAACAGCGGCATGAACCGCCTCGGCTTCGCGCCCGATCGCTATCGCGCCGCGTGGCTGCGCCTCGATGCGCTGGCGCAGGTCGAGGCGATCGTGCTGATGACGCATCTCGCCAACGCCGATGCCGACGACGTCGCCAGCGTCGAGCCCGCGCTCGCCACGTTCGAGGCGGCGACGCACGATCTTCCCGGCGAGCGATCGGTCTGCAACAGCGCGGCGACCTTGCGCTTCGGCGCGCGCCTGGCCGCCGGCGGCGCGGCCTGGGTGCGGCCCGGCATCCTCCTCTACGGCTCGTCGCCCGACCCGACCATGCACAGCGCCGACGACTGGCGGCTCGCGCCGGCGATGACCTTGCGCACTCGGCTGATCTCGATCCAGGAGCTCGCCGCCGGCGCGAGCGTCGGCTACGGCAGCCGCTTCACGGCGCCGACGCGCATGCGCATCGGCGTCGCCGCGTGCGGCTACGCCGACGGCTATCCGCGCCTGGCGCCGGGCGACAACGAGCGCGGCACGCCGGTCCTCGTCGATGGCGTGCGGACGCGCACCGTCGGCCGCGTCTCGATGGACATGATCACGGTCGACCTCGGTCCGGTGCCGACGGCGACGATCGGCAGCGAGGTCGTCCTCTGGGGCCGCGCGAGCACGGGCGCGGTGCTGTCGATCGACGACGTCGCCGCCGCCGCCGGAACCGTCGGCTACGAGCTGATGTGCGCGCGCGCGCCGCGCGTGCCGGTGGTCGTGGCATGAGCACCCTCGCGATCGGCTGGCGAGGCCTGAGCGCCGAGACGCAGGATCGGCTCATCCGCGATACCTGGCTGCTGATGGCCGGGTGGATCGTCATCGGCCTCGCGTGCAGCTGGCTGCTGCTCGAGCTCTTCCATCTTCGCTCGCCGCTCGTTCGCTATCCGATCACGGCGCTCGTCATGTACGGGCTCGGCGTCGTCGCCGGAACGCGGCTCTGGCTCGCCGCCTTCAGCCGCGCCGTGCGGCTGCAGCCGGGGCGGTTCGGCCCCGAGCCCGTCGTCCCTGCCGGTGACGCCAGGTTCCGTCGCCGCACGCGGGCAGCGGCGGGCGTCGATCCCGCGCTCGTGCTCGGCGCGATTCTCCTCGGCATCGACGTGCTCATCTGGTTCGAGGGCGGCGCCAGGCTCTTCTGGTGGACCGTCCTCACGCTGACGATCACGGTCGCGCTCTTTGCCGTGCTCAAGGTGGAGCGCTTCGGCAACGACGGGCTGCCCGGTGTCCTCGCCGAGCTGTCGCACCAGTTCATCTTCGGCCGCGCGACCGACGCCGGTCACCTGCCGCGGCGATCGATCGCAGATGCCTTGCCGGCGCTCGTTCGCGAAACCTGGGCCAGCGGGGTGATCCTCCTCGTCTTCAGCGTCTCTGCCGCCGTGTCGTTGTTCATCGTGCTGCCTGACGCGGCGTCGCTCGCCGACATCTTCCGATGAGCGCCGAGCCGATCGTGGTCGACGAGGCCGAGGTCGAGATCATCGCGATCCGCGCTCAGGGCGCCGGCGGCCAGAACGTCAACAAGGTGTCGAGCGCGATTCACTTGCGCTTCGACGTCGCCGCCTCGTCGCTGCCGGACGAGGTGAAGGCGCGCCTGCTCGGCCGGAGCGATCGACGGATGAGCGACGAAGGCGTCGTCGTCATCAAGGCGCAGCGCCATCGCAGCCAGGAGCTCAACCGGCGCGATGCCCTGGCGCGGCTCAACGACCTCGTCGCGCGTGCCGCCGAGGTGCCGACGGTGCGCAAGCCCACCCGGCCGACGCGGGCGTCGCGCGAGCGCCGCCTCGAGGGCAAGAACGTTCGCGCCCAGATCAAGGCCGGGCGGGCCAAGATCGTCGAGTGACCTCGACGCGAGGCCCTAGGCGCGCGTGAAGGTCGCGAGCAGGACGCCGAGGACGACGAACACGCTGCCGAAGACGCGGTTGATCGCGCGCCGGCGTGACGCCGTTCGCAGCACCCCGAGCAGGCGCGCGGCGAGCGCGGTGTAGAGGAGGTTGACGACGAGGTCGGTGAAGCCGAGCGTCGCGCCGATGACGAGGTATTGCGGCACGAGCGGCTCGCCCGCAGTCAGGAACTGCGGCACGACGGCGAGCATGAACACCGTTCCCTTCGGGTTGACGGCGTTGAGCAGCCACGCCTCGACGACGATGCGACGGCGCGGCATCGGCTGCGCAGAAGCCTCGCCCGCGGGCAACGCGAACGGCGGCGCGCGCCACTGGCGAACGCCGAGGTAGACGAGGTAGGCCACGCCGAGCCACTTGACGACGGCAAAGGCGAGCGCCGACGTCGCGATGACGGCGCCGAGGCCGACGGCGACAACGACGAGCTGGGTCCAGAAGCCGAGGATCAGCCCGAAGGTCGCGAAGCAGCCGCGCGCGAAGCCGTGGTTGAGCGAGGCGCTCATCACCGCGATGGCGCCCGGTCCGGGCGAGAAGCTGATCGCCCACGCGGCGATGAAGAAGGCGAGCCAGAGCGACGGCGACATCGGCGCGATTTTGCCCGCCGCGCCTGCCGCGACAATGGGCGATGGCCAAGGAGAAATCGATCTACAGCTGCACCGAATGCGGCGCGACGAGCCCGAAGTGGCTCGGCAAGTGCCCGGGCTGCGGCGCCTGGAACACGCTCGTCGAGTCGGTCGCCGAAAGCGGCGTCAAGCCGCGCTATGCGCCCGGTCGCGGCCTGCTGCCCGCCGAAGCGGTGGCGACGCTCGCCGAGATCGACGCCACCGATGCCGAGCGCCAGCCGACCGGCATCGAGGAGTTCGACCGCGCGCTCGGTGGCGGCATCGTCGCCGGCGGCGTCGTCCTGATCGGCGGCGACCCGGGGATCGGCAAGTCGACGCTGCTGCTGCAGGCGCTCGATTCGCTGGCGCGCTCGATGAAGGTGCTCTACGTCACCGGCGAGGAGAGCGGCGCGCAGGTGGCGCTGCGCTCGCGCCGGCTCGGCCTCGGCGCGAGCCCGGTGCGCGTCCTGGCCGAGATCTGTCTCGAGAAGATCCTGGCGACGCTCGAGGTCGAGCAGCCGGCGGTCGCCGTCATCGACTCGATCCAGACCGTCTACAGCGAGGCGCTGACGTCGGCGCCCGGCTCGGTCGCGCAGGTGCGCGAGTGCGCGGCGCAGCTGACGCGGATGGCCAAGGCGACCGGCATCACGATCATCCTGGTCGGTCACGTCACCAAGGACGGCGCCCTCGCCGGCCCGCGCGTGATGGAGCACATCGTCGACACCGTGCTCTATTTCGAGGGCGACACGCACTCGAGCTTTCGCCTCGTCCGCGCGATCAAGAACCGCTTCGGCGCGGTCAACGAGATCGGCGTCTTCGCGATGACCGAGAAGGGCCTGAAGGGCGTCAGCAACCCGAGCGCGATCTTCCTGTCGACGCACGGCGAGCCGGTGCCGGGCTCGTGCGTGCTGGTCACGCTCGAGGGCACGCGGCCGATGCTGGTCGAAGTGCAGGCGCTCGTCGACGCCGGCGGGCCGAGCCCGCGCCGGCTCTCGGTCGGCCTCGAGCGCGACCGCCTGGCGATGATGCTCGCGGTGCTGCATCGCCACGCCGGCATCGCCGCGCTCGACCAGGACGTCTTCGTCAACGCCGTCGGCGGCGTCCGCATCAGCGAGCCGGCGGCCGACCTCGCGGTGATGCTCGCGATCCAGTCGAGCCTGCGCGGCAAGGCGCTGCCGCGCGGCTTCATCGCCTTCGGCGAGGTCGGCCTCGCCGGCGAGGTGCGGCCGGCGCCGCGCGGCCAGGAGCGCCTGCGCGAGGCGGCCAAGCTCGGCTTTTCGCTCGCGATCGTTCCCAAGGCGAACGCGCCGAAAGGCGCCTCCCGGGGCGTCGCCGCGAAGGCCTTCGAGGGCCTGACGATCCACCCGGTCGAGCGCATCGAGGAAGCGATCGACCTCGTCCGCACGCTGTGAGCGGGCAGTGAACGCGCGCCTCGGCTGGCTGCTGGCGGCGCTGTTCGCCTTCGCCGCGTGGCGCGCCTACGATCTCGCCGGCCTCGCCTTCGCGGCGAGCGCGATCGTGTTCTGGCTGCTGCTGCAGTTCAACCGCGCCGTGCGGGTGATGAAGAACGCCGCCGCGTCGCCGGTCGGCCACGTTCCGAGCGCGGTGATGTTCCACGCCGGCCTCGCGAGCGGCATGACGATGCTGCAGATCGTGACCAAGACGCGGAGCCTCGGCCGCAAGGTCGAGGGCAGCGACGACGACTGGCGCTGGAGCGACGACGGCGGCGCGAGCGTCTTCCTCCATTTCGAGCGCGGCCGGCTCGTGCGCTGGCAGATCGAGCGCGCGCCCGAGCCCGAGGCGCCCGCGCCGGCCGGCGGCGGCCGGGACGAACCGGCCGCCTAGAATCAGCGCCCCTGATCACAGCGATGGAGCGCCTCATGTCGATGGCCGACCGCGACGGCAAGATCTGGATGGATGGAACGCTCGTCGACTGGCGCGACGCGAAGATCCACGTCCTGACGCACACCCTGCACTACGGCTGCGGCGCGTTCGAGGGCGTACGCGCCTACAACACGGTCAACGGCACCGCGATCTTCCGCCTGTACGAGCACACCCAGCGCCTCTTCAACAGCGCCAAGATCCTGCGCATGAAGATCCCGTTCTCGTTCGACGAGGTCGTCGAGGCGCAGCGCACGGTGGTGCGCGAGAACAAGCTCGAGTCGTGCTACCTCAGGCCGCTGACCTGGATCGGCTCCGAGAAGCTCGGCGTCTCGCCCAAGGGCAACACCGTCCACCTGATGGTCGCGGCCTGGCCCTGGGGCGCCTACCTCGGCGAGGAAGGCATGAAGCGCGGCATCCGCGTCAAGACCTCGAGCTACACGCGCCACCACGTCAACATCACGATGACGCAGGCCAAGGCGGTGTCGAACTACACCAACTCGATCCTCGCCAACATGGAGGCGCTCGACGACGGCTACGACGAGGCGCTGCTGCTGGATGCGAGCGGCTTCGTCAGCGAAGGCGCGGGCGAGAACCTGTTCATGATCAAGAAGGGCGTCGTCTACACGCCCGACCTCTCGGCGGGCGCGCTCGACGGCATCACCAGGAACACGATCCTGGCGATCTGCAACGACCTCGGCCTGACGCTGGTCGAGAAGCGCATCACCCGCGACGAGGTCTACATCTGCGACGAGGCGTTCTTCACCGGCACCGCCGCCGAAGTGACGCCGATCCGCGAGCTCGACCGCATCGAGCTCGGCACCGGCTCGCGCGGGCCGATCACCGAGAAGATCCAGAGCGCGTTCTTCGACATCGTCAACGGCCGCAATCCGAAGTACGCCGAGTGGCTGACCAAGGTCTGAGCAGCATGCCCCACAGCGACGGATCGAGAGCATCGGTCGAACTGACCGCCGCCGAGCTGCAAGGTCCCGGCGTCGTCTTCTGCCCGAACCCGAAGATGCCGCTGTGGAGCAACCACCCGCGCGTCTTCATCGACGTCGCCACCGCGGGCGTCGGCAAGTGCCCGTACTGCGGCACGGAGTACCGCCTCAAGCCGGGCGAGAAGGTCCACGCGCATTGATCGACCCGGGCGCGAGCGGGCCGTGAAGCGAACGCTCGTCATCGCGCCGCAGTGGATCGGCGATGCCGTCATGGCCGAGCCGCTGCTCGCCACCCTCGCCGAGGGCGGCGACCGGCTGACGGTGGCGGCGCTGCCGTGGGTCGCCCCGGTCTTCAGCGCGATGCCGGAGGTGACCGAGATCGTCGAGCTGCCGTTCGCGCACGGCCGCCTCGACTGGACGGCGCGACGCCGCGTCGCCGCGCAGTGGCGCGACCGTTTCGACGTCGCCTACGTGCTGCCCAACTCATTCAAGGCGGCGCTGGTGCCGTGGCTCGCGCGCATTCCGGAGCGCGTCGGTTACGCGGCCGAAGGCCGATCGCCGCTGCTCAGCCGACGACTCGCCGCGCCGCCGGGACGCCCGCCGATGGTCGCGTTCTACGGCGCGCTCGTCGGCGCCGCCTTCGACAACCAGCGGCGGCCGCGTCTTCGCCTCGATGCGGCCGTGCTCGACGACACGACGGCACGTCAGGGTCTGCAACGCGGACGCTACTGGACCTTCGCGCCGGGAGCCGAATACGGCCCGGCCAAGCGGTGGCCGCCGTCGCACTACGCGGCGCTCGCGCGCGCGCTCCACGAAGCCGACGGCACGCCGATCGCCCTCCTCGGCTCGCCGGGCGAAGCCGAGCTGTGTGCCGAGATCGCGGCGCAGGCGGGCGCTGCGTGCCGGATCCTCGCCGGCCGCACGTCGCTGCTCGACGCGATCGCGCTGATCGCCGCATCGCGCGGCCTGGCGAGCAACGACTCCGGCCTGATGCACGTCGCCGCCGCCTTCGCGGTGCCGCAAGTCGCCGTCTTCGGCTCGACCAGCCCGCTGCACACGCCGCCCCTCAATGACCACGCGCGCGTCCTCTGGCTCAAGGAAGAGCTCGAGCTCGACTGCATGCCGTGCTTCGACCGCACCTGCCGCTTCGGCCACTACCGCTGCCTCAACAGCATCGCCCCCGCCCGCGTCGAATCCGCCCTGCTCCAAGCGGCCAGCGCTAGCGGGGCGCCACCGGCGCCCACCCCTCCCTCTCGGAGGGAGGGGCTGGGGAGGGAGCGATCCTGATCCCGCGAAGCAGGGAAGTTCACGCCTAAAGCGTGAACTTCCCCGCGTAGACAATCGGCCCCGTCGGCGCCCCCGTCGGCGACCCACCTGCCGGTTCGATCGTGACCGCGAGCGTGTCGGCGCCGGCGAGCACTTTGCCGCGCAACGCGACGACGCCGCTGCCGCCGGGCAGCACCCCGAGCGAGCGCGGCGCGCCCTGCGCCGGCACCGCCCACAGCTCGAGCGAGCGATCGGCGCGCAGCGCGACCGGGGCGATCGGC
>Ga0207681_10001526_pt1 | contig 14918 bp, 14 predicted proteins | sample KBSS53metaG_FD_184324 | JGI IMG/M metagenome (GOLD analysis project Ga0207681, IMG submission 184324) | Switchgrass rhizosphere microbial communities from Kellogg Biological Station, Michigan, USA - KBS S5-3 metaG (SPAdes) (version 2) | ecosystem: Host-associated > Plants > Roots > Rhizosphere... | reverse complement strand
CTGTGGGCTTCACCACTGTGAAAGGGAATTTGGCCGCGGATGAACGCGGACGAACGCGGATTCGGAAAACAGTATCCATCAGGCACGTTGAGTGGTTGATTCGAATACAAGAGGGCTACGGCTCAACGCGGCGCGAAGGTTTTGCAGATTCGTGTAATCCGCGTAAATCTGCGGCTAAATTTTCTTGCTACCAGCGGTGATAGGCGGGATGGCCGGGCTTCACCGCGACGAACGTGCCGCGACACGTCGCCGTCAATTTTCCATGCGCAATTAACTCGCCCTCGACGATGGCACGCTCATCGCTTGACTCAACCACGCGCGCGACCAGGTGAAGCGGTTGATCGGTTGGAGTAGGACGAAGGAGTTTGATGGTGTAGTCAGCGGTGACGGTGCACGGTGGATGATCGAGGCCATTGCGCTTCATCAGATGGTAGGCGGCGGTCCAGTTGCAATGGCAGTCAAGCACCGTCCCCGTTATGCCGCCGCTCAGCATTCCCGGAAACGCTTCCTGGTAAGTTTCCGGCTGCCAGTCAGCCACAACTTCTTCGCCCTGGGGGAAACTGCGAATGTGCAGTCCGCGCTCGTTTGCCGGGCCGCAGCCGAAACACTTCAGGTTGGGCGCGTAAGTTTCCTGGATGCTTTGCATTAGTCTTCGAGTTTCGAGTTTCAAATTTCAGGTTCCAAGTTTCAAGTTTCAGGTTCCAAGTTTCAGGTTTCAAGTTGCAAGTTTCAGGTTTCAGGTTTTTGAATTTGAAATCTGAAATTTGAAATTTCAAATCTTAAATTTTAAGTTTCAAGATTTAAGGGACGAAGCCAACACCACAACCTGCAAACCCACCGCCACCGCATGCCAGTACTGACCTCGTCACTCGTTTGATCGCACAACCGCATACGATTGTTCGATGTTCAATGCTTTCGGATTATAATCCCGCCGCGTGAAATTACTTACTACCAGTCTGATGTTCGTCGTGCTGTCAGCCGGTGCGGTGAGTGCGCGCTTGCCCGCTTACCCGTTCATCGATACCTCGCCTCCGCAGGAAGACGGCTGGTCGGCAATCACGAGCCCAGAGGGCGTTCTCTTCGTTTGGAACGTGCGTGGGCTTTATTTCACCTTGACGCTCAAAGGCAAAAACGTAAAGCCGCTAGAAGATCCGGAACATATATTCTTCAATGTCGACGGCCGCATACTCCAGATTCAGGTGGCCGCGCTGAAAGAGTTTGCCCCGGATGCCAGGCAGAAGAAACTCGACGACCGCCTGATTCTCGCCGCTCACCGCGACTGGGAGTCGAAGTACATTAGCGAGCTCATCAAGAGTCCGCTCAAGGTGCAAACGTTCAACGCGAAACTGAGCGACGGCAGCGAGGCCATGATGTGGCAGTTTGATATGCCTGAGGGGTTGAACTCTGAAGCAATGAAACAGTTGTACGTGACGGTGGTGAAGAACGACTACGTGCTGATGCTCAACAGCGAAGCCACGACCACCGCCGCAGACGCTGACGGGCGCAAGTTTCTTTTGGAAACCCTCGCGACCTACAAATCAAGCCCGACGCCAATCGACGTGAAGGCACTGGCCGAATCGATTCGAAAAAAGCTAACGCCTTGATGGTTGGGTCTATTCTGATATCTTGATTAATCCATGTCCAAACGCGCAACGGCTACTATGAAATTCGCAGTTTGCATTCAAAGCGACGATACCGATCTGCTCACTCCTCGCATGATCTACCAAGTGCTTCCTGACGAAAGCGCCGCCAAATCAAACTACGTGCGGGTGATAGACAACGAAGGCGAAGATTATCTATACCCAGCCAAGTACTTCATATTCCTCGACCTGCCGCATGAAATAGAACAAGCCTTATTGCGAGCCGCGTGAGTCTTGACGATGCTTTGCGGTTTAGATACTACGCCCCGCCGGAATCGAGGCCTTTCCTTTCTCTCAAGCGATCCAAATAGTCCATAAATGCCAGCAGATGATCCAAACTATTCTCATACGCAAAGAGTCCAGCTCGAAAAGCTGTGTGGTACGCCGCCATCTGCTGTCCTTCGCTAACTGTCTTCGCGATTGCTGCGAACAGTATCGCCCGCGACTCGTCTCTGCCCGGTCGCGGTAGCTTTGCAAGGTTGTTAGTCTTACCCGCTTTCAATTCATCCATCAGTCTGACTAGTTGCCTGACGAATGGCTCGATCTTGTAGCGTGTAGTAGTGAGCGCGACCAGTCTGCGGATCTCATCTTCGGGCAAGGCTAAAGGCTCAAGCTCGAAAAGTTGTGAGGATTTCTCGATTGACTGCAGACGACTGCGTGCCTGTCGCTTTTTCCCGACTTTATGGGTAGCCAAAGTTATTCTTCCAGGTCGAGGCATCGCGCAAGTAGCAGCGCTGTCAGTAAGAAACGTCCCAAGACCAACTGGTCCTCGCCACGTAGTGGCGAAATGTTTATAGCAATCAAACTCCCCAAAAATTCCCGAGCTCCATAGGAGCGAAATGTTCTGCCGCCCATAAATGGGCTCAAGAGTTTTGTTAGGGTCGTGGAGTTGCTATACACATTGAGTCCCCACAGGACTCCCAGCAAAATACCGACACAAGCAATGCCCTTGTTTCGGTATTCGTTTTGACTTCTCGCATAAAAGCAAAGTGCGAGCGCATTGTCTACAGACTATGAGTGACAATCTGCAAAAAGTTGTGGTGTATCTGTATGTGGCTGTGTGTGCATTCTGAGTGCGGAGGTTGAAAGATGAGTCTCGTCTGCTTTCCTTGAACATCAAACAAGAACGAGGTTAAATAGAGATGTCATGACGGAGTTACTAGAAAAAGCGTTTGCTGAAGCTGCCCGCCTTCCAGAAGAAGAGCAGGACATGATTGCGAAAGCGCTTCTGGAAGACTTCGCGGCTGAAGAAAAATGGAACTCCACGCTCGCAAATTCTCAGGACAAACTTGCCTCGCTCGCCGACGAGGCTCTCACCGAGTTTGAGCAGGGTGAGACGCGACCCTTAGAAGAAAGCCTGTGACCTCGCGCACAACCGCAAAGTTCAGGAAAGCACTGCAAAAGTTACCGCTTCGCATACAACTACAAGCCAAAGAAACTTATGAGCTGTGGAGGCGCGATCCAACTCATCGCAGTCTGCAATTCAAGAGGGTACATGCAACCAAGCCGATATATTCTGTTCGCGTGGCTATTGGTTGGCGCGCTGTAGGAGTAAGAACAGGCGATGTTATGGTTTGGTACTGGATCGGCTCACACTCTGACTACGACAAACTCCTTGCCCAACTCTGAGGAAACGCGATTGGACGTGAACGAGGTTTGTGCGACTGACGCCTTGAGTCCTTAGCCGCTCGCTAAGTCTCCGTGTTCCTCTGGTCCTCTGTGGTAACTGCTAAGAAAATTCACCACAGAGACACAGAGGTCGCACGAAGAAAAGAACTGAGCTAAGCACCCTACCGCGCATCAACCTTCCTTCCCGCGTTCAAGTTGTCGAAATTCAGGATCGCATTGAACACCAAGAAGTAGCTTCCTTTAGTTTGACCGCGCCAGACTGGGTTCGTTGAGAACAGCACCACGTGTCCGTGCCCTGACGGCACGTCGATCACCGCAGCGTGTTCGGCAATCTCGTCGCCGCCGTCGAGCAATCCGGAAACAAACAAGTCTTTCATGTCGCCGTAGCGCAGCACCACGCGCGGGCGCTCAAACGGCGGAATCACCGCCACCTCGTTGCGTCGCTGTTCATCGCTCAAAGGCATCGCTTCCCAAACTTCAGCCTTCGGAGACTCGGGAACTTCGGAAGGCGGGCGACCCTGGACCACGTCGGGATCGTCCGGCGTCCCGCGTCCAGTGGCGCGCTGACCTGAGCGGCGCCGTCCGCTGCTGCCGTCGGCAAGGTTGCTGAGATTGAAGATTGGTCCATTGGCGCAATACATCGCGAGCGAATCGCTGTAACCGTAGGCAATCGGGCTCGTGGCGTCGACTGTCTTCATGCGCAGAATGTCGCCGACGGCGCGCAGCCGATTCGCGCGCGTGATTGTAACGCCCGGCGTGAAGCCATAGTTCACGGCGAAGCTGGCGGTGTCGTCCACCGTCAAAAACACTCCGCCCTGCTGCACAAACGCTTGCAGGTTTCTCAGCCCTGACCAGTCGAGGCCCGGGCGCATGTCGTCAGTCGAATCAATCTTGCCGATGTTGGGCGTGAGCGAGGTTGTTTTCCACGGGAGGGGATTGCCATACATCGGCATCCCGGAAATGATCGAGGCCGGCGGCGCACCGACAGGCGCGAAGACGATGACGTCATACTTCGATTTCAACTTATCGTCGCGCGCCACATCCTGCGTGCTGATGTAGGCGTATGGCATATGCAACTGGTCGAACGCCAGGCGCCACCAACCTTCGTTTTGCGTGTCGAGCCAGGTGTGCATTAACGCCACGCGTGCGGCTTTGACAGCGTGAGTCTTCACCGCCGGCGGCTGCGGTACCGCGTAGATTTTAATACCCAGCTCCGCGCCGAGACTGTTTAGTTCGTCGAGCGACGCCTTGCGAATAATGAACGAACCGCGATTGAACTTTTGTCCCGCCGCTTCGAACGGCTCTTCCGCCGCATCAACGTCTACGTCTCGTAAGCGATAACGCAAGGTGACGAGCGCGTTATCGGCATTGTGATTTACGAGATAGACCGAACCCGAGCCGGCAACTGCGCCGGGCGCGCCAATCTCGCCATTCACGCGCTCCATTGGAACACTGAGCACCTTCGTATCCACCACCCGAACCACGCCGACGTTCGCCAGCTCGCCCATGGTCCAGGCCGTATCGTCGTAAACTTCAGTCTGCGGATCGTTTGGGGCCCAGTACTGATAATCGAGCAACGCATCGACGATGCGACTGTAGGGTTGGTCCATGCGAATGATGTAACTGCCCGCAGGGAAGGTGCGCGTAGTGGCGACTGAAGGCGTCGGCTCAGAAGTGGGCGAAGGCGAGGCTGCGGGCGTTGCCTCGCCGCCGGGCCGTTCGGGCTTGCCGGGCTTGAGCACGACCGTGAACGGTGCCGTCGCGCGATGAATCTCCGCGCCCTGGGCCTGCATCGTGCGCAGCAATTCGGCCTGGTTGCCAGGTCGGGGATCGTCGCCGGGCAAAACATAAGCGGCCGGTCCTTCATTCTTCGGCTTCAACACCGAACGTTTGCTCTTGAGATAAAAATTCTTGAGGAATAGCTTGCTGTGAGCGCCGAAGTATTGCAGCGTCGTTAGCAGCGCGGTCTCCTCGTAATTGTTGTTGTTGCGCTGCGACCATCTGGTTTTCGGCAGCGGCGGATTCTGGCGATACCAGGTGCGTTGATACTGGCTGGGCGAAAGCGTGCGCTCGACCGTGTCGGCGCCGGCATTGCCAAACGTTTCGTAAAGGCGGCTGATGCCGTTGTGCGTCGCGGCGATGAACATCAAATATCCGGGCGACCAGGTGTCGAAGTTGCCATGCGCAAAAACGCCGGGCATGCCAAACTTCGTCATCTCTGAAACGTTGTTCCAGCCGATCATCTGCCACTCGTCGGTGAGGATCGGATCGAGCCAGGCGTTGTAGGGACCGTCGCCAATCGTGTTGTCGTAAAGATAAGGAACTGACTCGTGCAGGTCATGGAGCACCTGCGCCTTCCAACCGGTGAACGTGTTGAGCACGTTGCGCGTCAGCTTGAGCGATAAGCCGATCGCATCGCGGTTGTTATCGTGGGCCACGTAATGGCCCCAGTAGATTAACGGCGGCCAGTTGTCTTTGGGATGGGCCAGGTGCCAGTTGTACACGTCGACCATGCGATCGCGTCCATCAACTTCAACTACCGGAGTGATCAGCGTTACCACGTTATCGCGAATAGACTTCACGTAAGCGCTGTCGTCAACAGCGAGACGATAGGCCAACTCCATCAACGCCGTGGGCGATCCGGTTTCGGTGGAATGGATCGTTCCGGTGATGTAGTAGATTGGAAACGAATCGGCCACCAGCTTGTCAGCCTCGTCGTCGTTCAAATTGATCGTGCGTGGGTCTGCAAGCTTCGCCAGCCGGGCGCGATTTTCATCCAGACGCGACAACAACTGTTCCGAAGCTACCGCGACGGCGATCATTTCGCGGCCTTCTTCTGTCGTCCCGATTGAAAAAACTTTGACGCGCGGGCTCGCCTTCTCGAGCATGCGTATGTAGCGATAAACCTCTTCGGAGTAGGGCAGCTTGCCCGGAGCGCCGGCTATGTCACCCAGCACCGTCTTCGGCGTCGGCACGTTTGGCGAGGCGGGCAAATAGTCGGTGAGCGGCGAATTGAAGAATGGCTCGGTGGTGTATTCGCGAATCTTCCGGGTGTATTCCTCGTCGATCGGCTGGTTCGGATCGCGCGCCGGTTTCTGAGCGTGGATAGCGGCTGCCGCGGCCAACAACACGAAGACAGTTATGAGGCAGCGAAACATTGAACGAGTCATCCCGGTTTCCCTCACTTGAATAATCGAATTGAAATTAATTTCGAGGAGGAAAAGTTTTTAAGCTAAACGGAGAGGCAAGTCAACTTTTGTAATGTTCGTCTCTCTGTACAGCTACCTCACAAGTCGGATGTTTAGAGGCGGGCACCGCCCGCCGGTTCAGGTTTCGCCAATACTCAGTATATTCCATCTTGAGACGGCGGGCGTGCCCCGCCCTAAACTTTACGTTGTGTCTTTGACGTGAGTGGTTATTCAACTTTTTCCACCACAGAGACACAAAGAACACAAAGGTTCACAGAGAAGATCGGTTCGCTCTGTTGAATGCCGCTGGCGCGTCAACTAGAATCAACTCGTCCCAAACCAACCGGTAAGTTATGTCGAAGCAGCCAGTCAAAGCCTCGGTCGCCAACGCCCAAATCAGCGCGCAATCGCCTGAAGAAACCTCCATTGTGCAAATCAAGCCGCTGAGTAAAGCTGCCGGCGGCATCGGCTCGATCATCGCCACCGCGAAGACGACCTGGGAAGAAATGGGCGTCGCGCGCGGCGTGCGCACGCTCATGAAACTCAATCAGATGGGCGGTTTTGACTGTCCCGGTTGTGCCTGGCCTGAGCCTGACGATGAGCGTTCGCATGCTGAGTTTTGCGAAGAAGGCGCCAAGCATGTCGCCGACGAAGCGACGACGAAACGGGTGACACCAGAGTTCTTCAGCAAGTGGAGCGTGGCCGATCTCGCCGCGCAATCCGACCACTGGCTGGGGAAACAGGGCCGCCTCACGCACCCCCTCTTGTTGCGTCGTGGCACCACCAACTATGAAGCGATAAGCTGGGATGCGGCCTTTGAGTTGATCGCCGGCGAGTTGAAGTCGTTGGCAAATCCGGACGAAGCAATCTTTTATACGTCGGGCCGCACCAGCAATGAAGCGGCGTTTCTTTATCAACTCTTCGTCAGACAGTTTGGCACCAACAATCTTCCTGATTGCTCCAACATGTGTCACGAGTCGAGCGGTTCCGCGCTCGGCGAAACTATTGGCGTGGGCAAAGGCACTGTCACGCTTGAAGACTTTAACCTGGCGCGAGCGATTTTTGTGATCGGACAGAACCCCGGAACAAATCACCCGCGCATGCTCAGCGCGCTGCAAAAAGCGAAGCAGAACGGCTGCAAGCTGGTACACATCAATCCGCTGCCTGAAGTCGGCATGACGCGGTTCAAGCATCCGCAGGACGTTTTGGGTTTAGTCGGTAAAGGAACCACGCTGGCGGATCTATTTCTGCAGGTGAGAATCAACGGCGACGTCGCCTTGTTGCAGGGAATGATCAAAGCGGTGTTGGAAGCAGCGGAGCAAAGGCCCGGCTCCGTGTTGGATCAGGAGTTCATTAACAACTACACCACCGGCTTCGATACGCTTGCCCTCGCTATCAGAGATGTTTCGTGGGACGACATCGTCGCACAATCGGGTATTTCACGAGAACAGATCCGCGAAGCTGCGACGATCTTTATCGAGTCTGACCGGACGATCTTTTGTTGGGCCATGGGGCTCACGCAACATAAGAATGCGGTGGCCAACATCCAGGAGATCGTGAACTTGATGTTGTTGCGCGGTCAGGTTGGCAAGCCGGGCGCCGGATTTTGCCCGGTGCGCGGGCACAGCAACGTGCAGGGCGATCGCACAATGGGAATTTGGGAACGTCCGACTGACGCTTTTCTCGATAAACTTGGAACTGAATTCAGTTTTGAACCGCCGCGACGTCATGGTTACGACACCGTCAAGGCAATTGAAGCGATGCACGCCGGTAAGGCGCGCGTGTTCTTTGCGCTCGGCGGTAATTTTCTTTCGGCGACGCCGGACACGGAATACACGGCCGACGCACTACGGCGCTGCAGCTTGACGGTGCAGGTGTCGACGAAACTCAACCGCGCGCATTTGATCACGGGCGAACAGGCGTTGATTCTGCCGTGTCTGGGACGCACCGAGATCGATCAGCAAGCGTCTGGTCCGCAGTTTGTCACGACGGAAAACTCGATGGCGGTGGTTCAGGCGTCGCGCGGGTTTCTGCCGCCCGCTTCGCAAGACTTGTTGAGCGAGCCGGCAATCGTTGCGCGTCTGGCAATCGCGACTCTCGGCGAAAGTTCAAGCGTGCCGTGGCAAGCGTTAATTGACGACTACGATCGCATACGCGATTGCATCGAGCGCGTGGTGCCCGGCTTTGACGATTACAACACGCGCGTCACGCAACCCGGCGGGTTCCACTTGCCGAGCGGGCCGCGTGAGCGAGTTTTCAACACGCCGAGCGCTCGCGCCGTTTTCACTGTTCATCCTTTGCCGCGCCACGATCTTGAGCCCGGCCAGTTTCTGATGATGACGATACGCAGTCATGATCAGTTCAACACTTCAATCTATGGACTCAACGATCGTTACCGCGGAATTTACAACAGCCGCCGCGTGGTGTTTCTTAATGCCGAAGACATTAGCGACGCTGGGTTCAAAGAAGGCGAACGCGTCGATCTGATCAGCCATTTTGAAGGTGAGGAGCGCGTGGCGCCGCGTTTTGCCGTGGTGCCGTACAGCATTCCGCGAGGCTGCGCCGCGACTTATTTTCCTGAGACGAACGTGCTGGTGCCGATCAGGAGCGTGGCCGATAAGAGCAACACGCCGGCTTCGAAGTCCGTGGTCATTAGCCTGCGGCGCTCCGTTTGACCCGCTTATTTTCGCAAGCTTCGTTTAGAGGCGGGCCCCGCCCGCCGTCTCAAGATTGATTGCGTGGTGATGTCAGTTGAACCGGCGGGCGGTGCCCGCCTCTAAACATTGCATCAAGTGCATGAACGTTCAGTAGCTAAATTGGAAACCTTAGCCAAACCTGAGTTGTATGCAGAGTTGCAGTCGCAGCTGCGAGCGCTGCTCGAGGGCGAGCGCGATTTCATCGCAAACGCGGCAAACTTTGCGTCGTTGCTCTATCATTCATTACCCGACGTCAATTGGGTGGGATTTTATTTGTTGAAAGGCGACGAACTCGTGCTCGGCCCGTTTCAGGGCAAGCCCGCGTGCGTGCGCATCGCAATCGGCAAGGGCGTTTGCGGCGTCGCTGCCGAACAGCGACAAACAATTCTGGTTGATAACGTGCACGAGTTTCCCGGGCACATCGCCTGCGACAGCGCATCAAACTCCGAGATCGTCGTGCCCCTGGTCGTCGATGGACAATTCACCGGCGTTCTGGACCTCGATAGCCCGTCACTTGCACGGTTCAGTGACGACGACGCGAGCGACTAAACGAACTGACGTCGATTTTTTTGGAGTGCGCTGACCTGTCAACGCTTTAGTCTTGGGCGGCCTGGCGCCCAAGTTGTTAAGTAAGCTCTATTCAAGGTAGTCGCGACAGGTCGCGACCTACCAAAGCGGTGACAGGTCACCGCACTCCAAAGAGGTATTCATGATCACGATTCGCAAGGCTAATGAGCGCGGCCATTTCGACTTCGGCTGGCTTAACACCTATCACACTTTTTCTTTTGGCGATTACTACGACCCAAAGCACACGCGCTTCCGCACGCTGCGAGTTATCAATGAAGATTTTGTTCAACCTGCCCACGGCTTTCCCACGCATGGACATCGCGACATGGAGATTGTCACCTACATTCTCGAAGGCGCGCTCGAACATCGCGACAGCATGGGCACCGGCTCGGTCATTCGTCGCGGCGACGCGCAGCGCATGAGCGCGGGCACGGGCGTCACGCACAGCGAAGCGAACCCTTCGCCGGACGCCGCGGTGCACCTATTGCAAATCTGGATTTTTCCCGAGCGGCAGGGACTAACGCCCGAGTATGAGGAGAAGAAGTTTACTGACGAAGAGAAACGAAACAAGCTGCGGCTGATCGTTTCGCCTGACGGCAGCGACGGCTCGGTCAGGATTCATCAGGACGCAAAGATTTACGCGTCACTCCTGGATGAAGGCCGCGAACTCGAGCATGCATTAGCTAATCGTCGCGGAGCCTGGCTGCAAGTTGCGGCCGGCGCTGTGACTCTTAACGGCAACGAACTGAAGCAGGGCGACGGCGCGGCGGTTAACGACGAATCGAGCCTTCGCCTCACGGCGACAGAAGCTGCCGAAGTGTTACTGTTTGATCTCAATTGACGCGGCAGCCTCAAATCCCTGAAATGTACTATCAGAACCGGGAGCGGTAGCGACCGGCCAAAGAGTCGACTTTGAAAACCAACGAGTTTCCCAACGCTTCGCCCCCGGGCGAGAGTGTCTCTCCGGTCGCTACCGCTCCTGGTTCTGATGGGAACACGTCTGTTCAAAGCATCCGGAAACGACCACTGGAAACGGACACGACAGAGCCACTTAGTTGATTCTTAGCAAGGAGGCAAGCAATGGAAACGATGGAAGTGACGCGCGTGACGATCGATGAGATTAAGGCGCGGATGGATCGCGGCGAGCAGTTTACGTTTATTGACGTGCGAAATCCCGAGGCCTGGGCCGCCGCAGATACGAAGCTGCCCGGCGCCTTGCGCGTGCTCGGCAGCGAGCTCGAGCAACATCTCGCCGATATTCCGCATGACCGCACCGTTATCACTTACTGCACCTGCCCACACGAAGCATCGAGCGCCGACCTGGCGCAGAAACTTGCAGCGCACGGGTATAAAAACGTTCACCCACTTTTCATCGGCTTTGAGGCCTGGGAGAAAGCCGGGCTGCCGCTCGAACCTAAATAATATGACTCCTGAAAACCGGAACGAAGTTTTAGCTGCGTGGGAAACCTCCGCGCAATACTGGAACAAGCATCAGGCCTTGATCGAAAACATGTACGCGCCGCTCTCGCGGGTTCTGATCGAGGAGGCGGGTATTGGTCCAGGCCACAACGTGCTCGACGTGGGCGGCGGCAGTGGCGAACCTTCGCTGAGCATCGCCGCCGTTGTTGGCGAGTTAGGTTCGGTAGCTTACACGGATCCCGCTGAAGGGATGGTCAAATCAGCGAGCGCTGCCGCTGCGCGAAAAGGGTTAGGCAATATCAGCTTTCAACAGAGTGCTGCCGAACAACTTCCGTTTGCCGATGCGACCTTTGATGTCGCGGTGGGCCGTTTCTCCTCGATGTTTTTTTCCGATGTGCCGGGGGCCTTGCGCGAAATTCTTCGCGTCGTCAAACCTAATGGCGTGGTGTCGTTCGTGGTTTGGGCCGAGCGCGAGGCGAATCCGTTCTTCAGTGTGGTCAGCGAAGTCCTCGATCGGTTTGTGCCTGCCGAACCGGAAGAAGAAGACGCGCCCCAGGCGTTTCGTTTTGCCGCGCGCGGAAAACTTGCCAAGCTTTTGCAGGACGCCGGAGCGACCTCGATCACCGAACGTGAGTTTCCTTTCAAGATCGAGGCCCCGATCAATGTCGATCAGTTTTGGGAACTGCGGACCGAGATGTCTGACACGTTCCGAAAGAAACTCGCGCGGCTGGTGCCGGATCAAGTGGCGGCGATCAGGTACACGGTGCAGAAAAGGGTTGGGAGTTATTTCAAGAGCGGCGGCATGAGCTTCCCGGGCAAGGTGCTGCTGGTGAGCGGAAAGAAACGCGACACTTAGGTTTGGCCGCGGATTTTCGCGGATGAACGCGGACCAGGATAAGTCAGAAATATTGGTGGCGCCTTGTCTCCAGGCTTTTTCTGATCTGCATTAATCCTCGAAAATCCGCGGCCAATTCATCGCTCAACAGAAATCACAAAGTTACTTAATCGCTCGATCACTGCATTGGTGACTTCCACCAATGTTGGGCCGTCGCGCTCGCATTCGTCCAACACCTTTTGAATCTCTTGCAACCACGCGCGCGTAACTTCTTCGTTATATTTCGCCAGATCGATTTCGTGATAAGCGAGAAAGCGCAACAGCCCTTCACGCATTTTCTCGAGCGCAGCCTCCGGTGTTGAAGTGTGAAGATAGTAAGTGGCGACAGTCAGATGATTGCGATGCGGGAATCCGTCTTTTGGAATCGCGCAAGCTTCGAAGCTGGCTACGAGGGCTTCGATCTCTTCGTGGTCTTTGTAGCTCATCGTCCCTCCTCATTGATAATAATAAGCCGCGGATTTACGCGGATAAACGCGGATTGGAAAGAACGGTGAAGTGGCCAACTTAACGAACGTTGGAAGCAGGGTAAACCGAGGCCGTTCTACCTTCTAAGATATTTCCTGATCGGCGTTCATCCGCGAAAATCCGCGGCTAGTAATCTTGCCCATAAAAAACGAGGCGGACCGAATATTCGATCCGCCTCGCTGATATGTTTTTAGATTAGTCTACTTGGCTGCTACTGCATTTGAACGTGCCGTCAACCGCGATTTGTATCGCGCGGCAGCATTCTTGTGCAACGCGCCATTCTGCACCGCCTTATCGATCGTCGAAATCGTCACCGGCAAGAGTTCTTTGATCTGGTTCGCCTCGCCCGAGCCGATGGCGATGCGCAGGTTCTTGATCGACGTTCTGACGCGGCTGCGATTGCCGCGATTGATCTTTCGGCGCGCCTCGCTCTGGCGCATTCTCTTTTCCGCTGACTTATGATTAGGCATTCAATTCTCCAGATACTGACTGATTACCGCGCAATTTACGTTGCCGACAACCAGTTTACACGATGTCGACCCGCGCGCAAGTGGAGGAGTATAGGGAGCGAGTGATTGAGTGTCAAGCAGCGCCACACCGGGCTTGACTGCCGAAGAATTGGGGTCGACTCAGTTTGTTTTCCTGTGTGCGACCTTTGTGTTCTCTGTGTCTCGGTGGTGGATTTTCTCAGCAAACACTCACCACAGAGACACAGAGATCACTGAGGGTGCACAGAGAAGGTGCTGGTAAAACCTAACCTGACTCATCGACGTGCGTGTCGATATTTGACAGCGTTTACAGTGTGTAGTAGCGTCGAACCCTACAGCATATGCCAGTAATTCCAGCACGCTCACGTCCCCGCAACTTAGCTAATAATTCACCCTTCGGAACGTCGCCGGCAGAAAGAGAGCGCGACCGCATTTGAAACAAATTGAACTGCCTCCCAGAGGATTAGAAACGCTCTTTGGTGTTCACGATCAGAACATCAAATACCTCGAGTCGCTGCTTGACGTGCGCATTGACGCGCGCGGCCAGGATGTTTCGATCGACGGCGATCCGAAAGACGTCGCCACCGCCGAAGGCATCCTGGAAGACTTCTCCGCGCTCTTCCGCGAGGGGCGCACCTTCACAGACAAGGAGCTGCGCGAAGCCTTTGCGCAGATTGCCGAAGATCGCGCATTTAGCCTGCGCGATTATTTCACCAAGGCGCGCTTCAACCCGGCGGGGAAGAAACAGGTGTCGCCGAAGTCAGCAACGCAACGCAAATACATCCAGGCTATCCAGGAGCAGGACGTGGTGTTCGGCATCGGCGTCGCCGGCACCGGGAAAACTTATCTCGCGGTGGCGCTCGCGGTGCAGGCGTTGATGCAGAAACAGGTGAACCGGATTGTGCTCGCCCGTCCGGCTGTCGAGGCCGGAGAAAAACTCGGGTTCCTGCCGGGCGACTTACAGGAAAAGGTCGATCCGTATCTGCGCCCGCTTTATGACGCGCTGTTTGATTTGATCGACTACGAGCGCGTCACGAAGCTGCTGGAGAAACAGGTAATCGAAATTGCGCCGCTCGCGTTCATGCGCGGCCGCACGCTTTCCGACGCGTTCATAATTTTAGACGAAGCGCAAAACACCACCAGCGAACAAATGAAGATGTTCCTCACGCGCATTGGTTTTGGCTCGAAAGCCGTGATCACCGGCGACGTCACTCAGGTGGATTTGCCGACCGGCAAACGCAGCGGCTTGATCGAGGCGCAGCGCGTGCTGGAAAACCTGAACGGGATCGAGTTTGTCTACTTCACGGAAAAAGATGTGGTGCGGCATAAGCTGGTGCAGATGATCATCAAGGCTTACGAAGAACACTCCAACAAGAAAAGCCAGATGTAGCATCCGCAGACTCGCTTTTTGTAGGGGCGGACCTGCGTGTCCGCCCTCGCTGAATCCCAAACAGGGCGGACACACAGGTCCGCCCCTACTGCAATCATGATTGAAGTCGTTAACCGTCAGCGCAAACAGTCCATCGATGTCGATCGCTGGCGGGAGTTTGCGACGAAAGCTGCACGCGTTGTGCCCGATGCTTCCGATTTCACCGTAGCGTTTGTTTCCGATCGCGCGATGCGCGAGCTCAACCGGATGTGGCGTCACAAATCGGGAACGACGGACGTGCTCTCGTTTCCAGCGGAGCAGGATGAATTCGAAAAAGCGGAAGGCATGCGACTGGGCGACGTGATTATCTCAGTCGAGCAAGCCGCACGGCAGGCAAAGGAAAACGGTCTGACTCTCGACGAAGAAATCGCGCAGCTCATTTTGCATGGACTAATTCATCTTTGCGGCTACGATCACGCGACTGATGAGGGCGAGATGAACCGGTTAGAATTGAAGCTTCGGCGGAAGCTTTCTATCTAGAAGGCAGGCAAAAACATTTTCC
>Ga0207681_10001513_pt1 | contig 15004 bp, 9 predicted proteins | sample KBSS53metaG_FD_184324 | JGI IMG/M metagenome (GOLD analysis project Ga0207681, IMG submission 184324) | Switchgrass rhizosphere microbial communities from Kellogg Biological Station, Michigan, USA - KBS S5-3 metaG (SPAdes) (version 2) | ecosystem: Host-associated > Plants > Roots > Rhizosphere >... | reverse complement strand
TCCTTTACGGCGGCGCGTACGGGCGCGTCGCGGCCGCCGTCGCCGCGCGCATCGCCGACGGCGCGAGCGTGGTCGACGTCTGCTGCGGCACCGCGCGCCTGCACCGCGACTTCCTGCGCGCCCGCGGTTGCAGTTACCTCGGGCTCGATTTCAACGGCGACTTCGTGATGCACGCGCGCCGGCGCGGCACCGACGCGCGCTGGTTCAACCTGGAGAGCGACCCGCTGCCCGGGGCCGACTACGTCGTCATCTGCTCCAGCCTCTACCACTTCACGAACCGCGCCGACGAGATCGTCAGCAAGCTGCGGCGCGCCGCGCGGCGCGCGGTGATCATCTCGGAGCCGGTGAAGAACCTGTCGCAGTTCCCGGCGCTCGGGCGGCTGGCGGCGGCGCTGACCGATCCCGGCGTCGGCGACGGCGACGGACACCTGCGGCGCTTCGACCTACCGGCGTTCGCCGCGCTCGTCGCGCGTCACGGCGGCCAGCTCACCCACGCCCCCGGCGACCGCAACGCGCTCGCGGAACTGCCGCCGCTGTAGTCGGGACGGACCCTCACCCCGACCCTCTCCCGCGCGAGCGTCGCCCGAAAGCGGCTTGCCCTCACCCCGACCCTCTCCCGCAAAGCGGGAGAGGGAGAGCAGATCCCCTCGCCCCGTCCGCTCAGATCCCCTCTCCCCGTCTGCGGGGAGAGGGTCAGGGTGAGGGTCCGGCCGGCCGCAAATGGGCGTCGTACGCCTGGAACACCAGCCGGCGTGGATCCTTCGGCGCGATCGCCGGCGCCCCGTCGCTTCGCAAGCGGATCCACGTCCGTCCCGGCGGGACGCGCAGCGTTCGCGCGATCGGTGTGCCGCCCGGCGCGAGCGTGACCGTCTCGGACCAGACGTCGCCGATCACGCGCAGCGACGCCGGCGGCTGCGCGGCCGCGAAGCGCATCGACAGATCGACCTGCGCGTCGCTCGCCGCCGGGTTGGTGATCTCGATCCAGCAATCGCCCGAGCACCAGCGAAACGGTCCGTCCGGTCCGTTCTCGGGCCGAAAGAATCCGGCGCTCCAGCCCAGCAGCGGCCGATCGAGCGCGTGCTGGCGGCGAAGCGCGCGCTCGGCCGGCGTCAGCGCGGCCTGCGTCCGCCCGCGTTCCGCACGCAGGTCGAAGAACAGCAGGTGGTAGCCTGGCGCCGTGAAGGCCGACTCCGCGCCCAGCGCCGCGGACAGCGCGCCCACGATGGCGGCGCCCTTGTCGGGATAGCCGCCGCGATCGACGAGCACGCCGTCGAATCCGGCATCGACCAGCGTGCGCACCAGGTCGGGGATCGGTTGGTCCGCGACAGCCCGCGTCCAGCCGTCGCCGCTGCGACCGAACATCGTGGGGTAGCTCCAGCGCAGCGCGCGCGAGTGCAGATAGGGCCGCAACGGGTCGTAGTCCACCAGCGCGGTGCCCGGCGGGACGCTGGCCTCGGGAAAGCGCAGGTACGGCAGGTCGAAGATCTGCGCGCCGACGGGGAGCCGCGCCTCCAGGTCGCGCACGAACGACGCGTCCGCGTGGAACTCGCGCGAACGCAGCGCGTACTGCGGCACCATCGCCGGCGTGGTCTGATCGGCGAGCCCGATGAACAGGACCGCCGCGCTCGCGAGCAGCCCCGCGCGCGGCCTCCTACGTCCCAGCCGATCGAGCAGCAGCGCCACGCCAAACAGCGCAAAGAACGCGATGTAAACGTGCATGCGCGCGTAGGTCCGGATCTGCGGCGTCACGAGCAGCGCGAACAGCACGCCGAAGCCGCCGGTCGTCGCGAGCAGCAGCGCCGCCAGGTTCAGCCGCGCCAGCGCCGCCCACAGCGGCCGACGGGCACCGTCCGGGTCCGGTTTGTCACCGTCCGGTTCGCCGCGCGGATCCGCGCGCCGGAACAGGAAGCCGAGCAGGATCAGGAAGCCGGCGGCGCCCACGACGCCGAGGTTGGTCGTCGAGACCTCCTCGGACGTTCCGGTCGCGCGATCGTAGCGGAGCTTCAACTTCGCGAGCGCCGCGATCCGGTGATTGTCCACCGGCAGCAGCAGCGACGCGATCTTCAGCCCGTACGCCTCCGCCTCACCCGTCGAGCGCACGGCGACCTCGGGGTTGGGCCCCATCCGGTGCCGGTAGAGCAGAATCGGAACGCTCTGCACGCCGAGTCCGGCGACGATCACCGCGCAGACCGCCGCCCCCGCCAGCGCGTGGCGCGGCGAGCGGCGAGCGACCGAGGTCCAGACGCCAGCGGCGACGATCAGGACGCCCGCGAAGAACGCGTAATACACGCCCGTCCCCGACACGAGCAGCGCGATCGCGATCGCCGCGATGCTGCGGCGGCTCCGCAGCGCGAGGCGCGGCCGCCACGGCCGCGCTCCCGGCGCGAGCAGCGGCGGATCGTCGCCCGAGAGCCACAGCGCGACGAGGATCGCGAGTGGCACCTGAAAGAAGAGGGCCAGGTAGAAGTGCGTCTCACCGATCAGGAGGCGGCTGGGCAGGAACGCGTACAGCAGGCTGGCGACGGCCGCGGGGACGGGCGCCACGCGGAAGTGGCGCAGCACCGCCAGCGCCGACACGGCGATCAGCGGGAACCCGAGCAGAAAGTATGTGTTGAACAGCAGCGCCCAGTCGCTGCTGAACAGCGACATCGCCTTGATCGCCAGCAGGTGGATGGCTTCGGCCTGCGGAAAATCGTGGAGCGCCAGGACGCCGGGCGCGCCGAGCTGCGGGTTCGTGAGGTACCAGCCGTGGTCGACGGTGGCCTTAACCATCATCTCGAAGAACACGGCGTCGCCGCGGTCGTTGAACGGGACCCGCAAGTCGGCCCGCCACAGCCGTAGCACCAGGACCGCCTCGACGACGGCGGCCAGCGCCACGGCGCCGTAAAGCCGAACCGCGGCAGACATCTGCCACGACCGCCGGTTCATCGCGGCGAGTGTAACAGCTACAGGTCGGAACACTGTAACAGCCGGCCTGTTACACCCCGCCTGCGCGGCACGGATTCGCGGGGGTCGCGTGCGCCGCAACGCCGGCACGGGACGTGCTGACGGACGCTGGCATCATGAAAAATCCAGCCACGACCCTTCGCCTCCTCACCGGACTGTTTTCCCTCGTTTCCCTCGCGCCCGCGGCATGCGAGGCCCCGCACCGCGACGATCCGACGACCGGGACGCTCAGCGTCGCGCTGCGGACATCCGCGGGGACGATCGCCTACCGCCTGCGCGCCGCGACCTTCAACATCACGCCGGTCGGCGCGTCGACGGCCGTCGCCTCGATCAACACCGAGGACAACCTGGATGCGACGTCCGTCCAGCAGGCGCTGCCGCCGGGACTCAACAACGTCTTCCTCGCGCCGGGCTGGCGGCTCGAGAAGGACTTCTCGGGGACGTTCAGGGACGTGACCGCGCAGCTGGTCTCGACCAACCCCGCGACCGTCACGATCACGCAGGGCCAGATCACCAGCACGTCGTTCGCGTTTCAGACCGACGGCGGCGAGGTGATCACCGTCGGAACCGGGACGCTGAACCTCACGATCGACGTCCTCGATCAAGCCGTCCTACCAGACGTGATCAGCGCATCGACCAGCGCGTCGCACACCTGCGTCGTGCTGGCCGGCGGCGCCGTGCGCTGCTGGGGCATGGGCTTCAGCGGCGGGCTGGGATACGGCAACACCAACAACATCGGCGACAACGAGACGCCCGCCTCCGCCGGCGACGTCAACGTAGGCGGAGCCGCCACGCAGGTCACGACCGGCAGCTTCGCGACGTGCGTGCGCCTGTCCACCGGCGCGGTTCGCTGCTGGGGCACCAACACCGACGGCCAGCTCGGTCTCGGCAACACCACCGCGATCGGCGACAACGAAGTCCCCTCCTCGGTGGCCGAGGTCAACGTCGGCGCCCCGGTCGCGCAGATCTCCGCCAGCGGCAACCACGTCTGCGCCCTGCTGACCAACGGCAACGTGCGCTGCTGGGGCCGCGGCGCCGAGGGCGTGCTCGGCTATGGCAACACCAACAACATCGGCGACAACGAGACCCCCGCGTCCGCCGGCGATGTCAACGTCGGCGGCCCCGTCGCCCAGATCGCCACCGGCCCGCTGCACACCTGCGCGCTGCTGACCAACGGCAACGTGCGCTGCTGGGGTGACGGCAGCGTGGGCGCGCTCGGCTACGGCAACACCAACGACATCGGCGACAACGAGACGCCCGCCTCGGCCGGCGACGTCAACGTCGGCGGCCCCGTCGCGCAGATCGCGGTCGGCGCCTTCCACACCTGCGCCCTCCTCACCAGCGGCGCCGTGCGCTGCTGGGGCCTGGCCGTCGACGGCCAGCTCGGTCTGGGCAACACCAACAACATCGGCGACAACGAGCTCCCGTCGTCGGTGCTGCCCGTCGCTTTCGCCGCGCTCGCCAACGGCGCGTTCACACCAGCGCAGGTCCTGGCCGGCGAGCGCCACACCTGCGTGCGTTCGAGCTCGAATGTGATCCGCTGCTGGGGCGCAGCCGCCAACGGCGAGCTCGGCTACGGCACCACCACCAGCAACATCGGCGACAACGAGCTCGTCAGCGGGATCCTCACGGCGGTCCAGGGACTCGGCACGCCGATCTCGCTCGCGCTCGGATCGAGCGCGCACCACACCTGCGCCATCCTCGCGACCGGCGCGATCCGCTGCTGGGGCCTGGGCACGTCGGGCCAGCTCGGCTACGGCAACACGAACAACATCGGCGACAACGAGAGCCCCGGCGGGCTCGGCAACGTGGTCGTGACCACCACGGCCGCCCCGACCGCGCCCGACAAGACCCTGCCGCCGCCGCCGGCCAGCACCGCCACGATCACGCTGAAGATCATCGGCACGGGCGCGGTCAACGAAGGCGGCTTCACCTGCGCGTCGAACGTCGGCGTCTGCTCGATTCAGCGGCCGATCGGAACCGCCCCGATCGTCGTCAACGCGGACCGGCCGGGTGGTTCGTGGGTGGGATCCGTCTGCACGCCGCAGGGCTCGGGCAACCCGAGCACCGACGCGGTGATCTCGTTCGCCGCCAGCGGAACCTGCACGCTCACGTTCCCGTAGAGAAACCGCCCGGCGGCCCGGCGCATGTCATCCAGATCGAGATCGCCTGGCCGCGCGGGCGACGGCGAGGCTGGCGCGCGCGGCGTGGGCGAGCGCGGGCACGTCGAGGGCGCGCGCGGTCGCCAGCGTGCGCGCGAGCAGTCGCGCGGCGGTCGCCGCGTCGCCGGCGTCGATGAGCGCGCTGGCGCGGGCGTGCGCGGCCCAGAGTTGCCATGGCCGCGGCCCGGCGCGCCGGCTCGCGCGGAACGACAGCGTGGTCAGGCGCTGGCGCTCCGCCTCCAGGCCCAGGCCGCGCGCGGCCCGCGCAGCGTGATAGAGGACGTCGCCCCAGTCGGCGAAGTCGCGGCTGACGCGCAGGCCGGCGTGAGCGGCGAGCCGGCGGTGGATCAAACCCAGCCGCGCGCCGTCGCGGCGAGCGATCGCGAGGTCGGTCAGGTTCACGAGCGCCGGCAAGAGATTGCGGTCCGCAGGCAGCCTCGCCACGTCGACCGATTCCAGCGCGCGGCGCGCGCCCCTGACGTCGCCCAGGTGCAGGCGCGCGACCGCGGCGACGAGGCGGCCGGATACCTCCGCCCCGCGCGGCACGGCGCGGATGGCGAGGTCGGCGGCCCAGCGAAGCATCGACCGTCGCGTCTTGCCCACCAGCTCCAGCGCCAGGTTCAGCGCGTGCGCCGCGACGATCCCGTCGGCGATCGGGCCGAGGGCGGTACGGCCCGCAGGCAACGCGCGCGCGAGCAGGCGCGCCGCGCCGCTCACGTGACCGGCGTGGAACCGTCGCGCGGACTCGAGCACGGCGCCGAACCAGAGGTGGCCGGGATGTCCCACGGTCGCCGCCAGACGCTGGTGCTGGCGCGCCAGCCGGTCCACCTCCGCCGTCCGACCGAGCGCGAACAGGTGCTCCGCGCAGGCGAGCAATGCATCGAGAATTCGCAGCGGATCGCCAAGCCGTCGCGCGGCGTTCAGAAGACGCCGGGCGGCCTGCAATCCTTCCACCCGCGCCGCGCCTGCGGCCGCGACCGCGATGTCGCGCGAGGGCAGCGCGCTGGCGGCCCGCCTCCGCAGCGGCGCGCCCTCGCCGAAGCCGCCGGGCGGACGGTGGCGCTCGGCGACCGACGCGGGCTCGGCGCGCCATCGAAACCCTTTGCCCCGCACGGTGAGGATGTACGCGTGCGGCAGCTCGGGATCCTCCAGCGCGCGCCGCGCGTGCATGATCGCTTGCCCGATCGCCGCATCGCTGACCACGATTCCCTGCCACGGGCCCGCGATGAGATCGCGCCGCGTGACCAGGCGTCCCCCGCTCCTCGCCAGAAACAGGATCGTGTCGAGCACGCGGCGGTGAACAGGGACAACCTGCCCGCGCCGGCGAAGCTCGAAGCGCTCCTCGTCCGCCTCGAAGCCTCCGAAGCGGGCGATCAATTGGGATCTCCCGAGGCGATCACCGCACGCGCGGCAGCGCGATCGCGATCGGTGACAGCGAATCGCCCGTACCCTCGACGCCGAGCTGTCCGTCCCGGTTGCTTCCCCAGCATCGGACGGCGCCGTCGGCGGACGTCGCGCAGCTGTGCTCGTTGCCCAGCACCAGCGTGCCGGGGATGAAGTCGTCGCCGAACGCGAGCGGCGCGGACGGGGTCGTCAGCGACACCGTGTCGCCCGTGCCGAGCTGCCCGGAGCCGTTCTCGCCCCAGCACATCACCTGCCCCGAGGCGAGCAGCGCGCAGGCGTGCGCCCCGGCGCCCGCCGACTCGCCCCGCGCGCCCAGCGCGACTGCCGGCAACGGCAGCCGGGCCAGGGCCGCGCCGCCGGTCTCCGCGGGCTGACACGAGCGCGGCGCGCTGCTCGTTCCGATGCCGAGCTGTCCGGACCAGTTGTCGCCCCAGCACGAGACCGCGCCATCGTCGCCCAGCACGCACACGAACTGGAACCCGCCGGCCGCGGCCACCGCCTTGCGGGTCGCGCCCGTCGCGGTCTTCCCGATATTGATCCACGGCAGGCCGTTCCCGGTCGTGGATGGATCGTTCGCCAGGCCACCTTGCGTGGTGCCGATGCCCAGCTCGCAGTAGTCGTTGCTTCCCCAGCATTTCAGCCCGCTCTCGTCCGGGCCAGTATCGGCGATGATCGCGCAGAAGCTGTGATAGTCGATCGCCACGATCTGCTGGGCCTGAAGGGGCGCGCCGTCGCGGCTGCCGAGGTCGATGTCGCGTAGCGCGGCGCCCATCGTCCCGGGCGCCGCCCCGCGCGTCTCGAGATCCCCGTACCCGAGCGCGCCCTGGTAGTTGTCGCCCCAGCACTTCACGCTGCCGCCGTCGAGCAGCGCGCAGGTCGCGGAGCTTCCCGCCGCGATGGCGATGGCGCGGCGGCCGGCGCCCAGGTCGACGACCGGAAGCCCGTCGCCCATCGCAGCGACACCGTCGCCGCGCCTGGTCGTGTCGCCGACGCCGAGCTGACCCCAGTTGTTGAGGCCCCAGCACTTGACCGCGCCGTCCGCCAGGATGGCGCAGGTGTGTTCCAGCCCGGCGAAGACGCCGATCGCCCGCCGGTTCGTTCCCAGATCGACGCGCCCGTCCGGCAGCGCCACCCCGGGCGCCGAGCGCCCGAGCTGTCCGCTGTCGTTGTTTCCCCAGCAATGCACGGCGCCCTGCGGGGCGAGCGCGCAGGTGTGACGTGCCCCGGTCGCCAGCAACGGGAGGCGTGGCACATCCGGCGTGGCCGGAGGCGCGACGCACGCAAGGGCGATCCCCGCCAGCGCGGGCGCGAGGCGCATCCAGCGCGGAAGTTCGGTGCCTGCTGCCACCGTACGATGCTGCGCGGGTGCGCGCGCCCGCACCGTGAGCGTTTCGTGATTTCGCGCGGCGGGACGGCGCGGCGTGCGCGGGTCACTCGCCCAGCACGCGGCTCCAGATCGCGACGCCGTCCGACGCACCGAACGAGGTCACGCGGCCGTTGGACCAGCCGACAGCGACGGCGGTGTCGTGTTCGAGGAACGCCATCCCGGTCACGGACGCCCCGCTCTCGCCTGACGCCGGCCGGCCCTGGTTGCCGTCGTACAGCGTCGCCAGCTCGGCCCCGGTAGGCCGGTCGACGATCCTGACGACGGTCGGTTCGCCCTGGTAGTTGCCTGCCAGCGACGTCGAGATCGCGACCTTCGACCCGTCGCTGGAGTAGGCCAGCCGTGCGTAGCCGACCGCCGGGAACCAACCCTGCGAGGCGCCGGTCAGCGAATAGAAGCTGACGGCGATATCGCCGACGACGGCCAGCTCGCCGGTGGCCGAGAGGGCCACGTTGTACGCCGGCCCGGGAAGCTGCATCAGCAATGCGCCGTCGGCGACGCGCCAGAGGCTGACGCGCCCGCCACCGGTCGCCACCACGTGCGCACCGTCGGGAGAGATCTCGATGCTGGCGCCGTACTGGGCGTCGGGGTTGGGCGCGAAGCGCGGCAGCTCCGCGCCGGTGGTGACCTGGAACCGGCGCGGGGCTCCGTCGCCGTTGCGGGTGATCATCACGACCGTGCCGTCCGCCGACAGCGCCATGCCGTTGATGGCCGCCGACTGGGGGATGCCTCGCAGCAAGGTGCCGTCCGATCGGAACACCCAGACCACGTCGAGGTCGGCGACGGCGACGAGACCGCTCGCCTGGCGAACGATCGGGCTGGTCGTCTTCTGCGTGGTTGGTTTGAGGACGTGCAACGGGGCGCCGTCGTTCCCGTTCAGCACCGTCACGGGCCCGGCGGCCGAACCGGTCGCCACGGCCACCAGGTCCAGCGATGGGTCGGCGCTGAGGCCGTAGGCCACCACGGCACCGGGCGTACCGTCCGTGCCGGGCGTGCCGGTGGTTCCCGGGATACCGGCCGTTCCGGGCGCGCCCGGCGTTCCCGCGCCACCCGGTCCGCCACCGTCACCGCCGTCGCTCCGGCCGGCGCGCTCGTCGGCGTCACACGCCGCGCTCGCGAACAGGAAGGCTGTCGCGACACCAAGCACACGGATCGCATCGAGCTTCATCGATCACCTCGCACCCGCCTGGTGTCCGGCGCGCGCGGGATGTTTCAGCGACCGCGTGTGAAGCCGGCGAGCTCTGCTCGCCGCGCAACATCGCGGGAGGGTTTGGGAGGGGGAGGGTGGGGGCCCCCACCCTATCCCCTCCCATCGAAATTGTCGCTACTGCAACGCCCAGTTGAGACCGAACGGGCCGCAGTTGGCGGCGCCCACGATCGGCTTGGTGTCGACCGAGATGGTGAAGATGCCGCGCTCGCCGGCGCCGGCGCCGGCGATCTGCGACGTGTGCGTGTTGTTGGGGTTCGCGGCGCAGGCGCCCGTCCGTTCGTCGTTGCAGGCGATCTCGCGCCCGATCCCGCCCGGCACGGCCGAGCACACGCCGTTCGCGACCCGCATGCTGCCGCGATTCACCAGCAGCACGGTGTCGGTGTTGCCGGTGCGGCCCTCGCAGGTGCTGAGGCTCAGCGTCTGGGCGGGGCATTTGACCAGGTAGAACGTCTTGTCCAGGCCACCCGTCATCGGTGTCGCGCAGCTCGGCGCGTATTGATCGGCGTTGCCGCACGTGGTGTCGACCAGCGGCTGCGTCGCTGTCAGCGGGAACGCGCCCGCGGCGATGCAGGCGAGCGGCACGTACTGGAAGCGAAGCGTGTAGCGGCCGCGGGTGCCGTTGGTGGCGCGCGCGGCCACCACGAAGGTGCGAAGGTCGGTGTTGGTGAAGAAGACGCGCGGCCACGTCTCGCCGCCGCACGCCCCTCCACCGTCGAAGTTGCAGACCAGCGGCTTGCTGCCGGCCGCGGGGCAGTTGTTGGCCCACACCTCGAGCGCGACGTCGACGCGCTTGCCGGTTGGGTCGAACACGTCCAGGTACACCGCCGACGGCGCCGCGAGCGTGAACCCGAAGAAGACCTCGGGTCCGTCGGGCGTGCACTGGCCAGGCGTCTCTGCCTTGGCCGTCATCAGGCTGAAGGGGAAGTCGCCGCCCGCCGAGATGTCGCGCGCGTTGGCGCACGTGTCGTTCGGCGTCGCGCAGTCGGTGTCGTTGATGTCGGAGCAGTTCGAGGGCGCCGCCGGGCAGCAGCCGTCGCCGTCGACGCACGCGGTCTGCCTCCCGCCCTGGTCGACGCACGCGGCCGTGCAGGTGCCGCGGTTCACCAGCGCCGGCAGCACGCAGGCCAGCTGCGCGCACGACGTCGGGCAGCTGCTGGCGATCGCCGTGTCGCAGGTCTCGCCCATCTCGACGGCGCCGTTGCCGCACACGGCCGCGCAGTCGGTGTCGTTGTTGCGGTTGCAGGCGCCCAGGCCGGCGCCCGGGCAGCAGCCGTCGCCGCTGGTGCACGCGGTGATCGCCGCGTGCGTGCAGCCGACGTTGCAGGTCGCGTCCGCGCCGGTGCGCGTGTCGGTCGTGCACGCATTGCTGTCGTTACAAGAGATGCCGGAACAGACCACCCCCGCCGGCGCCACGTCACAGGATTCGCCGGCCTCGATGCGGCCGTTGCCGCAGCCCGGGCAGTCGACGTCCATCGTCGGGCCGCACCCGGTCGGGCAGAAGGTGTCGGACGGGCCGCACGTGCGCGCCCTCGTCGTGCAGACGTACGTGCAGGCGCTGACGCTGCCCGACGACGTGCGCACGTTGTTGGCGTCGGACACGCACGCCGTCATCTGCGTCATGCACGCGCTGGGCGGGTCGCACGTCTCACCGGTCTCGAGGCGGCCGTTGCCGCAGCCCGGACAGTCGACGTCCATCGTCGGGCCGCATCCCGTCGGACAGAACGTGTCCGCGGGGCCGCACGCGCGCGGCGTCGCCGTGCACACGTACGTGCAGGCGCTGACGCTGCCCGACGACGTCCGCACGAAGTTCGCGTCCGATACGCACGCCGTCATCTGCGTCGTGCACGCGCTGGGCGGGTCGCAGGTCTCACCGGCGGCCCGCTCGACGACGCCGTTGCCGCACACGGGCTGGCAGTCGCTGTCGTTCAGCGAGTTGCAGGCGGACGGACAGCAGCTGTCGCCGTTCGCGCACGTGGTCTGCAGGCTGCCGTTGACGCACTGGACGTTGCAGGCGGCGGGATCGCCCATCGGCACGCGCAGCTGGCAGCCCACCGCGGCGCACGACGTCGGGCAGTTGCCGTCGCACAGCTCGCCGGCCTCGACCACGCCGTTCCCGCAACGGACGACGCAATCGGCGTCATTCGTGGCGTTGCAACCCGACGGGCAGCACGAATCGTTCGGCGTGCAGGCGGTGGTGACGGCGGCGTTCACGCAGCGCGCGTCGCACGTCGCCGCGCTGCCTTGCAGCGTCCGCTGCTGGCAGCCGACGGCGGGGCACGTCGCCGGGCAGTTGCCGTCGCACATCTCGCCGGGCTCGACGACGCCGTTCCCGCAGCGCGCGGGGCAATCCGTGTCGTTGATGGCGTTGCAGCCGGTCGGGCAGCAGCCGTCGCTGTTCATGCAGGCGGTCTGCGTGCCCGCGGAGACGCAGGCGGCCTGGCAAGTGCCGGCGCCGGTCAGCGAGCGCAGCTGGCAACCCTGCGCCGGACACGCCGTCGGGCACGTCGAGAGGGGATCGCAGGTCTCTCCCGGATCGAGGCGCCCGTTGCCGCAAGGTGGCGGCATTTCCATGGGCGCGTCCATCGGCAGGACATCCGCCGGCATGTCCACCGGCGCGTCCATCGGGGGCACATCCGCTGGTCGCTCCACCGGGGCATCCATCGCCGGGACGTCAGCCGGCGACAGGTCGCCCGGGGCATCGAGCGTCGGCGTCGTGTCTTTCCCGGTGTCCTTGCCGGCCGACCCGTCCGCGGCGGTGCGGTCGGGGCCCGCATCTTTTCCCTCCGGCGTCGCGCGCAGGCCGCCGCACCCTGCGCCGACGCCGGTCGTCACGAGCAAGAGTCCGCACGCGGCAAGCCCCCGAAAAGTCATTCGTACGGGGGATTAACGTCGGGAGCCCCGCCGGCTTCCAGCCTTTTTTTATCCGGCGCGGATCAGGGCGCAAGGACGCGGGTCCAGATCGTCCGGCCGTCCGCCGCGCCGAACAGCGTCACCCGGCGGTCGGACCAGCCGACGGCGACGGCGGCGTCGGCCTCGACGAACGCCATCCCGATGGCCTGCACGGCCTTCTCGCCGGGAACGGGGGCGCCGTGCGTTTCGTCGACGAACGTCGCCGCCTCGGTCCCGGCGGGCCGATTGACGATCTTGACCACGAACGGGTGGGGCCCCGGGTTGTAGGGCTGGCCCGAGGTGAAGACCGCCAGCTTCGTTCCATCGCCGGAGTAGGCCAGGCGTGAATAACCGGGCGTCCAGTACGTGCCCAGCCTCTCGCCGGCCAGCGAGTAAAAGGTCACGGATTCCTCCGCCTCAACCGCCAGCTCGCCCGCCGACAGCGCCACGGAGTTCGTCGGGGTCGGGATCGCGGCCAGCTCCGCACCGTCGCTGGCGCGCCAGAGGCGGACGCCCGCAGAGCCACCGGCCGCGATGGTCGCGCCGTCCGGAGAGATTGCGACGCTGGTGATCCACGGTACGCTGCCGTCGGCCGCCGTCAGGGCGGCGATACGCGGCATGATCTCGGCGCCGGTCGCGACCTCGAATCGGTGAACAATCCATCCGGCGCCCTCGGCCGTCCCGCCCGTGCCGGTGACCAGCATCGCTCCGTCCACCGACAGGGCCATCGCGCTGACCCAGTAGTCATGCGGGACCGCCCGCAAGACCGTCCCGTCCGCCTTGAACAACCAGACCGTCGAAAGATCGGCGACGGCGACGACGCCGTTCGCCTGGCGCACCAGCATGTTGGGGGCGCCCTGCGAGGCCGGCGTGATGACGCGCGTCCCTGCCCCGTCCTGCGTGTTCAACATCTTGATCGACGTCGCGATGACGGGTCCGCCGACCGGACCGCTGGCGACGGCCAGCTGGTCGCAGTTGGTGCCGCCGCTCAGGTCGTACGCCCAGACGTTCGTATCGGTCGGAGACCCGGGATCGACGCCGCTGCCGTCGTCGAGGCCCAGGCGGTTTTCGGCGACGCAGGCAGCGCAGGGCAGCAGCAGGGCGGCGACGGCGCCGGCCAGGAGACGGACTATTTCGGTTTCGGGTTTCATCGGCTCACCTCTCTGCCTGCCTCGTGTCCACCGCCGGCGTGATGTTTCAGCTGCCCAGGTTCGCGAGCGCGCGCTCGACGTCGTCGCGCCTCGGGCCGTTCGGGAACCGGCGCCGGTACGTCTCGAAGGCGGCGCGCGCAGCGGCGCGATCGCCCGTGCGCAGGTGGCAGACGCCCTCGCCGTACAGGGCGCGCGCGGCGATGTCGTCGGCGCCGTCGCTGCCGCGCGCGCGGGCGAAGTCGGCGGCGGCGGCGGCGCAGCGGCCGGCGGCGGCGCGCAGCTCGGCGCGCGCGAGCGTCACGCGGCGATCGACCTCGGCGCCGTCGAGCGCGAGCCCGTCGAGGATCTCCAGCGCGGCGGTGTCGCGCCCCAGCGCCAGCAGCGCCTCGACGCGCGCCAGCGCCGCCTCGCGCGCCAGCGCCCCGGTCGGGTGACGCTGCTGGTAGTCGTCCAGCCGCGCGAGCGCGGCGCGGGCGTCGCCGTCGCTGCGCAGCAGGCGCAGCGCGCCCGCGAGATCCTCCGCTTCGCCCGCCGGTGGCGGCACCTCCGCGGGCGGCGCGGTGGGCGGCAGCGCGCGCGGTGCCGACGCGGCCGGCGGCGAGACGCGTTGACGCGCGGCCGGTGGCGCGACGGCCGCAGCCGGCGGCGCGACCGCGACCGGCGGAGCGGCGACGGACGGCGCGGGCATCTCGTCGACGGGCGGCGCGAGCTCTGGCTCCGGTGCCGGCGCAACGCGGCCCATCGCGTGCCGGCGCTTCGCCGCGGATTCCGTCGCGCCGACATGCGCGGCCGACGGCGCCGTGCGCTGGAATCGGTTGAACGCATAGCCGGCCATCGCCGTGGCCGCCGCGCCCAGCAGCAGGCAAGCGGCGGCGACGGCCCAGGTCGGCCGCCGGCGCAGCGTCCGCTCGACCGGTGCGCCGGTCGCGCGTGCCGTCGCGGCCGACGCGCGCAGGACGTGCTGGCGGATCTGGGCGATGCGCAGGTCGTCCCACGGCGGCGCCGCCGCGGCGGCGCGAACGGCGGCGCCGATCTCGGCCTCGGTTCCGTCGTCGGCCGGCGGGATCTCCCGCCAGCGCTGCGGATCGGCCACGGGACGCGGCTTCATGATGACTCCTCCTCGTCCGCGGCCCGCCAGCGCGCGGAGAACTGCGCGCGGGCGCGGTGCAGCCACACGCGGATCGTCGCGGGCGGCCGGTCCATGAAGCGCGCGATCTCGTCGGTGCTCATCTCCTCCAGCTCGAACAGCACCAGCACGCTGCGATAGCGTTCGGACAGGCTGTCGAGAACGCGCTGCAACCGATCGGTCGCCTCGCGGCTTTCCAGCGCGTCACCGGGCGCCGGCCCGCCGCCCGCGACCACCTCGGCGACGCGGCTGGTGAGCCGCGCCCAGATCGCCCGGCGGCGCGCGGCGCGCCGCTGGTTCGCGACCACACGCCGCGTGATCCGGAACAGCCAGGTGGTCAGCTTCGCGTCGCCGCGGAACTCGCCGCCGCGCCGGTTCACGGTCAGGAACACCTCCTGCACCACCTCGTCGGCGTCGACGCGCGCGCCGCCCAGACGGTCCGCCCAGCGGGCGACCGTGCGCGCGTGGCGGCGGTAAATGTCGTCGAAGCTCCACGCGGGCCGGGGGACGTCGGGATCCGGGCGCAGGTTGGGCAAGGGGTGCATCTGCTCGCGCCCCTCCTGTGTCCGGTGTGCAGCCATTGTTTCAGGGCGCCAGCGGGTTCCAGGCCAGGCCCGCCCCGACCAGCAGGTCCAGGCGCGGCAGGCTACCGGTGGACACGGCGCCGTCGACGCGGATGCGTTGCTCGCGGACCCAGGCCAGGCCCTGTGCCCCCACCCACACGGTCAGCGG
>Ga0207681_10001511_pt1 | contig 15013 bp, 10 predicted proteins | sample KBSS53metaG_FD_184324 | JGI IMG/M metagenome (GOLD analysis project Ga0207681, IMG submission 184324) | Switchgrass rhizosphere microbial communities from Kellogg Biological Station, Michigan, USA - KBS S5-3 metaG (SPAdes) (version 2) | ecosystem: Host-associated > Plants > Roots > Rhizosphere... | reverse complement strand
CCTCATCCTTTACATCCCGTTCGCCGGGTCTTACGGCCTCCACGATCCCTGGGAAACGCACTACGCCGAGGTGGCGCGCCAGATGGCGGTGCGCGGCGACTTCATCAGCCTGTGGTGGCCGGGCGCGCCGATCGATCCGGACCACTTCTGGTCGAAGCCGGTGCTGTCGTTCTGGATCATGAGCCTGTCGTTACTGGCGTTCGGGCTGGGGCATCCCGAGTCGGGGACGCTGGCGCTGTCGACGCGCGCCGAGTGGGCGACCCGCCTGCCCTTCTGCCTGTTCGGCGTGCTGGGCATCTACGCCGTCTACCTGTGCGTGTCGCGTTTCGTGAGCCGCCGCGCGGGCGTGATGGCCGCAGTGGTGACCGCGACGTGTCCGCTCTACGCGCTGGTGTCGCGCCAGGCGATGACGGACATGGCGTTCGTCGGACCGATGACGATGGCGCTCGCGCTGGGCGCGCTGGCGCTGTTCGACGACCAGGACATCCCACTGCCGCGACGCGAGGCGCGCATCGGCAAGAGCAAGATCACCTGGCCCGATCACCCGCTGTTCTACCTGGCGACCGGCGTGTTCGTGATCGTCACGCTGCCGCAGCTGGTGATCAATTCGCTGCAGCTCGAGTGGTCGTTCACGGCGGCCGGCCACGCGATCACCATTCCCGGCGTGGTCCTGATGCTGCCGTACATCGCCGCGTTCGTCGCGTACTTCGTGATGATCGTGCGCGTGCGCTACAAAGCGCCGCTGTATCTGAACATCGCCGCCACGCTGTGCGGTCTGGCGATGCTGGCCAAGGGGTTGGCGGGCCTGGGCCTTCCGGTGCTGGTTTTCCTCAGCTACCTGCTGTTCACCTGGAACTGGAAGCGCCTCAACCGCGCCCAGCTGCTGTTCGCGATCCTGCTCGCGTTCATCACCTGCGCGGTGGTCGCGGTGCCCTGGCACCACGCGATGCTGGCCCGCCACGGGCGCGCCTTCTGGGACGAGCTTTACGGCGACAACCACTGGCGGCGACTGGTCGTCGGGCGGCACGGCGATCGCGGCACCTTCGAGTACTTCGTGCGCGAGCTGGGCTACGCGGCGCTGCCCTGGATCGCGATCGCGCCCGCGGCGCTGGGCGCGGCGGTGTGGCGGCGGGTGAAGCGCGGTGGCGCCGCCGCGCTGGCCGCGGCCGGCGTCGGTGGTGAAGCGGCCGCCAGTGCCGCCGCCGCCGATGCGCGCCGCCAGGGCATCTTCTGGTTCGGCGCGATCTGGTTCGTCGCTGGTTACGCGCTGGTGTCGATGTCCGTCACCAAGTTCCACCATTACATCCTCCCGGCCCTCCCCGGCCTCGCGATCGCGATCGGCTGCTTCCTGGACGACGTCGTCCGGCGGCGCGACGGGCGCGCCGCCGCGGCCGCCGCGATGGTCGGCATCCCGCTGCTGGCGCTGGTGCTGTTCGATCTCGCGGGCGCGCAGAAGAACGCGCAGCGTTTCATCTGGCTGTTCTCGTACGACTACGTCAACACGCCGAGCGGCCGGCCCTGGCCGCCGGCGCTGGACTTCCGCGGGCCGCTGATCGGCTTCGGCTGCGTGTTCGCGCTGGTGATGGTGGCGCTCGGGTGGCGCCGCATCCAGCGCTGGGCGGCGGTGGCGCTGTGCCTCTCGGCGGTCGCGTTCACCTACTTCCTGCTGGACGGGTTCATGCGGCGCGCGACGCCCTACTGGACGCAGAAGGGGCTGATCGCGAACTACTACAAGATGAGGCGATCGCCCGAGGAGAAGCTGCTGGTCTGGCAGATGTACTGGCGCGGCGAGAACTTCTACACGCAGAACGAGATCTACACGGGACCCAAGGACGAGCGGACCGTGTTCCTCGGCGACAAGAACTTCGAGAACCTGAAGGCGTGGATGGAAAAGCACCGCGGCCGGCGCGCGTTCTTCCTGGTCGAGCAGAACCGCTTCACCACGCTGGAGACGGCTGTGCCGGCGGACGCGCGCAAGACGCTGAAGATCGTCGACGGCAGCAACATGAAGTTCTGCCTCGCGTCCGCTGACCTCTGAGCTGTAACATCGCGGCTTCCTTCGTGAACCCGACCTGGGGAGGTCCGTCTTGAGCACGCCGCGTCTCGGTATCTCGCTGTCGTCCGTCGTTCTGCTGGGTTTCGCGCTGACGTTCGGAGGCAGCAACTGCGGCGGCGACTCGCCCGCCGGCGGCGGCAAGGGCGGCGGCGGGCAAGCGGGCTCGATGGCCACGGGCGGACGCGGCGGCAGCGCGGGCGGCGGGGGCGCGAGCGCTGGCACCGGCGGCGCGAGCGCCGGTACAGGCGGATCCACGGCGGGCGCCGGCGGCGCGACGGCCGGTACCAGTGGCGGGACCGGCGGCGCGCCGGCCGGCAGCGGCGGTTCGGCGGGCAGCGGCGGTCGCGGCGGAACGACGGGCACCGGTGGATCCGCGGGCGGCACAGCCGGCACGGGCGGAACGGCGGGCAGCAGCGGCGGCCGCAGCGGAACCACCGGTAGCGCCGGCAGCGGCAGCGGCGGCACGGGCGGCAGCCCGGGCGGGACGAGCGGCAGCGGCGGTACCGGCGGCAGCGCGACCGGCGGCGCGGGGCAGGACGGAGGCGTCGACGCCGACGCCGGCTCGACCGACACCGGATCGAACGACCGAATGGCCGACGCGACCGCCGACGCGAGCGACGCCGCCGAGGCGGGACCCGACGGCCCGTCGTGCGTCGACGCGTGCACGCTGGGCGCGCGCAGCTGCGGCCCCGGCGGCGGCTCGCGCTCCTGCGCGATCGACACCACCACCGGCTGCACGGTCTGGGGCCCCGAAGCCGCCTGCGCGGGCGGGCAGACCTGCTCGAGCGCGACCGGCCAGTGCACCTGTCCCGCGACGCCGGCGGGCTGCGCGGCGACGGGCAACTCCACGTTCTGTTCGTCGACCGGCGATCTCGTGACCTGCACGGCGAACGCGCAGGGGTGCATCACGTCGTCGGCGGCGGCCTGTCCGACGCACCAGAGCTGCAAGGGCACGCTGCCCGCGGCGGCGTGCACCTGCGATCACGGCTGCGCGGCGGTCGGCGATTTCTGCGCGGACGGCGACACGCAGTCGACCTGTTCGCTCGACGCCAACAACTGCCGCTTCATCAGCGACACGAACGCGTGCGGCGGCGTCGCCACCTGCGTGAACGGCGGGTGCGACTGCCCGGCGACCGGCACCACCGAGGGCACGGGCTGTTCGAACCTCGACGACACCCTCTGCGCGGGCTCCGACGTCCTGACCTGCCTGTCCGATACGTCACCCGGCGCGATCGGCTGCCAGGTCTGGGCGCTGACCACCCCCTGCGCCGGCGATCCGGCAGGACCGCTCACCTGCGGGACCAAGGCCGGCTTCGCCGCGTGCCAGTGCCCGGAGAACATCGGGACGGCCGTCTACGTCGATCCGGTGGCGGGCAGCGACTCCGCGGACGACGCTCACCCGTTCCCGACGGGAATCCAGACGCCGACGGCTTGCCGGTTCGGCACGCTGACGCACGGGATCGATCGGGTCGGCTCGCCCGGCACGGTGGTCGCCATCAGCGACAACCCGCCCGTCGCGTTCACCACCGAGTTGCTGCCGCTGGCCGTGAAGAGCGGCGTCACGCTGACCACCGCCGCCCCGGCCACCCCGGCCAGCTACATCATCGAATTCGACGACGCGGCCGCGTTCGCGGCCCTGGCCGTGGCCTCCGGGTCGGCCGTATCCGGCTACACCGTCGTGCAGTCGGGATCCGCCAACGCGGCGGCCAGCGCCGTGACCTGCAGCGCCGGAGCGGTGTCGCTGGCGTCGCTGGTGCTGGACGGCAACGGTACGATGAGCAACGGCATCGCCGCCGGCGGCAGCTGCGCGGCGACCGTGACCGGCGTGACCGTCGGCGAATTCACCGCCAGCGCCATCGACGTCTCGAGCACGGCCGCCACGACGATCACCGGCGGATTGCTGCGCGCGTCGCTGAACGGCCTGCGGCAGTCGAACGGTGTGGTGACGGCGCACGCGCTCACCGTTCAAAACAACGCGCGCGAGGGCATCGTGCTGCTGGGCGGTTCGCCCAACCTCGTGCTCGACAGCGGCAGCGTCGTCACGCTGAACGGCCGCGCCGGCGCCGGCTTCGCCGGCATCAGCGTGACGAAGGGGTCGCTCTCGGCCACGAACTCGACGATCACAGGCAACGGTGCGGCGGGCATCGTGCTGGGCAGCGGCGCCGTGATTCACGGCTTGACGACGGTGGACGTCAGCCTGAACGGCGCCACCGTCGCGACGCCGGGTGTATCGATATTCAACGGCACGCTGAACGCCAGCGCGCTGACGGCGACGAAGAACACCGCCGGCGGCGTGGCGGTGCTGGGATCGAGCGCGACGGTGAACCTGACGAACGCGGCGCTGAACGCCAACACCGGGCGGGGCCTGGTCGCGGCGGCCGGCAGCGTGACGGTGTCGGGGGGCACGTTCAACGGCAACCAGCAGGACGGGATCCTCGCCGGCGGCGGCACCGTCACGATCGGCGGCGGGGCGACGATGGCGAACAACGGTGCCCACGGCCTCCACATGTTCGGCGCGGCGACGACCGTGACCGCCGCCGACATCCACCACAACGTGCAGGACGGCGTCTACATCAACTCGAGCTTCGCGGCGATCAACGTCGGCTCGCCCGGGATGTCGCCCCCGCTGGTCAACATCCACGACAACACGGTCCACGGCATCATGGTCAGCTCGTCGCCGCCCACCAGCAGCGGCGCGAACACGGTCACCATCGACACCGTCAGCGTCACCCAGAATAGACAGAGCGGCATCTTCATCGCCGCGGACAACGCTCCGGTCGGCGCGACCGTCCGCGCCTGCACGATCAGCGGCAACGGCGCGGTCGGGCTGCGCGTCGAACAGGGCGCCGCCAACGAGACGACGACCGTCATCCAGTTCAACGACGTCACCGGCAACAACGGAAACGGGCCGTCCGATTCGATCGGCGGCGTGCTGTTCGGCACCGCGAGCACGCTGACCAGCTTCGTGGGAAACAGGGTTCACGCGAACAACGGCGACGAATTGGGCTTCGCCGCCGCGGCGAACGGCGGCGCCAGCTGGACCGTCGGGACGAACACTTGCGACGCGAACGCCAACGCGATCACCTGCTACGGCGCCGGCAACGTCGGCATCCGGGCGGCGGCGGGGGCGACCGTCGACGCGCGCGGCAACCACTGGGTCAACGCGAGTCCCGCGGGCGGCGTCGACTACTCCCTCGCCGGCGGCTCGTCAGTGAACGCCGGCGGCGCGTGCAGCGCGATCGCCTCGTGTCCCTGATCTGATCAGCACGACCGTCGTTGCGCGCGCTGTTGCGCAACGCGGGGTGGTGGACGCGGCCGACGGTGGGGGGACAGCCCCCCCCGCCGTGTGATCTCGACGCTTTCGCAGCGACCGCGACGCTTTCGCGGAAACGTTGCTTTTTAAATGCCTGCTCGGCTTTCGCCTGGCGACTTTAAGGCGCGCCAACCTGGAGGACACCATGCGCTCTGTGACCACACAACTCGCTCTCGCCGCGATGCTGGCTCTGCCGTTCGTCGCCACCGCCTGCGGAGATCTGACCGACGACATCAGCACCAGCACCAGCCTTGCGCTCGGTGACGCGCTGCCCGGAACCAACGCGACCGCGTTCGCCGAAGCGAAGGCCGCGTTCAACACGTCCGAGAACGCCGCCGACGGCCTCGGCCCGATCTTCAACGAGCGCGGCTGCGGCACCTGCCACCAGAACGGCGCCATCGGCGGCGCGGGTCAGCAGATCGAACAGCGCTACGGGACGCTGACCAACGGCGTCTTCGATCCGCTGGCGAACACCGGCGGCTCGCTGCGACAGCTGTTCGGCATCGGCGGCTTCAACGTCGGCGGGCTGAACTGCAACTCGGGCACCGACGCCAATCCGGCGGCGGGCGCGACGATCTTCGCGGGCCGCCTGACGACGCCGGTCTTCGGGCTGGGCTTGGTCGATTCGCTGCCCGACTCGCGCTTCGACACCCTCGCCTCGCGCGAACCGACCGCCGTGCGCGGCATCGTCAACCGCGTCACCATCGCGATGGCGAACCCGGCCGATCCCGGCCAGTCGAACGGCGCCACGCGCGTGGGCCGCTTCGGCTGGAAAGCGGGCGTGCCGAACCTCGGGCAATTCTCGGGCGACGCCTACCTCAACGAGATGGGCATCACCACGACCTCGTGCAACCGCGGCGTCGTGAACCGCGCGTTCGCGACCGAGAACCGCGCCAACCGCGCGCCGACCAACGCCGTGATCAACGGCTGCCCGGACGACGCCGTGCCCGGCGTCGACGACGACCTGGCCGCGGAGACGAACAACTGCGCCGGCGGTGTCAACGAGCTGCAGGACGACGTCGCCGAGTTCACGTTCTTCATGGCGCACCTGGCGCCGCCGCCGCAGCTCCCGATCACGGCCGGGTCGGCCGCCGATCGCGGCCGTACGCTGTTCAACTCGGCGGGCCTGCAGTGCGCGTCCTGCCACCGCGACGACGCGGACATCTTCGTGTCGACGTCGGCGGGCGGCGTGCCGTCGGGCATTCGGTTCCATCCGTTCTCGGACTTCCTCGTGCACGACATGGGGACGCTGGGTGACGGCATCGGCAACGCCGGTGACTCGGTGGCGGTCACCCGCCGCATGCGCACGGCGCCGCTGTGGGGCCTGCGCTCGCGCAACAAGAAGCTGCACGACGGTCGCACGACCGACATCGCGACCGCGATCTCGGCGCACAACGCCGGCGCGAACGGCCAGGGCACGCCCGCCGGCCAGGCGTTCAACGCGCTGACAACCGCGCAGAAGAGCGACCTGATCGCCTATCTGAACACGCTCTAGCAGAACACCCTTAGCAGAACACCCACACCGTACCCCAGACGGGGCGGCGTCCACAGGCGCCGCCCCGTTTTTTATTGGGCCATCAAGCGATTGTTAATCGTTTGTAAACAGCATTCGAGATTACGCAATCAACGTTGCCGTCTCGTTTGCAACGGATAGCTAAACGGTTTTTTTATCGGGTGGGGAAATCCTCACCCCGTGTAGACGATATCCCCGTTGAGACTACACGGCCGCCGATTGTGTGCCTGATTGATCAGGCCTTTGGCGACCTTTAGTCAAACGCGTTGGGGCTATCGGTTTGCGCGTTGATCAAATAATTGATGCCGATGCCCTGACGTTCTCGAAACGGAGGAGACCAATGACAAGAGCGATATTCGCGCTTGCGGCGGTGATGGCGATACCGATGGTGGGGGCGGGCTGCAGCGACCTGACAGACGATTCGGTCACATCACAGGACAACGCCGCGCTGGGAGATTCACTGCCCGGCACGAACGCAGCGCTGTTCGCAGAAGCGAGGGCAGCCTTCGCCGCGACGGAGACGGTGCAGGACGGCCTCGGCCCGATCTTCAACGAACGGGCGTGCGGCATCTGCCACTCGAACAGCGCCCTGGGCGGCGCCGGCCAGCAGATCGAGCGGCGCTACGGGACACTCACCAACGGGGTGTTCAACGGCCTCGCCAATACGGGCGGCTCGCTGCGGCAGCTGTTCGGCATCGGCGGCTTCACGCCGGCGCCCGGGCAGAACTGCCAGTCGGGCACGGACAACGTCAACCCGGCGGGCGCCACGATCTTCGCTGGCCGCATGACGACCCCGACCTTCGGGCTCGGCCTGGTCGAGCTGATCCCCGACGGGACGATCCAGGGGATCGCCGCCGCTCAGCCGGCCTCGATCCGCGGCAACGTGGTCATGAAGACGGTGCAGCTCAACAGCGGTCCCTTCCGTCGCGGTCAAAGCCACGTGGCGAAGTTCGGCTGGAAGGCCGTGCACGCGAGCCTGGCGGACTTCGCGGGCGACGCCTACCTCAACGAGATGGGCATCACCACGACGAGCTGCAACAACGGCCAGGCGATCAACGACTTCGCCACCGAGAACCGCGCCAACCGCACGCCGACCAACGCGGTCATCAACGGCTGCCCGGATGACCAGATTCCGGGCACCGACGATGACTTCGCGGAGGAGACGGGCTGCGCCGGCGACGCCGCCAACGAGGCGCAGGACGACGTCGAGCTGTTCGCCGAGTTCATGCGTGACCTGGCGCCGCCCCCACGCGGCATCGACAACAGCAACGGCCGCGGCCTGACGGAGTTCAACCGCGAGGGCTGCAACGGGTGCCACCTGACCACCACGTTCAGCGCCACGCGCAACGGCCGCACCACGTCGTTCCAGCCGTTCTCCGACTTCCTCGTGCACGACATGGGGGCGCTGGGCGACGGGATCGGCAATGACGGCGACTCGGTGGCGGTCACCCGCCGCATGAGGACGGCGCCGCTGTGGGGCCTGCGCTTCCGCAACGGCCTGCTGCACGACGCCCGGACCTCGGATCGGGCGACGGCCATCCGGGCCCATGCCGGCCAGGGCGCGGCGGCCGCCAGCGCCTTCAACCTGGCGACTGCGGCGCAGCGGAACGACCTGCTGCTGTTCCTGAGCTCGCTCTAAACCCGCGCGCAAGCACGGGGGAGGGCGGCGTCCCGCGGGGGGCGCCGCCCTTTTTTTTGTGCCGTTGACGGGCTTCGGGTCGGGTGGCAGGATTCGCGCCTCCCGGGGGTCCGGACCCCGGCCTTGAAATGCTCAAAGCCCTAACAATTTTCACCGGTAACGCGAACCGCGAGCTCGCGCAGGCGATCTGCAAGTACGTCGAGACGCCGCTCGGCCGCGCCGAGGTCACGCGCTTCGCCGACGGCGAGGTCTACGTCGAGATCAACGAGAACGTGCGCGGCGTGAACTGCTTCGTGGTCCAGCCGACCTGCGCGCCCGCCAACGACAACCTGATGGAGCTGCTGGTGATGATCGACGCCCTCCGGCGCGCGTCGGCCGGCTCGATCATCGCGTGCATCCCCTACTTCGGCTACGCCCGCCAGGACCGCAAGAGCAAGCCGCGCACGCCCATCTCGGCGCGCCTGGTCGCCGACCTGATCACCGCGGCCGGCGTCGACCGCGTGGTGTCGATCGATCTGCACGCCGGTCAGATCCAGGGTTTCTTCAACATCCCCGTCGATCACCTGTACGCGATGCCGGTGCTGATGGATGACCTGAAGCTGCGCTTCAACCACGAGTCGGTCATCGTGTCGCCCGACGCCGGCGGCGTCGAGCGCGCCCGCGCCTACTCGAAGCGCCTGGGCACCAGCCTGGCGATCATCGACAAGCGCCGCCCGGCTCCCAACGTCAGCGAGGTGGTCAACATCATCGGCGACGTGAAGGGGCGCGACGCGATCATCGTCGACGACATGGTCGACACGGCCGGGACGCTGTGCGCCGCCGCGCAGGCGGTGATGGCGCAGGGCGCGCGCTCGGTCCAGGCGTGCGTCAGCCACGGCGTGCTGTCACCGCCGGCCATCGAACGCATCATGGCGTCGCCGCTGTCAGAGCTGCTGATCACCGACACCATCGCGGTGCGGCCCGACGTGCGGGCCTGCCCGAAGGTGAAGGTCCTCAGCGTCGCGCGCCTGCTGGGCGAGGCGGTCAAACGAATTCATCACGGCGATTCAATCAGTTCGCTGTTCATCTGACAGTGTGAAAGGAACCAAGGTCATGGAGTTCGCAAAGGTCAACGTCGATGTCAGGTCCGCCGCCAAGAAGGGCGCCGCCCGCAAGGTCCGCAGCGGAGGCGCCGTCCCGGGCGTGCTCTACGGCCGCAAGCGCGAGCCCATTGCCGTGACGTTCAACGAGAAGGAACTGATGAAGTCGCTGGACAAGGACAAGCGCCGCAACACCGTCCTCACGCTGGCGGTACGTCCTGCCGACGGCAAGGGCACCACCGAGGAAATCACGGCGATGGTCCGCGACGCCCAGATCAACCCGCTCAGCCGGCGCCTGGTGCACGTCGACTTCCTGGCCGTCGACCTGAACGCCGAGGTCCGCGTGACGGTGCCGCTGGTGCTCACCGGCAAGCCGGTGGGCGTGACCAACGGCGGCAACCTGCACCAGAGCATGCACATGGTGCCGGTCGCCGCGAAGCCCGCGGCGATCCCGACCAAGCTGGAGGTCGACGTCTCGGCGCTGGACATCGGCGATGCGCTCCACGTCAGCGATCTGAAGCTGGGCGCGGGCGTGCGCGTGGCGCTCGACGCGAAGGAAGCGATCGCGTCGGTCGTCGCCCCCAAGGCCGAGAAGGTCGAGGAAGTCGCGGCGGCGCCCGTCGAGGGCGCGGTCCCGGCCGAGGGCGCGGCCCCGGCGGCGGGCGCTGCGGGCGCGGCTCCCGGCGCGGCACCGGGCGCGGCGGCCCCTGCGGCCGGCGGCAAGGAAGAGAAGAAGAAGAAGTAGAAACAGGAGAAACGGAGAAACAGAGATCAGAATTTTTGGTTTCTCTGTTCCTCCGTTTCTCCCTGTAGATTTTCCGGATGCACCTCGTCGTCGGGCTGGGCAATCCGGGGCCTCAGTACGCCGACAACCGGCACAACGTCGGGTTCATGGTCGTCGAGGAGCTGGCGCGCCGGGGACGGGCGGGCGCGCCGCGCGAGAAGTTCGGCGCCGAGCTGCTGGAGGCGACGATCGGCGGCGCGCGTCTGCTGCTGTGCAAGCCCCAGGAGTACATGAACGTCAGCGGCCAGGCGGTCGCCCGCGTCGCCGGCTTCTGGAAGATCGGGCTCGCCGAGACCATCGTCGTCCACGACGAGCTGGACGTCCCGTTCGACCGCATGAAGCTGGGCGCCGGCGGCGGCCCTGGCGGGCATAACGGCCTCAAGTCGATCATCTCGGCGCTCGGCGATCCAGGGTTCGCCCGGGTCCGTGTCGGCATCGGCCGCCCCGCGCCCGGCCGCGACCCGGCCGACTACGTGCTGTCGGACTTCTCTCGCGCCGAGGCGGCGGTGCTGCCCGACGTCGTCGGACGAGCCGCCGACGCCGTCGAGGCCATCGTCAAGAACGGCCTGGCCGCCGCCATGAACCGGTTCAACGGCAAGGCCCAGAAATAGCTGAAAAAATGCGGGCGAGACAGCGGCGGGAAACCATGGTAAAGACCCGCCCTTCCAGAAGTACCTCCTTGTCCGTGGCAAACACGGGCCTGACGTCCAAAGGGAGACAACATGAGCACGACAGGAACCGAACCCCCGCGCGGGGCCGCAGCGCCTCAGGCGCCCGCAGCCGCCCACCACCAGCAACGCCTCGGCTCGGCCCGCGACATGGCCGGCCGCAAGCGCGAGTACGAGACCATCTACATCCTGCGCCCGGACAGCACCAGCGACGTGATCGCGCAGGTGAACCAGAAGGTGCGCGGCGTGATCGAATCCGGCGGCGGCACGCTGCTGAAGATCGACAACTGGGGCAAGCGCAAGCTCGCCTACGAGGTGAAGAAGCAGCTCAAGGGCATCTACCTGTTCTTCTCGTACCTGGGCACGGCCGGGCTGCTCGAGGAAGTCGAGCGCAACCTGCGCCTGACCGACTCGGTCATCCGCTACTACTCGGTGAAGATCGCCGAGAACGTCGACCCAGCCGCGCGCACCTCGGAGTTCACCGAGGAGGCGTTCACCAAGGCGGCGACGCCCGGTCCGGACGAGGAAGAGATCGCGACCGGCCAGGCCAGCGCCCGCTCGCCGTTCGACGAGGAAGAAGGCGCGTTCGACTTCGAGGAAGCTGTGTTCGGCGGCGTCGATGAGCCGTCGCGCGGCCGAGGAAAGAAGGATTAGCCATGACCGCCGATGCAGCCGCTGATGTGAAGGGTGATCGCGGAGACCGCGACAAGAAACGTCCCGTCGGACGCCGCAAGCAGTGCAAGTTCTGCGCGGATGAGACCATCAAGATCGACTACAAGGACGCGTCGCTCTTGAAGTACTTCATCACCGATCGCGGCAAGCTGGTGCCGCGGCGGCTGACGGGCAACTGCGCCAAGCACCAGCGCGAGATCTCCACGGCGGTCAACCGGGCGCGCATGATCGCGCTCATGCCGTTCGCGGTGACGGGATCATAGCCATGCAAGTCATCTTGAGAGACGACATGGACAACCTCGGCAAGTCGGGCGAGGTGGTCAACGTCAAGCCGGGATACGCGCGCAACTACTTGCTGCCGCGCGGGCTCGCCATCAAGGCGACCGCCGGCGACATCACACGCGTCGAGCACGAGAAGCGCGTCATCGCGGCGCGCAGCGCCAAGATGGCGAAGGCGGCGCAGGCCGAGGCCGACTCGCTGTCGAAGGTGCGCGTGACGATCGAGCGCGCCGTCGGTGAAGAGGACAAGCTCTACGGTTCCGTCACCAGCCGTGACATCGCCGAGGCGCTGCGCGAGAAGGGCGTGACCGTCGACTCGAAGAAGATTCACCTCGACGAGCCGCTGAAGGCGCTCGGCGACTTCGACGTCGCGGTCAAGCTCGGACGCGGCGTGAACGCGTCGATCAAAGTCACGGTCGTCAAAAAAGAATCGTAAGACGATCGAATCGTCCGCCGCGCTCGCGCGCGAGGAGTAGAATCGCGCGCGATGTCGGTACTCGAGGTGGTCAGCTCGAATCCGGCGGCGGCGGCGAGGACGCCGCCGCATAACCTCGAAGCTGAGAGGTCGGTGCTGGGGTCGGTGTTCATCAAGCCGGCCGCGTTCGACGAGGTCGCGACCAGCCTCGCGACCGACGACTTCTTCCTGCCCGCCCACCGCGAGATCTTCGACGCGATGGTGGCGATCGACAAGCGCCGCCAGGCCATCGACGTCATCGCCGTCGCCGACGAGCTGAAGGTCCACGGCATGCTGGCGCGCCTCGACGGCGGGCAGAGCTACCTCAACGATCTGGCGAACGGCGTCCCGACCGCGGAGAACGCGCTGCACTACGCGCGCATGGTGCGCGAGAAGTCGACGCTGCGGCGGCTGATCGCGGCGTGCGCCGAGGTGCAGTCGACCGCCTACGGCGACTTCGGCGAGTTCGAGCCGTTCCTCGACGAGGCCGAGACGAAGATCTTCAAGGTCGCGCAGCAGAACCGGCGCGAGACGTACACCTCGACCGGCGACATGATGGAGGAGGTTCTGCACAACCTGGAGGTGCGCACCGCCGAGCGGCGCGCGGTCACCGGGGTGCCCACCGGGTTCACCAAGCTGGACGAGCTGACGGCCGGTTTGCAGCGCGAGAACCTGATCATCGTCGCGGCGCGGCCGGGCGGCGGCAAGACATCGTGGGCGGTCAACGTCGCGATGCACGCGGCGCTGCTCCACAAGATCCCGGTGCTGCTGTTCTCGCTGGAGATGTCGAAGTACGAGCTGATGGAGCGCATGCTCGCGGGCGAGGCGCGCATCGATTCGTCGCGCATCAAGCGCGGCTTCCTCGAGTACGCCGACTGGAAGAACAAGATCCACCCGGCGTCCGGGCGCCTGGCGGCGGCGCCGATCCTGATCGACGATTCGTCGGCGATCTCGATCATGGAGATCCGCGCCAAGGCGCGCCGCTTCCGCGCCGACCCGCGCTACTTCCCGCCCGCGCCGCCCACCGCGGACGGGCGGCCGGCCCCGCCGCCGCTCGGTTTGATCGTCGTCGACTACCTGCAGCTCGCGCGCGGCGGCGTCAACCGCCGCGACGACAACCGCCAGCAGGAGATCGCGGACATCTCGCGCGGCCTGAAGGCGCTGGCCAAGGACCTGAAGGTGCCGATCATCGCCATCTCGCAGCTGAACCGCGAGGTCGAGAAGCGCGAGGGCAAGCCGCGCCTGTCCGACCTGCGCGAATCGGGCAGCATCGAGCAGGACGCCGACATGGTGCTGTTCATCCACCGCGACGACATGGCGGCGGGCGACACGCCCGACGGCGCGGCGCCGACGGCGATCGCCGAGATCATCATCGGCAAGCACCGCAACGGCGGCACCGGCGCCGTGAAGATGACCTTCATCAAGGAATACACCCGCTTCGAGAACTACGCCGACGACCCGGAGCCCGGCGGCTGGGGCGACTAGGCACTGCGCGCCGCAGGCGCGGAGTGCCTATCCCCTTAACGGGCCTCCGCACCAAGACGATCATCGCTCAATCAAGTCCGCTGCCCTCCGCCCGAGGATGCCTGCGACTTGATTGAGCGATGATCCCGCGACGTTTATGAGATGCACTCTGGGCTGGGAGACCCCTCTCCCTAACCCTCTCCCCGCTTCGCGGGGCGAGGGGACCAGATCTGATCTTCCTCCCTCTCCCGCTTGCGGGAGAGGGTCGGGGTGAGGGCGGCGATTCACCCGCAGCTGTTCGGATCGGGGATCTTGCAGACGCCGTCGATGCAGTACGCGTAGGTGTCGCACGTCCGGGCTGTGTCCTCGGGGTCGCAGGCCGATCCGTCGGGGAGAACGATCGGGCAGACGCCGGTGGTGGCGCCGGGGGCGATGTCGCAAGAACCTTTCCAGCACCAGTGAAATGCGGTGTCGCAAGCGGCGCCGGGCTGGCCGTATTCGGCCGGTTCGCACGTCGTGGTCGCGGGATCGCAGGCCAGCGCACCGGCGCAGTCGATCGTGCTTGCGCAGGTGAAGCCCTCGGCGCGTCCCGCTCCGCAAAAGTTGCCGCTGGTGCAGATCCAATCCCCAACGCAGTCGTTCCAGCTGTCGCAATCCGCGCCCTGCCCACCCCGCTCGCGGCACACGCCGCGAAAGCACGACAGCCCCGGCGTCCCGCCCTGACAACTGTCCGTCACGCCATCGCACGCCGCGCCTTCCGGCAGCGGCGTGGCGCATGTCCCGCATCGGAGCGCGCGCGGGTTCGGCAGGCCGTTCGGGTCGGCGATGCGAATGCCGTCGCAATGAAGGGTCGAGCACTGCGTATACGACAAGCAGGGCTGACCCGGCGCGCGCGTCCCGTACGGCGTGTTGCACTCGGCGACGAGGCCGCAATAGCCGTCCTCGGCAGCGGCGCACCTGTCGAGGAACGCGGCGTCGGTGTGACTGCCCGCGGCGCGCGCTTGCATCGCGCACCATGTGCTGGCCCGTTCGATCAGCATCTCCTCGTCGGCCATCGGCACGAAGCCGAAGCATGTTGCATGGCGGGCGCGT
>Ga0207681_10001510_pt1 | contig 15015 bp, 17 predicted proteins | sample KBSS53metaG_FD_184324 | JGI IMG/M metagenome (GOLD analysis project Ga0207681, IMG submission 184324) | Switchgrass rhizosphere microbial communities from Kellogg Biological Station, Michigan, USA - KBS S5-3 metaG (SPAdes) (version 2) | ecosystem: Host-associated > Plants > Roots > Rhizosphere... | reverse complement strand
CGGGTCCTGGCGGACATCGTGGAGACGGGCGTGAGCGTGGTCACCATGATCGACGGGAAGGAGTACACGGCGGAGTCACTGGACGGAGAGCCGATGGACCTGATGATTTCCATCCTCACCTTCATGCGCTCGAATGAGGAAAGTCTTCGAAAATCCGGGAGGCTGCGCGAGGCCTGGATCGGCAAGCGCCAACAAATGGAGGCGGGCAAACCGGCCACCGCAAGGCTTCCCGCATGGCTGACTCTTTCAGATGATCGGCAGACGTTCGAAGTCATCGAGGATCGGGCCGAACTTGTGCGCCGCATCTTCACCGAGACCCTCGCCGGGACAGGTCAGCATGCCATTGCTAGGACGCTCAATTCCGAAGGGCACAAGCCCTGGGGGCGAGGGCAGTTTTGGCACCGCTCATACATCGCCAAGGTGCTTGCCAACCCGGCGGTCGTGGGCACCTTCGTACCTCACGAGATGGAGTTCGATGGGCCCAGCAAGACCCGTCGCCCCCTACAGCCGCTTGAAAACTACTTCCCCGCCATCGTGACGCAGGAGACCTTCAGCGAGGCGCAGGCGCTCAGGACGGCGGTGGGCGCTCCCCAGCGGGGGCGACACGCTCACAGGCCGATCTCCCACTTCCTGGCGGGGCTCGCTACCTGCTCCGCCTGCGGGGCCAAGATGACGCGGGTCCAGAAAGGCAGTCGGTCCCTACCGTCCTACGTCTGCTCCAGAGCCAGGTCCAAGGCGGGCTGCACCTACCGCTCCCTGCGGTGCGATGTTGTCGAGGCCGCTCTCCTGCGGGCCCTCCCGGAGCTGCTTGAGGCCTTCGAGGGGGCGGGCATCGATGACGAGCTGGACAGGGCTCTCCGGGGCGCGGACGAGACAGTTGACCGCCTGAAACGAAAGGCCCGCCAGACCGCCGATAGGCTGCTGGAGATGCACGACATCTCTGGTGCCCGGCCTCGTGCCGTTCTCGACAGGCTTAGGGCGACCGAGGCGGAACTAGTGGTAGCTGAGGAGGCCCTCAGGAGCCTCGTGGACCGAAAAGATGCTCTGACGGGGGCGACGATGGGGGCCCGAGTGGAGAAGGTCCTGGAGGCTCTCCAGCGCCCTGCCGATGAGCGTTCGGCAGCGGACATCAACCTCGCGCTCAGGCGTGTCTTTGACCGGGCCGTATTCATGGGCCGGTCGGTGGAACCTGATGACGCCGAAAGCCGCCGCAGGGTCTCGGGCGGCTGGCGCTGGTGGGCCGTCGCGCTGGAGTGGAAGCACGGGGGCGAGTGCCTGGTGCCAATCTCCACCTTTAACAAATTCGATACTGGAGCCCAGCCAGGGTGGCGGTGGCAAGACACAGGGGAAACTGATGACGTACTCGATCAAGCTGGATGACGGCGCAGCGGAGAACATGGGGGAGGGCGTAATCGTCATCACGCAGCGTGACGAGGCGGGGCAGCCCCAGAACGTGGTGGTGACCCGCGAAGACCTTCTGCGGTTGCTCGATCCCCAAGGTTGACCCAGCCACGAAAAAAAAACACCCCTCGGTCCCGTGAGGGATCGAGAGGTGTCTTTCGGTGGGCTGTTGCGCCGTCGTCAGGCGGCTTGCCTGAAGGGGCCTGGGGACCTTCCGCGCTCATGGGCCTTCGGGCCCGAGAGGTAAGCGGTGGACCATCGAAGGTCCGTCCACTCCCGGTGCCGTCCGCTCCACTTGGTGGGGTACGGAGGCAGGGACCCGTCGGGGCCAATAGTCAGGTGCATGTAGCGGTTGGTCGGCGAGGCATCGGGGCACAAGCGCATCGCCTCCCGGCGGCTCCAGGCTGCAAGGTGCTGCCCAGCGCCGGGCTCGGTCAAGGCCGTCCACCACCAGAGCCCGGTGGGGCAGAGAACCGTGACGTCCTTCGGCTTTCCGGGCCCTGTGTCGTTCGGGTCCTCCGTGCAGGTGTGCCGCAGGTGAGCCGGGAAGCGGGGGGCGTTCACGACCTCAGCGGCAGCACGGCGGTAGCCCAAGGCCTCCACAAGGTCCGGCAGGGCGAACCACGGGACCCCATGGATCGGGATATAGCGGATGGGGCGCCCATGGTACCGAAGGGTGCCTGAGGGGCCGTACAACGCCGTGGACGCGCTCACCGGATCACCCGCCCGTCCAGGTCAATCGTGAGGGTCCGGCTGCCCTTTACCGAGGGCGGAGCGGACGGCGCTTGCCTCCTGGCGGCCTGCCGCCGGGCGAAGTCGTCGGCGTAGCGGGCCTCGGCCTGTTGGAGCGCCTCTTGGTACGTCAGGCCTCCCCTGTTCTTCGCCACCAGGGAGCCGTTATCGGCGATCCACCGACTGGTCACGAGAGCCCGCGTCTGGGCGAGGCCACCCTGCCGGATGCCGTCCATGAGGACCCGCTTGTTCTCGCCCGTGGTCTTGGATAGGTCCAGGCCGCCGGAGCGGAGGAAGGCGACGTCTCGGTCTGAAGCGGGGCCCTTGAGCTGCCCAGAGCGCGACAGGACACCGTTGGCGGCAATCGTCCTGAGGCGGTCACGTGCCTCCAGCTTCTTTTCGCTGAAGAACGGTCGGGCTGCTGCACCGCCCACGGCGCTGAGGACCCCGCCCACGGCCCCCAGGGCATCGCCAAGCCACCCACGGCTGGGGGTGGTCTCTCCGGACCCAGGGGCCCCGGCGGACATCAGGGCTTCCTTCCAAGGGCCGGTGCCCCCCAGGTCGTCGAGGGCCTGAGCAGCCTGGAGGTACTGAGAGGTGGTCTCACGGCCTGCTGCGGCGTTGGCGTTGGCCTCGTCCAGGGCCCGCATATCTGAGTTGGTGGTGGTCGCCCGTGGCTGGGGCGGAAGGTACGAGGTGTCCTTCACCCACATGCCTGAGCGAAAGACGACACGGCGCTTGCCGTCCGGGGAGGTCGCCGTCTGGCCTTCCCGGTAGTTGGCGGCACCAGGGGTTACTGGGGGTGCCGATGGAAACGGCGAGGAAGGTTGCGCGGCGCTGAGGCCGCCAGGGTTGGTTTCAGTATTGAAGATCATGATCGGTTTGGATGTTGGTGGGAGGCCGGGTGGGCGGTCGCGATCCGCCAAAGGCCAGGGGTTGGCACGACCAGGAGGGCACCAGATGATCGTCAGATTTCCGGGGGGAACCTGAGGTCATCGCGGTGGCCGGTTGTGCATACGGCGGCACTAATTCCGGGCGGGCGCTGGGCTGCCGGTTGTGCGTAGGTCAGCACTAATTCGAAAACGGCAGAAAACCGTGGTTTGTGGAGGACCCCGGTCTGCGGTCCCTCAAGGCCGTTCGGCGGCCCCTTGGCCACAAGATGTTGCGGGGGGTGTTTCCAGTCGTCTGGTACCCCAGGCCGTGCCTGAAGAGGGTTCCTGCGGGTGCGGAAGCCGCCCCTTCTTCGGAACCTCGGCGAGCTGAGGAGGGGATGGAACCGGAAGGCGGCGGATGGGACCCGAAGAAGGCGGGGAGGACCCGAGGAAACCGCCAGGGAAACCTGCGGATGGGGCCAGGGTCCGAGCAAAATTATGGGCAGTGCAGCGAAGCGCCGTGTTTCGAAGATCGTATTGCCGATTGCCGCAGGTACCATGAGCCGGGCCGGGAGGGACCCGCTGGGGACCCATAGGCACTCCGCCAGGCATTGGAGCAATGGCCCCTGGCCGCTTGCACTGCCGTCCCGTGCCCCCCCCGGTTGGGAGGGCTGCCGCCCCTCCTTCCCTCCCGGGCATTGCCGCAAGGGACATTGGTGAGCCCACAGGAAGCTAGAGGCGACATTAGGTGCTTGACGAGGCCGTACAATTCCACCTAACGAGCGTTTCGTGGATGTGAATGGAGCTGTGTATGTGTCGCGTGGTGGCCTACTACCGGGTGTCGACGGAGACCCAGGGGCGTTCTGGACTTGGCCTGGAAGCTCAGCAGGAGGCAGTTGCCACGCTTTGCAAGCAGCGGGGGTGGGACATCATCGCGGAGTTCACGGAGGTAGAGAGCGGGAAGCGAGATGATCGCCCTGAACTCATCGCCGCCCTCAAGCGGGCGAAGGTGACTGGTGGCCGCCTGGTGATCGCCAAGCTCGACCGCCTCTCCCGGAACGTGGCTTTCCTGGCGGCCCTCCAGGACAGCGGGGCTAAGTTCACCGCTGCCGACATGCCAGAGGCGGACGAGTTCACCATCCACATCCTCGCCGCCGTGGCCCAGCGGGAACGCAAGCTCACCTCCGACCGGACCAAGGCTGCTCTTGCGGCTGCCAAGGCGCGAGGGACCTGGACGAAGGCGGACGGCACCCCATACAAGTCGGGGGCGAGGCTGGGGAACCCCAACGGGGCCGCTGCCCTGCACCGGGCCGCCAAGGGAACAGGCGCTGCTCTGAAGGCGGTCCGCGCTAACGCTTCCAGCCGTGCGCAGGACCTCGCCGAGACGGTGGCCGATGTCCGGGCGGCTGGCGCACGTTCGCTTGCCCAGATTGCTAACGAGCTGAACGTTAGGGGCATCGTGACGGCTCGGGGTGGGCGCTGGCACTCCTCGTCCGTGCGGAACCTCTTGGCCCGCCTGGAGGCGTGATCGTGACCGAAAATAATCGGGTAGCCGTAGTGTGGTTGTCGGGCTCACAGGACAGGTGCGGATGGATGCCGAGAGGCACCGCAGGAGCCCCGCTGGAGCCCTCGGGTGCCCCACGCAGCCTTCAGGTCGTCGGCGGCGGCTGCGCCCTCCGTCAGGAGGCCCTGACGTGACCAAGGGCAAGCAACCGGAGCTGAAGGAGCTGGCGTGTGCCGAGGTCCTCTTGGCGAACAGGCTGAGCATCCGCGAGCCCTCATCGGTCACCATCAGGGACTATGAGCAGGCCATCCGCTCCGGAGCAGAGTTCCCCCCTATCGACGTGACGCTCATCAATGGTGCCCACTACCTGGTGGACGGCCAGCACCGCCTCAGGGCCACCCAGGGTACCGGACGCACCACCATCATGGCTTGGGTCCACCGCCTGACCTGGGCACAGGCAAGCGCCAAGGCCGCTGTGGCGAACACGACGCACGGGCGTCCCCTGAGGGGCGCTGAGAAGTCCAAGGCACTCGCCGCCTTCCTTCGGGACCCGGCGAACGACAGTCTGTCCCTGCAAGATGTCGTGGACGCCCTAGGGGGCGCAGTGAGCCGCTCCACCGTCCGGAACTACCGGAACAAGGCTCGCGGGTCCGGCCTCCGGGGTTCCTCCGCGACACCTATGGCTGACCTGATAGAGGCGGGTAAGGAGGCGGCCCAAGACCGGCTCCGCGAGGAAGGCGAGAGAAGACTGGCGGACCTGGTGAAGCTCTACGGGCGCATGGAGGACCCTGAGCGCCGCCACCAGTTCCTTGAGGACGCGAGGGCTGCCCTGGAGCGGATGGTAGCCCAGGGTAACGCCCACCCCGGCCCCTTGGACATTTGAGGTTTTCTGCGGCCTTGGGGGCCTTCGTGTGCAAATTGCACAGTCAGGTAAACAGCGGCGGCGCTTGATGGCCGGTTTCCCGGCGGTCCGGCTACACGAGCGATGCACTTTCCGAAGCTGCCGCCGCCCTCAAACCGGCTGGACGGCCACAGCCCGAACAGCTACCACGGAGCATTACCACGCCTCCGGGGTCCACAAGACGGGCTCACGCGGCCTTTTAGAGGACGCGGAGCCATGGCCCCCGAGAACAGCATCAGTCCGACCCGTCCCCGCCGCCGCCTCGGCATCTGGTGGCGTCTCTGGCTCATCCTCTCAGGCTGGTGGGCCGCCTTCGCGCTGACAATCGCCATCACGTTCCAGGGCTGGGAGAACGGGCTGCTTGTCGTCGTGGGCGTAATCCTGGGCTACCCGGTCTTGGGATTGCTACTGGGTCTGTCCGTGTCGTGGGTGCGCAAGGGTCTACACCGTGACTGATCCCCATGCGCCGCTGCTCATCGGCTTCTTCTCGGTCGTGGTGAAACGCGATGCTGTGGCCCACAGGTACCTTGGGGGCCTTGAGGCCTTCGACCGTGTTCACGGGGCCGCGAGGAGAAACCAAGACCTGTCTCTCCTGGTCCGGATGTCCATGATGGACGTTGACCTCGTCTTTCGGCAGCTCGACGCCTCCGGCTTGGTGGCTGGAAAGGACTTCGGGCTCATCGAGATCACCAAGGGGTGCTGATCGCCTGTGACGGCATCCGGGGGATCGGTCGGGAGCGCGAGCCCTTCGTGACAGAGTGGTGGGCCCAGCCTGATCCTGCTTACGTCGCCGAACCGGGGGACAGCGCCTACCAATGGGCTCCTATCAAGCCAGCAGCCGAGCCCCCGCCTGAGCCCCAGCCGGACCCGGCTCCTCCCCTGGAGGAGGCGGCGAAGAGCGCCGAGGCACCCCGGCGGGTGTCATTCGGGACAGGCCCGGTCCACTACCTCTATGATGAGGATGACGAGGAGGACTGACCGCTCAGACTGGCTTCCCCCGCGATCCGGAGGTGCTATGATGCACAGGGTCGGACGGAACAGGGATGGGTCACAGGTATGGCGACGGACTGGCCAGAGGGCCTCTCCGACGAGGATGCGATTGAGCGGCTCCAGTCGGTGCTGCTGCAAGCCTGTGAGGGCAACAAGGACCTCTCCTTGGGGCGCGAGTACAAGGCGCTGCGGCGGACCCTGTTGAGCCGCGAGGACCTCGCAGATGTGGTCCCCAGCTACATCCGGTCCCAGCGGGACCTTGCGTACTTCTGGTCATTCATCAAAGCCCACGACCCGCAATGGGAGCCCCGGAGGCAATTCATCAGGGAGACCTTCACCCCCATCTTCGACCGGGTGGAGGGGCGCACCAGGCCGCCGATCCGAGCAGCCAAATGGACCGGACGACGGAGCCCGTCCGAGCAGGCGGCGGTGGTAATCTCCCTCGGGTACGATACACTCGCTGGCATAGACCTCCTCCTGGACGAGCAGGAGCGAGGGTTACACAATGGCGGGCCAGTCGATCCTGACAAGGCGGACGCGATTGGCAAGCTCAAGGCTCTCCATCACGAAGTGGGCGAACTCATACGGCTAGCAGAGGCGGAGCAGCCGATCAGCGAGAGGCTTGGCGCGGTCCAGGCGCTTGCCCGACAGGCTCTGTGTTGGACCAGCAGTCCGGCGGGGTTTGCCGTTGGCGCTTTGCCATTGACGGGGTTCTCGACAGCCTTGGGCGTGGGTGTGATGTATCTGGTCAACGCCATCTGCGGCAAAGGGGGCGTGGAAATGGGAGCGGCGGCCGCTGCAGCGCACATGGCCAGCGCGGCAATTTCTTCCCAGCGGTCACCCGGAGGCCGGTGAGATGACCGAGACCGTGGCCGGGTTGTCGTCGCCCACCACCGAGTGGTCGTCCGCGCCGCTTCTCAGGTCGATGCCGTACTCGTCTCCCACCCGGTACAAGAGTGCTAGCAAGAACGCTCCTGTGGCATTTGCGTACCCATTCAGTCTTGGCATGCCTATGTTGAGAGGTTGGTTCAACTTCAGCCCCATCCAAGGGCAGGCGGTGCGAAGCGCCCTATCCACGACGCCATTCCGGTGTGCTAGATTGTTCCGCACCTTCTGCAGTTCGAAGAGGCATTTACTCACATCCTCGTCGATCTGTACATCAAGGCCAACGGCCTGAAGTAGACTGTTGAAGCGGTTCGCACCCGACTTCATCGTGCTGGAGAGGTCTTGCTCCAACAATTCGACCAGGTACAGAGCTTGGTCTGCCTTGGTGAGCTGTAGGTAGTCACCAAGGCGAACCTTGAGGCGCTGCACGGCTGCGCGTTTCACCGCCCCAGGTCGCTTTGCAAACCACAACGCTAAGAAGCCTTTCACGAAATTCTCAAGCCAGCCCCACTGGGCCATTGCGACGGCTCCGGTCAGGACTGGAAAGCCATCGCTCTCCTCCTTCAGCGCGAATGCGGCATCCTCTTCCGCCCGAGCCATTTGGCGCTCATGCTCTTCGGTCGGGCGCGGAGCGGCCTTGGCGAGCGCCTGCAGCATCTTAGGCCGGGCCTTGTGCATCCGGATGCCCGTGCAGCTTAAGTGCGTGACCTTCATTAGCCTGTCGTGCGCGTCGAGTGCCTGCTGAAAGTGATCCACGACCCAGCGCGGAAGGTTCGTCCCTTGTGCTGTGCCACTCACTACTCGCGCCTCCTGATCTGTCCGGCAGGGTCGTCTTCCTGCCTACTATGCGGACGAACCCGCACGGAGATGCACTGCGGATATTGCGGCAGTCCAGCTCTCTCACGATTTCTCCCGCAAAGGCCGCAAATAACAGCGAGGGGTCTTGTGTTCCCAACGGGAACAGGTTGTGCCCGCCCGCCGCGGCGATCTCCAGCGCGCGGCGGGCCACCTCCTGGCCCTTCACCTGCCGCAGGTCCGGCCCGCGCGCTTGCTCCTGCACCTCGCCCGGCTCGGGCGGCACCAGCACCTGCACGCCCTTGAGGTGATTGAGCAGCGCGATCAGGTCATGCGCGGCCAGGATCGGAATCCCGCTCGCCCAGCGTGCCTCGGCCCCTTGCGCGGCGGGGCAGATCAGCCCCTTGTCCGCCCCGCTGGCATGGAGCGCGGCCAGCAGCACGCCGGGGGAGGGGACGATCCGCCCGTCGAGCGCCAGCTCGCCCACGGCCACCCAGTCCCCCAGCTGCTCGGCATCGGTCACCCCCATGGCGGCGAGCAGGGCCAGGGCAATCGGCAGGTCGTAGTGCGAACCCTCCTTGGGCAGGTCGGCCGGGGAAAGGTTGATTGTGATCCGCTTGGGCGGCAGGGCCAGCCCCAGCGTGCTCAGCGTGGCCTGGACCCGCTGGCGGCTTTCGTTCACCGCCTTGTCGGGCAGGCCGACGAGGTGGAACCCCGGCATCCCGGGCGCGATCTGGCACTGCACTTCGACCGTGCGCGCCTCCAGCCCGAGATAGGCCACCGTCTCCACCCGCGCGACCACGCGCCGTCCCCCCTGAAACTGCCTAAGGAAAAGCCCCTATCCTGCCGTGATGGATCAGCCTTCCGCCGCTGTCGAGAGGGCGCGGCGCAATCGATTCCATTTCGGACCTGTCACCTGCTCCTTAACCCGTCGTCAGCAAATCTTAACCGAGCCCATCAGCAAGGCGGCAAGGGGCGGGGTCGCATGAACAGGCGATGCGGCGCCTGTTCTGCCTTGCCCTCGGTCTTGCCGGCCTGCTCGCCACCCCGGCGGGCGCGCAGCAGCTCGCCTATGCCGCCATGGCGCCCGGCGCTGGCCCGCTCGCTACCCAGGTGGTGACCGTAACCGGAGTGACGGTCGAGGAATTCACCGAGGAAGATGCCTCCGACGGCGCCGCGTCGGGCTCCGACCGCTTCCTCCCCGCCGTCCCCGCCGCCCTCCCGCACGGCATCGCGACCTACGGCCCGTTCCGCGTGCTGGACGGCACCCGCGCCGCGCTGGTCGGCGCTACGGACGAGCGCAGCCCCGCCGCCTTGCGCGCCATGCTCGCCGCCCATCCCGGCATTGCCACGCTCGAGCTGGTCGAATGCCCCGGCACCGAGGATGACCGCGCCAATCTCGTATTGGGCCGAATGATCCGGGCGAGGGGCCTTGCCACCCACGTCCCCGCCGGCGGCTCGGTTCGCTCCGGCGCGGTCGAGCTTTATCTTGCCGGACTGCGCCACCGGGCCGAGCCCGGCGCGGAGTTCGCCGTCCACGCCTGGGCCGACGAAGATGGCCGCGAGGCCACCGACTATCCTGCCTCTGCCCCGGAAAACCGCGCCTACCTTGCCTACTACCGCGAAATGGGCATGACGGCGGCGCAGGCGAGCGCCTTCTACGCCATGACCAATTCCGTCCCCAATGCCTCGGCCCGCTGGCTCACCGCCGCCGAGATGGGCCAATGGGTGCGGAGCGATTGAGCAAGGGCGACCTTGACTCGAATCTCTCCCTCGCCTAACGGGCCGCTTCTTTCCGGTCGTCCGCGCGGGCGGCCTGCAATGTATCTATTTCGAAGGCCAGTCAGATGAAGCGCACTTTTCAGCCGAGCAACCTCGTCCGCAAGCGTCGCCACGGTTTCCGTGCCCGCACCGCGACCGTGGGTGGCCGCAACGTGCTGCGCGCCCGCCGCGCCCGCGGCCGGAAGAAGCTCTCTGCCTGAGGAAGCTCCCGCGGGGCCTGCCCTCGCGGTGCTGACGAAGCGGGCCGATTTCCTCGCCGCGAATCGCGGCTTGCGCGTCGCCCGCCCCGGTTTCGTCCTGCTTGCCCGCCCCAATGGAGGCGGGCAAATGCGTTTCGGGATCACCGTTACCAAGAAGATCGGCAACGCCGTCGTCCGCAACCGGATGAAGCGCCGCTTCCGCGTCCTGCTGCGCGAGCTCCTGCCGGTCCATGGCCTGCCGGGCTCGGATCATGTCCTGATCGGCCGCGAAGGCGGGATCGAGCGGGACTTTGCCAAGCTGCGCGAAGAACTCGTCGCCGCGCTCACCCGGGCAGCGGCGGGGAAGGGCGATCCGCCTCGTCCGAGAAAGGGCAAACGCTGATGTCGGCCGCATTTCACCCCTCCCTCAGGCGGGAGGGGCAGCGAGACGTGGGTGCGACGCGCCTTGGTCGCAGCGGGGCGGGCTTCTGCGCCAGCCGATGAAACGCCTCCTCATCCTCATCGCCCGCGCCTGGCAGCTCGGCCCCTCGCGGGTGCTTCCGCCCTCCTGCCGTTATGCGCCCTCGTGCTCGGAATACGCGATTCAGGCGCTCGAAAAGCACGGGGCGATTAAGGGTGGATGGCTGGCATTGAAGCGTCTATTGCGCTGCCACCCGTGGGGTGGGCACGGCTACGATCCGGTCCCCTGAACCCTGCAACAGATCTAGAAAGACGAGCGGCAAACTCCGTGCAGAACCAGCGCAACCTGATCCTGGCCATATTGCTGACCATCCTGCTGATTTTCGGCTGGGACAGCGCCATGCGCTACATGTACCCCGAGGCGAACAAGCCCCAGAACAATGCTGCGGGGCCTGCCGCCACGCAGCAGGCCGCGCCCGGCGCCGATCCGGCGCGGGCCGACAAGCCCACCCGAGAAGGCGGGCTGTCCAACCCGGCCGATGTCGCGCTGGAGGCGAGGGACCTCGCCACCGCGCTGAACCCGGCCGGCCGCGTGCCCATCGCCGCGCCGGGCCTCTCCGGCTCGATCAACCTCACCGGCGCCCTGGTCGACGATCTCGTCACCAACCGCCACACCGCCACGATCGAGAAGAACTCCGGCCCGGCCCGGATCTTCTCGCCCGCCGGCACGCCTGCCCAGCAGTTCGCGCAGGTCGGCTGGACTGGCGCTAACGTCGCGGTCCCCAATGCGCAGACCGTGTGGACCGCGCCCGCCGGCGCCAGGCTGACGCCGAAGACGCCCGTCACTCTCACCTGGACCAACGGCCAGGGCCAGACCTTCGCGATCACCTACACGGTTGACGAGGACTACCTGCTCACCATCCGTCAGCAGGTCACCAACGCCGCCCCGGCACCGGTCCATCTCCAGCCGATCGCCCAGATCAACCGCACGGACAAGACCGCCAGCGTCTCCACCTGGACCCTGCATTCCGGCCCCTTCGGCGCCTTCGACGGCTCGGTGAAATTCAAGCCGAACTACAAGGACGTGGTCGAGGCCGGCACCATGGCCAATGCGGGCAAGCCCGATTGGCTCGGCTTCACCGACATCTACTGGATGAGCGTCCTCGCCCCGGACGGCGCCGCGCAGGGGTCCGACTTCCGCGCGCTCGGCAACGGCATCTATCTCGCCAACCTCTATTATCCGGCCGCCGACGTGGCCCCGGGCCAGAGCCTCGTTCACACCACCAGGCTCTTCGCCGGCGCCAAGGAATCGGCCGTGCTCGACCGTTACGAGCAGGCCGGCCTCGCCAGGTTCGGCCATGCGATCGACTGGGGCTGGTTCTTCTGGTTCGAGAAGCCGATCTTCTGGCTGCTGAAGGCCCTGTTCAAGACCGTCGGCAATTTCGGCGTCGCCATCATCCTGCTGACCCTGATCGTGCGCGGGATCATGTTCCCGGTCGCCCAGCGCCAGTTCGCCTCGATGGCCGCAATGCGCGCCGTCCAGCCGAAGATGAAGGCCCTCCAGGAACGCTTCAAGGACGACAAGCAGCGCCTCCAGGAAGAGACGATGAAGCTCTACAAGGAGGAAGGCGTGAACCCGCTCGCGGGCTGCCTGCCGATCTTCCTGCAGATCCCGGTGTTCTTCGCGCTCTACAAGGTGCTGACGCTCGCCGTGGAAATGCGCCACCGCCCCTTCGCGCTGTGGATCAAGGACCTGTCCGCGCCCGATCCGCTGCACATCCTGAACTTGTTCGGCCTGCTCGATTTCAACCCGCCGGGCTTCCTTGCGATCGGCGTTCTCGCCCTGCTGCTCGGCTTCACCATGTGGCTGCAGTTCAGGCTCAACCCGGCGGCGGCCGATCCGATGCAGCAGCAGGTCTTCGCGATCATGCCGTGGATGATGATGTTCGTCATGGCGCCCTTCGCGGCCGGCCTGCTGATCTACTGGATCACCTCCAACCTACTCACCATCGCCCAGCAGAAGTACCTCTACGCGCGGCACCCGCAGCTCAGGGCCATGGTCGAGAAGGAGCGGGCCGATGTCGGCGCCGCGGCCAAGCGGGCCAAGTGACGCCACGGTGAGCGAAGAAGAAACCCTCCTCGCCGAGCGGATCGAGCGTGCCGGAAAGCTGTTTTCCGGCCGCGTCGAATTCCTGCTGTCGGCCCCGCAGCTCAAGTTCCTGCCCGATCCCACCGTGCCGGAAATTGCCTTCTGCGGCCGGTCGAACGTCGGCAAGTCCTCGCTGCTCAATGCGCTCACCGGGCGCAAGGCCATCGCCCGCGCCTCGGTTACGCCCGGCCGCACGCAGGAGCTGAACTACTTCGAGGTGGGCACGCCCACCCAGTTCCGCCTGGTCGACATGCCCGGCTACGGCTTCGCCAAGGCTCCGCCCGCGGTAGTCGAGAAGTGGCGCCGCCTGATCCGTGACTATCTGCGCGGCCGCGTCGTGCTCAAGCGCACCCTGCTGCTGGTCGATGCCCGCCACGGCATCAAGCCGGTCGATGCCGAGTTCATGAAGATGCTGGATGAGAGCGCGGTTGGCTACCGCGTCGTCCTCACCAAGGCCGACAAGCTGAAGGCCAGCGAACTCGCCGAAGTCACCGCCGGCACCGAGGCCGAAGCGCGCAAGCATGTCGCGGCCCACCCGCAGGTGCTGGTCACCTCCGCGGAAGTGAAGCTGGGGATCGACGCCCTGCGCGCCGCCGTGCTGGAAGACGCCGGGGCCTGAGCACCACCGGCGCCTCCGCGCCCGCCTGTCAGCCCTTCAGCGCCTGGATGATCTGACCGGTGCCCCCGTCCACCAGGATGTCCGATCCGGTAAGGAAGCTCGCCTTGTCCGAGAGGATGAACTCGGCCACGTTGGCAATGTCCATCGGCGTGCCCCAGCGGCGCACCGGCGTCTGCTCCAGTAGCACGTCGGCCCCCGCTTCGGCCACGGCGCTCGTGCCCATGCGGGTATAGATCATCCCCGGCGAGATCGACATGATCCGCGCACCGCGCGGCCCCCAGCTGATGGCCCGGCGGTTTACTTCGCGTGCCACCCACATCTTGGTGATGGCATAGGCGGAATAGGGCTTCTGCGCCTCATCGCCCAGGAACGGCTCCATGCGGTCCAGGAAATCGGGCGCCAGCGGGTTCTCCAGAACTTCGCCCAGGGCGCCCTCGGCCGGCGGCGAAACCAGCCGCCCCATCGAGGCGATCAGCACGACGGCCAGCCCCGGCTCCATCTGCGCTTCGATCGCATCGAGCAGCTTTGCGGTGGTCACCAGGTTGATGTCGAGGATCTGCCGCCAGGTGCCGGTCTGAGGCGAATGCCCGGCCGTGTGGACCACGGCCTTCAGCCGCCCCTTGCAGCTGGCCATCAGCGGTTCGAGAACCTGCGGACTGCCGAGATCGCCGGTAGCGGTCGCGGCAGGATTGACCCCCTGCGCCGCCAGCATGTTCACCAGTTGCGCCAACGGCTCCTCGCGAAATTCGCTCAGCGCCAGGGCATAACGGTCGGCCAGTCGCGCGGCGATGACCTGACCCATGCCCCCGCCTGCGCCGGTCACCAGCGCCACGGGCCACGTCTGTTCCGGTGAATTGCTCATCTGACCTTCCTCTCTGTTCGCCGGCCCAGTGCCATGGCGCGATCCGTGTCGCAACCTTGCCGGCTCATCATTCCATATATGTCCTGACCCTAGCGCCCGGCGAACCGGGGCGGTCGCCGTTCCTGAAAGGCGCGGACCCCTTCGCGGACATCCTCCGTCTGGAACGCCTCGGTCTGGGTGCGGGCCTCGGCCTCGAGGTAGGCGGCAAATGCCGCGGCATCGCCCAGGCGCATCAGGCGCTTGCTCAGCTGAATTCCGCGCGATCCGGCGGCCAGCTTGAGGGCATAGGCCCGGGCCTCGGCGGCGAAGCTCTCGGACGGAAAGACCTCGGCCACCATGCCCAGCGCCTTGGCCTCGGCCGCGCTCACCCGGCGGTCACAGGCAATGATCTCCATCGCGCGCTTTTCGCCGATCGCGCGGGGCAGGGTGAAGCCGAGGCCGAAATCGGCGGCCACGCCAAGGGTCGAAAAGGCGCCCTTGAACACGGTCGTATCCGCCGCGACGAGCAGGTCGGCCACCATCGCGATGCCGAAGCCGCCGCCCGCGGCCGCGCCGTTGATCGCGCCGATCACCAGCTTCTCCGTCTCGCGCAGGGCAATCATCCAGTGGTGCCAGCTCTTCATGCCGGCCAGCGTCTGTTCCGGGTCCGAAGGGCCGCCCATCATGCCCATGTCGGCCCCGGCACAGAACGCGCGCGGCCCGGTGCCGGTCAGCATGATCGCGCGCACCGCCGGATCGGCGATCAGCGCGGGAATTGCCTCGCCCAGCCGGCCCAGCAGGTCCATCGACAGCGAATTCATCTGCGCCGGCCGGTTGATCCGCACCACGGCGAGGCCAGCCTCGTGCTCGATCACGAGTTCGTCGTCAGCCTCGGCCACTGTCCTCTCTCCCGCTGTCCGGTTGGTCGCCGCCTTGTAGATCGGA
>Ga0207681_10001497_pt1 | contig 15078 bp, 12 predicted proteins | sample KBSS53metaG_FD_184324 | JGI IMG/M metagenome (GOLD analysis project Ga0207681, IMG submission 184324) | Switchgrass rhizosphere microbial communities from Kellogg Biological Station, Michigan, USA - KBS S5-3 metaG (SPAdes) (version 2) | ecosystem: Host-associated > Plants > Roots > Rhizosphere... | reverse complement strand
ACGCTTGCTGGCTTTCGCGCCCAGCTGCCGAACCTTCTCCGCGCGGCTCACCAGATTTCCTTTTCCGGAAGTCAACTTATTGTGCGCCGCGTCATAACTGTCCTGCGTCTGCTTGAGTCGCATGCCGATGTCTTTCAAGTCCTCGACGAAGCCGACGAACTTGTCGTAAAGCGCTCCCGACTGGTTCGCGATTTCCAGGACGTTGCGCTTTTGATCTTCCTGCCGCCAAATATTTCGCACCGTTCGCATGGTCGCCAGCAGCGTTGAAGGACAAACGAGCACGATGCGTTTGGCAAAGGCATCGTCGAAGAGTGTCGGATCTTTTCGCACTGCCACGATAAAAGCCGGTTCGAGCGGAACAAACATCAAAACGAAATCGAGCGTGTTGAGTTGGTAATGATCCTGGTAGGCCTTGAGGTCGAGCTCTTTCAAATGGACGCGAATTCCCGCGATGTGTTTGCGAAGCTCCAGCTCACACTCGGCTTCGTTTTCAGAGGAGCAATGACGCAGGTACGCAGACAAGTTGATTTTTGAGTCGATGACCAAATGCCGGTTCTCCGGCAACATGACAATTACGTCCGGCTGCGAACGCCGACCGTCTTCTCCGGTCAAGGTTTGACGCACCGAATACTCTCGCTCCTTCACCAGCCCGGCTTTTTCCAGTATCTCTTCAAGGATGAACTCACCCCAATTGCCCAGCGTCTTTGACTGTCCTTTCAAAGCGCTGGTCAGGCTAATGGCATCTTGATCCATCCGCTCGCTCAGGCCGCGCAACTTTTCGATCTCGTTCGTCAGGGAGACTCTTTGCTGCGACTCCTGTTCGTAGCTTTGTTCCACTTTGGTCTTGAACTCTGCGATCTGATTGCCCAAGGGCCGCAGTAACGCATCGAGGTTGGTTTGGTTTTGTTCGGTGAACTTCCGGCTCTTGTCTTCGAGGATGTCGCTGGCCAAAACCTTGAACTCAGAATGAAGCACATCGCGAAAAGCGAGCTTCTCATCGAAAGCGCGTTGCTGCTCGGATAGCTTGACGCGCGCGGAAACGAGCTCGGCATTGAGCGACGAGTGTTCGCTTTGGAGACTGCTGACCTTGGCTTCGGTTTCAGAAAGCTTGGCGCGGGCGATTTCAAGATTGCTTTTAACGCCGGCAAGACGCTCGCGCAGAACCAGGGAGGCGATGAGTGCGCCCAATACGACGCCGACCACGAGGAGCAAAATAGTCACCATGAATTTAGTTTAACAAAAAGATGTTGCAAACGCGAAACAGCGGCCCGTTTGTGGGCTAGAGAGTTGACTTCATGGCCATTCCAAAAGCCACGCGGAAATTCGGGGCAAAATCGCAGCCATGGCTTTGCAATTCTTTGCGGATCTCGGGATCCGCAAAGTCCGAGTCTCGCGAAACGAAACACTTTGGCTGATCCTGGGCAGTTTGCAAGTGTGACAAAATCGACGCATAGATAATTGAATCTTGTGGCTCAAGCTTGGCAGACTTCTGAATCTGAATGGCAGCGCGCATTGTCTGTGCCTCCAACGGGATTAGCGACGCCACGGCCAAAATTCGCTCGACGACGGCATGTAATCTTAGTTTTTCATCTTCGCCACTTTCCAGTAATGCTTTAGTGACCTCCTGAAACTCCTTCTGAGATTCGGCATACGGCCTTGAACGGCTCAGCTGATTGATTTCGCGAGTCAATCTTCTGTGCAGATCAGCTCGCTGCTGTGTCTGCCTTACCCAAGTCGAATAAGGTTCAGCAAGGGCGAAGGCGGGAACGACGATTCCAATACTAGTATCTTCCGCCAAAGTAAGAATACGCTCGCAATGTTCGTATTCTTCTTGTAGGTAAGCCAGTTCAAGAATGAAGTTGGATTCAACGTAGAGAATCATGAGGCCGCTTCAGCTTCTATTGAGCCATGCCTAATCGCTTCGTACAGCCCTGAATCAAATAACCACTTTTCGGATGGCGGCACACTCTCAGGGGTGAGCGTGGAGTTGGCAAGAAGGCTTAGCCAGGATGTCAATATCAACTGAAGGCTGGAGTCACTGATTTGCTCGAGGGTGATTCGAGTATTCTCAATGTATGGATCAATTATGTGTCTTGCGTCCGCTACTGCGTCGGGGACTCTTGTCTCTAATGATTCCGAGCCGTCTTTCCAGAGGTAGAAGTATTCGGGCGTGGCCAAAAGAAAGAATTGAGCGGGAGGTATGGCCGAGTGGGCTACAAGATTTCGGCGCAGCTCTGCCGCCCATTCTTTCGTGGCGCCTGTCTTCGCCTTAACCTCAGCGACTAACTGAAGACGGTTGTCAGGAGAATAAACTGCAATGTCAGCTAATTTGAGCATTTCAGTCATTTTATCATGCGGCGCATCATTCTTTAAAAGTAATAAGTCAGACTTACCGTCCAAAACACCCAACCATCCGCTCATAAACTTTCCGCGTCACGCGCACGTCGTTCAGGTTGTACTCACGAATCGCTGCCAGTTTTCCCTCGTGATAAAGATCATAAACCTTGCTGCCTTCCACGTCGGCCGTCTTGCTCGACTCGATGCCGAGGGCCCAGGCAATGTCGTCAAGGCTCACGCGCGAGCGCCGGTCTCCCAACCACCATTGCCGCATCGTGTCGAAGACTCCGCGCACGCGATACTCGGTCAAGTCGACGAGTGGCTTCGCGGAAATACAATGAACTAAACAACGCTGGAAGATGAACGGCAGGTCAAAACCGAGAATGTTGTGTCCGACGAGCTCATCCGTGTCGGCGTCGAAGTTTTTCATGTAATCGAGAAACGCGAGCAGCGATTTCTTTTCGTTCTGCTCTTCGCCCTCGGCGGTGATGCCAAACACGCGCTCGCTCACCGGTTGCTCAATGCCGAAGTCGTATCCCGCCACCGGTCCTTCATGAACTGCTATCGAAAGTATTCGGCCCGAAGTCGCACTTAAGGAGCCGAGCTGGTAACAACGTTCTTCCTCGATCACGATGTCTTCGAGGTAACGTTGCTGCTGCTCGAGACGCATGTTGCCCAGTTTCAAGAGACGTTCGAGCTGCGGGCCGACGCGCTCGCGGAAGTCGGGCAGCGTCAGCGTTTCGATGTCGAGCGTGTAAGCGCGCGGCAACACCGGCTCGGCGTTTTGATGTTCGCGGTATTGTTCGAGCGTGATCGGGCGGTACTCCGCAACCACGAACTGTACGCGGTCCTGAAAACTTTCCAGCCGTCCGGTGATCCCCCATAGTCCCGGCTTGATTTCCTTCCAAACGTCAAGCGTCTCGCCCCAGATTTTCAGCGGCAGCGAGCCGGTGGCATTGCGCGCGGTTGCGTCCGCGAAACGTTTGCCCTGCTGAGTGCGCTTTTCGCGGACGGAGGTGACTACCACCATCAACCAAAGGTCTTCGGCGAAAGGAATGTCGGGTATGGGAATGTTTCCGCGCATGTGTTCGTTTCGGGCAGAGAGTTTAGAGTTCAAGCTTTAGCTTGTGCCTTTGTTGACTCCAAGACATCCTGAAGGCTGAACTCTGAACTGCCGGTCTTCTCGTTGCCAATTGTTCATTCTATACTGTTGCCCACCCTAAATAACCGCTCACCGCTTCTTTCGCCTGTTTTAAGTTTTCCACCACTGTATTGCTTGAGCAAGCGAGCTCTTGTGTCGCCCGCGTATGTTCACGATTCAAACTAAAACTATCTCGCGCGCCGAAGGGCTGCGTCGGATACGGCTTCTCACGGGCAGAGACCTGCGGCCTCTGGCCGAGCAATACGGCGTCACCGTTTGGAAGAACGGCCACAAAAACAAAGGCTGGGCTGGCCAGGTAATCGAACAATATCTGGGTCTGCCGCAGAACTCACTACAGTCGCCGGACTTCGGCACGTGGGAGCTGAAGGTAGTGCCGCTCGTTCGCGCGACAGACGGCACAGTTCGCGTAAAAGAGTCAATGGCCATCACGATGATTGAACCGTCGGAGGTGGTCGCCAATCGTTTTGAGGATAGTCATCTTTACGACAAGCTGCGCAGCCTGGTGGTGGTGGCGCGAATTTTTGAGAACGTTGCCGACACGGTTTCGATCCTCCACTCGGCGGCGGAGTTTGATCTGGACAATCCGGCGATTCGCAAGCAGGTGGCGGATGACTACGAAGCGATACGCGAAATTATTCGCTTGAAAGGACTGGACGCACTGACCGGCGACACCGGCAAGTATGTGCAGGCGCGAACGAAAGGACGCGGCCACGGCAGCAACTCCCGCGCGTTTTATGCGCGGGCTTTGTTTGTGGCGCATATTTTGAATTTGCAGAAGCTGGCGTGGATGCCGGGAGTATTAGCCGCGGATTCACGCGGATAAATACGGATCTGAAGAAGAGGAAAGATGCTAAGTCTTTTGAAAAGTTCTGATCTGATCCGCGTGTCCCGCGTAGATCCGCGGCTAAGAAATCTTACTAACGCGCTCAACCTCCGCACCCATCCTGCCGGTCAACATCATCCAGATCATTTTGTAGTCACCCATAAATGACCAGAGCGGATACTGAAACGTTGCCGGTTTGTTTCGTTCGACGAAGAAGTGACCGATCCACGCGGCGCCGTATCCGGGAATCAGGGCCAGGGGAAACAGCCACCATCTGCCGGAGGCTACGAACCAGATAACACAGGCCAGCGCGACGGTCGTGCCCAGAAGATGAAGCAAGCGCGTGGTTGGCTTGCTGTGCTCGGCGACGTAGTGTGGCCAGAATTCGGTGAACGAATTGTACTGACGTTGTGGCATTTGAATATGGAACTATCCGCAGATTACACAGATTACGCCATATCAGAACCGAGAGCGGTAGCGACCGGCCAAACACTCTCGTTTGGTATTACTGCCCTGATAGATTTGTCACTTTTCACGTTGATTCTTTGGCCGGTCGCTACCGCTCTCGGTTCTGATTCTGTGTAATCTGCGTAGTCTGCGGATTACTCCGCTGAAAACAATTGCATGAAACTCTCCAATGGCAATGGTTCGGTCTTCGCCAACTCCAGGTTTTCTTCAACGTGGTCAAGCCGGCTCATGCCAACCAGCGCCGTACAAACCCCCGGCGCCGAGCGAACGAATTGTATCGCCGCCTGCGCATCGTTAGGCAAGGAGCCGAGCGACTCGCGCAAGTCTTCCGGCAATCCGCGCGCAACACGCCCCTGAAAAATCGAAGCGCTCGACATCACTGTCACGCCCAATCCCGCCGCCGCTTCCAGCGTGGAGACCTGCTGTCCGTTTAGCGACTGATTCGCGAGTGTCAAAGCCTCGGGCATTGCCAGATTGAACGGCAACTGTATGAAACGAAATCCGTGGGCCTCGCCGCCGACTTCGCGCGCCAGCGTGATCATCTGTTCCAGCGAGTGGTAGCCGCTGCCGCCGAGGGCCACTCGAAATCCGTTCCAGGTCGCGGCGCCGTAAAACTTTAACTGTCCACCGGCGCGAGCTTGTTCGAGCGCTGTAAACGCAGCACGCAGGCGAGAATAGAATTCGTCCTCCGTAACTGAGCCAAGCTGCGATTCAGGATTGTGAATGTAATAAACGTCAACACAATCAAGCCCCATGTTTCTGAGCGACTGCTCCAGCTGGTTCTGCAAATAAGCCGGCGTCATGCAGTGACTGCCGCCGACAATGTCTTCGAAGTTTGCAATCCCGGGTTTTACAAACGTTTCTTCGACGTAGCTGCGAAGGTCGCGCGGCGGCGCGCCGTCAAACGGCAGGTAACCACCTTTCGTGCAGATCACGATCTCGCCGCGCGCGAAACCTTGTTCAGTCAACTGGTCCAGGGCTTTCCCGATCACGCGTTCGCTTCGTTGGAAGCGATAGTTGGCGGCAGTGTCGATCACGTTCGCGCCCAGCTCGACTGCGCGCGCGATCGCGCTCGTGTAGCGGCGATCGGTTTCGTCATCGGCATTGCCCAGGTAAGTGCCGACTCCAATCGACGAAAGCCACAGATCGTGTTGGCGGCGAAAATGGCCGGACGCGAGCGTATTATTGAACCGCTCACGATAACGCATCGTGGCTTCGGGTGTAGCGCAGTTGTTGATTGGCATTGGTATGTTCGGAATATACGCGGCGCATCAACGAGCGGCAAGGTTGATGCTGGGAGCGGCTACGTGTGATAGTTTTGCACCAGATCAATTTTCGCCGCGGATTTACGCGGATAAGCGCGGATCAGATCAAGCGCAATTAAGAGCTTTCAGATCGTATAATCCGCGTTCATCCGCGGCCAAAACTAACTTGATGATCTCGAAATCATTCAGACCGGAAGCGGCGTCGCTTGATATCTCGGAAGCAGAAATGCAAGCGCTGTCGTCGGGCGTCACGCAACTCGTCACTAGATACTTCTCCGAAGTTTCCAACCTCCCTGTTTTTCCAGACACTTCCGCAGGTCAAACAATTTCCGCAATCGCTGCCGGCTTGCCTGACGACGGTGAACCGCTCGAGCGTTTACTGGGCGACTGCGAGACCATCCTTCACAACAGCCGGCACAACGGTCATCCGCGCTTCTTCGGCTACGTCGCCTCGCCCGCGAGCGCGCCCGGTGCTTTTGCCGATCTGATCGCCTCGGCGCTCAATGCAAATGTTACCTCGTGGCGCTCCGGTCCGGCCGCAACTGAGATCGAGTTGCAGGTGATCGAATGGCTCGCGGCCTTGATTCGCTATGCCGGCAGCGATACGCGTGCGTTTGGCTTGCTAACCAGCGGCGGCTCAATGGCAAACCTGACAGCGCTCATGATGGCCCATCGTTCGCGAGCCAGCGACGACGTTTCGTCAACGGGTTTATGGAACAACCCCTCGCCGATGACTGTTTACGCTTCCGATCAGATTCACATGTCGATACCCAAAGCCGCGGACATCCTGGGACTGGGCCGAGACCAGGTGCGTTTGATTCCCTGCGACGATCGTTTTCGTATGAATGTTGACTCGTTACGCGAGACCATCGCGGAAGATTTGCGCTGCGGCCTGAAACCCTTTTGCGTGGTAGCCAGCGCGGGAACAGTCAACACCGGTGCGGTCGATCCTTTCACAGAGATTGCAGCGGTAGCCAAAGAATTCAAGCTTTGGTTTCACATTGACGGCGCTTACGGCGCCCTCGCGGCGCTTGACGACACCAAACGGCCACTCTTTCGCGGCCTCGAACTGGCCGATTCCATTTCTCTCGATCCGCACAAGTGGCTTTACGTGCCAATCGATTCAGGGTGTCTGCTCTTTCGTGAAGAGTCGGCAGCCCACGCGGCCTTCAATTTTGACGCCGACTACATCAAGGTGCATGAGCAGGATCGTGCTGAAGCGTTCGCGTTTTGGAACTATGGGCCGGAGTTGTCGCGCCGCTTTCGCGCTTTGAAGATATGGTTAACGCTTCGCTATTACGGCGTGCGACGCATCGCCGGCGCAATCACTGAAGACATCGCGCTCGCTGCCTATCTCGCAGAGCAGGTTGAACAGGCGACGGATTTCGAGTTGCTTGCCGCGCCGCAGCTGAGCATCGTTTGCTTCCGTTATGTTCCTGAGCATTTGCAGCCAGGCGCGGGTGAATCAAATGCTCAGCTCAATGCGGAACTCGACGAACTCAATACGAACATCATGAATGTGGTGCAATGCGGCGGCCGCGCGTATTTATCGAGCGCGAACATCGCCGGCAAGTTCGCCCTGCGCGCGTGCATTACAAACTTTCGCACCACTCGTGCCGATATCGATGCGACTCTCGGAATCATTCGGGAAGCGGCCAAGGAACTGGCCGCGGATTAACGCGGATGCACGCCGGCCAGAAAACAGATAACTTAATACTTCATATCCTAACTTTCCTTGTTTATTCTTCTTGCTGATCCGCGTTAATCTGCGAAAATCCGCGGCCAAATTTCCTTATGCAACATGCACCCTACGCACGCGAGCTGTCCGTCGCGCTGGAGTTGGCCCGCGAAGCCGGCGCGGCAATTATCGAGATCTACGAAGGGCCGCTCGACATCCAGCAGAAGTTTGGTGCAGACGATCGTGAGCCGGTCACCCAAGCCGACACCCTCGCGAATGAAATTATCGTCGCGCGCCTGCGCCGGGAGTTTCCCGGCGACGGCATCCTCGCTGAAGAGTCGATCGACACGCCGCACCGTCTCGACAAGCAGCGAGCCTGGATGATCGATCCGCTCGACGGCACGACCGGCTTCATCGACGGCAATGGCGACTTCGCGGTACAGATCGGTTTGACTGAAAACGGACGCTGCGTGCTCGGCGTTGTCTATCAGCCGCTGACCGGAGTTCTTTACCGCGCCGCTGTTAACCAGGGTTGCTGGATTGAACGGCCGGAGTTTGAGCCTGCGCGCGCGCACGTGTCAGACACTACGGACATTTCAACCATGCGCCTGGCGGCAAGCCGATCACATCGCAGCCCGCGCATGGACAGGGTGGTCCAGTCGTTTGGCTTGCGTGATGAAGTGCTCCGCGGCTCGGTCGGAATCAAGGTGGGCCTGATCGTCGAGCAACAATGCGATCTATACATTCATCTGTCGCCGCGCACGAAACAGTGGGACACCTGCGCTCCCGAAGTTATTTTGCACGAAGCAGGCGGCAGATTAACTGATCTGTTTGGCCGCCCGCTGCGTTACAACGAGATTGAAGTGCAGAACCGCAATGGCGTGGTGGCAAGCAATGGAGTGTCTCACAAGCGGATTATAAACGCGCTCCAACCATTGCTGGCTGAGTTTGGCCGACGGCCGGTGGACTAAGGAATGTCCAATGTTAGCTGGGAGCGCAGGCATCCTGCCTGCAACGCGCCGCAGGGCGCGAAATTTCGTTAGCTAAACGGTTGTTCGCGCTTCGCGCTCATGGCAGGCAAGATGCCTGCGCTCCCAGCGGACGTGGACTGTTATTAAATCCGCCAAAATCCTGGTTCATGCGCTAATATCTCAATGCCACATTCCTTGCTTCCCAGGAGATTGGTTTTTGCTTACCCGCCCTAAAGTTTTTCTTACCTTGTTTGGCCTTTCCCTGGTTCCACTGCTTCTGCTGGCCGTCATAAATTTTCGCACCGGGATGCGCATCGCTGCCGCCGCTCGTCATCGGGAGCAGGAACTCCAATTGGCCCAATCGCAGGATCCGTTTCGACAATGGCTGCCCGGCACTCGCGTCGGCCTGGGCTCAACGGCCGGTGCCGCCAGTTCCGAGCAACTGTTTTCGGATGCGCGAAGAAACGGTTGGTTGGAGGTGCTCGGGGCGGTCTTTTTCGCCACCTTGTCGGCGTGGTTTCTCACTCGCCAATGGGAACGTCAAACGCGCGGACTCGAAAGAGTCACTGAAGGTGTCGAGGCTATCGCGCAGGGACAACTCGATCATCGAATCGAGTTGAAATCGAGCGATGATCTGCGGCCGCTGGCAGATAATCTCGGTCTGATGACGAAGCAGCTTCGCGATCAGATCGCGCGGGAGGCTGAGAGCCGCCAGTTTCAATCGTTCGTCCGCTTGTCTGCCGTGCTTACGCACGATCTGAAAAACGCGATCGAAGCTTTGTCGCTCACCGTTGCCAACATGGAACGCCACTTTGACAATGCGGAGTTTCGCGCCGACGCCATGAAGTCGCTCACCGGAGCGACTGACAACCTGCGAGCCCTGGTCGCGCGGTTGAGTAACCCGGTGAGCACTCTCAGCGGCGAACATAAGCGACCTACGCCGGTCGATCTGGTGCCGATGTTGCGGCGTGTGATTGCGCGAATTGCCGAGCCCGCGGCCGATAAGCATGAAATCAAAGTGGAGCTGCCGGAAAAACTTTTGGCCCTGGTCGATGACGTTCGCATGGAGAAGGTGGTTGAGAACCTGATCATCAATGCGCTCGAGGCGATGAACAAAGAGCACGGCGTCTTAACCATCGCCGCGGGAACCACCGACGAAGGCAAGCCTTACTTCAGCGTCAGTGACACCGGCGAAGGAATGCCGCAACGCTTCATTGACGAAAGGCTTTTTCATCCGTTTGCGACAACCAAGAGACGCGGCGTCGGCCTGGGCCTTTACACCTGTCGTGAAGTAGTAGTTGCCAATGGCGGATCAATTAACGTCGATTCAAAGGAAGGTTCTGGTACAACATTTAGGGTCGTGCTACCATCGGCCATCGATGAAAAGCGTGGGCCAGACAGGCCGCATTAACCGATCTCACAGGCAATCACGGCGGGGAGATCCGGGGAACCGGAGCTTTGCACAAGAGCTGCTCAACATCAGAACCGAGAGCGGTAGCGACCGGCCAAACACTCTTCATGCGTTTTGCAAACCCTTCATTTTTTCAAGTTGAATCTGTGACCGGTCGCTACCGCTTCCGGTTCTGATGCGGTAATGACAAAACTCGAATGAGTAACGCCAGTCAACGCGGGGAAGCTCGTCCCACAGAAACAGTTTTGGTGGTAGACGACGACGAGTCAGTGCGGCATGGACTCGTGTGGACGCTCAACTCCGACTATCGCGTGCTGGAAGCTGATGGCCGCGTCGAAGCAGTCAAGCTGCTACAGGAGGAAAAAGTCGATGTGGTCGTCAGCGATTTACACCTGCCGCCGCAGCTTGACGACATCAGCGAGGGACTCGCAATCATCGGAGCTGCCCGGGAGAGTTGTCCTCCGGTCCAGGTCGTGGTGATCACCGGGACCAACGACAAAACCGCTGCGCGCGAAGCGGTGAAGCGCGGCGCTTATGGTTTTTTTGAGAAACCGTTGGACGGCGCCGAGGTGCTTCACATCGTGAACCAGGCCGCTCGCCTGCGCCGGTTGGAAGTTGAAAACCTGCGTCTGCGGGAAGAGTTGCTGGGGGCGCGCGGCTTTGGTCGTTTGATCGGTTCGAGTCCGGCGCTCGAGAAGACGTTGAAACAAGCGCGCGCGATTGCCGACACCACCGCCACCGTATTGATTGTCGGGGAAAACGGCACCGGCAAAGAGATGTTGGCCTGCGCGCTTCACGAAGAGAGCCAACGCGCCAATGCGCCATTCATCGCCGTGAGTTGTGCCGCGCTGCCCGAGACTCTGATTGAATCGGAATTGTTTGGTCACGAAAAAGGCGCGTTCACTTCGGCCGCGAATGCGCGGATGGGACGTTTTGAATTGGCCGATGGCGGCACGCTCTTTCTCGATGAAATCGTCGAGTTGTCGCCGAGCGTGCAGGTAAAGCTGCTGCGCGTGTTGCAGGAGCGCGCGTTTGAACGAGTGGGCGGCACGAAAACGTTGACAGTTAACATTCGCTTGATTGCTGCCAGCAATCGTGATCTGGAAACAGAAGTTGAAGCGGGCAGGTTTCGCAGAGATTTGTTCCACCGTTTGAATGTCATACCGCTGGAGTTGCCGCCGTTGCGCGAGCGTCGCGAAGACACTGCTGACCTGGCTGCCCATTTTGCTGCCAAGGCTGCCGAGAAGCACGGGCGCTTAACTCCGCAACTCAGCGCGGCACTGCTCGACTCGCTCAACGAATACGACTGGCCCGGGAACGTTCGCGAGCTTGAAAACCTGATGGAGCGACTCGTGCTATTGGATCGGCAACCAACGCTGGGGCTCGAATTTCTGCCGGAAAAGATGTTGAAAGTTTTGCCGTGTTCCGACGTGCGCAACGAAACTACTTTCGAGGGCGCGGTGATGGCTTTGAAGAAGCGACTGGTGATTGAGGCGCTCGAGGCTGAAGCCGGCAACAAGGTCGCAGCCGCCAGGCGACTCTGCATCAGCCGATCGTATCTTCACAAACTGGTCGCGGAGTTTGGGCTCTAGTTTGCAGGTCTTCATCTGGAAGTAAGAGTTTCGAGTTCCGAGTTTCGGGTTTCGAGTTAAGACAGAGTTGACTCGGAACTCGGAACTCGAAACTCGAAACTCAAAAATTCGAAGTATGGCAAACATTCAACTGCGCCTGCCCCAAAACGTTCCCGGTGATTTCTTCGTTGACTCTACCTGCATCGACTGCGACACCTGCAGCCAACTGGCCCCGACGATTTTTCGCGACCACGGCGAGCAATGCAGCGTCTATCACCAGCCTGAAACGGAAGCCGAGACGCGTCTGGCCCTAATGTCCCTGGTTGCTTGTCCCACCGGTTCCATCGGCACTGTAGAAAAACACGACGCGCACATCGGCATCGACGCGTTCCCCTGGCACATCGACGAGAATGTTTATTTCTGCGGCTTTACCTCCGAGTCAAGTTTCGGAGCCTGGAGCTATTTGATCGTGCGGCCCGAAAGCGAAGGCGGCAACATTTTGATCGACTCGCCCCGCTTCGCCACGCAACTGGTGAAGCGCATTGACAGTCTGGGCGGCGTCAGGCAAATGCTCTTAACGCATCGCGACGATGTTGCCGACCATCAGTTGTTCAGAAATAAATTTGGCTGCGAGCGGGTGATGCACGCCGCGGACGGCGCCGCGCGAATAGGCGTTGAACGAATTATCGACGACGAGGAGCCGGTTCCACTCGACGACGATTTGGTCATCATCCCGACGCCCGGACACACGCGCGGCCACGTTGTTTTTCTGTATCGCGAAAAATTTCTCTTCACCGGAGATCACCTGGCCTGGTCGCCGGCTCGCGAAACGTTGACAGCTTTTCCCAGCGTGGCCTGGTATTCGTGGTCCAAACAAACGGAGTCGATGACAAAGCTGGCGCCCTTTGATTTCCAGTGGGTTTTGCCGGGCCATGGCTCAATGCATCACGACACAAACGAAAACATGCGGTATCATCTGCAATCCTGCATTGACTGGATGAAAACTCGTGGTTAACTCAAACTCGGCACTGAGGCCGGCAGTTTAGAGTTCAGCCTTTAGGCTGCGGCTTCGGCTGACAACGCGCATGGCGACCATTAGGCCGCGGAGCGGCGGTGAGAAGGTAGCCAGAGGTGAAACCTCTGGGATCATTTAGGCAGTTGACATGCGCGCTGGAGGCGCGCGGAGTTCCGAGCGAATCTAAAGAGCTGTGGGCTCCAGAGGTTTTACCTCTGGCTACCCCTCTGAGCGCATCTTCGATGCGCGCCCGGAAAACCTAATCCCCCGATTGAGGTGAATGATGACCCGAAACACAAAGATTGCGCTTGGCTGTGGTGGTGCCGGTTGTCTCGGCTTGATTCTGATCGTGATTGTTTGCGCGGTGCTGATAGTTACCGGCGTGATAAAAGCGCCCGGTATTTACGACGCCAACCGGAATTCGAATTACAACTACAATTCAAACTCGAACTACAACTCAAACACTAACGACAACCTGAACTCGAATTCGAATTCAGAGTCCTCCGACGACTCGTCGTCAATGTCGGAAGACGACAAGCACAAGCTTTATCAGGCAGGAGGTATGACCCGGAAGCCCGAACTCATGACCCGAGTCATCAGGAAGATTGGGCTTGGCGATGGCAGCGGCGCCGATCACCAGGAATTCATTAAGGCCCACTTTCCCTGGGCCATGAAAAATCTCGAGTTCATTCGCTCCGTCAACACTCCGGAAAAGGCCACGGCCTACGTGGAAGCGCACATCGACGATTGACGCCCAGGCGCATAAGATCAAATGTTATTCGGCAAAGGGCGCGCGTGCGGTTTCGCGTGCCTTTTGTTATGTTGACTGTAAGTCCAACATTGGACTTTTTGTTGAATGAATCCTGAACGCATCCGCAACTTTTCCATCATCGCGCACATCGACCACGGCAAATCAACCCTGGCTGATCGACTGCTCGAACTCACCGGCGCGGTTACCGGCCGCGATATGGAAGCCCAGGTGCTCGACGACATGGACCTCGAGCGCGAGCGCGGCATCACCATCAAGGCCCACGCCGTCAGGCTTGATTACAAAGCGCAGGATGGGCAGGCGTACGTTTTGAATCTGATCGACACACCCGGACACGTCGATTTCTCTTACGAAGTTTCGCGTTCGCTTTCCGCATGTGAAGGCGCACTGCTCATCGTCGATGCGTCGCAGGGCGTCGAAGCCCAGACACTCGCCAACACTTACCTGGCAATCGAAAACAATCTCGAGCTGATTCCGGTTATCAATAAGATCGACTTGCCAGGCGCCGAACCGGAAAGAGCGATCGAACAAATCGAACACTTCATCGGCCTGGAAACTCATAACGCGATTCTTACCAGCGCCAAAACTGGCCAGGGCGTGGCCGAGGTGCTCGAAGCGATCGTGCGCGAAGTGCCGCCGCCGAAAGGCGATCCTGATGCGCCGCTGAAGGCGCTAATCTTCGACTCCTGGTACGACTCGTATCGCGGCGTCATCGTGCTCTTCCGCGTGATCGACGGCACCATTCGTCCCGGAATGAAGATTCGTTTCTTCAACGCCGGACGGGATTACCAGGTGGAAACCCTTGGCGTGAATCGCCCGCGGCCCACTCCCATCGATCAGCTGAGCGTTGGCGAGGTTGGTTTCCTGACCGCGTCGATAAAAGCTGTCGCTGACGTACAAATCGGCGACACTGTGACGGAGTCTGCCCGGCCGACGAAAGAACCGTTTCCGGGTTATCAGGAAATCAAGCCGATGGTTTTCGCCGGTCTTTATCCGATCGACACTAACCAGTATGAAGAGCTCCGCGACGCGATGGACAAACTGCGTTTGAACGACGCGTCGTTTTTTTACGAACCGGAATCGTCGACCGCGCTTGGCTTTGGATTTCGTTGCGGGTTTCTTGGTTTGTTGCACATGGAAATCGTGCAGGAGCGTTTGGAGCGCGAGTTTAATCTTGACTTGATCACCACCGCGCCGGGCGTGCGTTATCTGGTGACTACCACCGACGGTAAGGAGACTGAGATCGACTCGCCGGCAAAAATGCCTGACCCCGGTCGGATAATGAAGATCGAAGAGCCGGCGATTCGCGCGACCATCCTTACGCCGGAAGAACACCTCGGCGGCATTCTGGCGCTGCTCGAAGAAAAGCGCGGGGTGCAAAAAGGATTTGAATACATCACGTCCAATCGCGTGATGCTGACGTATGAGTTGCCGCTGAACGAAATCGTGCTCGACTTTTACGATCGCTTGAAATCAGCTTCGCGTGGCTACGCGTCGCTCGACTACCATCTCGCCGGCTACTGGGAAAGCGATCTTGTGAAGCTCGACGTACTCGTGTCTGGCGAACCGGTCGACGCGTTGTCCCTCGTGTTGCATCGCGACACAGCC
>Ga0207681_10001492_pt1 | contig 15107 bp, 10 predicted proteins | sample KBSS53metaG_FD_184324 | JGI IMG/M metagenome (GOLD analysis project Ga0207681, IMG submission 184324) | Switchgrass rhizosphere microbial communities from Kellogg Biological Station, Michigan, USA - KBS S5-3 metaG (SPAdes) (version 2) | ecosystem: Host-associated > Plants > Roots > Rhizosphere... | reverse complement strand
TCATGCGAATGGTGAATCACTGCCGTGGTAACTGGCTCGCAAACCCCTAAAAATTCGCCAGACCAAAACGTTGACCCAGTAAATGTTGTGTATATAATGTGAGCAGCCTAAGAATAGCTAGTATGTATGTTCAGTAAATTCGACGTTCCTCCTGCAGTGCTTCGTCCATTTCTCCACAAACACTACCTGCGCTTCTCGGCTGACCTGCCTGCTTCAGGCAATTGTTATTAATTGTTACGGGATTTTTAGTATGTCCAATGTAAGCACTGGCCACGTTAAGTGGTTCAACGAATCCAAAGGTTTTGGTTTTATTGCGCAGGAGAATGGTCCGGATGTGTTCGTACACTTCAGCGCGATCAACAGCTCTGGATTTAAAACACTTGCCGAAGGCCAGAAAGTGCAGTTCACCGTCACTCAAGGCAAAAAAGGCCCGCAGGCTGAGAACGTCACTCTCGTTTAAGTCTTAGAATGCTGCAGCGGGATCGCGCCGCTGCAGCGTTTTTGCTTTGCTCTTGCTCGAACCGACCGGCACCCACAAAGCCGGAAAGTTTGTAAATTCTTATTGTTTCTGAAAATCCCGTTTTTGACGTCATCGCCTCAACCGACGCGTGCAACCGCCGGTTCCGCTACAGCGTTTTCGCGAATCAATCGATTTAACTCTGGCACGCACGATCCGCAATTAGTACCGCACCGCAATTTTTCGCCGAGCGCGGCACTACTGCGACAGCCTTCGCCAATCGCAGTGCGGATAACCATTTCCGATATTTGAAAACAGGTGCAGATCATCGCGCCCTGCGCCACTTGCTCGCCCGGCGGTTTACCCGAGAGCAATACGCGCCGCTCATCATTATCGAGTAATTGTCCCAGTCGACCAGCAAGCCACCACGGATCGGGGACGAGTTCGCGCTCGCCAAGCAATAGCACAGCATCGAGACAACCATCGACCAGCCATGCTTGTCTCAGCTCACGCGCGTCGTCGACGATAAATTGCATATTCGCCTCGGCTGGCAGCAACGCCTGAAAACGCGCGCGCACTGCGTCGAACGCATCCTCGCCGGCAAGCCAGTACAGCCAGCCATTGGCGACCGGCACCCGCGCCCAATAATGCGAGCGCGGCAGATCCAGCGGCGCGCGCGATAACAACACGCCGCGCCACCGACTCGGCAACGGCCGCATCGTAATGCTCGCATGCTTTAATTCAGGCTGACCCGAATGCGGATCGACATGCGCCGTCACTAACGCATCCACTCGGGCGCGTGCCGCAAATTGATCGTTCCAATGCATCGGCACGAATACTGAGCCACGCCGCTGCCCCGGCTCGATGCGAACGCGCAGCCATGCGGTCCCGTGTCGATTCGATAGCTCGGCAATTTCGCCGGCGGCGAGACCGAACACGGCCGCATCCTGCGGATGCACTTCAACGTAGGGTTCGGCGCGGTGACGATTTAATTTTTCACTTTCGGCGGTCCGCGTCATCGTGTGCCACTGATCGCGCACGCGGCCGGTATTCAAAATCAATGGCGTATCGCGATTGATTTGCGATTGCGGCCAACAAGGTTCAATGGGGATAAACCGCGCACGTCGATCCGCCGTTGCGAATTGTCCGTCGCCAAATAAACGCGTTGCGCTCACGCCGTTCTTAATCGGCCATTGCAGAGGTTCGAGCGCGTCGTATTCGGGTTTATTCAATACACTCAATTCGCTGATATCGAGCTGTAACGGCGTATCGGTATTGATGCCGGTCATTGCCGCGTATTCGACAAATACATCGCGCGCATTCTCGAATGCAAAGGCATCGCTGTGACCGAGCCGTTTACCGATTTGCGCCAATGCCCACCAATCGGGTTTGGCTTCACCGGCGGCGGAAAGAAAATTGCGTTGCCGCGAAATCGTGCGTTCCGAGCTGGTTACCGTGCCGTCTTTTTCGCCCCAGCCAACCGCCGGCAATAAAATATGTGCGAGTTGCGTGGTGTCGGTATCGCGCACGCAATCGGATACGATCACCGTTTCGCAACGCGCGAGTGCAGCGCGCCAACGATCGGCTTCGGGCATACTCACAATGGGATTGGTCGCGAGCACCCACAGAAATTTCACTTCGCCGCGCTCGATCGCCTCGAACAGCGGCACCGCTTTCAACCCGGGTGTCGTCGCCATATTCGGCGCGTGCCAAAATTCTTTTACTTCAGCAATCGACTCGCGTGTAAATGCACGATGCACCGCGAGCTGATTAGCCAACCCACCTACTTCACGGCCGCCCATCGCATTCGGCTGACCGGTAATCGAAAACGGACTGGCACCCGGCAGCCCGATACGACCGGTAGCGAGATGGCAATTAATAATTGCGTTACCTTTATCGGTACCGCTGCTGCTCTGATTGATGCCCTGCGAAAACAATGTCACGGTGCGCGCGGTTTGCGCGAATAAGCGATAAAACTGCTCGACTGCTTTTTCATCGAGCTCGCAGACACGCGCGACCTCGGCAATGCTCGGACTCGATGCGCGCGCAACTGCGAGCGCCTCATCGAAATCGTTAGTGTGATTTTTTATGTAACGATGATTCAGTGCATTCTGCTCAGCAAGATAGACGAGCAGGCCATTAAATAAAAATGCGTCACCACCCGGTTTTAGCGGCAGATGCAGATCGGCCTGATCGCAGGTCGGCGTGCGGCGCGGATCAATCACAATTAATTTCGTGCCGGGCCGCTCTTTACGCGCCTGCAACATACGCTGGTGCAATACCGGATGCGCCCATGCGGAATTGGAACCAACCAACACAATCAAATCGGCAAGCTCAACATCTTCATAACAGGCCGGCACCGCGTCTTCGCCAAACGCACGCACCTGCGCAGCAACCGCGGATGACATGCACAGGCGCGAATTGGTATCGACATTCGCGCTGCCGACAAAACCTTTCCACAATTTATTCGCGACGTAGTAATCCTCGGTCAGCAACTGTCCCGATAAATACAACGCCACCGCTTGCGGACCGTGCTCGCGAATTGATTTCTGTAATCGTTCGGTAATTTGATCGAGCGCCTGTGGCCACGACGCGCGTTCGCCATTGATCTGCGGATACAGCAGACGGCGTTGCGTGCCGACGGTCTCGTGCAGCGCCGACCCTTTCACACACAGACGACCGAAATTCGACGGATGTTCCTTATCGCCGGCTACCGGCAGCACCGTTGCGCCATCGCGCGCAACACTGACACCGCAGCCGACACCGCAATAAGGGCAGGTCGTGCGAGTGACTGACATTTACGCAGCAGACTCCATTGCCGTGGTTTGCGGCTGCTGCACGAACACCGTATCGCCATCAATACGCACCGGCCATACCCGCACCGCGTATTCCTTTTTCTCGACGCAACGGCCCGTGCGCAAATTGAAATGCTCCTTGTACAACGGCGATGCGACGACGAGCTGCCCCTGCACATCACCGATGATGCCGCGCGATAAAACGTTGGCGCCGCCGATCGGATCGAAATTATCGATCGCGAATACGCGCTGTTCTTCTTCCGGCAAATAAAACAATGCCACCGGCTGACCTTGCACCAGCGCGCAGACGCCGCTACCCATTACCAGATCGTCGATTTTGCACACGCTATACCATTGACTCATCGCTTAATCCTCACTCTCGCCGCATTACACAGACGCGATTAATTCGTGTTTTTCGTGGGTGGTCGCCGGGCGAATCTGGCCGCGCTCTTCAACGAACACGATACTCTCATCTTTCGCATCGGCGTTGACGAACTCACGGAAGCGCTTCACTTTTTCCGCGTCCTCGATCGTCGTTTTCCATTCGCACTGATATGTTCCGACTACATGCGCCATCTGCGCTTCGAGCTCCGCGCCAATTCCGAGACTGTCGTCGATCACTATTTGTTTCAGATAATCGAGACCGCCTTCGAGATTTTCCAACCATACCGAGGTACGTTGCAGACGATCGGCGGTGCGCACATAAAACATCAGTACGCGATCGATGTATTTGATCAGAGTGTCGTCGTCGAGATCGGTCGCGAATAAATCGGCGTGACGCGGGCGCATGCCGCCATTACCGCACACATACAAATTCCAACCTTTGTCGGTGGCGATAACGCCGATGTCTTTGCTCTGCGCTTCCGCGCATTCGCGCGTGCAACCACTGACGGCGAATTTCAATTTGTGCGGCGAGCGTAAACCTTTATAGCGATTTTCGATTGCAATCGCCATGCTCACCGAATCCTGTTGACCGTAGCGGCACCAGGTCGAACCAACACACGATTTCACTGTGCGCACCGACTTGCCGTACGCGTGACCGGTTTCGAAACCGGCATCGATCAGCTCTTTCCAGATCAACGGTAATTCGTTCAAACGCGCACCGAACAAATCGATACGCTGACCGCCGGTGATTTTCGTGTACAGATTGTATTTCTGTGCAACTTGACCCAGCACGATCAATTTTTGCGGCGTGATTTCACCGCCGGCGATGCGCGGCACGATCGAATAAGTGCCGTCTTTCTGCATATTGGCGAGGAAGGTGTCGTTGGTATCCTGCAAACCGACATGCGGTTTCTTCAGAATATATTCATTGTCGATCGCTGCCAGAATCGATGCCACTGCCGGCTTACAGATATCACAGCCGCGACCGCTGCCGTGTTTTTTCAGCAGATCATCGAAGGTTTTGATTTGATTGACGCGCACCAGGTGATACAGCTCCTGACGACTGTGCTTGAAGTGCTCGCAAATATAATTGTTGACTGCGACACCGCGCTTTTTCAGTTCGTTGTCGACCACCGATTTCAGCAACGCCGAGCAACCACCACAACCGGTGCTCGCCTTCGTTTCTGCTTTGATATCGGCGAGTGCGGTAACGCCCTCTTCGATCTTGCAACAAATCGCGCCCTTGCTGACGTTGTGGCACGAACAGATCGTCGCGGTTTCCGGTAACGCATCTGGGCCGAGCGTCGGCACTTCGCCACCGCTCGGCGCGATCAATGCGAGCGGTTGCTTCGGCAATTCGATTTTGTTCAGCATGTACTGCAGCAGCGTGTCGTAAATACCGTTGTCGCCGACCAGCACCGCACCGAGCAAATATTTGCCATCGCCGGACACAACCAATTTTTTATAAATGCCTGCGGCTTCATCGATCACGCGATAGCTCAACGCACCTTCGCTGCGCGCATGGCTGTCACCGATCGAACCGACATCGACGCCGAGCAATTTCAATTTCGTGCTCATATCGGCGCCCTGGAATAACTCGTCGCCTCCGCACAATTGGCTCGCCGCAACTTTCGCCATTTGATAGCCGGGCGCAACCAGACCGAAAATGCGGCCGCCCCACAGCGCGCATTCGCCAATCGCGTAAATGCTTTCGTCGGAAGTACGGCAGTTGTAATCGACCACGATGCCGCCGCGCTCGCCAATTTTTATATCCGCCGCGCGCGCGAGTTTATCGTCCGGACGCACGCCCGCCGAAAACACAATCATGTCGGTTTCGAGAACTTCACCGTCAGCAAAATGCATCGCCAGCGCGTGCTGTTCGCCTTCGATAATTTTTTGCGTGTTCTTGCCGAGATGCGCGGTCAGACCCAGCGCTTCGATTTTCTTTTTCAGAATCGCGCCGCCTTCGGGATCGACCTGCACGCCCATCAATTGCGGCGCGAATTCGACGACATGTGTTTCGAGACCGAGATTGCGCAACGCATTGGCCGCTTCGAGACCGAGCAGACCACCGCCGACCACCACACCTTTTTTCGATGTCGCCGCAGCGGCTTTGATCGAGCCGAGATCGTCGATCGTGCGATACACAAAACACAATTTATGATCGGAGCCCGGCACCGGCGGCACGAACGGGAACGAGCCGGTCGCAAGCACCAGTTTGTCGTACCCGAATTCGCGACCGCCGTCCGTCGTTACGGTATGCGCGGTGCGATCGATCGCTGCGACCGCATCGCCGAAAATCGCGTCCACGCCAGCCGTTTCGTAAAACTCGCGCGTGGTCAACGCCAGCTCGTGCGGCTCCTTGCCGGCGAACACTTCGGATAAATGCACGCGGTCATACGCGGGACGCGGCTCCGCGCCGATCACGGTGATTGCGTAATCAGTTTTGAGATTGATCAGTTGCTCGACCAGATGGTGGCCGACCATGCCGTTGCCGACAACAACCAAACGTTTCGCCTTAGTGTCTTTAATGATTGGGGGGTTCGCCATTTTCGTGCTCCGCTTATGCGCTGGCCAGAATCTGCGCCGCCGGCCATTCGCCGGCGAGCAGCAATCGGCATTCATCGCTGCCGATCCTGTTCTGGTTTTGGATCAAGTTGAAAAAGAGTTGGCTGTCGGTGATATCGCCGAACAGCAGTGCGCCGATCACTACGCCATCGCGAATGATCAGTTTTTTATAAATGCCATGATCGCGATCCTGATACGTCAGCAGACGCGCATTCGCGGCGATGTGTTGTTCGCCCATCACGTGTACATCGATACCGCTGACTTTCAACATCGTCACGTATGGTTTTGTTTCGAAGGATTGTTGTTCGCCGCACAGATTCGCAGCGAGCACATCGACCTGTTGCCAGATCGGCGCCACCAGACCGACGGTTTCGCCATTCATTTCGCAGCATTCGCCGAGCGCGTAAATCGCGCGATCGGATGTGCACAATGTGGTATCGACAACGATGCCGCGATTCACCGTCAACCCCGCTGTGTGCGCAACTTCGGTAACCGGCTGAATACCGGTGGCGGCAACGACGAGAGCGGCCGGCAGCGTGCTGCCGTCATCTAACACAACACCTGAGGCGCGCACGTCGCCGGCAATGGCAACCGGGCTGCGACCGGTGACCACGGTGACGCCGCGCTGTTCAATAGCCTTCTGTAAATAAGCAGCAGCGACCGCATCGAGCTGACGATTCATCAATTGCGCGGCGCGATGCACCAGCGTGACTTGCATACCGCGCGCGGCGAGTGCCACCGCCGCTTCAAGCCCGAGCAGACCGCCGCCCAATACGACCGCTGCACCGCGCGCACTTGCTGCTTTCTGCAACTTAGCGACGTCGATAACATCGCGAAAACCGCTGACGCCAGACAGCTCAATACCCGGCAACGGCGGTAGCGCTGAGCGCGAACCGGTGGCGAAAATCAATTGCGAATAACCGATGCTAAAACCGTCGGCGCAGTGCACGCGGCGCAAACCGCGATCGACATTTTTTACCGCGCGGCCGAGATGAAGCTCGATCGCATGCTGCTCATACCAATCGGCCGAATGCGACACCAATTGCTGCCAGGCGGTTTCGCCACTCAACAACGGCGATAGCATGATGCGGTTGTACGGCAGCGAACGTTCCGCACCGAGCACCGCGATCGAACGGCTATCACCGCGCCGGCGCAGCGTTTCCACGAGACGTATCGCTGCCATACCGCTGCCGATGATGACCAGATCGCTGTGCGCTAATGTTTGCCGTTCCATATCCTTACCGCCTGCATTGCGAATTAAAGAGACATAAATTTCGGGCAATAAAAAAGGCGCTCATCGTTGCCCAATTCCCGGGGAATCGTGACAACCATGAGCGCCTTTGCTCGATTTGTCGGAGAAACCGGTGGCGCCGACACTGGCGCTACCTGCCACGTTCTCTAACTTTATCTACCGTGTTTCCAATCTCTGAGAATGAATAACCACAATGTGTGCCAACAGGCTTTTTCACTGGCCGCTCAAGCAGTTGACGCGCTGCGCGTGAAAGGGGCCAAATAATTCGAGCCCCATAAGAGTGCGGCGCGCCCCACATTGCACCTTCATCACGAGGGTTGCGCCGTTAGAACGTCAGCTCGCCCCACACCCAGAACTTGTTGGTATCGATATTGGCAGTGGTGCCGATCAGCGTGGTCACTTCCTTATCGGCGTTGTATTTGCCGTATTTGATACCGAGCGTGTAGTTCGCTCCGAATTGCTTCAACGCCTGCACATTCCACTCGCTACCAAAGTCGCGAGCGCCGACTGCGCCGACCGGCCCATCGACCTCACTGTATTTGTGATACATCGCCATCAGCTTCACACCGTACGGTTGCAGATCCGCCGCGAGCGTGGCGTAGCGATCCTTCAAGCCGCCTTTCGGTGTATTCAGGAACATATCAACCCAGCCATTAAAAATATGCTTGGTTGCATACGGAGTTTGGAAACCCTGCAGCGCATCATCAGAACCCAGTACTTCTTGTGCGACTTTCGCCGACAGCATGCCGAGCTTGCTGGCATACCCGACACCACCTTCGAGCAGCGAATATTTGGTATCAAAATCGACGTTAGTGGGATCGGTGAATTTTTGTTTCGCATATTCCGCTGTATAGAACAGCCGCAGTGGCATCGTCGTCGGCAAAATATAGGTGCCGTCGAAACGCAGACCGTAAGTGTTAATGCGCTTGTAACGCAGCGTCGGGTTCAGATTATTGGTCGCCGGAATATTTTTTAAATCAGCCAGCTCTTCCTGATTGCGCAGTAAATAATCGTACGCAGTGATTTTGCCGAGTACAAAGCCGCTATAGCTAACGTTGAATAAATTATCGTTCGAATCGATATCGAAGTTATAGAGTGGCTTCTCGCTGGCGATGCCGTTCACTTTATTGATATAGGCGTAATAGAAACTCCAGTCCGCCACACCATCGTATTTCGCGGTGAACGCATCGAAGGTCTGCTCGTCCTGACGCCAAGCGACGGGGCCGACGAAACGCTGGTTATCGAGCAGAATGCGCTGGCGCCCCAAACCGACATCGAGCTTCGGCACGCCGCGATAACGCAAGTACGCGCGATTGACTTCGGTGCGCTCGGGATCGACGATCGCGGCATAGTCGTACGGATTGTTCGCCGGCTTCGCCGGATTTTTGTATTCGGGTGAATAATTATCTTTACCGCCGAGGGTATGAATATCTTCAAACTCAAGCAACGCGGTAAAACCATAATACGGCGCGGTTTCGTAACCGAGGCGACTGCGCAGCGTTAATGCAGTCGCGTCTTTCACCGTCAGCGAATCGACGTTGACGTCTTCATAACGCAGGCGGAAATTACCGGATACCTTGCCACCGGTAATGGCATCGGTTAGTGAATCCGCCGCATACACTGCATTCGGCAAACTCAGCGCCGCCGCGCACAAAACTCCCCAATATTCACTTTTTTTAGGCATGACTTTCTCCAAACACTTTTCGTTTCGTTGATTGAATGACTATTTTGTCGTGCGCGTTTTGAAGCCGGGTGGTTATGCCACCTCTTTGTTGGGCCGTTCCGCCGTTTTTATATCAACGACTTTTTTTTGATGTTCCTGCGCGGGTTCGGTTTTCTCCGCGGTGGTTTTCGGTACTGCGTCGTCGACCTTGCGCTGCTTCTCGTAAAGGAAGCGCAAGACTTCATGGCGCAGATGGTTGTAATGCACGTCATCGGCAAGCTCGAGACGATTGCGCGGCCGCGCGAGATCGATATCGAGAATTTCGCCCACCGTCGCTGCGGGGCCATTGGTCATCATCACGATGCGATCGGACAGCAGTACCGCTTCGTCCACATCGTGCGTGATCATAATCACCGTGTTATTCAGCGCTTTTTGAATTTCCATCAGCGAATCCTGCAGATGCGCACGTGTCAACGCATCGAGCGCGCCGAACGGTTCATCCATCAGCAACACGGTCGGTTCCATCGCCAGCGCGCGGGCGATACCGACGCGCTGCTTCATGCCGCCGGAAATTTCGCTTGGCCGTTTGTGCATGGCATGGCTCATATGCACGAGTTCGAGATTGTGTTCAATCCATGCTTTCATTTCGGCGCGCGATTTTTTGCCGCGAAATACTTCTTTTACCGCGAGTTCGACGTTCTGATACGCAGTCAGCCATGGCAGCAGCGAATGATTTTGAAAAACTACGGCACGCTCGGGGCCGGGTTCGTTAACTTCACGGCCTTCGAGCACAACACCACCCGTCGTCGCTTGCAATAAACCGGCGACAATATTCAGCACGGTCGATTTACCGCAGCCAGAGTGGCCGATCAGCGACACGAATTCGCCTTCGCTGATTTTCAGATTCACATTGTCGAGTGCTTTGAATGGCCCTTTTGCCGTTTTGAATTCAATGCCGACCTGCGTGAGTTCCAATAACGTTTTCATGTTTTCTCCAAATGCCTCTATTAGCGCAATACCGCAGTTTTATCCCACGACACCGAACGCTGCAGCATCAACATGCAGCGATCGAGCAGATAACCGATCAGACCAATTGTCAGCACCGCGACCATAATGCGGCCGAGCGAATCGGAGCTGCCGTTTTGAAATTCATCCCACACGAATTTGCCGAGGCCCGGATTCTGCGCGAGCATTTCCGCCGCGATCAGTACCATCCACGCGGTGCCAAGCGATAAACGCAAACCGGTGAAAATCATCGGCACCGATGCCGGCAGCACAATGCTGCGCACATGGCGCAACCAGTTCAGACGTAATACGCGACTGACGTTGACTAAATCGGGACTCACCGAGGTGACGCCGACCGCGGTGTTTAATAACGTTGGCCACAAGCTGCACAACATCACCGTGATCGCCGATGTGATATAGGATTTCGGAATGCCATCATCGCTATTGGTGTACAGCGCGCTGACTGCGATCGTCACTAATGGCAGCCACGCCAACGGTGAAATCGGTTTGAACAATTGCACCAGCGGATTGGCCGCTGCGTATAAATTGCCACTGAGGCCAATCGCTATACCGAATGGAATCGCGATCAGTGAGGCGAGCAAAAATCCGGTGAATACTGTTTTTAAACTAGTGAGAATCTGCCGCACAAATGTCGGCTTGCCAGTGTAAGGACGAATTTCCGCCTGATACTTAGGGTCCCGTGCACGCGCCTCGGCGAAACGCTTTTCCTGCCGCTCATAAAATGCCGCTTCGCGCGCTTTGTCCTCGCGATACTCCTGATACAGGCCCTGCGCTTGGATCAACACTTGCGCCGGCCCCGGAAACTGACCGAGCGAGGTATGCACTTTCGACGCGCCGATTTGCCATAGCGCGAGAAACACGGCAATGCCCAATATCGGCAAACCAATCTGGCGCAACAATTTGGTTGCCAGCAGATTGAAATTGGCAGCGCTCACCAGCGCAATTTTGGTTTCAGTTATCGATGTCGCCATCGCCATTGCCTCAACTAATCGAATTCATTCGGAAAAATTGCGGCAGTTCCTTCTGCCGCATGCGCACTACAACACCACAGGAGAACTTACAATTACAGGAGAACCTAGAGCTTCTGACTGCCTTTCATGCCGATCGCAAAACTATCGATATAAGCGTTCGGCTTGTTTGCATCGAACACGACGCCATCGAGCGGACTTTTTACCGGTGCTTTGATAAATGTGGCCGGATTATCGAGATCGGGGAAATCGGTTGCCTTCATCTTGCCTTCAGCAATTAATTCTTTGGCAGCGGCGACATAGATTTCCGGCTTGTAGGCTTTCTTCGCCATTTCCAGATACCAACCATCCGGTTTCTGCTCGGGGATATGGCCCCAGCGTCGCATTTGCGTCATCCACCAGATCGCATCCGAGTAATACGGAATGCCGTATTGACCACGGAAGAATTTATTGAAATCGGGGATCGGACGCTTGTCGCCTTTCTCGAATTCGAAGGTGCCGGTCATGCTGTTCGCGATAATTTTTTCATCGGCGCCGACGTACGCGGGACGCGAAATAATTTTCACGGCTTCCGGACGATTGGCGTTGTTGTTCTGATCGAGCCAGTACGATGCACGAATCAGTGCTTTTACCGTGCGAATCGTCGTGTTCGGGTATTTATCCGCGAACGCTTTGGTCACGGTAAATACTTTGTCGGATACATCAGGAATAATATTTTCCGATGTCATTACCGGCACGCCGAGCCCTTTGAAAACCGCCTGCTGATTCCACGGCTCGCCGACGCAATAACCCACCGTCGTGCCCGCTTCCATCGTCGGCACCATTTGCGGTGGCGGCACGACCGACAAACTCGCTTCCGCACCAATCGAGCCGCTGTTGTCGCCTTTCAACGGCGCATAGAGGCCGGGATTAATGCCACCGGCAGCAAGCCAGTAACGTTCGTGATAATTGTGCGTACCGACCGGAAATGTCATGCCCAAATTAAATTGCTTGCCGGCGTTCTTGTACGATTCCAACACCGGCTTCAAGGCACCGGCGCTGATTGGATGTTTCGGCTTGCCGCCCTCCATCGCGACGCCTTTTTTCATTTCAGCCCATACTGAATTCGATACGGTGATCGCGGCGCCGTTATACGACAACGTGAACGGAGAGATGAGTTCTGCTTTCGTCAGGATGCCGGTAGCGGCACCGGCAGGCATCGGCGCCAACGTATGCGCACCATCGAGTTCGCCGCTGATAATGCGATCGAACAATACCTTCCAGTTCGCCTGCGCTTCGAGCGTGACGTACAGACCTTCGTCTTCGAAATAACCTTTTTCATACGCAACGGCGAGCGGCACCATATCGGTCAATTTGATGAAACCGAATTTGAGCTCCCATTTTTCCGGCTTGCCGACCGCAGCGTTGGCGCTATTGCCGAGCAGCGTTGCACTCGCGGCAATCGCTACCGCTGCGGTTATTTTTTTTATTAATAAACGTCGTTTGATTGCTTTCATCGTCGGTACACCCCAGTTTCTGAACCAAATCTACAGGCGAAAAAAAAAGGCGTTCACAACCGTTTAGTTGCATGTGCAAATAAATCGGCTATGAGCGCCTTTGCTCAATCGTGTCTCTATTTCGCCGCCATTGGCGAAATGCTTGTTGACGTGAGTCTTACAAGCGTTATGCCAAAAAATAAATTCGTAGCCGAATCAGATCATTAAATTGGGGCCGCATTAACTCTGGCTAAAGGTGCCAATCTCGGTAGCGCTCCAACAATGTGCGCGAAATGAACGAATGAGCCAGTAGTGCGCAGTAATTGCGCGCAGCACTGGCAACGGCGCCGGCAAAATAAAATCCCGACGAAGATGAAATACGAACGCGGACAAAAAGGGGCGGATCGAGAACGCAACGAACGAATGGGTAATTACTGGGAAGGGATCTGGAAGGGACTGGAATGTGCGAGCACTTGAACCGGCTATTTGCGCTCGGTCATTTGCTCGCTGATGCCCCATAATTTTTGCGCCGCAGCATCATCGAGCGCGTAAGGCTTCGCCTTCGCAATTTTGCAATCGGCAAAATATTCGCCGCTAATATTTTCAACTTCGGGCGATGAGCATAAATAAATCGATGTACGCGCACCCTTGTCGATTGAGCGTTGAAAGGGTCGCAGCAGCGTCATAATAAATCCCATCAACGCCGTGCCGTGACCAAATCGCGTTGCGACAAAACCGGGATGCAGGCAATTCACCGTCACCTGCGTTCCGCTCAGACGTCGCGCTAGCTCGCGCGTAAATAAAATATTGGCCAGCTTCGACTGACCGTACGTCGCCATTGCGGAATATTTTTTGGCGTATTGCAAATCGTCAAAATTCATACCGCCCGTCGCCGCTTCGTGCGCAGCAGAAGCAACATTGACGATACGTGCCGGTGCACTTTGTTTGATGCGATCGAGCAACAATTCGGTCAGCAAAAAATAACCGAGATGATTTAACGCAAATGTCATTTCGATACCGTCTGCGGACAACTGTCGCTCGGTGAACAGCGCGCCGGCGTTATTCAACAGAATATGCAGCGGACGACCGCTAGCCAGATATTCAGCCGCCACGCGACGCACCTCCGCCTGCGACGACAAATCGGCGACCAGAAAATCGATTTTCTGATTGCCGGTTTCATGTTTGATTTCAGTGACTGTCTGCTGCGCCAGTGTGCCATTACGCGCGATCAACACCACCTCCGCGCCCATTTCCGCGAGCGCGAGCGCAGCCGCTTTACCGATGCCATTGGTGGCACCGGTGACGATGGCAGTTTTGCCGAGAAGACTATGGCTAATGTTGCTCACGATACGTGCTCCGCAATTTGTTATGCGGACATCGTGGCGAATCCTGCCGCAGCCCGCAAATTAACAAGCTGTAATCTCGGGAAAAACAGCGGCATCTGAATAGTGGGAATTCTTTTTCCCCTCTCCCATTTGGGGAGAGGGAATTTACTCACAGCACCACTTGCGCGCCGAGCTCGACGATACGGTTCGGCGGAATGCGGAAATAACTCGCGGCACTGCCCGCATTGCGATACATCGTGATGAATAATTTCTCGCGCCAGAACACCATTTCCGAATGCAATTTAGGAATCAGCGTTTCGCGGCCGAGGAAGAACGAAGTATCCATCACATCGAACGTCAGCGTTTCCGTGGCGCAACATTGCAGTGCGGCGGGCACATCGATTTCATCCATGAAACCGAAATGGAGACTGGCGGTATAGAACTGTGCATTGAGCTGCTGCACCTCTGCGCGCTCGGCGATCGGTACATACGGTTCATCGCGAATATCGACGTGCAGAATCACCACGCGCTCGTGCAGGCATTTATAGTGCTTCAGGCTATGCAACAGCGCGTGCGGCACCTTGCCGCGCTGACCGGTGAGAAAAATCGCGGTGCCTTTGACGCAGGTGACATCACTAGTGCCCTGCACAAATAAATCGAGCGGCATCGCCGCTTCGCGCAGGCGCTTGTGAAGCAACGCGCGGCCGCGCTTCCATGTGGTCATCACTAAGAAAATCAAACTGGCGAGCGCGAGCGGAAACCAACCGCCATCGTGCACCTTGAGTAAATTCGCGGCGAAATACGCGATATCGACGGTGATGAAGCCGCCGATAACCAGCCCGCTGAGCCACCAGTTCCAACGCCACAGTCGACGCACAACGATAAATGCGAGCGTGGTGGTGATGACCATGGTGCCGGTAACGGCAATGCCGTAAGCAGCGGCCAGCGCGCTCGACGATTTGAAGCCGATCACCAGCGCGATCACCGCAAGCAACAGCGCCCAGTTGATGCCCGGCAAATAAATCTGGCCCTGCTCGGCGCTCGATGTGTGTTGCACCACCATGCGCGGTGCATAGCCGAGTTGAATGGCCTGCCGCGTCATCGAATATGCACCGGAAATTACCGCCTGCGAGGCAATCACTGTCGCCAGCGTGGCCAACCCAACCAATGGCAGCAACGCCCATTCCGGCGCCA